>ERZ773079.234-NODE-234-length-38705-cov-7.393092_pt1 | contig 38705 bp, 30 predicted proteins | sample MGYA00511355_ERZ773079 | MGnify/ENA primary metagenome ERZ773079 (study PRJEB29015, sample SAMEA2737979) | human oral metagenome | biome: human oral; feature: human-associated habitat; material: dental | place: China | collected 2117 ... | reverse complement strand
CGGGTCACCATTATCGTACTGACCCACATTCGTCACGATGTGCAAGATTCTTTTAGCCATGAGCCTATATTAGCTGGGGCGTGGGCATGTATGAGGTGATCGTCTAGATATTACTCGCACAAAATCATATACATGCGCTTAAAGTTACTGATGGCATAAAAGACAAGTAGCATCTTCCACTCAAGCATTCACCATTTTCCACACATATTAACTGATATATAATAGAGGGATTATGGTATGAATATTACTTTGGGTCATTAGGAGTGAATAATAAATATATAGGAATTCCGAAAATAATCATGCTAGGATTTTAATCACAGCTCCAGGTATAGGAATCTCGAAATCTTGCATTTTTATCCAGAGTAATTAAAACAGAAAAGTTACAGCCAAATTTTCTACTCTTATACTCCAAAAACTCTGGTAATTTATTTTCAATCTCTGAATATTCAGAATATATCGCAAAGCTAAGCAAAAACTTAATATCTTCATATTTATACCCAATAAACAAGTCATGCCATTCCCCATCTTCTTTAAACTTTCTGTACAGTTCCTCCAGATTAAGTTCTATATCATCTATTACAAGACCAGATGAATTAATAATATAGCTTACAGCCCGAACCCAGCCAGAAGACATTTTCTCCACCATCTCATTAATGATACATCTAGTTCTTCCTGCGAACACTTTTCGTACTGGAGGTTCCAATTTAACACCTGGAGTCATGCGCGAGTTAAAATAAGAATCTAGTTCATCTGTCAACGTTGCAACTATTATACTTTTATCAGGGAATTCATTTTCCCTATTAGATTTAATTATTCTATTATCGTCAAGACAAAAACCTCCATATGTGTACCACATAAATACATCAAGTTCATCATTTGCGATAATATTTTTCATTATATTGTAATCGGTACGTCGCCGCACGTAGTTTATAAAATCTCCCGGGGATGAGATGATATCTTTTATCACAAGTAAATCATGCAAGCTAACTATCCACGGCATATTTTTGTTTCCTATAAGCCCTGCTTTGCAGAGTTCTTGATTTGCATTAGATAAAACTGCTAAGTCCTCCAGGCATACTATAATTGAATATACCTCATACACATCACTAAGATCTTCCCATATATAATTTTTTTTACCATTTTTTAACCATATTCCTTTATTTTTAGTAATAAGGTTTTGCAATCTCTGAGTTTGTTGATTAGCTTCAAAAATCGTTTTCTTTAGATCACCATCAAGCTGCTTTACTCCTCCACGACGACTCTTATCACGAAATCCACCAGCCTTTACCTCAATGCAGATAGCTATACCATCTGCGACGATAAGACCATCTGCCTCTACGGGAATGGATTTAGTGTAATCTGTTGATTTTTTACTTAGATCTATATCTTCTGCTTGTTTTGGAGCTTGGTAATGCAGATTTTTATATACTTTTCCGCCCGAGTTAAAAATACTCTGTATAGTATCTAGAGAGATCTCCTCAACTATCCTATCTCGTGTTCTTGTATATGAAGTCCAGGTTTTACTATCCTTTTTAATCTCACTTTCAGATATTCTCCTAATCTCATCTGGAGCTATGGCGCCTGGGATTGGTAAGTATCCCTTGTCGGAAGAATACAAGATACCTTTACCATTAAGAGCACTATTTCCTTGTAAAAATAAATCAAGATAACCTATATCTTGATTTTTGGAGACAGAAAATAAATTCATAATTTTCTCGACTTTTGCCGGTTCTAAATCCGATGCTGTCACAATGTCGTCAATAGAAATAAGCCGCATTTCAGAAGGATTCTGAAAGAATATTCGAAGGGCTTCATGCATATCAAGCTTACCCTTATGATATTTAGATAAGAGAATAAGTTTATTTTTTACTTCGTTCTCTTTGGTCTCTATGTAAGATACAATTACATCACGGATATTGCATATATCTTTATATGAAAAACCTAATATATTAATAAGTATCTGCGATATAGGACCATGGTCTAACATTCTTCTATTAAGAATATTAGATATATACTCATACTGCCTACCCCGAACTCCAAACTCATATGAAGTTGCTAAAAATGAAAGTTCTTCTATACCATTTTTATTTTCTTGTTTCCTATATCTTTTATAGAATGCAGATTCTTGAATTACCTGAATAATTTTTGCAGATTCTTTAATAACTCCTGAGATAATTGAAGCAGTATCAGTACGCCGTCCACAGATAGACAGACCTTCATCTAGCAAGATTGAAAATATTAACTCTGCTACAATCCACGAATTTTCGAGTGTAGTCTCACTTTCTTTATGCCCTAAAGGGTTAGGATGAGTCAAGTATTGACAAATCATAACTATAACATCACAAGGGTCATGCCCTTTAATTAATGTTTTTATTCTACATACAGAATTATTAATTAAATCACTCGGCTTATAAGTATATTTATGATTTCTAAAAGTTAGTGGAATAAAGTTGAGGTTTCCGTTAAACCCCTCGTAAATACTATATGATAGTTTGTCAACAGATTTTCGACTCTGACCTACTACCATGGCTAACCGACCCGTGGCAGTCTTAATTTCAATACTATAAAATTTTTCATCAGGGGACTCTGGAATCCCCCACGTTCTTACCCATTCCGCTGGTCTGTATAGGCGCCTCGGGTTATTCATCATCCTTTGTAGCATCCCTACACATTAAACCTGAACTCAACCACATCACCGTCGGCCATGATGTAGTCTTTGCCTTCCATGCGGACTTTGCCGCGGGCTTTTGCTTCGTTCATGGAGCCTGCCGCATCCAGGTCATCGAAGGAAACAACCTCGGCCTTGATGAAGCCGCGCTCGAAATCGGAATGGATCACGCCCGCCGCCTGCGGTGCCGTGTCACCCTTATAGATCGTCCAGGCGCGCGATTCCTTCGGGCCAGCCGTCAGATAGGTCTGCAAACCCAGGGTCGAGAAGCCCACGCGGGCCAGCTTATCTAGGCCCGATTCGTCCTGACCGCTCATTTCCAGCATTTCGCGGGCCTCCTCCTCGGAGAGCTCCACCATGTCAGCCTCAAGTTTTGCGTCCAAGAAAACAGCCTCCGCCGGGGCTACCAGCTCACGCAGTTCTGCCTGCTTCTCCTCAGAGGCAAGCACGCCCTCATCCGCGTTAAACACGTAGATGAAAGGCTTAGCGGTCAGCAGGTTCAGCTCCTTCAAATGCGCCATCTCAAGCTTCTCGGCAGCCGCACGCGAGAAAATCGTGTTCCCGTCCTCAAGAATCTGCTGCGCCTGCTTGTAGGTTGCCAGCTGGGCGGCGTCGCCCTTCTTAATCTTCACGGCCTTCTCAAGGCGCGGAATCGCGTTCTCCAAAGTCTGCAAATCCGCCAGAATCAGCTCAGTATTAATGGTCTCCATGTCGGAGGCAGGATCAACCTTGCCGTCCACATGAATCACATCCGGATCATCAAACGCGCGCACCACCTGGGCGATCGCGTGCGCCTCACGAATATTAGCCAGGAACTTATTCCCCAGCCCCTCACCCTCAGAGGCGCCCTTCACAATACCCGCAATATCAACGAACGAGACGGTTGCGGGCAGAATACGCTCAGACCCGAAAATCTCGGCGAGCCGGTTCAGGCGGGCATCCGGCAGGTTCACCACACCAATATTCGGCTCAATCGTAGCGAACGGGTAGTTAGCCGCCAGCACCGTGTTGCGGGTGAGCGCGTTGAACAGGGTGGACTTGCCCACGTTAGGAAGACCGACAATGCCGATAGTCAGAGCCACAGAAAATCCTTCAAAAAATCAGTACCTATAGTCACCCGCACCGCGGAAACAGCTAAAGTGCAGGCACAACTCCCCACCATTCTACAGTGCAGACGGAGAGTATACAGCGCACCACAAGACACGCCGCACCCACATAGTGAGACACCCCATGTTTTTACTCTCCCGGTGCGGTTCTATTCAGAAGAGTTTTTTTGCATTCAGAAGCGATATAACCTTCTGAATGCAAAAAAACTCTTCTGAATAGGCTTTTCTCTGCTGTGCCGCCTCTTGGGGAACGGCGCCACACCGGCGCGGGAGCAGCCTTCCATGACACTTGTCATAGGCAGATAATGACAGTGCACATTCATGTTTTTCTGCCCGCGGTGCTGTACTTAAATCATGAACACGTCACATGTTATTGAGGCCCAGGGCCTCACACAGATTTTTCGTACGCGCAGCGGTAACGTCACCGCCGTCGATAATCTTGATCTGACCATCGACAAAGGCGAAATCGTTGCCCTGCTAGGTCCCAACGGGGCGGGTAAAACCACCCTCATCGACATGCTCCTGGGGCTGAGCACCCCCACCCGCGGTGTCCTCACCATTGACGGCGCCTCCCCCAAAGCCGCAATACAATCCGGAAATATTGGGGCAGTGCTGCAAACCGGCGGGCTGCTCAAAGACCTCACCGTGCAGCAAACCCTCGACATGCTCGCCTCGCTGTACCCCACCCGCCTCGACATGAACCAGGTGCTCGCCGATGCAGACCTGACCGAGCTGGCGCACCGCAAAGTCGGCAAATGCTCCGGTGGGCAGCAGCAGCGCATCCGGTTCGCTATCGCCACCATGCACGACCCTAATATCCTCATCCTGGATGAGCCCACCACCGGCATGGACGTTACCGCCCGCCGCACCTTCTGGGAACGCATGGACAAACTCGCCGAAACCGGCAAAACCATTATTTTCGCCACCCACTACCTGGAAGAGGCGCAGAACTTCGCGCAGCGCATCGTGCTCATGAACAACGGAAAAATCATTGCCGACGGCACCTCCGAAGAGATCCGTGACCTCACCGGCGGACGCCACGTGAGCTTCCTCGCCGATAAGCCCATCACCTTCAGCGAATACCCGATGCTGAGCGTCGAAACCAGCGAAGAAAACGGGGCGTACCGGCACCGCACCACCGTGGCCAACGCCGATGAATTCGCGCGAGTGCTGCTCACCAAGTACACCGTGCGCGACCTTGAAATTGTCAAACCCTCACTGGACGAATCGTTCGTTCAGCTCACCGATCGCGCCGCACAGGAGGCCTAAAATGCTACGCTACACACTCTACGAAATCCGCCGATCGGTGCTCTCTTTCTCATCCCTGTTCTACACGATCATTATGCCCGTGGGGCTCTACCTGCTCTTCGGCGCCCTGCAAGACTACGCAAAGATCAAAGTCGCAGACGGTAACGCCGCCGCTTACGTGATGATCGGCATCGCGCTCTATGGCGCTATTAGCTGCACCGTGTCAATCAGCGGCCTGACCGTGGTCGAAAACGTGGCCGGGTGGGGCAGGCAGCTGGGGCTCACCCCCATGAACACCGGCAAATATCTGCTCTCCAAATGCTGCGTGGCGTTCATTATGGCGGCAGTACCAATTACTGCGGTGAACATTGTTGCGCGCATGACCAAAATCGATATGCCGCTGAAGCAGCAGATCGCCTGCGCCGCGCTGTCCATACTGTGCGCTATGGTCTTCGGGTTCTTCGGGCTGGCCATTGGGTTTCTGGTACCCAGCGAAAGCGCAGTGGGAATCGCCAACGGCATTCTGGTGGTGTTCTCATTCTTCGGCACGCTCTTCGCACCACTCACCAAAGACCTCATGCCCTACGCACGGTTCACCCCGCTGTACGGTGCCGCCGAAATCGCCCGCTACCCCTTCAGCAAAGGGCTCACCATTATTAGCGGCAGCGGCGCCGAATGGAATATGACCGAACCGCTCTGGTACGGGATCGTAAACTTCAGCGTGTGGACGGTTATTTTCGTCGTCGCCACCGCGCTGCTCATGGGCCGCAGCACCAAACGCTAAAACCCCCATATGGCGCGTGCCCACCACATCTTGGGCGCATCCGGACCACCTTACCGGATGCGCCCACGACTCTATCCGAACGCGTGCTTATACTAGAGCCCAGGAGGAGCATATGACCCCATCACCCACCGCAGCCCAGCCGCGCACCCGTAAGCCGCCCACCTACAGCGAACGCAAAATCGACTGGATTAGCCTGGGGTTCTCCGCGCCCTGGCTCATATTTCTGGGGTATATCTATGACGGTCTTTTAGAGCCTAACGCTCCGGTGTGGAAGCACGTGTACGTCATTATCTGCCTGGTCATTTTCTCGATCACAGATGTTGCCGCGTATACGGTCCCCTGGGTCCTTCCAGTGTCATCATATTTCAGGCGGCTGCTTCTCTGGACGGCCCTTCTCTTCGTGCCCGTATGCGGCGTGATGCTGATAGCCGCCATTCCACCGACAGATGTACTCATCGGGTTCACCATCTACTTTGTGGCACTGTGGACTTTCACCGAGGACATTCCCTACAGCACACGAATTCGCGGCGCCTTCGCCATCGCGGCGGTTTCCTGGATAATTTACATGTTCTCTGACGGGTTTCCTATCAATTTCGCGGATAAATCCCGCCTCACCTTATCACTGGGTGCCCCCATGATCGGGATTATGGCGTTCTCCTACCTGATCCAGATGAGTAAAAACGCCGACAAAACCCAAGCCAAACTTGAAATAGTCAGCGAGCGCGAGCGCATCGCCCACGATGTGCATGATGTGCTCGGGCACTCCCTGACCGTGATCACGCTTAAAGCCGATTTGGCGCGTAAACTTCTGCACGCCGACCCTGACCGTGCCGATGCGGAGCTTGAAGCGATCGCCCAGCTGTCTCGGTCTTCGCTGGCGGAGGTTCGTTCGACGGTGACGCGGCTGCGCATCCCGGACTTTTCGGGCGAAATTCAGGCATCGGAGCGCGCCCTGCAGACGGCCTCAATCGCCGCGAAACTGCCCGATGCGGAACGTGCCCTCTCAGCAGTTGGGGTGAATTCTTCGCTTTTCTCGTGGGTGCTGCGTGAGGCTGTGACAAATATTGTGCGGCACTCACAGGCCGGTTTCTGTGAGGTGCGGGTGAGCAATACCGGGCTTGAAATTCTTGATAATGGGGTGGGTATTCCCGCCGAGTACGCCGCCGGAAGCGGCATTAAAGGCATGAAGAGTCGTGTGGAGTCTGCGGGCGGAACTCTTGTTGTTGAGGATGCTCCGGCGCACTGGCTGCGGGCGCATCCTTCCTCTTCCGGGACGGCGGACGTTCGCGGCACACGGCTTCGGGTTAGTATGGACGGTAATACCGCCGAAATTGAGTCTTCGGGAGAGACAGATGATTAAGATTATGCTCGCCGATGACCAGCAGCTGGTGCGTGAGGCGCTGGCCGCGCTGCTGGGGCTTGAACACGATATTGAGGTGGTCGCGCAGGTTGGTGGCGGTGACGAGGTTCTTCCGGCGATCCACCGGTACCACCCGGATGTGGTGCTTCTCGATATTGAAATGCCCGGTTCTGAGCTCTCCAGCGGTATTGATGTGGCAGCCGCGATCCGGGACGCGAAACTAGTAGCGCTCACCGGCGAGCCGGTACGTTCGCTGATCCTGACGACCTTCGGCAGACCGGGGTACCTGCGGCGTGCTCTAGATGCCGGGGCGAGCGGGTTTATGGTGAAGGATACGAGCGCGTCCCAGCTGGCGGAGGGCATTCGGCGCGTCAATATGGGGCTGACCGTGGTAGACCCGTCGCTGGCGGCGGATTCGCTGCTGCACGGCGAGTCGCCACTGACCGAGAGGGAAGCCGAGATTCTGCGGGCAACCCGTGACGGGGCAACAGCCCGCCAGATCGGCGCGACACTGTTCCTCTCCCCCGGCACGGTGCGCAACCACTTATCTTCCGCGATGGCGAAGCTCAACGCCTCGAACCGGCAAGAAGCACTCAATATTGCCGCCGACAACGGCTGGTTATAGCCACCCGTTGTCGCGGGCGATGCGCACCGCCTCATGCCGGTTAATGGCGTCGATCTTCGCCATGGCCGCCGAGAGGTGGTTGCGTACCGTTCCCGAAGACAGCCCGAGCATGCCCGCAATTTCTTTGACGCTCCCGGCAGTCTCGGCGGCGCGAAGAACCTCGGTCTCACGCCCGGTCAGCGGCGAAGAACCCTGCCATTTTGCCTCCTCAGCCAGCACCGAATCGACCACGCGCAGCCCCGCCGCGGTACGGCGGACCGCCTGCGCCAGCTGCGATGCCGTACCGTCTTTCACCACAAACCCGCTCGCCCCAGCCTCCAGGGCGCGGCGTAAATACCCGGGACGGCGAAAAGTCGTCAGAATAAGCGAACGAACCGGCGCGCCCGTCTGCGACCTCAGGCCCGAACGGGCAAGTTCGGCGGCCGCCTCAATCCCGGTGGCGCCGGGCATTTCAATATCAAGAAGCGCCACATCCGGGCGGGTTTCACGCACGGCAGGCAGCACCTCATCACCGCGGCCCACTTGCTTGACCACCTCAAGATCAATTTCAAGATCGAGAATCATGGCAAGCGCTTCACGAATCATCTGCTGATCGTCGGCAAGAAGTATTCTCAGCGGCACGGCTACCCCATAATCTCGTCGGTCTTCTCGTCCATGCTGATGCGGATGCGGCACCCATCCCCCACACCTGCCACAGGCGCCTGCTGCAGCCAGTGTTCGGGTGCATTCCCGAGCGTGAGGGTGCCGCCTGCGTCTTCGATACGGGTGCGCAGACCGGTGAGCCCACTCTTACACGGGGCATCACCAATTCCTATGCCGTTGTCGATAACCTCCAACCCGGTGGGGTTCAGACGCACGGTGGCGTAGGTGGCGCGGGAGTGCCTCACAATATTGGTGACGGTCTCGCGCAGTGCCCAACTGAACAGGGCAGAGTTCATACCCGCAATGTTCGCGGCGGTTGTCGCATCGGGCAGGTCCGCCTGTATTCCGGCGGTCTCCAAGGCGCGTGAGGATGCCAGAACCTCACCTTCAAGGTCGGGAACACGTAAACGGGTGACGGTGGAATGCACCTCAGCGAGGGCTTGGCGGGAGAGCTGGGCAACCTGCCGCATCTGCTCCTGTGCGGCGGGGGCGTTGGTTTCTACGAGTTTTGCGGCCAGCTCGGCTTTGAGGTTCACGATCGTGAGGGAATGCCCCAGAACATCGTGCACGTCGCGGGCGATGCGTTCGCGTTCGGTGAGGATATCGAGTTCTTTCTCAATAGCCTTGTGTTCCCGGCTCTTGTGCATGCTGCGGCCCACGAAGTAGGCGATAATGTGGAACGTGGTGACAATATCGAAAATGAAGAACCCGTTGAGGGTTTTATCGCCGGAAACGACTGGGAACGGGGCAGTGGGTGCGTTATCGAAATACCCCTGCCCCACCACGCCAACAAAGTAGTTAGTGGTGAAGACTACGGCGATTGCAACGGCTGTTTTTACCCCCAGTTTGAAGGGTATGTGCAGGTTCATCAGCCACAGTGCCACCCACAGGGGAGATATGGTGTAGAGCATCCCGGCGATACCCTGCGGGTATATGGCAATAACGTAACCGATAGGTACCGTCACCAGAACACACCATAAGGCTGTACGCAGTACTGTGTTTTTCACGGGTATCAGCTGCGGCATTGTGTTGGCGGCAAAGAACAGCACTGTACATATTTGGTACAGCAGCGTGCACAGGAACAGGTTATTTTTGACGAGCTCGGCTTCACCGGTGTTAATGATGGCGGTCAGTATAAAACCGCTGGCGGAAATGTTGAGACAGCTTACCCAGACGAGGCTCCGCACAATACCCGTTTTATCGAAGAAAGAGGCTTTGCCGCGGGTGGGGGTGGCGCGGCGGGTGGTGGGTGCGGTGCGGTGCGGGTTGGATGCGGCCGGTTTGCTGTCATGGTCCGGTGTACGCGTGATTGTCATACTCGCTCCGTGTGCTTGCCGTGCATCATCGCCTGAAGGTGTATCACCATTATAGGCGGGGTGTTTTTAGGCTACACCGGATGCGTGAGGCCACCCGTGTTAAATGTCATAGGTGGGGTGCGCACCGTGTGGTACTCCCCCGGTTATCCGCCCCTTCCCCCATAGTCCTGTGGTTTCCGGGCCCGAAGGGATAGACGGCGACGGCCCCACCCTCACAAGCATTGTTGCGGGCTAAGACGCACCATGAGGAAAGGGGCACCGGGTGCGCGGGTGGGCTGATGTACTCTAGCGGGTCGGTTTTGCCCCGCGGCCGCCGAGCTGACGCCCAGTGTTCTCATCATTTTTCAGGGCGGCGCGCAGCTCCTTGGGCAGGGAGAAGAGAATATCTTCCTTAGCGGTTTCTACCTCTTCGATGCTCTCGTACCCGTAGTCAGCCAGCAGCGCCAGCACCTCCTGCACCAGCACCTCAGGTACCGACGCACCGGAGGTCAGCCCCACGGTCGCCACACCCTCAAACCAGGATTCATCCACCTGGTGCGCAAAATCCACCCGTTCGGCGCGCTTGGCACCGTATTCAAGCGCCACCTCTTTAAGCCGCACAGAGTTTGAAGAGTTCGCGGACCCCACCACAATCACCAGATCAGACTGCGGGGCGATCTCCTTAATAGCGCCCTGACGGTTTGAGGTGGCGTAGCAGATATCGTCTGAGGGCGGGTCTTGCAGGGACGGGAACCGTTCACGCAGCCGCGCCACAGTTTCTAGGGTCTCATCCACCGACAGGGTGGTCTGGGAGATCCACACAACCTTCTCGGGGTCACGCACGGTCACGGCGCCCACTTCGTCCGGGGAATTCACAATCTGAATATGGTCGGGCGCCTCACCGGCGGTACCTTCCACCTCTTCATGCCCGGTGTGGCCAATGAGCAGAATATCGTAGTCCTGTTTTGCGAAGCGCACAGCCTCACGGTGCACCTTGTTCACCAGCGGGCAGGTCGCATCAATCGTGTTCAGCTGGCGCTGCCCCGCAGCGGACACCACGGCCGGGGACACCCCGTGCGCCGAGAACACGGTCACGGACCCCTCGGGCACCTCATCCACCTCATCCACGAAAATAGCGCCCTGCTTCTCAAGGGTTTCAACCACGTGGCGGTTGTGCACAATCTGTTTACGCACATACACGGGCGCGCCATAGTGTTCAAGGGCCTTCTCAACCGCGATCACGGCCCGGTCCACGCCAGCGCAGTAGCCGCGTGGAGTGGCCAGCAGCACACGTTTTTGGCCGGTGACGGGTGCGGCGGCTTCTACGTCTTCGCGGGTGCGGCGTACCTTGGGGACGGGGGGCAGGCCAAGGGAGATGGTTTCAACGGACATGGTTACTATCCTACGTGGTTTGTTCTTCTAGTGTGTGGGCACTGTGGTGGTGCTCGCAGTGAGCCTGGTGAGTTTCACCAAAATACCCAGCAGCAGAGTAATGAGCGTTGCGATCAGGCTGTAGCTGGCGGTGGCACGGGCACTTGCGACCGCGTCGGGGCGTGCCCCGTTAAACAGGCCGTCAAGGAATACTTTGCCGAGTTCGCTGCCCGGGTTCATGCCGAGGCTGGCCGGGGTTACCCCCTCCAGGTAGAAGGATGCACCCCAGGCGGCGAGGGTCGCGGCAATGAGCACGCACGCCAGGAACAGCGGCCTCCCGCGCGGCCACAGCAGCAGCGCGATGAGCATGCTCATGAGGGAGACCGTCAGGAACGTATCCGCCGAATCGGCGAACGATTTCAACTGCATGATTTTACCGTGAACGGCTGTGCTGCTGCCATCCTCTAAGGTAATGTACCGGTTACCCCAGGAGGGGATGTCCGGGTCATAAATACCGAAGGTTCCCACGGCGGTGTCAAGTTCACGGTAAAACGCGCTAATGTCGAGCGCGGCGGGGGTGTTTTCGTCACTGATCAGGTGCGCGTGCGTGTCGGTGGTGACCTGCCGCCACAGTTTCTTGTACTCGCCGGTGGTGGAGATTTTTTCGGCGGATTCGGTGAGAGTTTTTTGTACACTGTCGCGGTTGTGCACCAGCAGCCGGTTCACCCAGCTGCTGCCGTTAGGGTCTAAATATTTTTTGAGCCCCTCAGAGTTCATCAGGTCGGTGACAGCGGCCTGCGTGACGCGTTTTTGCAGGTCTTGGTCGTCGGCCAGCCGGGAGCTGAGGTCGTTAAAGCCGCGGGTACTAATCAGGTGGGTTCCGGCCCATTTGCCGCCCGCCCCGAGGACGGCGGTGATAAGCGCGAGCGCAGCCAGCAGAATGGCGAGGGCGCGGCGCAGCCCGGCCGCGAACGGCTGGGCGGGCGGGGCCAGCAGCACCGAGGGCGCGCGCATCGGATGCTCTGCGGGGATGCCCATGCCGTCGAGGTCGTCTTCGCTCACGTACCGCCCAGCCACGGCGTGGCCGAGTGTTTTGGTGTGGCTAAAAGCGGCCTCTTCGTCAAGGGCTACGGTGGGTTCTTCCTCGTCGGGGGTGTCGAGGGCTGCGGTGGTGTCGGACGAGTCAGGTTCCGGTGCTGCCGTATCCGGCAGGGGCCGGGTTGTTTCTGCCATAGTCTGGCCTGTGTCCGGTTGCAGCTGCGCTGACTGCGGCTCTTCTGAGGGTGAGTCTGCGGGCTGCGGGTCTGTGGGCTGTGGGTCTGCGGATTTCGGCGTATTATCGGGGGTTTCGGTGCCGCCGGTGTCCGGGGAGGTGCCAGTTTCTGGCGTGTTCCCATCGGGTTCGGTGGCGGAGGTGTCCGTGCCGGATGGCACCACCTCGCCCGCACCGGGTAAAGGTTTGGTGCGTTCAGGGTGTTCGGGGTTCTCTAGCGTTTCGGGGGTCTTAGGGTTCTTGGCGGTTCCGCCGGTTGAGGGTGCGCCCATACTGATTAGAGTACCCTGTGCCGCCTGCGGGGTTTAGCGAGTGTGCCCTCAGCTAAACACATTGGTGAGTCTCCGGCGCGTCCGGCGGCGTATCGGTGGTAGAAATAGATGTATGAGTAATTTTGATGCCCGCCCGCAGGTGCTCACGGTGCCGCCCGCGCATGAGCGGCAGATTCCCGCCACCTCCAGCGAGACGAGCGCCGTGAACCCCTGGCCGCTGGCGCTTTTGGCGCGTAACCTCAAGGCGCATATTGAGAAGGTGCCGCAGCTGTGGGTTGAGGCGCAGGTGGTTTCGCTCAATAACCGGCGCGGCAGCGTGTTCATTGACCTGAAAGACCTTGAGGCTGATGCCACGTTCTCTCTGGCGCTTTTTGGCCGCGCCGCCTACAGCATCGGCAAAGATGTGGTGCCGGGCGCGCGTGTGGTGGTGCTGGCGAAACCAAGTTTCTGGGTTCCTAGCGGTCGCCTGTCGCTGGTGGGTGAGCGTATCCACGCGGTGGGCACTGGCAACCTGCACGAGCGGCTGCAGCAGCTGCGTGAGGCGCTGGCCGCTGAGGGGCTGTTCGCGGATTCCCGCAAGAAGCCGCTGCCGCTGCTGCCGCAGAAGGTGGGGCTGGTGACCGGGCGTGATTCCGACGCCATGAAAGACGTGATCCGCAACGCCTCGCTCCGGTGGCCGGGGGTTGTTTTTGAGGTGCGGCAGGTGGCGGTGCAGGGCGCGAACGCGGTGCGTGAGGTGTGTGCGGCGCTCTCGGAGCTGGATGCCGACCCGCTGGTGGATGTGATTGTGCTGGCCCGCGGCGGCGGCTCATTTGAGGACCTGCTGCCGTTCTCGGACGAGTCGCTGGTGCGTGCGGTTGCGGCGGCCCACACCCCGGTGGTGTCGGCGATCGGGCATGAGGCCGACTCCCCCATCGTTGATGCGGTCGCTGATGTGCGCGCCTCCACCCCTACGGATGCCGGCAAGCGCATCGTGCCGGATGTGGCGGAGGAGTTCGCCCGGATTAGTGAGGCGCGCGGGCGTATTGACAGGGCCATCGCCGGGTATTTGAGTAACCAGTGGCAGTATGTGCAGCAGTTACGGCAGCGCCCGGTGTTTACCAGCCCCGAGAATGACCTGGGGTGGCGCGCCGATGATGTGCACCGTTTACGGGAGCGGGCGCTGGTGTCGGTGCAGCACCGGCTGGCGCGTGAGCAGGATGCGGTGGCGCACACCCTGGCGCGGGTGCGGTCTCTCTCCCCTGAGCTGACGCTGCGGCGCGGGTACGCGATTGTGCAGCGGGCTGACGGGGCGCTGGTGCGGGATGCCTCCGCGCTGACCGTGGGTGAGAAACTGACGGTACGCGCCGGGGTTGGCAGCGCGGATGCGTCCGTCACCGGGGTGCACGCATCGAATGTGGACGCCTGAGCCCGGTCCCGTCAGCGCCCCTGTGTGACGCACCGGGCCGGTGCCGCACCGGCTGCAGGGGTGGCACTAGAAGTTTTTAGACCCTGCCAGATTTTATGAGAACCCCACCAGAAAGGGACAGAACATGGCCGAAAACATTAGTTTTAATACCGAGTCGCTGGGTGCGCCGGTTGATACGCTCAGCTACGAGCAGGCGCGCGCCGAACTTGAGAACGTGGTGCGGCAGCTGGAATCGGGTGCATCCGATTTGGAGACTTCCATCGCCCTGTGGGAACGTGGTGAGTCCCTGGCGAAACGGTGCGAGGCGTGGCTTGAGGGCGCCCGCGAAAAACTTAATGAGGCACGCGCCGAACAGCGTGAAGACGCCGAAGACGGGGAGGAAACACACGGCTAGCCCCTCCGGCTAACTCACGTGGCACGCTAAACGTCCGGGCACCTGCGGTTATTTCGCGGGCGCCCGGACGTTCGCTTCTTGTTCTCACACCTGCCGGTTAGGCACGCTGCTTGTAGTCGGAGAGGAACTCCCCCAGCCGGTTCAGCGCATCGGTGAGGGTCTGCACATCCGGCAAAAACACCAGGCGGAAGTGGTCGGGCTTATGCCAGTTAAACGCGCCGCCGTGGCTGAACAGGATCTTCTGCTCCTTCAGAAGGTCAAGCATGAACTTCTCATCGTCCACAATGTTGAACTTCTCGGTATCGACCTTGGGGAACAGGTACAGCGCCCCGTCCGACTGGTTGCAGCTCACACCGTCAATCTCGTTCAGCATGCGGTACGCCACGTCACGCTGCTCATGCAGCCGCCCGCCGGGCGCCACCAGCGCATCAATGGACTGGTACCCGCCCAAGGCGGTCTGGATAGCGTGCTGGGCGGGCACGTTCGAGCATAGGCGCATCGAGGCGAGCAGGGTGATGCCCTCAATATAGTTGGCGGCCTCATGTTTAGGGCCGGTAATCGCAACCCAGCCGGCACGGTAACCGCACACCCGGTACGCCTTCGACAGGCCTGAGAAGGTCAGGCACAGCACGTCGTCACCGGTGAGGGTGGCCAGGTTAATGGCTTCGGCGCCGTCGTAAATAATTTTCTCGTAGATTTCGTCGGTGAACACCACCAGCTCATGTTCGCGGGCCACATCCACTATCTGCTGCAGAATGTGGCGCGGGTACACGGAACCTGTGGGGTTATTCGGGTTAATAACCACGATCCCCTTGGTGCGTGAGGTGATCTTCGATTTAATGTCTTCAAGGTCCGGGTACCAGTTGTTTTCCTCATCGCACAGGTAGTGTACGGGCTTACCGCCTGATAGCGCCACCGAGGCGGTCCACAGCGGGTAGTCGGGCATGGGCACGAGGATTTCGTCGTCAGTTTCGCACAGTGCCTGCAAGGTCATGGGAATCAGCTCGGACACCCCGTTGCCCAGGTACACATCGTTAGGTTCCAGGTCGAGGATGCCCCGGTTCTGGTAGTGCTGCACAATGGCGGTTCGCGCCGAGTACAGCCCGCGCGAATCGGAGTACCCCTGAGTGACGGGCAGGTGGCGGATAATATCCATCATGATCGCATCCGGCGCTTCGAACCCGAAAGGCGCGGTATTACCAATATTGAGTTTGAGGATGCGGTGCCCCATCGCCTCCATACGGTTCGCTTCTTCGAGAATAGGTCCGCGGATATCGTAGAGGACGTTATTGAGCTTCGACGACTGACGGTACTTAGTCATATTCACTTCCTTGGGTGGTCGAGCCAGAATTTTGCTGCTTCGTCTTCGGCGACGGGGTTTGTTCCACTCGTGAGGCGAAGTAGAAAGGTCAGATTACCGGTATCTAATGTAGATGATACGCGGTTAATGGCCTCCTGTGCACTAGATGGCAGGCTTTGCCGCACAAGAGGCACCAGCTGTTGGTTCAGCTGGGTGGACTGGGGGTCTTCGAGCATGGTGAACCGGTTATCCTCAATGCTCGGGTCGATACTGTGCAGAAGCGCCACCTGCACCGCGTCTTTAGCCAGCAGCTGCTCCCGTTCGGTGCTCTCATTAGCCACCTTCGTGGCGGGAACCTGGTACTTGTACACGTTCTTGAGCAGGGCAATCCCGTAGTTTCCGGTGTTATACGCCTCGGGCACGGCAAAGGTGAGGGGCGCTTTCACATCGGGCAGCTGGTTCAGGCTATTGAACTTATACCGGGCCCCGGTGGCGTTGGTGGTCACCAGAACGTTGCGGTTTTGGGCGCTGACGGTATCCATCAGTTTCAGGTGACCCGGGATGATTTTACCGATGGCTGAGAGCGTGTCACTGAGCGATAAGGCCCGCGGTTTAATGGGGTCGCTGGTGGGGGTCGGGCTGGGGCTGGGGCTAATATCGGCGGGGGTGCTGGGGGGGGGTGAGGGGGTGAGGGTCACCCCGGCGCTGGCGGCGGAGGCACTGGCGGAGGCTGTCTGATGCTCCGCCTGCAGCTGGGCGGGGCTGAGCGTACCGTTCTTCGTCAGGTGCAGCAGCAAGTCGCCGGTGAAGTCAACGGCAACATCAAGGCGCGTGTTTTCGGTGGCGCCCAGGGCCGCTAGGTACTCGTCGCGGTTATTATTGTGCCCGATAACCTCCACCGTGTACCCCACGTTCCGCAGCGCCTGGGCGTACGCGTGGGCAACAATGGTTTTAGCCCCCAGCACCCCGGTGGTGACGTAGAGGGTACCGTAGGCTGATGCGGAGGGGTCCACCTTGGGTTTATTGTCCCCAGCGGAGCAGGCAGCCAGGATGGGGGCGAGCGCGGCGGCGGTAAGCGCTGAGCGGCGGCTCATCAGCGGGCGGGGGCGGGGTGTGTTCATGATAGTTTCCTGGCGTTCTCGTCGGCAAGGAATTCGCGGTATTCCAAGGCCCAGGCGGCGGCGTTGGTGTACCCCATCATGGAGGCCACTTCATCAATAATGGTGCCGTAGCGCAGCGTATCAATTTCGCTAATGGGCACCCAACGGGCAATGTCTGAGGAGCCGTTTTCTTCGGCCCGCAGCTGGCCGGTGACGATGTGCGCCCGGTAGATAATGCGTAAGGCGCAGAACGGCAGGGAGTTGCCGTACATGCCGTTGCGTGCGGGGAAATGCCCGGCGTGCACGCCCAGGACGTCTTCAATGGCAACGCTGTACCCGGTTTCTTCGAGGGTTTCCCGCAGGGCTGTTTCGTCGGCCTGCTCCCCCGGTTCCATGCCGCCGCCGGGTAACGTCCACAGGGGCTCGTGCGAGCGGTCTTCGGGCGCCCAGCGGGTCATGAGCAGTTTGCCCTGCTCAATAACAACCGCGTAGGCGGCGGGTCGGGTCTCCATTGCTAATGCCATAGATTCGATTCTACCGCGTCTTCTTGGGCGTTCGGCCTGTTTACTGGTGGCGCTATTCACCCGTGATGGCGGGTGCGGGGCGGGCTACCGGCGTTTACCGGTTCGCCTGCCGTTTCGTCCCGGTTTGCTGCCTGCGGCGGCTTTGCGCCGGGAGGTGCCGCCGGTGCGGGAGGCGGCTGTTTTCTGGTGGCGTGCTTCTCGGCGGGCATTAGCCGCACGGGATTTCACTGTGGCCTTGGCGCGCTCACCGGCCATGCGGGTGCGGCGGGCCTGGGCGGTTTCGCTGCCCCGGTTACTGGATGCGGTGCGCCCGCGCACAATGCCGATAAAGTCCTGGATGAGCACCTCAAACTCGTCGTCTTTCTCGCCCTGGACCGTATCGGGGGTGGGGGCTGCCGGGATACGGGGCCACACCAGGTGCACGGGGTACGGCTCAGCGTCGGGTACTGGACGGTAGGTGAGGTCTTTGCGGTGGTGCAGGCGGGCCACCGACATGGGGGTGATGTACAGGCCCACCCCGGCAGCTACCAGTTCGATAGCGTCCGCATGGGTGGGAATCTGCGGCAAAAACCGGGGGTTCTGTTGGCGCCACTGCTGTGAGGCTTCACCCCAGGCGGGAAACTCCTCGGGCTCATGCAGCAGGAACTCCTCAGCCATCTCACCCAGGGGAACCTCGTCGAGCACGGTAAGCACATGGTCTTTGGGCAGCACCACCACGGGTACTTCCTCATACAGGCGGATGCTGTGGTACCGGTCTTTGTCGGGGGCGCCCTGTGCGGCGGCACGCATTATGGCCATGTGCGCTAACGGCTCGAAACGGGCTTCGCCGCTGGTGCTGTTCGGGGTGCTGAGCGCGGTAGTGAGCGCCTCAAGACCGGCCCCTTCGCGAAGCGGTATTTCGGCCAGCGGGGCGGTTCTGCCGTAGCGTTCGTGCCAGCGGGTGAACCATTTTCCGGGCATTACCCCCGGCTCGTAGCCGATGCGTAAGCTGGCACGGCTCAGCACCGGTGCGGGGGCTGCCTCCGCCGAGTAGATGAGCCCGGCGGCGGGGGCGGCAAGCTCAATGCTGGACTCCTGCTGGGTGCTTGACGGTACCGGTTCTGCGGGTGCAACAGCTTCGGGGGTTTCGTTCATGCCTTTACGCTAGCACAGTGGACGGCGGCGGCCCGGTTACGGGCGGGGTTTGCGGTCGGTGATGAGTTCACGCACTTTAGAGATTCCCAGGCTGAGGAGCACGATTACCGCTAGGGCAACCGGCAGCATCCACGGCTGCAGTCCCAGGGCGGCGAGCACAGCGAACCCCACGGTGGTGTATATGACGGCCCAGATGAAAGTGCCCACGAGCATGGCCGGGACCCAGCGGCGTAACGGCATTTTCGTGAACCCGGTGGTGATAATCACGGCGGTTTGGAAGCCTACGGTGAGGAAGCACAGCGGCACGGCTAACACGCCCCAGCGGTTCACGAACGCTGTGGCCCGCTGGTATATGGGGGTGTCCATTGCTTCCCGGATGCGGCTCAAGCGTGCCCCTCCTGCGGCAGCCAGGTAGCCGAGCAGAAACACAATGGACGTGCGGATAATGCCGATCGCCCACAGGCAGGCAACGGCCGCCTCTACAGGTAGGGAATCGAACCATTCTTTCACTCTGCCATTCTCTCACGTTTTACCCACCCATACCGCCGCATGTTACCGGCCTTACCCACAGCTGAGGGTGCGCAAAGAAGGGCGGGGAAAAGTTTAAATATTTTTTGTGCCCTAGCCGTGCCCGGTTTTTGCCCGCAAATACACGGAACTAACTTAGGCACACCTTGCTTTGCAGACAGGTTGTCACTATTTCTTGGGATATTCGGGGTGGCACACCCCCATTAATTAGGTTATATTTTTATTACCAAATAGCGAGAGTCCTTGTGGGAAGGATTCTTCCGCGAAACGGTTTCGAAGACTTTTCTTCCTGTGTGTGATGCGAGGAGGGGGTTCCAGCTGGAACCCCCTCCTTACCTTAACTGCGACGGAAGCTGCTGCACCCAGTACACTCGCCACACAGAAGCCTACATTTAAAGTAATAGTTAAATGTACGTGCTTATGGGCCGCGTGTTCTCTAGGATAGAGATAGCTGGTACATCACGCACTTGAGAGGAAACCGGTTACCATGACTTCCGAGATAACCCGCCGCGCGGCCCTGGGCTTTGCGGGCGCAACATCCCTAACGCTTCTTGCCGCCTGCGGGTCTGGCACAGCTATTAATGGCTCCTCCAGCGAGTCTTCATCGGCCGCTAAAAAGGACTACAAAGGCGAAGTGAAACTGGAAGAGTACGATACTTCTGCCGGTACCTTTGAGCCCGCTACTCAGGATACCCCGCCCAAAAATGCTCCCAAACCTATTAAGCCCAAAAATGCTGATGAGGACTCCGTAGCCGGGCTGTATTCCAGTATTGCGTTTCTCGGGGCGGCTATTACTTATGCCTTACTCACCGGGGAGGTCGGGCCGACCAACGAGTCCGCCCTCAACGAGGAAGACCGGAAAAATTTTACCTCTGGGTTTACTCTGGATAAGATCCGTGAGGGTAAATACTGGGAGGCCGAGTCCAAAGTTGTCTTTTTCTTAGAGACCTCGGAGCCCACAAAAGAAGGGGATGAGTACACCTGGCCATATAAAGAAGAATCACGCCACGGAACGTACCGGGTAGATGTGACAGAGACTTCTACCGAACGCTCCGTGAAGGTGAGCACCATCCCCACGAAACAGCAGGTGCATAAGGGAGGTGGGAAGATTAAAGCAAAACACACCAATGGCCGCTGGGTGATTACCTTTGACATACCCTCATCAAGCTCCAGCGCCTCACCGTCTTACTAAGAACCGCCCCCATCCCGAACATCCGGGTGACAGCAAGGGAGGAGTCCTAAGAGGGACTCCTCCCTTACGTATACACCCAGATAGCCCTAGATATTACACTCCGACTACGGAAAATACACGGGTACAGGGAACAAGCAGAAGCCTTCTCTACCCCCTCCCTGCTGCTCAAAGAAAACACCCCCATCATTATGGTGCTGGGCCATGACTCGTCCCCGTTCACAGAAAGCACACTATAAGAAACGCGCCTTATATGCTTGATGAGCGGGAGGAGGAAGCACTGGGGCTGGCACTCTCATCGGTCTCAAAACTAATGACCCAGTGACCATCGGCGTGTTCCGCTTTGATCCGCCCCGGTGTTATAGTTTCCTGGCTGCTCTCAGAAATGAAGTTCACGCTGGTCTTTGGGCCGTCAACCTCCACATAGTACGCCCCGTGGCGGGAAATTCCCCGGTACGGCCAGGTGTACTCGTCCCCCTCTTTTGTGGGTTCTGAGGTTTCCAGAGAATAAACGAGCTTAATATCAGCTTCCCAGTGTTTACCCTCAGCCGTTTTTCGTACGACCCTATTGTTTATTATCTCTTTCTTTGTTGCCTCGTTGAACGCCGAGTCCTGCACATATGTGGTATCCCCCGTAGTAAAGGCATAGGTAATAGCCGCCCCAAGAAATGCAATGCTGGAATACAGCCCGGCTACGGAATCTTCATCAGCGTTTTTAGGCTTAATAGGTTTGGGAACGTTTTTGGGCGGAGTGTCGTGGGTTGCGGGCTCAAAAGTACCGGCGGAAGTATCGTACTCTTCCAGTTTCGCCTCACCTTTGTAGTCTTTAGGAGAGGCTGACGGTGAAGAGGCATCCTCTTGAGTACCCACAAATACATTGGTTGCCGCGCAGGCAGATAAAAACACCGTTGTTCCTGCGCCCACAAGACTTAAAGCCGCGCGGCGGGTTATTTCGGAAGTCATCGTAACCGGTATCCTTTCGGATTGTATTTATTCGATAAACCCATCATAGGTTCTGTGTGCCCACTCACACAGTATATTCAAGTATTACTTTAATCATAGAGTTACTGTGTGCTATATCTATCCGCTCACTAACACCGTGCGGGCCTGCCTCACTGTGAGGCAGGCCCGCACGGGCTTTTATAGACTACGGCAAAAGCCACTCTGCATTTGTATATCTCGGCTTCTGCCCTTGGTACCTATTCTCCGGTTTTACCTTTACCCTTAGCGTCCTTATCTTTCTTCTGATGCAGGGTGTGCAGCGGCTTCGGCAGCTCCACCGGCTCCCAGGTGTTTGAGGTGGCCTTGAACATGGGCATCGCCCCGGGGCCCAACCGAATGCCCTGAGTAGACGTATCCTCAAACCCGCTGCCGAGCGTACCCAGCTGCTGCTGCGGCTCGAACACCGGTGAGACATCATCATCCAAAGAGTCCAGGTCGCTCTCATCAATAGTTGACGGCACCGGAGTATGCGGAACGGGAGGCTGTACCGGCGGCACATCAGGGGTTGCACCCTGCCCCAGCGGCACCGTGGTGTGCTCCGCCGTATCACTGGAGGGCTGCTGCACCGGATCCTGCTGCGGGTACGGGTTCTGCAGATTCAGCTGCCGCGCCCTGCGGCGGGCACGCTCAGCAGCCTCACGCTGCACCTGCTGCGCCGCCTCAGCTGCGCGGGTAGCCTGCGCGCGGGCCGCAGCGGCACGCTGAGCCAGGTTCGCCGTGGATATCCCATCCGTGATCGGGGCGGTAGCGTCAGCGTCAAAGGAGCCACTCCGTTCGAAGGAGGATGCCCCAGAAGGGTTCTGCTGCGGCACCCTGCCGGTCCTAGCAGCAGCCTCCGGTCGGGCCGGGGCGGCAGGTGGCTGAGTTGGAACAGGCGCAGTAGGCTGCGCCGCCTCAGCAGAATCGCTTTGGGAAGGGGCGCTCTGGGTGGGGGCAGCAGTGACCGGCGCAGAAGATACAGCCGAGTCAGCAGGCTGAGTGGCCTGGGCAGAGGCTGAAGGCGCCTGAGAGGTCTCGGGCTGGATATCAAAAAGCATGGGCTCATCACGGTGCGCCAGGGGCCTCAGCTGCGGGGGCAGGTGCGAGCCCCGCCCACCCCGGCGAATCGCCGGAAGCTGAGAAGTACGGGCCCGAACCGGCTCCCGTTCCGCTGCACTACGGCGTGCGGCGCCCTGAGCATCAGGTTCCCGCTGAACCCTGGGCGATGCGGCGGCGCGGGCTCCCTGAGCTGACGCACTGCGACGCGCAGGTGTGTGGCGGCGCAGTGGTGCAGGCTCACGGCGGGGACGAGACGACTCCTCCTGAACGCCCTCACCAGCGGGACGTTCACGCCCTGCCGCGCGTTCGCTGCGGTGCTCGGCGGCGGGGGCGCGACGCCCCTGCGTCCGGCCGCTGTCTTGACGTGCTGCCGAACCCGCAGCTGCTATACGGGTGGGAGCGGGGCGTGCCCCCTTGGTGCGGCGGGTATTAGCCGCCGGGTCAGCACCGGCTGTTTCAGACTCACGGCTGCCGCGTTCAGCGGAGGCTGTCGCCTCGGCCTGTTCGGATACCGGGGCACTGGAAGATTCGCGGCGGCTCGCTGCGGGCTTTTTAGCACCCGAAATCGCCAGGTACCGCAGCAGCCCGCCGGTCGCCACGGCAACCAGCAGCGCCGCCACCGGCCACACCCACGACAGCATGCCGGAAAAAGCCATAAGGGCAAACCCCAGGGCCGCAACAAACGCCAGCAAGGCCACACCCAAAAGTACGGCGCGGCCGGTATGAACCGTCATCCCCGGGGGTACCGGACCCCCCAGCATTGACTCCTGAACCTCCGGAACTTCTTCGGTAGAGGAAAGCTCATGCAGGGCAGGGCCGCGAACTGCAGCCGCCGAAGGCGCCTCCCCCCGGGGCTCCTCCGCGCGCCCGGTGCCCTGATGGTGGGTGCCGCTGGGGCGCTGAGAATCGGTGTCCTCGCCCGCTGCGGAGGGATCCTGCCCCGCCGTCTCAGCGTCTATATTAACCTCAGGGATACTACGACCTATCCGGGAGCCTGAAGGTTGGGAATTTGCTGTAACCTCCCAATGTGCGGGTGCATCAGCCTCGCCGTCGGCAGGCTCCGCACCGGGCGCAGAGTCCAGGTCAGGCTCCGGGGCGTAGAGGTCCTCATCGTACGGTTCGTCGTAAAGCTCAGTATCGTGTGCGCCCTGCTGCTGGGCGTTCGCTTCCTCACGCATCGTGGCCTCCTCCCACAGGTCGGCGTCTTCGGCACTCTCGGCTGCATCCGTGGTGTACAGCAGCTGCGTCTTATCGTCCGCAAACTCTTCCTGTCGCTGCTGCACGTTCACCGCAGCCGAAGCGGCGCTCTCAGCAAATTCCACCCCGCCCAGGGGCTCCAGCGAACCGGTGGAGGTTGAAGCGTACACCTCAGCCTTGCCGGAAGCACGCGGCACGACCGCACCCGTGCCGCGTGCAGTCTCCTCGTTAAACAGTACTTTTGCGGACAAGAAAATATCCTCAGCGGTGCGGCCCACACTCGCCAGCTGCCGCCGGGATCCGTTGGCGGGCGCGCGCCGAGAAGCCCTAGGCACAACCCACAAGAGCATAATGACAGCAAGGGCAACCACAATGCCCGAAGTGCTCAGCCAGATCATGCTTCTATACCGCCCCCATAAAAACGCCGGATCCCAAAAACCTATATCTATAAATACTACCGAAGTTAGCGGATATCGGTGTGCCAGAATACGCCCCAGGCACAAAACATCACCAAGTTTTTGTGCCCGCCCACACAGCACCGGGTTGAAAACACCCAACCGCACAATAATGCGGTGGCCCCCGGCACGGGAAGCCACCGCATCATAACACCCTAAAACGCGTATTTTTTAGCAGTTTTCGGCAGTAAATTCCTTCAACCACTGGCACAGTTCGGGGCCGAAATCGCCGCGCTCAGCAGCCAATATAATATTCGCCTTCAAATACGAGAGCTTATCGCCGGTATCAAAACGACGGCCCTTAAACACCACGCCGTACACGCCTTCTCCATCGCCCTCGCCCACGGCAAGAGTCTGCAAGGCGTCAGTGAGCTGAATTTCCCCGCCACGGCCGGGGGCGGTATTCTCAAGCACCTCAAACACCTTCGGGCTCAGCACGTAACGGCCAATCACAGCGTAATTTGAGGGGGCCTGCTCCGGCTCCGGCTTCTCAACCAGCCCGGTCACCTTCACAAAGTCCTCACCCTCAACGGTCTCAATCGCGGCGGCACCATACGCAGAAATCGCCTCACGCGGCACCTCCATGAGGGCCACCACAGAACCACCGGTACGCTGCTGCACCTCAACCATACGAGAGAGCAGATCTTCCTTCTCATCAATCAGGTCATCGCCCAGCAGCACCGCGAACGGCTCATTGCCCACATGCACCTTACCGCGCAGCACCGCATGCCCCAGGCCCTTCGGGTCGCCCTGGCGCACATAGTGGATCTCTCCCAAATAGTTGGACTCCTCCACAGCCTTCAGCAGGGCCTCTTTACCCTGCTCAGCCAGCTGCCGCTCCAACACCGGCACACGGTCAAAATGATCCTCCAAGGCGCGCTTATTGCGGCCGGTGATCATCAGCACATCTTGCAGCCCCGCGCGGATCGCTTCCTCCACCACATACTGGATGGCGGGACGGTCCACCACCGGGAGCATCTCTTTAGGGGTCGCCTTTGTTGCGGGCAAAAATCGGGTGCCCAGACCCGCCGCAGGAATAACAGCCTTAGTAATAGACCCAGATACATTAGTCATGCAAACAGCATACATGAGAAGAGAATGTCCGCAGAACAAGCACGTCTCAAGTACCGCATATTTCACAATATTTTGATTAGACATTCCCTTCAGAATTAGGCCTTCTGCAATTCTATAATTGAAATAACACGCGCCACGCTGTGTTTCAGTACTGCAGCCAACATCGTCCCAGGAGAACCATGCAGCAGCCCGCCTCGGGGGCATCCCCCGAAGACATCGCGCTCGATAAGCAAGTATTACGCGCCCAAATCCGCCCGCGCCGCCTCATTAACCGCAGCAACCGCGCAGAGGCAGGGCAAGCAGACTATGCGCACCGCTACCAGGAAGGCATCTACTCCCTCATACCCCGCACCAGGGAAAAACTAACCATTGCAGCGTACCTGCCGACCGCTGCGGAGCCCCCCATCACCGACGCACTGCAGCAGCTGCACCACGACGGGCACCGCATCCTGGTGCCGGTGGTGCGCCCCAGGCGGCAACTCGCCTGGGTGCAATGGGACCCGCATGTGCAGCACCCCCTCAACGGTATGGGTATTGCCGAACCCGAAGGCGACGCCGAAGGCCCCCACGCCTTCACAGCAGCCGACCTGCGCCTAGTACCCGCCCTGGCCTACGGACGCAACGGGCGACGGCTTGGCCAAGGCGGCGGGTATTACGACCGGCTGCTGCCGCGCCTGAGCGAGCAGGCCCTGCGCGAAACAACAGTGGGCGTGGTATTCGCCGACGAAGTGCTTGACAGCATCCCCTACGACACGTGGGACGGGGTGCTTTACCGGGTGCTCACCGAGAACGGGGTGCACCCGCTCGGCGAACATGCCACCCACTAACACACCGTACAGCCAGCACGTAGGCGGGCACCGCACACAGGCGGTACACTTTTTAGCTGGAAGTAATCACACAGGCTCAGCGAGGAATACCATGCCGATCTACGTCTACCAGTGCAAAAACTGCGGCCACGCCTTCGAAAAACGCCAATCATTTAGCGATAATGCGCTGCGTACCTGCCCAAGCTGCGGACAGGAAACACTGCGTAAACGCTACAACGAGGTGGGCGTCGTCTTTAAAGGCTCCGGGTTTTACACAAACGACAAAAACAGCAGCACAAATAGTTCAAGCAGCTCCAGCGGCAGCTCAGCAGGCACCGCCTAACCGCCGCGCACCCAGCCCCTCATTCGGGCAGGGTACGAGTCAAACCTGAACAACATTGCCCAGCGTGCAGCGCCGGGCTTTTACCACACCGGGTGCGGGACTACGGTAAGCAACCAGGGATGGGGTACGCGGCACCCTGGGGCACCGTGCGGGCTAATAGTGCGGAGGTTTCTGCTCCTTCATCTCCTGCACCCACTGCAGCCTAGCCAGCTCATCCGCGCTCAGCGCCTGCTGGGAACGCCCACCCGGCACGCCACGGGTCGCCCCAGTCCCCTGTTGTCCGCTGGCGGCCCTCTGCCCGCCCGACGGCTTCACACGCTGCACCCGCCCCGGTTCGGGGGCATTCACCCCAGCGATACGCGGTTCAGCTTCAGCTGGCGCGCCCGCCCCACTCACCCGGCGATGACCGCGCCGCGGTTTCGGCACGGGCGAGTAGCCGCTCACGAGTTGTCCTCCCGCATCCCAACGTACCGCATAATGCGCTCCACCACAGCGTCCGGGTCGGCGAATACCTCCACCGTGTTCAGGGTCAGGTAGTTCCACCCGGTAAGGCCCAGCCGCTCAGGCAGCAGGCGGGTGCGCTCGCGCACGCTGGTGCTTGCAAAACGCGGTGAGGCATCCGAGCAGGCAACCAGCGGCATAGCGGGCTCCTCATCGTCGCCACCGCCTGCGGGGGCGTAGGCAATAAACGCCACCAGCCCGCCGCCTGGCTCAATGCGCACCCCGCGCTGGCGCAGCCGAACCAGCAGGTCGTTCAGCAGCCAATCACCGGTATCGGGCAAAGGGCCGTAATCCTCCCCCGCTAAGAACTCGTTATCGGGCATTTTTTCGGGGATGCGTGCCGCCTGCTGCTGCTCGTCCACACGTTTCTGGTGTGCCTCATGGGCACGCATCAGACGGTAAAAGTCGAGGGCGCCATGCTCTAGTTTCTGCGGCTCCAACGCATCCGGGCTCACACACGAAACAATGTGGGTGGCGCGGCGGGCACGGGTCAGCGCGGTCACGAGCCCCTCCCGGCCGTGCTCCTCCGACAGCTGCCCCATCGTGTAGGGGGTACGCTGGTCGGGGCGGGGACGGCCCACTCCCAAGGAGAAGATAATGGTGTCTCGCTCCATGCCCTCAGCGCGCGTAAAATCAACCACCCTAAACGGTTCTTTTCCGGGTTTAAAGAACGGCGCCAGCTGCGGATATTTATTCAGGGCGTTGCGCACCGCACCGGCCACCCGCTGCGCGTGTTTAGGGCTCGCGGTTACCACCGCCAGGGAACGCTCCGGGCGGCGGTAAGCGTGCTCCAGCACCAGTAAGGTCACCCGTTCCACCTCAAAACTGGGCGATTCCTGGTTGGCGTTATCGCTCACCTTCCCGCGTGTATCAATATATTCGACGCTAAGGGTCGGCTTCGGTTCGGAGGCGGCCTCACTCACCGAGCGCTGCCGCAGCTGCCCCCCGTAAAATTCACGGTTCAAATAGTCAAAGGTCACCGGGTCCATGGCCCGCCCCAGCTGCGCCAGGTGCAGCGAGGGCACCACCTGCGAGAGCGCGTCAAAGGTGCTCTCAAGTCGTTTCGTTGCTGGCGCCGGTGCCCCCGTCGCCGGTGCCGAAACAATAAACGGGGCCGGGTACCCGGAGTGCGGGTCGCCGAGGGCGATCACCGCCTCAGCGCGGGTAATGGCGGGCAGGTTTGCCGCCAGCGGCGTCGATTCGGAATCCAATAAGATCGCAGCGTCAAAACGCATAGTGGGCGGAACGTGACGTGCCAACGCGAAGGGGCTGGCCGTCCAAATCGGCAGCAGGGTGCTCGCCATCGTTGGGGCGTGCTCCAATAACTGCTGAAGCACAAACTCATGCCCGCGCAGCTGGCTTTTAAGGTACGCCGCCTGCTCATGGTGGGTGTCGATCCGGTCGTTCCACAGCTGCCGGGTGCACTCCAGCAGTCGTGAGGCGGCACCCAGCATGTGGGCGTAGTCGGCGCGGCGGAACCGGGACTCAACGCCGCGAAGCGCCTGCCCGCCCAGGATTCGCCCCTCGTGGTCGTGCAGCAGCTCCTCAAGGGCGGACTGCCACCAGGCCAGCTCCAGCTCAGCGGCCACCAGCCGTGCCGGCACCTGCCGGGCGTACAAATCTTCCATGAGCTCATCAAGGCCCAGGCACAGCAGGCGCGCGGTGAGGGTATCCCGCTCGGGCAGGCTCATCAGCAGCACCCGGTCGGCCAGTAACGCGTCCAAACGCTGTTCGAGCGCGTCCAGGGTGGTGCGGGTAAAGTCGGTGCCTTCCGGGGAGTCATCCAGCACGATCCGCAGCCCGTCGAACTCTTTCATGAGGGAATTGCAGGCGGTGACAAGCGCATCAAGGTTCTCAGGGATCTGCGGGGTGCGTGGGGCGGCGGTGTGCCGGATCCACTCTGCGCGTTCAGCCTGCACAATCCGCAGCTGCTCGTGCAGGTCGCCAATATTCACCCCCGGCAGGATGTACTCCTTAGCGGCGCGGCGCAGGCGGGAGCGCTGCATACTGCTCATTTCGATGCCGTTTTCGCGGCGCCATGCCCCGGTCGCGGTGGCCGCTATCAGGTCGGTGACGGGCCGGTCATACACGGTGGGGCGGAACTGTTTCAGGGTTTCCCGGATGCGCTGCAGAATACGCAGCTGCCCCTGCCAGTCGGTGATAGTGCGGCCCAGCCGTAACCCGGTGGTGCGGCTGAGCCGGCTCATAGCCTCCCGCAGAGACAGCAGGGAGGATTTGAGGGTGAGAACCAGTGCGTAAGCGTCAGCGGTCTCCTCGTCGTTGGCCAGGCGGGCACGGTACCAGGGGGAGGTGCGGGCTGCCGGGGTGAACGCCCCCAACTCCGCGAGGCGGGTGAGGTCGTGAGCAAGGTTCTCGCGTTCGAGCAGCCGATCAAGCATGCGGCGGCTAAACCGTACACCGGTTGCGGGCGCCTCATTCCGTGAGGTGAGTTCGGCGAGGGTCTGCAGCGCCTGGTAGGTGGTGATATTCCAGTACGGCTCGTGCGAGAGCAAAGCCTCGGTGTGCCTGTGCAGGCGGCGGCGGGTTTCAAGCAGCTCGGCGGTGGTCTCCTCTTCCTCGGGCATGGCAGCGGTTTCGTTGCGCACAATGGCTTGGATGAATTCGGCGCGCTGGCCTTCGGCGTCGCGGTCGGTGAGCACATCAAAACGGAGGGAATCAATACCGTTGCGTTCAAGCAGTGCGGTGAAATCGGCCAGGGTGGAGCGTTTCTCCCCCACCACAAGCACAGATTTGCCCTGCCCCGCGAGGGTCGCAGCAATATTCACGGCGGTGCGTAGCGGCTCGGTGCCGGGGGCGGCGGTGACGGTGAACGAGTTGCCGCTGGCGGCCGCATCAATAATGGTCTGCGCGGCCGGGTCAGCGTCAAGCAGCTGCGTCTCCCGCTGCGGGTCACGGTCGTCATGAGGGGGCTGGTTCTGCACCAGTGGGCGGATGCTCGGCTGCACACCGGGGACTTTGAGCGCGGCAATATCACGCACCAGCGGCGTGTGGGCGGTGTGCGGCAGCTCGCCCATGCTTTCTTTGAGGTCGGCGAATGTTGAGATGAAGAACCGTGATTCGATGGCCATCCCGGGGATGTTCCCGGTGGTGGCGCGCATCCGCTCAATTACGGGCTCGGGGTCAAGGCGGGACATGGAATTGGCCAGCTGCGCCACGTCCATGGTGCCCAAGTCAATATCGTATTCCTGTTTGATTTGGCGCACCATGGCGGGGTTAAGCCGCGCGGCACCGGCAAGGCGCAGCTCGTAGTCGTCGCTGCTGGGGTGCGGGGTGATGCTCAGCGGCGCCATGAGGATAGGGGCAATAAACCGTTTCTCGTAGGAGACGGTGTGCTCGCGGGTGGAGCGTGAGAGCCAGGAGGCGGTACCGGCCACAAAGTACCCGGAGTCTAGCCCGTGGTCGGTGGACAGCTCATAGATTTTGGTGCGCAGGGTGCGGGCGGCACGCATCCCTTCCTCCAGCAGGCTTTTGTCGCGCAGAATGGTGGACAGGCGGGTTTTCCGCCCGGCCAGCAGCTGGGCGAGTCCGGAGGGGTTTGCGGCGGTGAGGTCGATGTGCACATAGTCAACCCGGTTAAAGTTGAGCATCGCGTCCGGGCCGGTGTAGATGTCCATCTGTTCCGCCCAGCGTTCCAGCCCCGCCGCTGGGTCGAAGCTGTGGCTGGCGGGGTCAAGGTGCGGCGGCAGTGCCTCAGGGGGCCCGTCGGGGTTGGGTGCCGGTGCGGGTTCTGAGGTTGGCGAGTTTCCCGTCCTGGGCGCGCCCTGGGGGGTCTCGGGGGTTCCGTTCACGTCGTGTGCGTCCTTGGGTGTGTTGTATTCTGCACGTTCTTATATCATACGGGCCGGGTGGGTGCGCCTCGTGTCTTTGCCGGGCGGATGGGTTCAGCGTTTCGCGGGCAGCCCACCGTGGCGCGTTATAGTGCCGTAGTTTCTGCGGTTCGTCCTTCCTATGCGGCCTTGTAGCAGCTAAGGTGTGTGTTTAGCTTGTCCAGAGGCGGATGTTCGCCGCAAGAACCAGCAGACTCACCATCCCCAAAAATACCATGGCGGCGATGAGGACCCAACGGTAGGTGGGCGCAAATTTTTCGGTCTCGTCCCAGTCGCGGGTGGCACGCAGCAACAGGTAGCAGGCGAGCGCGCCGGGCAGGTTCCCCACCACTATCTGCACCGCGAGGGCGTAGAGGGTGAAGACGCGTTCGGTGCGTTCGTTTTCGCTTCCAGCGAGTTTGAAGAGTCCCGCGAGCAGGATCGTCAGGCACCCGTTGAGGAACGCGACAGCGAAGAAGGGAATGTTAAGCGCCTGCTGGAAGGTCATATTGGAGTTCGCGGCGCCAAGCAGAATCCAGGCGAAGAGCGCGAAGGGCACCAGGAGCCAGTACCAGAAGAGGAAACGGCGGAGTTTACGGTCGTCGTCAAGCGCGGCGAAGATGTTCATGTCTTGTGTGCTTTCTGGGGGTTAGTCGGCGGTGGGTTCTGCCGGGCCGGTGCCCGGGTCTGTTTCGTTCCCGCCGGGCTGCCGCTGGGGGTTTCGGGTCTCAATGTGGTCGATGTACCGGCGCACCAGGTAGTCCAGCAGCACTGAGAGCGCCACGAATGAGTTGTAGGGGCCGCGCTGGCCGGTGATCTGCGTGGGGGTGCTCTGGTAGTGCAGTGAGTATTCGGCGTGGGAGGACATGTAGTTCACTCCGAGGGCGGTGACCGCGACCATGGGGATTTTGCGCAGGGCAAGCATTTTCACGTGTTCGCGCATGTTCTCTGTCTGCCCGGAGAACGATACGAGGATCACCAAATCGTTGGTGGTCATGGAGGTCATGGTGCTCTCAAACTCGTTGCGGGCTGGGATGACGTGACAGAATTTGCCGCATACCTGCATGGATTTGGCAAACTCCTGCACGGCGTTGCGTTGGGCGTACCCGGTGCCGAAGCAGTAGATGGTGCGGGCGTCGTGCATTTTTTCGATGAGCTTCGACAGCTCCATGTGTTCGAGGTAGTCGTAGGTTCGCAGGATGTCTTCTTTACCGCTCTCAATAAACCTGGGGTTGTAGGGTTCGGAGCGGGTGAGGGAGGATTTGATGAAGTATTTCAGCTCCGCAAAGCCTGAGAAGTTCAGTTTCTTGGTGAGGCGAATAATGGAGCTGGTTGAGGTGTAGGTTTTGTGCGCGAGGGAGCTGATGGTGGCTTCGGCAACGAACTTTTCGTTGTCGAGCATAAACGCCAGAATCTCGCGCTCTGTACCGCTAAAGCGGTGCTGGTTTGCATTCACCACATCTTGTAAATCCACTCAAGGCTCCTGAATCGCTGACAAGCAATATTAAAAATATTACAACGTCTGCGGCTCAGGAGCCTTGTGGTGTTATCGCGTGAAGCGGGTTTTAGCCCAGCTCACGTTTTAGGCTTTGGTGTTCACCATGGTTTCAAAACGCTCGCGAACCTGCGGAACGTCCATGCCCACGATCACCTGGAATGCCTTACCCTTGCGTACGATACCCAGAGCACCGGCGTCCTTGAACGCGGCATCCGAGGTGTCGACCAGGGATTCATCGGCCACCGACACGCGCAGGCGGGTGGCGCAGTTGTTCACGGTGGTGATGTTGTCGGCACCGCCGAGCAGTTCAAGGAAACCAGCCGCACGCGGTGCGTACAGGTCAGTGTCGCCGTCTTCTGCGGATGCGCCGCCCTTCTTCTCGGCAGCCTTGGCGGCCTTGTACTCGGCTTTCGAGTACAGCTTCGTTTCGCCGCCCTCAGCCTCACGGCCGGGGGTCTTGAAGTCGAACTTCAGGATCAGGAAGCGGAAGAGCAGGAAGTAGATGACGGTGAAGCACAGGCCCACGCCGATCTGCATGAGGTAGGTCGGCCAGTGGTTCTGCCACAGCGGAACCCAGTTGAGGAAGATGAAGTTATCCAGCAAACCGCCGCCCATGTTGCCTGAAAGCCCGAACATGTACATGATCGACGCCATGGTTGCAGCCAGCACAGCGTGCACTGCGAACAGCGGGGGTGCCACGAACAGGAAGGTGAATTCCAGCGGCTCGGTAATGCCGATGAGCATCGCGGTGAGGCTCACGGGCAGCACCAGGGCGAGAACCTCTTTACGCTTCTCGGGCCGTGCGGTGGTGTAGAAGGCCGCCGCAATACCTGCCGGTGCGAACACCTTGGAGTTGCCGTGCAGTGCGAAGCCGCCGCCGGGGAAGAGCTCACGCAGGGGCTTATCGCTCTGCGCGAATTCGCTCAGGTGGGTCGGCCAGTCCTTCGCAATGCCGTTGGGGGTTACGGCGTTGCCGAACATGAACGGCGAGTAGATGAAGTGGTGCAGACCGGTCGGGATGAGGAAGCGCTCCAAGAAGGTGTAGATCCACACACCGAGCGCGCCGGAGGCGATGAAGAACCCCTGCATGCTTTCAATACCGTGCTGGGCGTAGGGCCACAGCAGGGTGAAGAGGAACGCGACGGGGAACATGAGGAAGAAGCACACGGCGTACACGTACTGGGTGCCCTGGAAAATACCCAGGAAGTCGGGCAGCTTCTTGTCGAACCAGCGGTTATGTACCCACACTACGATGGCGGAGATAATAATCGCACCAAAGATACCGGTGTCAATGGTCTTAATACCGGCGATCATTTTCAGGCCGGTACCGGCGGCGGACTCGGAAATATCCACTCCGTAGTTGAGCTGGAAGATACCACCGCTGTCTTGGCCCCAGTACTTGAGCATTGTCCCGCTCAGGTAGTTGAAGGTCAGGTAGACCATGCCAGCTTCGAGCACGGCGCGGGCGTTTGCGGTCTTAGCGAGCGCAATCGGCAGGCCGAGCACGAAGAGCAGCTCCATCTGAGTGAAGACGGTCCAGGCACCAGAGAGCCAGACATCCCAGATTTTAAACCACATCGTGTCTTCATTAGCTAGAGGACCAACGATGTTCTCTAGGGTGGCAACTTTGCCAATACCAACCGCCAAACCGGCGAAGGCAAAAAGAAGCACGGGGGCCAGCATGGCCGAACCGAACCTCTGAACTTTTTCCATCATGAGGCTTACGCCTTTCGGGTTACGAGAAAAATACGCAGGCACACGCGCCCGCGCGAATGTCATCAGTATTTGAATGGCACCATCATCCCACCTTTTGGCGGGGCTACACGTCTGTTGCGGGAGATTAGACATGTTTTTTCATAACATGAAACATCTCCCGGTACCGGGTAAAAATACTAACCTACCGTCACGGTTTTTTAGTGCTTTGAAACGGTGTTTCTCTGTAGCATGTAACCGTAGCCCGCCCCACCGTGGCAGGTGGCGTGGTGTTATTGAACGCACGACCTCTCGAAAACTACATACCTATGCTTTTTCTTACCTTGAATACCCACAGCTGGTGCGAGCCTCACCAGATCGTTAAGATTCATGAGCTTGCCCGTTTTATTGCCGACCGTCAGGTTGATGTTATTGCGTTGCAGGAGGTCAACCAGTACCTGCACTCCCCTATTGTGGATACTCCACTGGGGTACCAGGGCGGGGCTGGTATTCCTATCCGTGAGGATAATTATGCACTGCTGCTGGTTCGGTTCCTGGCTGATTTAGGGCTTCAGTACGAATGGGCGCTGACCGAAACACATATTGGGTGGGATCGGTATGACGAGTGTGTGGCGGTGCTTTCTCGCGTACCTATTGAACGCATCGAGCCTATTGTAATGAGCCCGCAGTACAGCTACGACCGGGTTGAACGCAGGTCTTCTCTCGCTGTTCGGGTGGGTACCGATACGGGTTCCGTATGGTGTGCAAGCGCCCATATGTCGTGGTGGGATTTTCAGGGCGAACCGCTTTTCGCACAGGAGTTTGCGCGGCTTTCGCAGGCCCTCACCGAGCGCGGTCAGGATGCGCCCGTTCTCTTAGGCGGCGATTTCAACACGGCGGCGCAGGTGCGTGGCGAAGGGTACGATCTGGCGCTTTCTTCCGGCCTAGTGGACACCCGCGAGATTGCCGAGCGTACCGATGGTGAGTTCACCGTGCATCGCGAGATTGCCGGGTGGGAGGGGCAGGAGGATGCCAAGCGCATCGACTTCGTGTTTGCCGACCGCGCGGTGAAGGTACTTTCGCATGCGGTGGTATTCCGCGATAATTCTCCTGAGGCGATTTCCGATCACAGCGGCGTGCTGGTGGAGTTTGACGAGTCGAGTTTCGAGTCCACCGCCAGGATGCACCCCGTGCCGATGCCGTCACAGGTACAGCCTAGATAGTGCGGCGATCCTAGGGGTGCCGCAGCTGAGCGACGATCCCGCTTTCAGACCTTTATTTGATATATATTCCGTGGAAGGACAGCTCATGAAAACTGAAATTCAGTGGTGGCAACAGCCCGTTGTGTACCAGATTTACCCGCGTTCCTTCAACGATTCCAACGGTGACGGTATCGGCGATCTGCCCGGCATCACCGAAAAAATTCCGTACCTGGCGAAGCTGGGTATAGATGTTATCTGGCTTTCCCCGATCTATGCCTCGCCAAATGACGATAATGGCTACGATATTTCGGATTATCGGGCGATTATGACCGAGTTCGGCACAATGGCTGACTTCGACGAGCTGCTGGCGAGTGCCCATGAGCACGGCATTAAGCTCATGATGGATTTGGTGGTGAACCACACCTCGGATGAGCACGAATGGTTCCGTCAGGCACGTTCTGCGAAGGATAACCCGTACCGCGACTACTATGTGTGGCGTGACCCTGCCGGGTTTTCTGAAGACGGCACCCCGATTCCGCCGAATAACTGGATTTCCTGTTTCTCACCATCGGTCTGGGAATGGGACGAGGGCACTCAGCAGTTCTATCTGCACTATTTTTCGGTGAAGCAGCCCGACCTCAACTGGGAAAACCCGAAAGTACGTGAAGAGGTCTACGACATTATGCGGTTCTGGCTTGATAAGGGCGTCGACGGTTTCCGCATGGATGTTATTAACCTGATCTCTAAGGATCTTTCCTTCCCAGATGACCCCGCCGTCACTGCAGGAGGTTTAGATAATTCTCTGGCGGTGGCCGCGAACGGTCCGCGCGTGCACGAGTTCCTGCGCGAGATGAACCGCGAGGTACTCAGCAAGTACCCGGTGATGACCGTGGGTGAGACTCCCTGCGTGAGCGTGGAAGATGCCGCCCTGTACACAGGTTTTGACCGCCACGAACTGCAGATGGTGTTCCAGTTCGAGCATATGGATGTGGATGCCAGCGCAGGCGGCGCTACCGGCAAATGGTCGGATACTCGTTTTAACCTGGTGGATTTGAAGAAGGTTCTCAGCCACTGGCAGACGGGGCTGCACGGTCGCGGATGGAATTCGCTGTACTGGAATAACCATGACCAGCCGCGCACGGTTTCACGTTTCGGCAATGATTCCCCCGAGTTCCGTGAGGTCAGCGGTAAGATGCTCGGCACGGTTCTGCACATGATGCAGGGAACCCCCTACATCTATCAGGGTGAAGAGCTGGGGATGACCAATGTTTTCTTCGACTCGGTAGATGACTACAACGACCTTGAAATCCATGATTCCTGGCGTAAATACGTGGTGGAGTCCCAGCGGGTTAGCCCCGAGGATATGCTGCGGTACATCAGTGCTTCGGGCCGAGATAACGCGCGAACCCCCATGCAGTGGGATGCGAGCGACAATGCGGGCTTCACGACCGGTACCCCGTGGCTGAAGGTGAACCCGCGGTATACCGACATTAACGCCGCCGAAGAATTGGCGAACGATGATTCTATTTTCTATCACTACAGCGACCTCATTCACCTGCGCAAAGAGCACCCCATCGTGCTCACCGGCGAATACCGTGTGCTCAACCTCGAGGATGAGCAGGTGTACGCCTACCTGCGTGTGAATTCAGCGGAGGATGCCGCCGCATCCGGCGAACGCGCCCTGCTGGTGGTTGCTAATTTCACCCAAGAAACACTGTCTTTGCCCTATGCAGACGGTCAGCTCGCTTCCTTGGCGCTCAAGAACCCGGGTGTGCTGAAAATTGAGGAGCTTGCGGCTATGGCAGAAGCACCCGAACTGATCAGCTCAAACTACCGGAATGAGCACGGCGAGTTCACGGACGAAGGTACCACTCTGCGCCCCTATGAGGCGAAGGTGTACCTGTACCGGTAGGGCGTAGAGTGCGCGGCGGATGGCGCGCTGGCGCATCCTGACTAAAAGTTTTGCAGACATACCTGCGGCAATGCGGCTTACGGGGTTCCCCACTAAGCCACACGACGCAACCCTTAACGAAAGGCTTCTGATGAGTAGTGAAACCACGACTGAAGAGCGTGCGGTTCCTTCCTACGCCGGGCGGCAGTGGTGGAAGGAAGCGGTGGTCTACCAGGTGTACCCGCGCTCCTTCAACGACTCCAATGGCGACGGTATCGGTGACCTGCCCGGCATTACCGAAAAAATCCCGTACCTGGCGAAGCTGGGCATTAACGTTATCTGGCTCTCCCCCGTGTTTGATTCGCCGAACGTAGATAACGGCTACGATATTTCCGACTACTTCGCCATCATGAGCGATTTCGGGACAATGGAAGATTTCGATGAGCTGCTTGCCACCGCACATGAGCACGGCATTAAAATTCTGATGGATTTGGTGGCGAACCATACTTCGGATCAGCATCCGTGGTTTGTGCAGTCTCGTTCCTCAAAGGATAACCCGTACCGCGACTACTACATTTGGAAAGACCCCAACGGGTTTGACGAGAATGGCGCCCCGATTCCTCCGAATAACTGGGCTTCCGAATTCGGTGGCTCCGCCTGGGAGTGGGATGAAGCCACGCAACAGTTCTACCTGCACATTTTCTTCAAGGAACAGCCCGATCTGAACTGGGCGAACCCGAAGGTGCGCGAAGACCTGTATGCGATGGTGCGCTGGTGGCTCGATAAGGGCGTGGATGGTTTCCGGCTGGACGCCATCAACATTATTTCTAAGCCCGAAGGCTTCCCGGATGATCCTTCCACCGATTTTGAGAAGCATACGTCGTCGATCCCGTTTGTGATTGCGAACGGCACGATGGTGCATCCGTGGATGAAAGAGCTCAACCGTGAGGCGTTCTCGAAGTACGATGTGATGACCGTGGGCGAAACGAGCGCGACCAGCCCCGAGGACGCGAAGCTGTGGGCGGGCTACGATGCGGGCGAACTGCAGATGCTCTTCCACTTCGACCACATGGGTGTCGATAACGACCCCGAAGGTTCGCTGGGCGGCAAGTGGTCGTATGCGCCGTACAAGCTGACCGAGCTTAAGCGCATTCTGAACGAGTGGCAGACGAAACTTGAGGGCAAGGCGTGGGGTTCGCTGTACTGGAATAACCACGATCAGCCGCGCGTGGTCTCGCGGTTCGGCAACGATTCCCCCGAATTTCGGGTGCTTTCAGCGAAGCAGTTGGCAACCACCCTACATTTTATGCAGGGAACCCCCTATATTTATCAGGGTGAGGAACTGGGCATGACCAACGTGCGGTTCGAGTCGATCGACGACTACCGCGACGGCGATTCGATTCGTTTCTACGAGGATATGCACGTGGATCATCAGCGGCTCAGCCACGAGGATGCGATGCGCGCCATCTACATTAAGGGTCGCGATAACGCCCGCACCCCCATGCAATGGGATGACTCGGCGAACGGCGGGTTCACGAACGCGGGAGTCGAGCCGTGGCTGAAGGTGAACCCAAACTACCCACAGATTAATGCGCAGGCTGCCCTGGACGATCAGGATTCGGTGTTCTACCACTATCAGGAATTGGCGAAGCTGCGCCGCGGTGAGCTCAAAGATTTGATGGTGTACGGGTCGTTCGCACCCGTAGATTCGGTTGAGGCTCCTCATGCCGAGGATGAGGCAGTGTACGCCTACACCCGTACCGGCGGCCCGGACGGCACCGACGCGAACCAGTCTCTGCTCGTGGTTTCTAACTTCACGTCTGATTCGGTGGAGCGCACTTTCTCGCTGCTGGATGATGCGCGTGCAGCCGGGGCATCCGTCGAACTGGTGCATTCCAACTACCGGGATAACACCGGCGCACCGACCGATGCGGGCACCACCCTACGCCCCTACGAAG
>ERZ773079.228-NODE-228-length-38935-cov-81.086163_pt1 | contig 38935 bp, 30 predicted proteins | sample MGYA00511355_ERZ773079 | MGnify/ENA primary metagenome ERZ773079 (study PRJEB29015, sample SAMEA2737979) | human oral metagenome | biome: human oral; feature: human-associated habitat; material: dental | place: China | collected 2117 ... | reverse complement strand
AGGGTGGTCACGTCATACAGGCACAGGGCAAGGCCCCCACTGGCGGTGACGTGCTCGAACAGGGCCCCAGACAGGCTCTCGCGGTAGCCCCGCTGCCCGCAGCGCCCCAGGGAGCGGAACAAGGTCCGCACGCTGACCGACTCCAGGCCCAGATCACCCAGCACGCGGGGGACCTGGGCCTTGGAAGACGGCTCGATCAGACGCGCCAGAACCATCTGCTCAAAGGCCCGATCACCCCCAGTGGCGTCCCTCAGCCCCAGACGGGTGTAGACCCCGTGCAGAACGTCCCACAGCAGGCCCGAGCGCTTGGACTCCACCACCGCATCAGTGCCGACCGGGGCTGAGGCCGTGAGGAGTCCCGAAACCGCCGGTGGCGTGGGAGTCAGGTCCAGGGCCAGCTGGTCCGGGGCAATGCGGTGCCGGCCGATCTCCATCAGAGCAGCCAGCTCGGCCTCAGTGTGGGCCGATCCCAGGTGCTCGATCACCTTGTCCCGGCGCCCTTCCTTGACCGCGATCTGCACCGCCGTCGCCCCAGAGGCTGTCTTGACCTTACGCAGAAACGGGCTCACCACCCCCACCCTACCGGCCCCTTAGTGTGCCAGCACACCCACAACCACCACGCGACATCAACGAAAAACCCACCTCAAAACCCAGACCCCACCAAACTGTCACGAGTCAGGAGGTAGGCAACTTCGATGCCCACCGAGCGCGCCACTGCGATCGGTAATGCGCCGATCGTGTTCGGCTGATCAACGATCACCAGCACCCGACCAAGGGTTTGGAGTGTGTTGTACCCGCAATCTCATGACGGGCGAAGGTTTTGAGGTCGGGCTTGAGCCCGATGATGAGCAGCAGCACTGCGACACCGAGATCACCGAGAGACCCGATGAGGTTGAGATTGGGAATTCTGGACACGCCCAGCACGAAGCCCGCTGCGAGGAAGTCGACGAGCGGTGGGAGGCGCAGCAGCGTGGTCGCGAAACCGAGGATGACAACGGCGAGCAGGTAGATGGCCGGGGGCACGGGAGCCTTTCGTACCAGAGTTATGTCGAACCTCACCGGAGGCTGCCTACGGGTATCGGCCGGTATTCCGCGCTGACCCGCGAGCGCGAGGGAGAGGAATTGCCGGCGAGCCGGTCCGGGACCTCGAGGTCCCACCAGCCCGCGGGTGCGGGGAGGAGGACGATGCGGGGCCTCGCGAGCGGGACTGAGCATCGGGGCCCGGACCAGTGGGCACGGTTCGGCGTGCGGCGCCCGCGTCCACCATGTGCGGCTCTCCATCTCAGCGGGCCACCGCTTCACCACCGCCTGCCGTGTCCCGGGCGACGGTCGTTGCGCCGGTTCGCCCAGCGTCGATCACCACGATCGCTCCGATCCTCCCACCGGCCCGCACCGCGGCGGTCGTTGCGCCGGAATCCGTTGCGCTGACCACCGCTGCGGCCGCGACCGTGCTGATCGCGGACCTCGCGCCGTTCCGCACCGCGCCGCTCGCGACTCTCCCAGCGCCGGTCACCGCGACGATCGTCGTGCTGGTTGCCACCACGATCCTCGCGGCCGGAGCGTCGAGACCGGTCCGACCGGTGGGTGATATCGCCATCGCCACGCGGGTCATCGTCCCATCCGCGCCCCGGACCCTGATCCGGACGGATGCGCAGCTCGCGACCGCTGAAGGTGGCCCGGCCCAGCGTGGCCAGCTGCTCCTCGCTCAACGGGGTGCGGATCTCCACCAGGGAGAAGGACTGGAGGATATCGATCTTGCCGATGTCAGCCCCCGGGATACCGCCCTCGTTGGCGAGCGCCCCCACGATCGCGCCGGGCAGGACCCGGTCGCGGTGTCCGACCTCGATGCGGTAGACGGTGCCGGCGCCGTCATAGGTTCGGCGACCCCCGCGGGCGGCACCGGGCTTGTTCTCTGGGCGGTTCGAGCGACGGCCACCACGATCGCGGCTCCCCTCGAAGGAGGCGGATACGAAGGCGCCCTCATCATCGAGATGCTCTTCGCGCCGCGTGCGCCGGTGGGACTCGCCCTCGCGACGGCGAGGTCCGTCATCGCCCACGGCCAGAGCCAGCAGGGTGGCGGCGAGCTCGTCGGCATCGATGCCCAGTCTCTGCGTCCCGGTGGCGACCAGTCCCCGGTACAGAGACAGGCGTCCGCGCTCATGGCGGACGGCCGCCTTGTTCAGGAGCTTGCCGGCGCGGTGCTCGGAAACGTCGGCGGGAGAGGGCAGGGTGATCTCCTCCAGGCGCGTGCCGGTGAGTCGTTCGATCTGGCGGAGCTTGCGCTTCTCCTTGGGGGTCAGGAAGGTGACGGCCTCGCCGTGCCGCCCGGCCCGGCCGGTTCGTCCGATACGGTGCACGTAGGCCTCGGCCTCACGGGGCACGTCGAAGTTGACGACCAAGCCGATGCGGTCCACGTCCAGTCCGCGGGCGGCGACGTCGGTGGCCACGAGCACGTCGAGGGTGCCAGTGCGCAGGCGCTCGACGAGCCGCTCGCGCTCGCGCTGGGGGACGTCCCCGGAGATGGCGGCGGCTTGGATACCGCGGCCGGCCAGCTCGATAGCAACGTCCTCGGCGCTCGACTTGGTGCGCACGAACACGATGGCGGCCTCGGCGTCGGTGACCGCCAGAACTCGGCAGACGGCGCCGATCTTGTGGCGGAAGGGCACGACTGCATAGGTCTGGTGGACCGTGTCGACGGTCGAGGCCTGACGGGAGACCTCGATCTGGACGGGCTCGTGCAGGTGCTGGCGGGCGACCGCCTGGATCGCCGGGGGCATGGTCGCGGAGAACAGGGCGGTGCGCCGTCGGCCGGGCAGGGAAGCGGCGATCGTCTCGACGTCCTCGGCGAAACCCATGCGCAGCATCTCGTCGGCCTCGTCGAGCACGAAGTACTTGACGTCGTCCAGAATGAGAGCGCCTTTGTCGATGAGGTCGATAACGCGTCCGGGTGTGCCGACGACGACCTGGGCGCCCTCCCTCAGCGCACCGATCTGCGGGCCGTAGGGGGCGCCGCCGTAGACGGCGACGACGTCGAGGCCGCGGGACCGGTGCGCCATGTCGGTGACGGCGTCCGCGCTCTGGAGGGCCAGCTCGCGGGTGGGAGCCAGAACTAGGGCTTGGACGTCGTGCTCGTCCGCCTCGACGGCGTTGAGCAGGGGCAGGCCGAAGGCGGCCGTCTTGCCGGTGCCGGTTTGGGCGACACCCACGACGTCCTGGCCCGCGAGCAGTACCGGAATGGCCTCGCGCTGGATCGCGGTGGGGGTCTCGTAGCCCATGTCGGTGACGGCCTTGAGAAGGTCCGCCGGCAGCCCGAGATCGGCGAAGGCGATCTCCTCAGGGGCTTTGACGGCAGGAGCGTCATCGGCGTCCTCACCGGCCGCCTCGTCCCCGCAGCCGGTCTCGAGGAAGGACGTGCGGCCGTTGATGTCGTCCTCGCTCGTCTCCTCATCCCCGTCGCCGACCCCCTTGTCCTCGGGGTCGACCTCGGGGAGGGCGAGATCGACATCATCGGCTTCCTCGTCGTGCTCAACGTCCTCGGGGTCCTCCGGGGAGTCCGAGGAAGCGGGAGTGGCGAAGACGTCGGGGGAAGCGGGCGAGGGCGCCCGGCCCGTGTGAGGCGCAGCTATCTCCTCCGCCTCCTCCCCGGAGGCGATCCTCGTCGGGGGGCCGGAGGCGGCGACCTCGGCGTTGAAGAGGTCGTTGAGGCTGGGCGAATCGCTCACGGTCCCCTCGGAGGACTCGGAGGGGCCCGTATTGGTGGCGGTCATGACGTTCTTCCCGTATCCGGCCCGCTGAGGGGCCCATTGCGGAGTGTGGGGGAGGACGGTTCGTCCTCCTCTCTTGCCGCACCGCACCCACCACACTCGTCCTTACCTCGTCTCGCCCCGGGAGGGTAACGACGAGTGACGGACTTCACGCACAGACTCACGGGGATGGTCCCGGCCGCCTGCACTCGCAGATCGTTCGACCGGCCCCGAACGGGATTCGCACTGCGGATCGCTCCTTCCCGCATCCTATGAGCGCGAGTCGACGCGCGGGAGCCGGCGCATGATGTAACGCCGAACGTCACACGTGAGGCCCGTCTCGTGAAGCTGCGCGGCCGGGTGCACGGGGAGGACTCCCCGTCGCCGCAACGGTGCTCATGTGCTTCTACTTCGGGTGGCGGCAGTGCCGGTGCCGCACCGGTGGCGTCGGCGCTGGTCCGTCGCCCGCTATCGAGAGGACGACCGTGGCCCACGACGACAGACTCATCGGAATCGTGGAGACGTCTCGATGGGGCCGTCCATCGGCCTCGTTGATCCTCTACGCGGGTCACCCGCCGACCGCCGGCACCATCAGGGGTTTGGGCCATGCCTGCGTGGGACGCTTCTGGCAGGGCGTCGCACTCCGGCTCATCGAGCGGGGCGAGGCGCCCGAGGTGGAGAGTCTGGGCGCCGAGTCCGGTGTCTTCTTCGCCAGCGGCGGTCAGCAGCCGATCGAGGCCCTCGCCGAGGCTCTTATGCCTTATCTGACCGACGCCGAGGCCGTCACGGCGCTCGTGCGTGAAGCCGACGCCGTCGGCTTCGACTTCCACGACGACTGCGGCCCCTGAGGCGGGGTGAGTGCAGGCGGCACGGTGGCCGTCTCATCGCCCCAGTAGGTGCAGGATCCTCGTGCGCAGGTCCTGGAACGTCGACGAGGCTTGATCCTGCCCGACCCCGTCGGGCACTTCGATGTCCGCCACGACGTGCGCGGGTCGTTCGGAGAGCACGATGATACGGCCGGACAGGCGCAGCGCCTCGTCGACGTCATGCGTGACCAGGACCGCGGTGAACCGTTGGGAGATCCACAGCCTTCCGACCTCGTCCTGCAGGGTCAGACGCGTCAGGGCGTCGAGCTTGCCGAAGGGCTCATCCAGGAGGAACAGCCGGGGCCGGTTCACCAGGGCCCGGGCGAGCGCCACCCGCTGCGCCATGCCGCCCGACAGGGTCGAGGGGTAGGCATTGGCGAAGTCCCGCAGCCCCACGATCTGGAGTGCGGCGGTAATACGGCGCTCATCGACGGTGAGCCGTTTACGCGCCTGCGGCCCCAGAGCCACGTTCTCCCGCACCGTGCGCCATGGCAGCAGGGTCGCATCCTGGAAGGCGAGCGCCCGTTCGGGCTCGGGAGCGGTCACCGGTCGTCCGTCGACGTCAACGCGTCCGGCGCTCGGCCTCTCCAGTCCGGCGAGCAGCCGCAGGATCGTCGACTTGCCGCAGCCGGACTGGCCCACGAGAGCCACGAACTCGCCGGGTGCGATGTCCAGATTGATGCCGTCGAGCACGGCCAGCTCGGAGGGCTTGGCGGCCTCCGCCTCGTGGCGGGCGCGGGCGGCGGGAGAGACCAGGCGCACCAGCGAGGGCACCCAACCGTGGTCGAGATCGCGGGAGAGAGGGTAATGGTGCGAGACGCCGTCCAGGCGCACGTGCGCGCCTCGCGGCGCCCGCGCCGAGGAGCTCGGGGCGCTGCCGGAGTCATCGGTTGTCGTCTCGATCATATCGGTCACCACCTGACGAGATTCTGCTGCCAGGCGAGCAGTGAGGAGCGGAGCTTGAACAGCAGGACCATCAGAGCACGGCAGAAGACGATGAGGACGACCAGCCCGACGTACATCCTCGGGTAGTCGGCCCACCCCTTGACCCAGTTGATGTACCAGGCCAGCCCTCGGTCGACGCCGACGAGCTCGGCCGTCATGAGTGCCGCCAGGCTCGTTCCCAGCCCGGTGAACAGTCCGGTGAGCATGTCGGGCAGCGCCGAGGGGATCGCCACGCGCGCCACCAGGAAGCCATCGCCCGCCCCCAGCGTACGCGCCACGTCGATGAAGGACTTGGGCACCGATCGCACACCGGCCCGGGTCATCGTCGCCATTGGGAACCACGCCCCGAAGGCCACGATGAAGGCCGCCGACAGGTATGTGGTCGGCACGACGAGCACCGCCAGGGGCAACAGAGCGCTGGCAGGGACCGGGCCGACCGTCTGCAGGAGGGGGTGCAGCCAGTAGTCGGCCCGCCTCGACCATCCCATGAGCAGCCCAGTCGCGAAACCCGCAACCGATCCGATGAGATACCCCGCCATGAACAGCAGTCCGGAGGACAGCAGGCATCTGGCCAGGAGGGTCCAGTCGTCGACGAGATCCGCGATGAGTACCTCGGGAGCCACGAAGTAGGGCGGGTCGAGCAGACCCGATTTCACAGTCGACAGCTGCCACGCCAGGAACCATCCGCCGCCGAAGACGATCCACGGCAGACGATGCGCGAGGGCGCGCGCGACAGTCCCCGTGGGTCGGTCCAGAGCGAGGACGAGCCAGCTGACGAGGCCCACCAGCCCCGCCCCGACGATCGCTGCGAGCGGTGCGGTGGGGGCGGTGCGCGCACCGGCGGTATCGGGCAGAAGAAGAACGACGGCGAGATAGGCGCCCCACAGGGCGAGGGCGATCGCGCCCCATAGACGCAGGAGCCGGCGGCGGGCGCTCATCGGGTGATGCCCAGGTCCGCGTACACCGTGTCGGCCAATTCATCGGGGCTCGCGTCCGCCGAGATGAATCCGGTGCCCTTGAAGTCTTCGATGCCGCTGGCGATAGCGGTGCGGAATTCGGTGGCGGACGCGTGCCAGCCGTAGGTCTCCAGGATGTCCTCGATGACGCTACGCTCGGCGGCGACGTACTCGTTATCGGCCTCGATCTTGGCGATCTCCCGACGGTTGGCCTGATCCTGCGCCAGGTAGTCCGACCCCTTGAACCAGGCCTCCGTCAAGGCCCTGGCGCGGTCGGGCTGGTTGGCGACGAAGTCCCCGTTGAGGGCGACCGAGCAGCAGAAGGGCTCGGCACTGTTGGAGGCCAGCACCTTCGCGGTGCCGTTGAACACCGGTAGGAGCGGGGCCGGGTCCGACCCCATAATGGCGTCGACGTCCCCGTTGGTCAGACGCCTGCCCAGGGAGTCCTCGTCAACGGTCACCCACGAGACGTCTCCCTTGTTCGGGTCGACATCGAGACCGGCGCGGGACAGACCGATAGCGAAGTAGGCGAAGGCGGAGCTGGACAGCGAGGGCACGCCGACTCTCCTGCCCCTGAGATCGGCCATCTGCGTGATGGGGGAGTCGTTGTTCACGACGAGCTGGAGGCAGCCGGAGTGGAAGCCGCCGGTGAGCTTGGCGTTGACGCCGTTGTAGATCGGTTCGAGCCAGGCGAAGAAGATGCCGGGGGCGCCGATGTATCTGCCCGCGCCGACGGCGTCCTTGGTGTCCTCCGTGCGTTGAGTACGGGCCAGGGTCACGTTGAGGCCGGCGTCGTCGAAATAGCCCTTGTGGTAAGCGGCGTACAGAGGGGCGGCGCAGATGTCTCCGCCGATGACGAGCGGCAGCTCCTGAGCGGCGCCGACGACGCCCTGATTGGTGCGGCGCAGAGTCAGCCAGGCGCCGCCGGCGATGAGGGCGGCCGCGGCGGCTGTGCCGCCGATAAGAAGTCGACGACGCGATACGCGGCCGGTGGCCGGGACGGTCTCGGTCTCATCGTCGGCGGCGAGGATCTCGGCGGCATTCTCGGCGGTGACTTCGGGCGGGTCGGAAGACGGGCTGTCGATGCTGTCGGGGGTGGTGGAGGTGGGTGGCACGTCGGTCTCCTGAGCGGAACGGTACGGAGGACTCGTCCGGTGGTGGGGGTCTGTCAGGCGCGGGCGCGGAAGAGGACTACCAGAGCCGATCGGCCACGGCCGTGCGGTTCGGGTCGGGGTGACGGAGCCGGGCTGTGAGCGATGGCCGCTCAACGAGCCGGGCTGCGGCGCGGTACCGGTGTCCCCGGCACCGCGGCCCCCCGCGCTCTGCGGACGGGGTTCACAGCGCCTGACAGCGACGACACGTACGAGGAGCGCACATGGCGGCGGCCGTCAGAGCGGCGCACACGGTGTGAGTCGTCGACGTGATTCGTGCCATGGGGCGGACATTACGCCCTCCGGGTGCGGGGCGCACAAGACGCGAGCCTGCGGTGTGAGTCACGCTCGACGAGCGGCTTCCGACCACTCTGCTGTCTAGCTACGCAGTTGTTACCGAGATGAGACCTTGGTGCTGCTCGGCCCGACCGCGGGCGGGCCGAGCCTAGAAGGAGTAGGAGGAATCGTTGAAATGACGAGCATGCGGTGTTCGTCGCCGGCGAGCGGGAGGCCCCATCCGCCTCGGAGAGCGGCGCCCCGGGGCGCCGCAGCGGCTCGTGGATGGTTTCACCGCATCACCGGCGGAGATACCATCTGCCGCGTCGGATGACCGACTCGCCACGATCTCCGTGCCGGCCGGGACCGACGTCCCCGACCGCCGCAGCGGCCCCTGGGCGCTCGCGACATGATCCTTTAATCCCTCGAGCCCATCGACGAGTTTCACCGCATGACACGCTCACCGCGCCACGTCGCAGCGCACCCTGGGACCAGGGCTTGCGTGCACGTCGCGTTCGTGCTGCTCGTGGTGCTCGGCATCGCCGCGGGCGGTGCGGGCACCGCCGCGGCCGTCGGCGCGACGCGGCCCGCGCAGCTCGTAGCCGATAGCGAATTCCTTCCCCAGGACTCGGACGGAACCGGAGACGCACCGGCGACTTCTCTCCCGGAGCCGACGGCCGAGATCTGCGAGGGGCCGGGCCCGAGTGCCACCGTCGTCGCCGCGGACGGGACGGCCTCCGACGCCGGGCCCGTTTACCGGCCCGGATCGCCGATCCGGGTCACCGGCGGCGGCTGGTGCATCGGCGGACGCCCCGCTCAGGGGGAGCAGGTCCTGCGAGCGCGCTTGGTCGCCGTGGGCGGCTACGTCTCCCACGAGAAGACGACCCAGACCGTCGTGTTCGCCGACGGAGCCTTCGACACGACGATTCGGATCGCCGACCTCTACGCCCACCTGCCCCGCGGCGCCGAGGATCATTACTACCTGTCCGTCACCCTCGATTCGCGTGCCTTCGTCGGCAGCAACCAGTTCCAGATCTCCGAGCGGGGGCCCTGGTCGGAGCCCTCCTCGGAACCGGCCGACGCCGACGCACGTCTGGGGGAAACGGATTCGGGCGCGAACGGCGCCCCCGCGTCCGGTGGGGAATCCGATTCCGAACCCGGGAACCGGCCTGCGGACCCAGGCGCCGTTGCGGAGTCCTCGCCTGGGGACCGGCCTGCGGACCCGGGCGAGGACCGGCAGACGCCCTCGCCGTCGTCTTCGGGGACGGCGGAACCGACCGACCGGCCGACCGACCAACGGGACGTTCAGGACGTCGGACCGACCGACCGGCCCACCGGCTCCACCGCCGGACCGGGAACGGACGTCACTGCCGGCGCCGTTGCGGAGTCCTCGCCTGGGGACCGGCCTGCGGACCCGGGCGAGGACCGGCAGACGCCCTCGCCGTCGTCTTCGGGGACGGCGGAACCGACCGACCGGCCGACCGACCAACGGGACGTTCAGGACGTCGGACCGACCGACCGGCCCACCGGTCGGCCCGATGCGGAGCCGACGCCGGCCCCGACCCCGGCCACGGGCTCGTCGGAAGATGGGGGTGCCCCGGGCGGCGGATCCTCCGCCGTGCCCCGACCGACCGGCACGTCGGCCGAACCCGGTCGAGGCCCGGATCCCACCGCTCCGACCGACGCGATGACATCGGATGCGCAGGAGGATGCGGGGCGCCCCTCGCAGGAGCCCTCGGTCCCGGTCAGGGACGCCAGCGAGCTCAACGCTTCCAACGCCGGCTCGCTGTCGGGCACCCGGCACGGCAACGTCGTCTCGCTGATCCTCCCGTCGGGCAAGGCGAAGATGGACGACTGGGTCGCGGTCTTCCTCTTCCCGGGTGATTCGACGCCCGGATGGACCCAGGTCGACGCCGACAATTCGGTGTCGATCGATGTGTCGAACCTCAGCGCCGGCACCTACCAGCTCGCCGTCATCGACAGGGATTCCCTGCTGCTCGGCTGGGCGCAGCTCGAAATCACGACCGCCGCCGCCAGCACCTCCGACCCAGCGGTTCTCATGGTGGAGACGACGACCTCCTCCTCCGATGCGCGCGCCCTGGGCCGGGACGACTGGATGCTCGTCTTAGCGGGCGGTCTCCTGCTCGTCGGCGCCGCCTCCTTCCTGGTCCTCGCGCGGTCGGCGCTGACCGGTCGCACGACGTGAGCGCGCGAGGCGACAGTGAGCCGGTGAGCGGGACGCGGGCAGTGCCGCCAGTGCCGCAGGCAGCGGTGCGCAGACCATCGCGAGGACTGCGGTACGAACCGTCCCCGGGAGGAACCAGCGCCTCGACGGCTCTCACCCGTTCGGGACGCTGCTTGGTCGTGCTGGTCCTCACGCTGGCGGCGCTGCTGTGCGCCGTCGCGGCATGCCCGGTCGTGGGCGCCGCGGAGCCGAGCGAGTCGACCACCGGCACGGCATCGACCGTCAGTCCCTCGATCGTGGCGGTCGGCGGCACCCTGACCTACACGCTGTCCGGGTTCCCGCCCGGCGCCGCCATCCAGATCCTCGTCGACGACGGAATCCCCGTGCCGGGCGGGCAGACCGCCGAGCAGGACGTCATCGGCGGTGCTGTTGTCGACGAGGATGGGATAACCTCAGGAGTGGTCGAACTGCCCGACTACATCGCCAAGGGCCCTCATTGGCTGCGATTCGAGGTCTCCGCCGGGCAGGACGTTCCGACCAACAAGATCCGCACCCTGGACTACACGAACAAGAGCCCCTATTTCACGGTCGGTGATGTGACGATCATCGCAGGCGCACCCGCAGCACCCGGGGTGGGTTCCGCGAGGCCGCCGGCGACCGCCGAGCCGACCCCCGGGCTCGGGACGGAGGACGCCGCCGATGACTCCCGTACGACCCAAGTCGATATCGTCGCCGAAGGAGAGGACACGCAGGCCCCCGCCATCGAGGTCTCCAATGGCGCCTTCCCCCTGGTGGGGACGTTGATCTTCGCGATCGCCCTCCTCCTGGCCGTCCTGGCGGTCGTCGTCGTGGTCTGCCGACGGCGGCTCGCCCGCAGACAGGACCCGCCCGCGTGTGCTGCGTCGTGCGGGGAATCCGCTTCGGACCCTCCTGCACGTGCGCGCGGCGAGTCCCGGACTCCGGCGTAGGATCGCGGCGGCGTCCGCCCGTTTCGCGGTGCGCCCCGACGAGCACCGGTTCAGTGCCCAGCCCCGTACGGAAGGAACCCAGCACCGTGCTGCGAACCCGCACCGCAGGCTCCCTGCGCGCCGCCGATATCGGCCAGGTCGTCACCCTCACCGGATGGGTGGATCGTCGCCGCGATCACGGGGGCGTCGCCTTCATCGATCTGCGCGACGCGTCGGGCATCGCTCAAGTCGTCATCCGTCAGGAGATCGCTCACGACCTGCGCGCCGAGTACGTTCTGGCGGTGACCGGGCGGGTGACTGCCCGCCCGGAGGGCAATGACAACCCGAACCTGCCCACGGGTCAGATCGAGGTCGTCGTCACCGACGTCGAGGTCCTCAGTCCCGCGGCCCCCCTGCCCTTCCAGGTCTCGGATCACGCCGAAGATGCGGGCCAGGTCGGTGAGGAGACGCGTCTGAAGTACCGCTACCTGGATCTGCGCCGCTCGCAGATGCAGCGCGCCATTCGCCTGCGCGCCAAGGTCAACCAGGCTGCGCGCCGGGTGCTGGACTCCCACGACTTCGTGGAGATCGAGACCCCGACCCTCACCCGATCCACCCCCGAGGGCGCCCGCGACTTCCTCGTACCCGCACGACTGGCGCCCGGTTCCTGGTACGCCCTGCCCCAGAGCCCCCAGCTGTTCAAGCAGCTGCTCATGGTCGCGGGGATGGAGCGCTACTACCAGATCACCCGCTGCTACCGGGACGAGGACTACCGCGCCGACCGCCAGCCCGAGTTCACCCAGCTCGACGTCGAGATGAGCTTCGTCGAGCAGGCCGACGTCATCGCGGTGGCCGAGGATGTCCTGAAGTCGGTCTGGGCGCTCATCGGCTACGACCTGCCCACTCCGATTCCGCACATGACCTACGGGGAGGCCATGAGCAGGTACGGCACCGACAAGCCCGACCTGCGCTTCGACTGCGAGCTGGTCGAACTGACGGACTTCTTCGAGAACACCCCTTTCCGCGTCTTCCACAACGAGTACGTCGGTGCCGTCGTCATGCCCGGCGGCGCCTCCCAGTCCCGTCGCACCTTCGACGCCTGGCAGGACTGGGCCCGGCAGCGCGGTGCCAGGGGACTGGCCTACGTCACCGTGGCCGAGGACGGATCCCTCGGCGGTCCTGTTGCGAAGAACATCTCCGGCGCCGAGCGCGAGGGACTGGCCGCCGCCGCGGGCGCGGCACCCGGCGACTGCATCTTCTTCGCAGCCGGGCCCGCGGACGCCTCCCGCGCGCTCCTGGGCGCCGCGCGCGTGGAGATCGGCAGGCGGTGCGGCCTCATCGACTCCGAGGCGTGGTCCTTCGTGTGGGTCGTCGACGCCCCCCTATTCAAGCCGTCGGCCGACGCCAGGGCCGAGGGCGATGTCGCGCTGGGTGAATCCGCGTGGACCGCCGTCCACCACGCCTTCACCTCTCCCAAGCCCGAGTGCCTCGATACCTTCGACACCGATCCCGCGGGCGCACTCGCCTACGCCTACGACATCGTGTGCAACGGCAACGAGATCGGCGGAGGATCCATCCGTATTCACCGGCGCGACGTCCAGGAGCGCGTGTTCAAGGTCATGGGCATCGACGAGACCGAAGCGCGCGAGAAGTTCGGTTTCCTGCTGGACGCTTTCGCATACGGCGCCCCGCCGCACGGCGGCATCGCCTTCGGCTGGGATCGGATCGTCTCCCTGCTGACCGGAGCCGATTCCATCCGCGACGTCATCGCCTTCCCCAAGTCCGGCGGCGGCTACGACCCTCTCACCGAGGCGCCCGCCCCCATCACGCCCGAGCAGCGCAGGCAGGCCGGTATCGACGCCGAGCCGAGAGGGCGGGCGTGAGGAGGCGGGCCGAACCCTCCGCCGGGGTCTGACGGGCCGTACTGGTGCCGAGTCCGAATCTCGCGGGGCCCGGGATCGCGCCGGTGCAGTGCGATTCCGGGCCCGATGTTCTCACGGACGATCCAACGTCGGACGGTTCGTAACGACGCTCCTAATCTTCCCGCTAGTCCTCTTCGTTCCACACACTCCACCGACGTTCGAGAATCTATCTCGCGTCCATGACGCGTGCACTTTCCCCTGACCCCGGGGGGCCGTGAGAGAGCCCTACTTTCGAAGAAGAATCTGGTATTCATGAGTGACCGCGAAGATTCGCGTTTTTCGGCCGAGTTCCCGGAACGGGTGCCCGGCGTGTATTCGGCCAGGACCACCGGTGGCTCTGGCCGAATACACGCCGGGCACGTGTTACGGCGCAGGTTGGCGAGTGCCCGTCAGGCCGCGTGCGTGCAGGTGGGGCAGGTGCAGTCCTGGCAGTTGCACGAGACGCAGGAGTCGCTGCAGTGCTCGCACGAGCAGACGTTGTGGTTGCAGGTGGGGCAGCTGCAGTCCTCGCACGTGCAGGTGGCGCAGTGGTCGGAGCAGTGCGGACAGCTGCAGATGTCGCACTCGTCGTAGTGACCGTTGTCCTCGCGGTGGACGTGCCCGTCGTGCAGGTAGTCGACGTGGTCGCCGTGGATAATGGCCCGGTGGCCGCAGCCGGGGCCGTGGGTGTGGGAGTGGGCCTCGGCCGGACGGTGCTCAAGAGTTGCGGTCATAGTGTGCCTCCAGGGATCGATGCAGCTTGACGCGCTGCGATTCTGCTGACGTATAGAATCGTAAGGGGGAATACATGTGATCGCAACTATAGAACGCATCCTCATCAGTCAATGACACGGAGATAAAAGATAATCGTTTTCGTTAATGTGATGAAGGAATGCGACTCGTTATCGCGAGGAGTGAGTTGCGGGCGATCCGGAGGCGTTGCCGAGGTGCGGGTGGTGATGAAGGAGGGACGAGCGTCGTCGCCGGCGTCCACCCGCGCGCCCGGAAGGATTTCCGGCTCGCACCCGGTTCGAGCGCCACTCGCTGCACCGTCCCCTGCGTCGGCGGTTTCTGGAGCACAATGAGCCCATGTCCCGCTACATCGAACTCCACCCCGCCAACCCTCAGACTCGTCTCGTCGACAAGATCGTCGCCGTGCTGGAAGAGGGCGGCCTGATCGCCTATCCGACCGACTCGGGCTACGCTCTGGCCTGCGCTCCAAGGAACAAGGAGGGAATGGACCGCATCCGGGCCATTCGCCAGCTCGACTCCAAGCACAACTTCACCTTCGTGTGCGCGGACTTCGCTCAGGCCGGTCCGCTGGCGATCGTGGGGAACAACGCCTTTCGCCTCATCAAGCGCCTGACTCCCGGCCCGTGGACCTTCATCCTCAAGGGGACCAAGGAGGTGCCCCGGATGACGCTCAACCCGAAGAAGCACACTCTGGGCGTGCGCATCCCCGACCACGCGATCGCCCAGGCCCTCGTCTCGGGCTTCGACGCCCCTATCCTGTCGTCGACCTTCATCCGTCCCGGACGCACTGAACCGGAGAGCTCCGGGTGGCAGATCGAAGACACCCTGGGGCATCTCATCGATGTCGTCGTCGAGGGGCCGGTGGGCTCAACCGAGCCCACCACCGTCGTCGATCTGACCGACGACGCTCCCGAGGTCGTGCGCGAGGGCTCGGGAGACGTCAGCCTGCTGTGACTCAGGGCCCCTCGGAGTGGACGTGGGCGCGCGGCGGACTCGGCAGGATGAGGGGAGTCCCCGTCACCGGATCGGGCGTGATGCAGACTTCGAGCCCGAAAGCCTCGTGGATGGTCTGCGGCGTGATCACCTGCGCGGGCCGTCCCCGGGCGAGGATCATGCCGGCGCCCATCACCACGATGCGGTCCGCGTATCGACAGACCTGGTTGAGATCGTGCAGGACGGCCACAATCGTGGTGCCCAGGAGCTGATTGAGCTCCTGGCACAGCTCGAGGACCTCCACCTGATGCGCCAGGTCGAGGTAGGTCGTCGGCTCGTCGAGCAGCAGGATTCGCGGCTGCGCCAGGAATCCAACCTGACGCGCGAAGACCTTGGGGTGCATCGAGGAGATCTCGCGTCCGTCGAGAAGGACCGTCCCCGAGCGCGGCGGCAGCACCTTATCCTCGCCGGCCGCGTACCCCAGGTGCAGGTCGTGGCCCTCCAGGGCGGGACGGGTGGGGTTCTCCGCCCGCGGGACGGTCGTCATGGCATCCTCGCGGGGACTCACGCGGACAGTACCGAGGTGAGCGTGTCCATCACGACGCGAGCGGCTGTCGGGCCGGCGTTGAGGAAGAACGGGTCGTGGTCGACCTCGACCGCGCGGCCCGCGGCCACCGCGGACAGGGACGGCCACAGCTTCTCGCCGGTCAGGCCGGCGGTATCCCTGCTCTGGACGCCGTCGCCGTCGGCCTGGTCGAGGGTTTCCGCGGAGATGTCCTGGGAAACACCGTCGGTGAACTGCTGCGCCTTCAGACGGGCCAGGCCCAGGTCCGCGACCACGGAGCCGGCGAAGGACAGAGGGCCGAAGATGTGGAGCTTGTCCTGACCGCTGTGCAGCAGGGAGATGGTCGCCGTTCGCTCCAGTGCGGCCCCTCTCCGGGCGGCCTCGGCGGTGGAGGCGTCGAGCATGCGCTGGGTCTCCTCCCGCTTGCCTAGGGCATCGGCGAGCAGGAGGAAGTCTGTCCTCCAGTACTGGCCGGTACTATGCATCGAGACGGTCGGAGCGATCCGGGTCAGGGACTGGTAGAGGGTGTCGGCGTCGTCCTTACCCGAGGCGTTGGTCGCGATAAGATCAGGGCGCAGGTTCCCGATGGCCTCGGTGTGCGGACTGTTGCGCGAGCCGACGGAGGTGATCGTCGCGATAGTCCCGGCCTGGTCCGGGTGGGCGTCCTTAAGGTATTGGGTGATGGGATCCTCCGCACCGGAGGGCGCCGCCGCACCGATCGGACAGGACCCGAGAGCCAGCAGCGCATCGGCTTGTCCGGTGCCGATGACCACGACGTTCGTCGGTGCGGCGTTGATCATGCTCTCGCCCTGGCTGCCCCGCAGGTCGCCCGGAGGTTCTCGCGTGTCTCGGGGCTCGGCGTCCTGCCTTCCTTCGGGGGCGGAGCGGTGCTGCTGACGCTGTCGGACCTCGTGGCGGGCCGTCTGCTCAGTTCCCTCCAGATCCCGGTGGGACTCGTCACCTCGGCCGTCGGCGGTCTCTACCTCATGCAGCTCGTGGGACCCGGGCGGACGGGCCGCCCCATGAGTCATGAGTCATTCGTCGTAGGGGACCGGGGCGGGCCGTCGTCTATGCGCCTCAGGCGCTGCGGCGCCCACCAGCTCCAGCGGCCGAGCAGGCTCATGGTCGCGGGCACCAGGAGCATGCGCGTCACGGTGGCCTCCAGCACCACCGCGGTGGCCAGCGCCAGGCCGACCTCCTTGACCATGAGCAGGTCGCTCGTCACAAGGCAGAGGAACACGACCGCCATCACCAGGGCCGCCGCGGACACGGCGGGCCCCGAGCGCTGCAGACCCCGCTCGACCGCGGCGTCATCGCCGTCACCGGCGTCCCGGCACTCCTTGATCCGGTCCAGGACGAACACGTCGATGCTCATCGTCAGGGCCAGGCCCACGCCGGCGGCCGCGACGACCGCGCCGGCCTCGACCCCGCCGATCGGGGTGAAGCCGAGCAGCCCGCTGAGACGACCGTCCTGGAAGACCCATACGGTGATCCCCAGGCAGGCCGCCAGGCAGACGGCGTTGACCAGCAGCGCCCGAAGCGGCGCGATCACCGACCCGCTCATCAGAAACAGGAACACCACGCTCGCCGGCACGAGCACACTCGCCGCCCACGGCGCCCCGTGAACGACGGCCTGACGGAAGTCGAGCTGAGTGGCGGCCTGCCCCGTGACCCACATGTCCGCCGGCGCCTGGAGGGAGCGGATCGCAGCGACCGCCTTCTCAGCGGTGACCGAAGAGGCCTCGCCCTCCAGGTCGAGGTAAACCACCGTGTAGCTGCCGGCGGTCGCCGAGCGGAGCACCTGGGTCACCCCGTTCGTGGCGGCGACCTGCTCGTTGATGTAGGACGTCACCCGCTCGCCCGTCGACGCGACGATGAGGGTGGCGTCCTCCTCAGCCTGCGTGGCCGCCGGGTAGTCGTCCTGCAGGAGCTGGAGATACGTGCGCTGATCGGAGTGAGCCGGCAGGAGCTCGGTGGTGGAGGTCAGCATGCGCAGATCGTGCAGGGGCGAGGCCAGGACGATCAGGAGGGCGATGCCGGCCACGGCCGCCACCCAGGGCATGCGTCGCACCTGGCGGGCGATCCAGGCCGGGCCCCCGATCCGCCCGGAGGCGATCTCGGAGCGCGGGAACGAGGATCGGCCCATCGCCCGCCGCAGGAGCGAGGGGCGCTGGAGCCGCCTGCCCATGAGCACCAGCAGCGCCGGGACCAGCGTCAGGGTCGCCGCAACGGCGACCAGGGCGGCGAGCGTACCCGCCACGCCGACGGACCACAGAACGTCGGCACCCATGAGCGTCAACCCCGCCAATGACGCGGCCACCGTCAACCCGGAAAACAGCGCGGTGCGCCCCGCCGTGGTCAGCGCCGTCGTCATGCAGTCGGCGACGAGCGGGTCGCGGCGACCGGTGCGTCGGCGGCGCCGGAGGCCGGGGGCCGCCGAGTCCTCCTCGCCCTCGCGGGCCAGCTCCTCGAGGTAGCGGCGGGTCACGATCAGCCCGTAGCCGAGAGACAGGGCCAGTCCGAGGGCCGAGGCGGTGGCGACGACGAAGGGCGACAACCCGTTGACCAGATCGAGCGCGTAGAACGCCCCCAGCGAGCCGGCGACCTGGACCAGCCCGCCGAGCAAGGGGGCGACAGCGGCGAGGGGGCCGTCCAGGACCAGCGTCATAACCAGGAGAACCAGAGGCAAGCAGATGAGCCCCCCGCGGACCAGATCCTTCTCGACCCGATCGTCGACCGCCCGCGAAACGAGCGCGTCGTCCGAGACCACGCCAGTCGCCGCCGGGCTGACGGCGTGCAGCTCGTCAGGGATCTCCTCCAGACGGGACTCGACCTTGGAGACCAGGCTCGCGACCTCGGCCGCATAGGCCCTGTCTCCCGCCGGGGCCACCTTGCTCCCGTTGGGATTGACGGTCACGATCATGAGGAAGCCGTCCAGGTCAGCGGAGGCCAGGGCCTGCGCCGCGGGTTCCGAGAGCATGCCGGGGACCACGAAGGGATCGAGCACGTTCTGCTCGCCCACCAGCGCGCGCAGGTCGGCATGCGCCCCGGTCAGAGCCGAGGCGACCTCCTGCTGAGTCCCGGTATCCGAGATGTCGATGCCCGTGACCAGCAGGCTCACGGTCTGCGAGTCGCCGGACAGGGTGCGCAAGACCTGCTCGCCCCGAGCGCTCTGGGCCCTCGGCACCGATGAATCGCCGGTCTCCAGCCGGCCGAACAGGCCCGCGCCCCCGAGGCCGCCCAGGCAGACGGTCAGGAGGACGACGGCGAGCACCGCCCACGTACCGACGACGTACCAGGCGTCCTTGACGACGCGACGGGAGAGCCAGGCGAGCATGGGGGCATTGTCGCAGACGGACCGGCCCGCCCCGCGGACGGACGGTGTTACGGCGGTGTCACGGACCGGCCTCGATGCGTTCGAGCCGTCGACGCCGGCGAGGCGCAGGGGCCCGTCGAGGCCGTCAGGAGGCGGGCACGACTAAGGTCGACCCATGGGGGACATGGACCTGTTCGAGAGCGCCGGGACCGACGACGTCGGCGTGCCGCTGGACTCCCGCGCCCCGCTGGCCGTGCGCATGCGTCCGCGCACCTTAGACGAGGTCGTCGGCCAGGACCACCTTCTCGTCCCGGGATCACCGCTGCGCCGACTGGTCGACCCGCCCCGCGACCGCGACCGCGGGGCCGGCGTGGCCAGCGTCATCCTGTGGGGCCCCCCGGGTACCGGCAAGACGACCCTGGCCTACCTCGTGGCACGGGGGAGCGAGCGCCGCTTCGTCGAGCTGTCCGCGGTGACCGCCGGTGTCGGGGACATTCGTCAGGTTGTCTCCGACGCCCGGCGACGTCTGGTCGCCGGCGGTGAGGAGACCGTCCTCTTCATCGACGAGGTCCACCGCTTCTCCCGATCCCAGCAGGACGCCCTGCTGCCCAGCGTCGAGAACCGCTGGGTCACCCTCATGGCCGCCACCACGGAGAACCCGAGTTTCTCGGTGGTCTCCCCGCTGCTGTCGCGCTCCCTGCTGCTCACCCTCCGGCCTCTGGACGCCGAGGCGGTCCGGAGGCTGATCGACCGAGCAGTGGCCGACGAGCGCGGGCTGGCCGGGACCGTCTCCGTCGACGATGACGCCCGCGAGCAGATCGTGCGCATGGCGGGTTCGGACGCACGCAAGTCCCTGACCGTCCTGGAGGTCGCAGCCGGGGCCGTGCTGGCCGGGGACGGACGTCCGCCGGTCGGCACGGGGCGCGCCGCTGACGAGCAGGAGGCCCCCGTCGTCACCCTTGAGGACGTCGAGCACGCCGCCGACGTCGCCGCCGTACGCTACGACCGGGCGGGAGACCAGCACTACGACGTCGTCAGCGCCTTCATCAAGTCCATGCGGGGCTCCGACCCCGACGCCACACTCCACTACCTGGCCCGCATGATCGCCGCCGGGGAAGATCCTCGTTACATCGCGCGGCGCATCACGATCCATGCGGCCGAGGACGTGGGCCTGGCCGACCCGACCGTGCTGTCCACCGCGGTGGCCGTCCAGCAGGCGGTCGCTCTCATCGGCATGCCCGAGGCACAACTGGTCCTGGCCGAGGCGGCTCTGGCGGTGGCGACCGCTCCGAAGTCGAACGCGGTGACCACGGGCATCGGCCAGGCCATGGCGGACGTGCGCGCCGGTCGTCTTGGCCAGGTTCCCGCTCACCTGCGCGACGCCCACTACGCCGGCGCCGAGCGCCTGGGCCACGGACGCGACTACCTCTATCCGCACGACTTCCCCCACGGCGTCGTCGCCCAGCGCTACCTGCCCGACGAACTGGCCGGGCGACGCTACTACGAGCCGACCGGCAACGGCTTCGAGAAGCAGCTCGCCTCTCGTTTGGAGGCCGTTCGCCGCATCCTGGATCGCTGAGGCGCCGCCCGTGCGCCCCGACGTCCCCGAGGGCCGGCGGATTCTGAGACCGGGCCGGATGCCACCGAGCCTGGTGGCCAGGAACCGCGGCGGGGCTCCCGGCCGGACTGGTCGGCGCAGGCGCCGGAGAGGGTCGGGGCGCCGAGAACAGCACGGTCCCCGATGCGGACGGCGAGAATCGATGGGCCTGAGAATCCGCTCACATCGATGCGCTCCCAGATGCGCGGGCGGTCCGCAGGCAGCTAAAGTTCTCGGGCTGTCGTCGGGCGGTTGTCGCCGCACGACGCAGCACTCCTGGGGTCCCGGCCCGCGCAGGCTGACCCCGCGTCGCGGCAGACTCGCCCGCGATGTGCGATCACTCCGACAGGAAGACGACAGATTCATGAGCTCCTCCCGCTCCCGCCGTCAGGTGCGCCTCTCCCGCGCCCTCGGCATCCCGTTGACCCCCAAGGCCGTGCGCTACTTCGAGAAGCGGCCCTACGGCCCCGGTGAGCACGGCCGCGCCCGTCGGCGAGCCGAATCGGACTACGCCGTCCGCCTGAAGGAGAAGCAGCGTCTGCGCGCCCAGTACGGCATCCGCGAAGCTCAGCTCCAGCGCGTCTTCGAAGAGGCGCGCCGTGAGAAGGGTCTGACCGGTGAGTCCCTGGTCGAACTGCTCGAGATGCGTCTGGACGCCCTCGTACTGCGCTCCGGCTTCACTCGCACCATCGCCCAGGCCCGTCAGAGTGTCGTCCACCGTCACATCCTCGTCGACGGCAGGATCGTGGACCGTCCCTCCTTCCGCGTCAAGCCCGGCCAGACCATCCAGGTCCGCCCGCGCTCGCAAGTCATGGTGCCCTTCCAGGCCGCCGCCGCCGGCACCCACCGGGACGTCCTGCCGCCCGTGCCTGACTACCTGAGCGTCGAATTGGAGAAGCTGTCCGCCACACTCGTGCGCCGCCCCAAGCGGGACGAGGTCCCCGTGACCTGCGACGTCCAGATGGTCGTCGAGTACTACTCGCGCTGAGCCCCACGCGACGCAGCGCTCGGGACGCCCCGAACCACCCGTCGGTTCGGGGCGTTCGCGCGTTCGGAGGCGATCGGGGAGTACTCTCACCCCGACCCGCCGTCTGCGCCGACCACTGTCCATCGATCGCTTCAACATCCGCAGCCGCCTGCAGCACCCCGCCTCCGCCGGGCGGCCCCATGACCACCACGCACATACGCGAGGAACCGAGGAACTCCATGCGCACTTCCGAGATCCGCACCCGCTGGCTCGACTACTTCGCCGCGAACGGGCACGAGATCCGCCCCTCCGTATCTCTGGTCTCCCCAGAGCCCTCGATCCTGTTCACCGTGGCCGGCATGGTCCCGTTCATCCCCTACATCCTGGGCACGGAGCCCCCTCCCTGGCCGCGGGCCGCCAGCGTGCAGAAATGCATCCGCACCAACGACATCGACAATGTCGGCGTCACCACCCGTCACGGCACGTTCTTCCAGATGAACGGCAACTTCTCCTTCGGCGACTACTTCAAGGAGGGGGCGATCGACTACGCCTGGAGGCTGCTGACCGGGTCCAGGGACGAGGGCTGCTACGAGTTGGACGGCGACCGGCTGTGGATGACGATCTGGGAGGAGGACCGAGTCTCCTTCGACCACTGGACCCGCGTCATCGGCGTACCCGAGGCGCACGTCCAAAAGCTACCCTTCGAGGAGATCTCCTGGTCCACCGGTCAGCCCGGTCCGGCCGGCTCGTGCTGCGAGATCCACTACGACCGCGGCAGCGACTACGGCCCCGACGGCGGCCCCGCGACCGATGCGCAGGGGGACCGCTTTCTGGAGATCTGGAATCTCGTCTTCGACGAGTTCGTCCGCGGCGAGGGCCGAGGCCACGACTTCGAACTGGTAGGCAAACTCGACCGCACGGCGATCGACACCGGCGCCGGCTTGGAGCGCCTCGCCTTCGTCATGCAGGACAAGCCCAATATGTACGAGATCGACGAGGTCTACCCCGTCATCGCCGCCGCCGAGGAGATGTCCGGCAAGTCCTACGGGCGCGGCTCCGCGGGGCCGACGGCCGGGCAGGCCCACCTCGACGACGTGCGCATGCGGGTGGTGGCCGATCACGTCCGTTCCTCGCTCATGCTCATCGGGGACGGAGTGCGCCCGGGCAACGACGGACGCGGCTACGTCCTGCGCCGTCTCATTCGCCGAGCGGTGCGCTCCATGCGTCTGCTCGGCGTGGACGAGGCCGCTCTGCCGATCCTGCTCACCGCGTCGAAGGACGCTATGAAGGCCTCGTACCCCGAACTCGAGACGAACTGGGAGACGATCCGCCAGGTCGCCTACGCAGAGGAGGACGCCTTCAGACGCACCCTGGCCGCGGGCACCGCCATTCTCGACACGGCGGTCGCCGACGCCAAGAGCCGCCCGGGCAGACCGGTGCTCGGCGGCGACCGGGCTTTCGCCCTGCACGACACGTACGGGTTCCCCATCGACCTGACCCTGGAGATGGCCGCCGAACAGGGGGTCGAGGTCGACGAGGCCGAGTTCCGCGCCCTCATGGAGCAGCAGAAGGAGCGCGCCCGTAGGGACGCGCGCACCAAGAAGGCCGGCTTGTCGGATGTGCGCGTCTTCCATGAGATCGAGAAGTCCATGGGGGGCCCCTCGGTCTTCCTGGGGTACACCGAGTCGGCGGCCGACGCCACTGTCACTGGCCTGCTCGTCGACGGTCGCCCGGAGCCGGCGGCCACCGCCCCCGCCGAGGTGGAGGTCGTCCTGGACCGCACCCCCTTCTACGCTGAGATGGGCGGCCAGCTCGCCGACCACGGCACCATCCGCCTGGCCGATGGCGGCGTCATCGAGGTCCATGATGTCCAGGCCCCCGTCAAGGGGCTGTCCGTCCACCGCGGGACCCTCACAGAGGGCACGGCGGCGGTGGGGGAGCGCGCCTATGCGCAGATCGACGTCGTACGCCGCCTGGCCATCGCCCGCGCTCACACCTCCACTCACATGGTTTACGCTGGGCTGCGCCGGGTGGTCTCCCCCGACGCTCCGCAAGCCGGGTCCGAGAATTCGCCGGCCCGCCTGCGTTTCGACTTCCGCCACTCCTCGGCGGTCAGCGGCACTCAGATGGACGACATCGAATCCCTTGTCAACGACAGGGTCGCCGATGACCTCGCAGTAACCACCGAGGTGATGTCGCTGGAGGAGGCGCGGCAGTCCGGTGCGATCGCCCTGTTCGGTGAGAAATACGGCAGCCGGGTGCGCGTGGTCACCATTGGGGACGACTTCGACAAGGAGCTGTGCGGCGGCACCCACGTGCCCTCCACCGGTCACATCGGCCGGATCACCCTGCTGGGCGAGGGATCCATCGGCTCGGGTGTGCGACGCATCGATGCGCTCGTGGCGGACTCGGCCTACCGGCTCCAGCACAAGGAGCACGCGCTGGTCTCCCAGCTGTCCGCTCTGGTGGGCGGACGGGCCGAGGAGCTGCCCGAGCGCGTGGCCTCCCTCATGGGCCGGCTGAAGGAAACGGAGAAGAGACTCTCCGCCGCCCAGCAGGCGGCGCTGGCCTCGCATGCGACGGAGCTCGCGGCCGCGGCCACCCGCACGGGTGACTACCTCGTCGTAGCCGCGAACGCGGGCGATGTCGGTTCAGCAGATGCGCTGCGCGGCCTCGCCCTGGATGTGCGCGGGCGCCTGCCCGACTCTGAGCCGATCGTCGTGGCCGTGGTCGGTACGGCGGGCGACCGGCCCCTCGTGGTCGTCGCCACCAACGCCGCCGCCCGCGACGCCGGGACCAGAGCGGGTGCGCTTGTGCGCGTGGCCGCGACCGTTCTCGGGGGCGGGGGCGGCGGCAAGGATGATGTCGCTCAGGGCGGCGGGCAGGACGCGGGCAGGATCGACGCCGCCCTGGCCGCGGTCACCGACGAGCTCGCTTGAGTTCGGGAGGAAGCGTGCGTCCGGGTGTCCGGCTGGCTTTCGACGTCGGCACGGTGCGGGTGGGCGTTGCCCGTTGCGACGCCGAGGCCATCCTCTCCGTGCCGCTGGCCACGCTTCGCCGCGATCGTTACGGGGCTGACCTCGATCAGGCCGCCGATCTCGTCGAGGAGTATGATGCCGCGCAGGTCGTTGTCGGTCTGCCGCGTCGCATGAGCGGCGGGTCGTCGGTCTCGACCAGGGATGCCCGTCGATGGGCGCGTGGGCTGGCCCAGCTCATCACGCCGGTTCCCGTGCGCCTGGTCGATGAACGGCTGTCCACCGTGACCGCTCACCGCGAGCTTCACGCGTCCGGACGGACGGAGGCGACTTTCCGGCAGGTCGTCGATCAGGCGGCCGCCGTGGTTATCCTCGACCAGGCCCTTGAGACAGAGCGAACGACGAACGCCCCGGCGGGCGAGCTCGTCCCCCCGACCCGGAGAGGCTGAGAGACCGATAGTGAGTCAGGACGATTTCTTCACCCAGCTGGGGATCGAACCGCGTGAGACCAGGCGGACCACCGGACGCCGCCTGGACGCGGAGCGCGCCCGCCGCCGGGAGGAACGCGCCCGTCGCCGCAGGAAGCGCAAGCGCCGCCTGATCACGGCGCTCATCCTGGTGGTGGTTCTGGCGGCCGTGGGCGGAATCGGCTACAAGGCCTACAACTACTCCGGGTTGAGCAGCATCGGTGCCTCCCCCTCCGACTACTCGGGCGCGGGCGAGGGTGAAGTCATCGTCACCATCCCCGACGGCGCCACGGGCAACGACATTGCCAAGGTCCTCGTGGACGCCGACGTGGTGGCGACCGCCGGGGCCTTCGCGAACGCCTATGCCGACAACGCCAACGCCAGCAATATTCAGCCGGGCACCTACACCTTGCGGTCCCATATGTCGGCGGCCAACGCTGTCGCCATGCTGCTGGATCCGGCCTCCAGGTCCGACCACACCCTGACGATCCCCGAAGGCGCCACGAAGACTCAGGTCAAGGACCGCCTGATGAGCGTGGGCCACTACACCGACACCGAGGTGGAGGAGGCCTTTGGCGCCACCGACGCGATCGGACTGCCGGCCGTCGCGGGCGGCAACGTCGAGGGATGGCTCGCACCGGGCGTCTACGACGTCGCCGACGGCTCCTCGGCGACCGACATCGTCACCTCGATGGTGTCCACCACGCGCGGCAACCTGGCCAAACTGGGTGTGAACGACGCCGACTACGAAAGCGTGCTGACTAAGGCATCCATCGTGGAGCGCGAGGGCAACCCGCAGTACTACACGCAGATCGCTCGAGTCATCGAGAATCGGTTGACGAACACCGATGCGCAGACTCAGGGCAAGCTGGAGATGGACTCCACGGTCCTGTACGGCCTGAACCGCACGGGCGGCATCCCCTCCAAGGAGGAGATAGCCGATGGGAGCAACAAGTACAACACCTACGCCCATCCCGGGCTGCCCCCCAGCCCGATCGGGAGTCCGGGCTCGGCGGCGATCTCCGCGGTTATGAAGCCCGCCGAGGGGGACTGGCTCTACTTCGTCACCGTCAACCTTCAGACGGGGGAAACGCTCTTCGCCACGACTCAGGCCGAGCAGGACGAGAACACCAAGAAGCTCACCGAGTACTGCAACCAGAACCCGGGGGTCTGCGATGGCGGCAACGGCAGCGGGGCCACGGGCTCGGCCACTCCGAGCGCTGGCGCGGGCGACGGGCAGTGAGTGCTGTCGGCCCTCCAGAGCGCGGGCATCGGGCCGCCGTCATCGGCTGGCCGGTCGCGCATTCCCTGTCCCCGGTCCTGCATCGGGCCGCCTACCGCGGTCTGGGCCTGGAGGATTGGACCTACGGGACCATGCCGGTGGAGCCCTCGCAGCTCGAGGGGATTCTCACTGAGGTGTCCTCCCCAGCCGAGCGGGAGGCGGTATGGGCCGGGCTGAGCGTGACCATGCCGCATAAGCGGGCCCTGCTGCCGATGCTCGACGTCGTCGACCCCCTGGCGGCCGTCGTCGGCGTGGTCAACACCGTTGTGGCGCAGCGTTCGGGGACGGGTCCCGCCCTGCTGACGGGCTTCAACACCGATGTGGCCGGGATCGTCGGCGCCCTGCGCGAGACGGCGGTGCCACCGGCCCGTCCCGGTCAGGCCCCGCCGAGTGGGAGGAGCGCCGTCGTGCTGGGCTCGGGGGCCACCGCCTGCTCCGCCCTGGCCGCGCTGAGCGAGCTCGGCGTCACCGATCTGACCGTGGCCGCACGCCGGCATGCGGGCCCCGGTCGCGCCGCCACGGCCGCGCATCGCATGGGCCTGGAGGTCGCCACCCTGACCTGGCGACCAGGCCAGGCCTCCTCCGACACCGCTGTGGCCGAGTCGCTCGTCCGCTCCGACCTGGTCATCTCCACACTGCCCGCGCGCGCCGCCGACACACTCGCCGGGCCGCTCGCGACCGCCTTGGAGCACTCGGGGGGGCCGGCCCCTGGAGCCGTCATGCTCGATGTCGTCTACGCCCCATGGCCCACTCCGCTCGCCTCGGCGTGGAGCGGCGCGGGGGGAGCGACCGCGCCCGGCTGGCTCATGCTGCTCCACCAGGCCGTCCCGCAGGTGACTCTCATGACCGGGCGGACCCCTCCGACGGCCCCGATGCGCCGGGCCCTTCACGAGGCGCTCGCCGCCCGCTGAGAGCGCCTCCCGCATCCGCGCCCCGCCGGCGCCGATGCCGTGGAGGCGGACGAATGTGGGATGATCAGCCTCATGCTTCGATGGATGACCGCCGGCGAGTCCCACGGCGAGGCCCTGACCGCCCTGATCGAGGGCGTTCCCGCGGGAGTCGAGATCACGAGCGGACAGATCGCTCGGGCGTTGGCCCGACGGCGCCTCGGCCACGGCCGGGGGGCCCGGCAGGCCTTCGAGCAGGACCGCCTGACCGTGCTCGGCGGCATCCGGCACGGACGCACCATCGGCGGCCCCATCGTCGTGCAGATCGGCAATTCCGAGTGGCCCAAGTGGTCCACCGTTATGAGCGCCGACCCCGTCGACCCCGCGGCGCTCGCCGTCGACGCCGGAACCGGAGACGAGCGGGAGATCGCCCGAAACCGGCCGTTGACCCGGCCGCGTCCCGGCCATGCGGATCTGGCCGGGGTCCTCAAGTACGACCTGCCGGACATCAGGCCGGTGCTCGAACGGGCCTCGGCTCGCGAGACCGCCGCTCGGGTCGCGCTCGGCGCGGTGGCCGCCGCGGTCCTCCGGCAGGTGGCGGGGACTCGCCTGACCAGCCATGTCGTACGAATCGGGGCCGTGGAGCTGCCCGATGATGCGCGTCGCCCCGGGCCCGACGACGAGGAGCGTTTGAGCGCCGACCCCGTGCGGTGCACCGACCCGACCGTGTCGGCCGCCATGGTTGCCGAGATCGACGCCGCCAGGAGGGACGGCGACACTCTGGGCGGTACGGTCGAGGTCATCGCCTTCGGGGTGCCCATCGGACTGGGGACCCATGCTGAGGCGGACCGGCGTCTCGATGCCCGTCTGGCGGGCGCGCTCATGGGCATCCAGGCCGTCAAGGGGGTTGAGATCGGGGACGGCTTCGCCCTGGCCGCGCGTCGCGGCAGCCGGTCCCACGACGAGATCACGGCTCTCGTCTCGGGGACCGTCACCCGCGCCTCGAATCGCGCCGGCGGCATCGAGGGCGGGATGTCCAACGGCAGTCCGATCCGCGTGCGCGCCGCCTACAAGCCGATCTCCACCGTTCCCCGAGCGCTGCGCACCGTGGACACGGCGACCGGCGAGCGGGCCACCGGGTTGCACCAGCGCTCCGACACCACAGCCGTCGTGCCCGGAGCCGTCATCGCCGAGGCCATGGTCGCGCTCGTCCTGGCGGATGCGCTGCTGGACAAAACCGGCGGGGACAGCCTCGCCGAGGCCAGACGCAATCTCAAGGGCTACCTGACCCGTCTCGCCGAGCGCACCCGGTGGCGGGGGGACGAGTGATGATCCGTCGCCCCGGCCCTCGCGTCACGCTCGATCAGGCGCTTCTGCCCCTGGTTCTGGTGGGGCTGCCGGGCGCGGGCAAGACCACGGTGGCGCGTCTGCTCGCCACCGCCCTCGGCGTGCAGGTCACCGACACCGATGCCGAGATCCGCCGACGGGCGCGCCTGACGATCCCGGAGATCTTCGCTCGAGAAGGCGAGGAGGGGTTCCGCGCGCGGGAGGCGCGGGCGTTGCGCGCGGTGCTGGACTCCCCGACGCCAGCGCAGGGCGTCGTGGCTCTGGGCGGAGGCGCCGTCCTGCGCGAGGAGAACCGATCCCTGCTGGAGGGCCGCACTGTGGTTCACCTAGTGGCCTCGCCCGAGACAGCCGCCGCGCACGTGGGCGACGGAAGGGGACGCCCGCTCATCGCCCCGGACGCGGACTCCGACGCCGCGCAGAGCGCGCTGCGCACTGCCCGCCAGCCGACGCGGACGGCCCCACCGGACGAGCTCGGCACCGTCCTGACACGGATGGAGGCCCTCCACGCCCAGCGCACCCCGCTGTACACCGGGGTGGCCACACTCGCCGTTCCCACCGACGGCCTGACGCCTCAGCAGGTGGCGGCGCTCATCCTCGTGGGGCTGGGCGTGGAGGCGTCCGGCACGGCACGAGCGCTGTCCCATCTGGGCGAGCCCGCCCCGCCCCCCCGGAGGCGTCCGACCCCGGCCGACCCGACCGGTTCCAGCGCCCTCGAGCCCTCCTCCCAACGTCTGCGGCCGGGGGCCGACGGGCGTCTGCGCCTGCGGGTGAACGCCGCGCGGCCCTACGAGGTCGTCGTCGGGCATGACCTCGCTGCGGAGGCGGTTCGCGCCGTCATCGAGGCGCCCGGCGGCGGGGCCGGGGGAGTGGCGCTCGTCCACGCCCGTGAACTGGTGGAGTTCGCCGACAGGTACGAGGAGGGGTTGCGCGACGCGGGGCTGAGGGTTGAGCGGATCCTCGTCCCCGGCGGGGAGAGGTCCAAGACCAGCGCTGTACTGGAGACGCTCTGGGAGCGGCTGGGCCGGATGCGCATGGGGCGCGACGGCTGCGTTGTCGCCGTGGGCGGGGGCGCGACGACCGACCTCGCCGGCTTCGCGGCGGCCACGTGGTTGCGGGGCGTCGCCCTCGTCCATGTTCCCACCACGCTGCTGGCCATGGTCGACGCGGCCGTCGGCGGCAAGACCGGCATCGACACTCCGATGGGCAAGAACCTGGTCGGCGCCTTCTATTCGCCGCGAGGCGTCGTGTGCGATCTGATGGCGCTGGGAACGCTGCCGGCCGACGAGCTGCGGGCCGGGCTGGGCGAGGTCATCAAGTGCGGGTTCATCGCCGACCCGGTCATCCTCGACCGCGTTCTGGCCGACCCGGCCGACGTCGTCCGGTGGGACTCGCCGGCGCTCACTGAGCTCGTCGCCCGTTCTGTGGCCGTCAAGGCCGCCGTCGTGGGAGAGGATCCGGTCGAGTCCGGCTCGCGCGAGATCCTCAACTATGGTCACACCTACGCTCACGCCGTGGAGACGGCCACCGGCTACCGGTGGCGGCATGGCGAAGCGGTCGCCGTCGGCTGCGTCTTCGCGGCCGAGGTCGCCCATCGTCTCGGACGCGCGAACGCCGATGTGACGGCCCTGCACCGCGAGGCCTTCGCTGCCGCCGGTCTGCCCATCGCCTTTCCGGAGGGGGTCGGCCGCTTCGAAGAGATGGCGGGCATCATGCGCTCGGACAAGAAGGTGCGCGCCGGGCGGATCCGCATGGTCCTGCTCGATGACGTCGCTCGCCCCGTCCGCGGTGTCATCCCCGGCGCCGCGGTGCTGCGCGGGGCCCACGACGCGGTGGCCGGATCCACAGTATGAGCGATACGAGCGGTGAGCACGTATCCGGCCCGACCGGCTCCGTCGTCCTGATCGGCCCGCCCGGAGCCGGGTGCACCACCGTGGGCCGGGCCCTGGCCGGGGTTCGAGGAGTGCCCGTCGCGGACCTGGGCGAGGAGGTCGCCCGGGCCGCGGGCACGAGCCCGGACGTGGCGCTGGTCGCGGTGCCCGAGGTCCGCTACCGACGCATTGAGGCGGCTATCGCGCTCGACCTGCTCGCCGGGGCGGCGCGGGCCGCGAACCGGCCCATGGTGATCGCGCTCGGCTCGGGCTGCCTGGAGGACCCGGAGGTCCGGCGCTCCCTGGACGAGGTGGTCGATGCCGGCGGCCGCGTTGTGGCTTTGACGGCGAGCACGCGGTGCCTGGCCACCCGCGACGGCCTGGACGCACCACGCTCGATAGCGCTGAGAGGCGTCCGCCGCGCGTTCGTCCAGATGCTGCACGCCCGCCGGACCCTGTGCGGCGGACTCGCCGCGGCGCAGATCGATACCACCCAGACGACTCCGCGCGAGGCGGCCGCCCTCATCGCCGACGACTGGTGATCGTCGCCGGCCCGGCTTCCGGTTGGCGACCGCAGCCGACGAGCTCGTCCTCGTGACCGGCCTCGCAGGCGGGCGCGAAGGTCGCGCGCGGAGCCCGCGGTAGACTCGCGTCGTTCCAAGACTCTTCCAGTTCTCAACAGTGTCCCCAACAGTGAGGAATCCTCTCGTGGCAACGACGAACGACCTGAAGAACGGCCTGGTGCTCAACCTCGAGGGCCAGCTGTGGCAGGTGGTCGAGTTCCAGCACGTCAAGCCGGGCAAGGGTCCCGCGTTCGTGCGCACCAAGATCAAGAACGTCATGTCGGGCAAGACCGTCGACAAGACCTTCAACGCGGGTCTGAAGATTGAGACCGCCACCGTCGATCGTCGCGACATGCAGTACTCCTACAGGGACGGCGACGGCTTCGTCTTCATGGACCTGACCTCCTACGAGCAGACCTACGTGACGGCCGAAACGGTCGGCGACGCCGCTGACCTCATGCTCGAGGGTCAGGACGTCATCGTCGCCTTCCACGACGACGACGTCCTGTTCATCGAGCTGCCGGCAGCCGTCGTCCTGACGATCTCTCACACCGAGCCCGGTCTGCAGGGCGACCGCTCGAGCGCCGGCACCAAGCCGGCCACGCTTGAGACCGGTGCCGAAATTCAGGTCCCGCTGTTCCTCAACACGGGGGACAGGGTCAAGGTCGACACCCGGTCGCGTTCCTACATCAGCCGGGTTACTGACTGACCGACACGATGGCTGACGATACGGCTAGTACCGGGCGGGCAGGCGGAGCCTCCGGATCGGGGAGCGGGAGTAGGCACGCTGTCACCGCCCGGACCAAGGCGCGCCGCCGCGCCGTCGAGATCCTCTTCGAGGCTGACCAGCGCGGCCTGCTGCGCTCCGGCGACGGTGAGGCCGGGTCGGGCGCGTCCAACCCGGCTGGGGCCGCCGAGCGCCTGCGCGAGTTCGCGGCCGAGCGCGCTGTCCACTCCGCCAACCACACCGAGGCTCCCGCCTACACTCGCACGATCCTCGCCGGGGTGGCGGACCACCTAGCGGAGGACGATGAGATCCTCGAGACCTACGCTCAGGGCTGGACGCTGGCGCGCATGCCGGCGGTCGACCGCGCGGTCGCCCGGATCGCCACCTGGGAGATCGTCTGGAACGACGAGGTTGACGCCCCGGTCGCCATCAACGAGGCCATGACGCTAGGGCGTATGCTGTCGACCGACGACTCCCCGAGGTTCCTCAACGGTCTGCTCGGCCGCATCGGCGATCTGGCTGACACACTGCGCTGAACGTCGCACCCGGCGACGGGGTCCCGCCGGCGCCTTGGACCGCGTTACCGACGACGTCGGGCGGCTCACTGATTGCCGGCCGATCACTTTTGCTGAGCTCCTGATCGCCTATGACCGACTAGGGCCGGTCGCCGCCCGGGCAGTGGGCCCCATCGACGTCACGAGGTCTCCGTCTAGGCTGAGGGCGTGACCACGTTTCAGTTCCGGCCTGTCCGCGGCCGTCCTGGCAGCGATCCGCGCACCGCCCGTCCCGATGCGATGATGTCTTGGGGTGTCCGCGGCCGTCCGCTGGCCGTCGGATTTTGGTGCACGGCTGCGCTTGACGCCGACGGCGGGCCCGCCGCTGCCGGTCCGTCCGCCGTGAAGCTTCCGGAGAGCTGAGAGCATGAGCCAGTACCCGCCCTACCAGCCCGGACCGTACTCCGATCCGACCGCCTCCTCGCACTCCGGCGGATCCCAACGGCCCCCGTATGCACCGGGTCCGCCGTACGGGCCGGGCGGCGCGCCGTTCATTCCACCGCCGGTGTTCGTCATTCCACCGCCGAGTCCCGAGGAGACTGCGAACAGGAGTCGTAGAACCACTCGGGGCCTGGCCCTGGGAGGGGTGATCACCGGTGTCGTCTCCGAGACGGTGCAGCTGCTCACGGTGCTCTTGTTCTTCGCCTCTGTGAGCACGGGGTCGTCGAGGTCCTCCGGGGCCGGGTCCACCGATGCGGTCGCCTTCTGGTTCGTGATAGTGGCCATGAGCATCATGGTTCTGCCGTGGCTCATCGGCATCTTGTGGGCCACATCCTTCGGTTTGTCCCTGGCGGCGTGCGTGCGGGTTTATTCAGACTCCTCCCCGCAACCCGCCCACTGGGACGGGGCCAGGTCCGTCACCGGCGCGCTTCTGGCCGTTTCCGTCCTTCAGGGGGCGCCGGCCGTCACAGTAGTGGTCGTCGTCATGAACGCTGTCGACTACCTGGGCTGGAGCAGGAGCGATCCGGCGGTGATCGGATTGGGGATCGGGCTCGTCTGCGCTCTCGCCCTCCTCATCACCCACGCGGTCCTCATCGCCAAGATTCGTTCGCTTGCGGACAACGCGTCCGACCCGCGGGTCCCCTACGCCTGATGAACGTCCGGCAGTCGCTCAACAGGCACGCGGTGAACGCACCCGGCGGGCGGGTGGCGCGCTATTATCGCGCTGCCAGACATCCTTGAAGCTCGTCCAGTGAGGCGAAGAAGGAGGTCCACGTCACCGTGGCCGACAAGCAGCCCACCGGGAAGCGGATCCTCGGCGCCGCCGAGATCCAGCGCTCCCTCGTCCGCATCGCTCACGAGATCGTCGAACGCAATCGGGGCGTTGACGACGTCCTCCTCCTGGGTATCCCCTCGGGCGGCGTCCCCCTGGCCAGCCGCCTCGGCGGAGCCCTGACCGTCGCGCTGACGGAGGAGGCCGCGCTGTCCGGCTGCCGACCCCCCGCCGCCTCGGTCCCCGTCGGAACGCTGGACATCACCATGTTCCGTGACGACCTGGGTCGCCACCCCATCCGCGTTCCGCAGCCCACCCGGATCCCCGGCGGCACGCTCGAGGGACGCACCGTCATTTTGGTCGACGATGTCCTGTACTCCGGACGCACCATCCGTGCGGCACTGGACGCCCTGGGCTCGGTCGGGCGTGCCGATGCCGTCCAGCTCGCGGTCCTGGTCGACCGCGGCCACCGCGAGCTGCCGATCCGCGCCGACTACGTCGGCAAGAACCTGCCGACCTCCCGCACCGAGACGGTCGTCGTCTCGCTGACCGAGCTCGGCGCACCCGCCGACGCCGTCACCATCCATGATGTCACCGGCGCCCGGGACGAGGAGGCCGCCCGGTGAAGCACCTGCTGTCCGCACAGGATCTGACTCATGAAGAGGCCGTCATGATCCTCGATACCGCCGAGGCCATGGCCGCCACCCAGCGTCACGCCGTCAAGAAGCTGCCCACCCTGCGCGGCAAGACCGTCGTCAACCTCTTCTTCGAGGACTCCACTCGCACGCGCCTATCCTTTGAAGCCGCCGCCAAGCGTTTGAGCGCCGACGTCATCAACTTCTCCGCCAAGGGGTCGAGCGTCTCCAAGGGCGAGTCGCTCAAGGACACGGCCCAGACGATCATGGCCATGGGGGCCGACGCCGTCGTCGTGCGTCACCGCGCGTGCGGGGCCGCCCACCTGCTCGCCCACGCCGGTTGGATCGACGTCCCCGTCCTCAACGCGGGCGACGGCACTCATCAGCATCCCACGCAGGCGCTCCTGGACGCCATGACCCTGCGTCGCTGGTACGCGCCCGGCGGCCCGGACTCGGGCGCCGCCCGCGCCGGGGACGGCACCCCGGCGCCGCAGGGACGCGATCTCGCCGGGGCGAGGGTCGTCATCGTCGGGGACGTCCTCCACTCCCGCGTGGCCCGTTCCAACGTCGCTCTGCTGACCACTCTGGGAGCCCGGGTCACCCTCGTGGCCCCGCCGACTCTCCTGCCGGTCGGCATGGATGAATGGACCTGCCGGGTGCGCTACGACCTCGACGCGGCCATCGAGGAGGTCGAGCCCGACGCCGTCATGATGTTGCGCATCCAGCGCGAGCGGATGAGCGCCGCCGGGGGCGGCTTCTTCCCCAGCCCGGCCGAGTACTCGCAGGCCTACGGTCTGAACCTTGCGCGTCGCGCGGCCATGCCGTCCCACGCCATCGTCATGCATCCCGGTCCGATGAACCGCGGCCTGGAAATCACCGCGGAGGCCGCGGACGACCCCCGCTCACGCGTCATCGAGCAGGTCGGCAACGGTGTGTCGGTGCGCATGGCCGCTCTCTACCTCCTCCTGGCCGACGAAGGGAATCAGTTGTGATCGCGCACCTGCTGACCGGAGCTCGCCCCTACGGCGAGTCCGCCGCCGACATTCTGCTGGTTGACGGCATTATCGCCGCCGTCGGCCCCGACGCCGCCGCCCGGGCTCCGGACGACGTCCACCGCTATGACGCGGATGGCCTGGTGGCTCTGCCCGGCCTGGTCGACATCCACACCCATCTGCGCGAGCCCGGCGGTGAAAGTGCTGAAACCGTCTTCACCGGTACCCGGGCCGCCGCCGTGGGCGGGTACACCGCCGTGTTCGCCATGGCCAATACCACTCCCGTCCAGGACAACGCCGGCGTCGTCGAGCAGGTTCTGAGGCTGGGCCGCGAGGCGGGTTGGGTCGACGTTCATCCGATCGGCTCCGTGAGCGCCGGTCTGGAGGGCCAGCACCTGTCGGAGATGAGCGCCATGGCGCACTGCGCCGCCCGGGTCCGCATCTTCTCCGACGACGGGCGGTGCGTGGCCGACCCCGTCCTCATGCGCCGCGCACTGGAGTACGTCAAGAGCTTCGACGGGGTCGTCGCCCAGCACGCTCAGGATCCCCGCCTGACCGAGGACGCCCAGATGCACGAGGGCGTCGTCTCCGCCGAACTGGGGTTGCGCGGTTGGCCGGCCGTGGCCGAGGAGTCGATCATCGCCCGCGACGTCCTGCTGGCCCAGCATGTGGGATCCCGCCTGCACGTGTGCCATCTGTCGACGGCCGGAAGCGTCGACATCGTCCGCTGGGCCAAGGCTCGCGGCATCGATGTGACTGCCGAGGTCACTCCGCACCACCTGCTGCTGACCGACGAGATGGCGCGCACGTACTCGCCCCTGTACAAGGTCAACCCGCCGCTGCGCACCGCCGAGGACGTCGAGGCCGTGCGTCGAGCGCTGGCCGACGGCACCATCGACGTCGTCGGCACCGACCACGCTCCTCACCCGCTGGAGGACAAGGACTGCGAATGGCAGGCCGGCGCCTTCGGCATGACGGGGCTGGAGACGGCCCTGCCGGTTCTCATCGAGACCATGGTGAGCACTGGGCGCATGAGCTGGCGCGACCTCGCTCGGGTCATGTCGAGCGCGCCGGCCCTCATCGGGCGGGTGGACGACCAGGGGCGGGGCCTGGAGGCGGGCGCCCCCGCTAATCTCACGCTGATCGACCCCGACGTGCGGCGCACCGTCGACGGCCGGGCGCAGTGGACGCATTCGGCCAACACCCCCTACGCGGGCATGCGGCTTCCCGGTCAGGTGCGGGCCACCTTCCTGCACGGCCGGGCGACCGTGCTCGACGGGGTCCCGATCCGCACGCGGGAGGCCTGAGATGCCGATTGCATCCGCTGCGCGCACGGCGCCGGGATCGCGGCGCTCCCAGACCCGCCGAAAGGCTCTGCTAGTCCTGGAGGACGGCTACGTCCTGCGGGGCGCGGCTTACGGCGCCGCGGGGCGCGCCGTCGGGGAGATCGTCTTCAACACCGGCATGACCGGCTATCAGGAGACCCTCACCGACCCGTCCTACCATCACCAGATCGTCGTCATGACGGCCCCGCACATCGGCAATACCGGCGTTAACGACGAGGATCGCGAGTCGGGGCGCATCTGGGTCGCTGGCTACGTCGTGCGCGATCCGGCGCGGCGCGCCTCGAGCTGGAGGTCGCGTCGGGAGCTAGAGGACGAGCTGGCTGACGCCGGCGTGGTCGGCCTCTGCGAGGTTGACACTCGGGCGCTGACCCGGCATCTGCGCGAGCGCGGCGCCATGCGCGCGGGCATCTTCTCCGGGGCGGCCCTGCCCGCCGGCGCCGATGATCCGGCGGGACCGTCCGCAGCGGCCGTCGACATCTGCCTGGACGCCGTGCGCGTCTCGCCCCCCATGGCCGGTCAGGCCCTGGCCGGCGAGGTCAGTACGCGCGAGCACTACGTCGTCGAGCCCTCGGGACGCTTCGAGGGGCGCGAACCCGTGGCCCGGGTCGCCGCCATCGACCTGGGCATCAAGGCCCGCACCCCGTGGCAGTTGGCAGAGCGGGGCGTGCGCGTCCACGTTTTGCCGCAGACCACGTCTCTGGCCCAGGTGCTCGCCCTCGGTCCTGACGGCGTCTTCTTCTCCAATGGGCCGGGCGACCCGGGCGCCGCGACAGGTGAGGTCGAGCTGCTGCGCGGAGTTCTGGACGCCGGCATCCCCTTCTTCGGCATCTGCCTGGGCAACCAGATCTTCGGGCGGGCGCTGGGCTACGGCACCTATAAGCTCGGCTACGGCCACCGCGGCGTCAACCAGCCGGTGCTCGACCGCGCCACCGGACGTGTCGAGATCACCGCGCACAATCACGGCTTCGCCGTGGACGCGCCCATCGACGCCCCCAGCACGGCCCCCTACGACTCGGGCCGCTACGGGCCCATCGAGGTCTCTCACGTCGGGCTGAACGACGACGTCGTCGAAGGGCTGCGGGCCCTGAACATGCCGGCCTTCTCCGTGCAGTTCCATCCCGAGGCGGCCGCGGGCCCCCACGACGGGGAGCACTTGTTCGACCGGTTCATCGAGCTCATGGTCTCCCATCGGGACGGTACGGCTCCCGAGACGACCCAGGAGGCGCACTGACATGCCGCTGCGTCCCGATATCCGCTCCGTCGTGGTCATCGGCTCCGGGCCGATCGTCATCGGCCAGGCCTGCGAGTTCGACTACTCCGGTACTCAGGCCTGCCGTGTCCTGCGCGCAGAGGGCATCCGAGTCATCCTGGTCAACTCCAACCCGGCGACGATCATGACCGACCCGGACATGGCCGATGCCACCTACGTTGAGCCGATCACCACCGAGGTGCTCGCCGCCGTCATCGCCAAGGAGCGCCCCGACGCTCTCCTGCCGACCCTGGGCGGGCAGACGGCGCTCAACGCCGCCATGGGCCTGGTTGAGGCGGGCGTCCTGGAGCGCTATGACGTCGAACTCATCGGGGCGAGCGCCGGGGCCATCAACGCCGGCGAGGACCGCGACGAGTTCAAAAGCGTCGTCGAGCGCTGCGGCGCCGAGGTGGCCCGCTCCATCATCGCCCGCACGATGGTCGAATGCCACGAGGCCGTCGAGTCGCTGGGCGGTTATCCAGTCGTCGTGCGCCCCTCCTTCACCATGGGCGGGCTCGGCTCCGGCATCGCCTTCGATGAGGAGGACCTTACCCGCATCTGCGGGCAGGGTCTGGCGGCTTCGCGCACCACCGAGGTGCTTTTGGAGGAGTCCATCCTGGGTTGGAAGGAGTACGAGCTCGAGCTCATGCGCGACAAGGCGGACAACGTCGTCGTCGTGTGCTCCATCGAGAACGTCGACCCCGTGGGCGTCCACACCGGCGACTCGGTTACCGTCGCCCCCGCTCTGACCCTGACCGACCGTGAGATGCAGCGCCTGCGCGACATCGGCATCGCCGTCATCCGCGAGGTCGGGGTGGACACGGGCGGATGCAACATTCAGTTCGCAGTCGATCCGACCACCGGACGCGTCATCGTCATCGAGATGAACCCGCGCGTCTCGCGCTCCTCCGCTCTGGCCTCCAAGGCCACCGGCTTCCCGATCGCCAAGATCGCGGCGCGTCTGGCCGTGGGCTATACGCTCGATGAGATCCCCAACGACATCACCGGTTCGACGCCGTCCTCCTTCGAGCCCGCCCTCGACTACGTCGTCGTCAAGGTTCCGCGTTTCGCCTTCGAGAAGTTCCGCGGCGCGGACCCGACGCTGACCACCACCATGAAGTCGGTCGGCGAGGCCATGGCCATCGGCCGGTCGTTCACCGAGGCCCTCCAGAAGGCGGTGCGCTCGCTCGACAAGAAGGGCACCGTCTTCCATTGGGACGGTCGGGCTCCCGACCCCGAGGAGACCGCCGCCCTCGTGGAGTCTCTGCGCACGCCCACCGAGCATCGACTGGTCGATCTCCAGCAGGCGATCCGCGGCGGCGCCGAGGTCGATCAGCTCTTCGAGGCCACGAGGATCGATCCGTGGTTCCTCGACCAGATGCTTCTGCTCGAGGAGATCGCTCTCGAGGTCCGCCGCGCCGATGCCCTGACCGCTGACCTCCTGGTCCGGGCCAAGCGCCACGGCTTCTCCGACATCCAGATCGCCGCCCTGCGGGGCATTGGCGAGGACACGGTCCGCGAGATCCGCCACGCGTACGGGCTGCGCCCCGTTTACAAGACGGTCGACACCTGCGCGGCCGAGTTCGCCGCTCGCACGCCCTACCACTACTCCTCCTACGACCTGGAGACCGAGGTCGCACCGCGCACGCGCGAGGCCGTCATTATCCTGGGGTCCGGCCCCAACCGCATCGGCCAGGGCATCGAGTTCGACTACTCCTGCGTGCACGCC
>ERZ773079.224-NODE-224-length-39422-cov-10.207280_pt1 | contig 39422 bp, 51 predicted proteins | sample MGYA00511355_ERZ773079 | MGnify/ENA primary metagenome ERZ773079 (study PRJEB29015, sample SAMEA2737979) | human oral metagenome | biome: human oral; feature: human-associated habitat; material: dental | place: China | collected 2117 ... | reverse complement strand
GCGCACATTTGGGGGTGGGGGGGGGTTATGGGCCTGGTTCTGCGGTTTTTGGTGTTTTGTTGCGTGTTTTGTTTTGTGTTTTGTTTTATGGTGTGTTTAATGTTGTTGTGTTTGGGTTGGGTGTGTGGTGGTTGTGTGTGGTTGTGGATATCTGTGTGTGTGGTTGTGGGTTGGGGGTGGGTGGGGTGTGGATAACTTTGGGTGGGGTTGTGGATTGTGGTGGTGTGTGGGTGTGTGGTTTCACGTGGAACGTGTGTGGTGTTTGGTGTGTGTTCGTGGTTTGGTGTGTGTTCGTGGTGTGGTGTGTGTCGGGTGTCTGGTGTGTGTGAGTCTCCTGTGTTGTGTGAGGGGGCTGGTGTGTGTCAGGTGTCTGGTGTGTGTTGGGTGTCTTGGTTGTGTTCGTGTGTTGTTGTGTGTCGGGTGTCTGGTGTTGGGTTGGTGTTTGGGTTTGGTTGATTGTTCAGGGACCCGTCTGGGTTTGGGTGTGTGGGCCTTGTTTGTAGCAGTGTGATGGGTTTCATGTGGGTTGGGGTTGTGGGGGAAGGTGGGGGTTGTCTGATGTTGTGTGGGACTTAAGTCCTGGGTGTTTGTGTGGACATACTTTTTTTCGACGGTTGGTCTGTTCGTATGTTGGGATTTTTCCTCGACTCCGGGTCGGGAAACGCGGTTGATCGACTGGTCGTCGGTTGTGGGATCGGCGTGGTTTGGCGGGAAAGTCGGGCTGCTTATGGTGGGGGCACAACTCCATCCATTCATCCCCTACCTGGAAGGAATCCACCATGAACACCGACGCTCTCCTCTCTCTCGCCCGGACGGCCTGCCCTGTGTGGGAGCTCTGTGAGGGGGACCTCGATCAGTGGGTGATGCGGACTGAGGCGGGTGTGAACCTGTCTTGCCGTCGCTCCACGGGTGCGTGGTTCCGGCACATGCCTTGGCGTGGCTGGGAGTCGATCAGTGCTGATGAGGCGGCTGAGCTGCTGAAGGCTTGAGGTTCTGGAGGGCTGCCCCCGTTGCGGGGGTGGCCCTCTTTTTTTGCCCCTATGGTTGAAGGTTGGATTGTTGAGGGTTGGAGGGTCTCGCGTGTGGGCGCCTGAGGCGAAGCCTCAGGTGGTGGCGGCTGGGTGGGTCGGGTGCAGGTGACCTCCTGTGGGGCGCTGGGAGGCTGTCTGGGGGCCTTTTGGGGGTGCCCCTAGGTGTGGGTACGGGGGTGGGGGTTTGAGGCGCTCAGATTGGCTCTGGTGGCCCTCGCGCGTGCGCGTGTGTGCGCGCGTGGTAGGTAGCTGGTGGGGTGTTGGGTTGGTTATGGGTTGGGCTGGATTGATGCGTGACGAGCGCCACGTAAGTTGGGCTTGACGTGGGGGTGTCGGGGGTGGCTAACATAAAGCCATAACTTCACAGCGGCACCGACAAGAGAGGAACGGACAGAACCCCGACGGCACGGGCCGCACACGCAGCTTGAAAACTCAACAGAGATGAGCCAACAAACAGGGCCGGCCAGAGCGAACGCGCGGGTGCAACTCCCGCCCGGCCCACGACACGCATGACCACACCAAGAGAGAGGAGCACACCATGCCAGTCACGATGCTCTCCGGAGCCACCCTCACCGTCCTCATCCAAGCCGCCAAGTCCCGCATGGACCCGTTCGATCTCGCCCTCCACTGGTCGCAGGGCACCAACTGGGCCGTCGAGTCTGGGGTCCTCGGCGACCTCGAGATGCTCGCAGAGACCGGCCGCCTCGACCGCCACATGGAGGCCCTCGCATGAAACGAGCAGCCAACATCCTCGCCGGCACTGCGGTCGCCTCCTGCCTCTTGGTGGTGGTGACCGGCATGTACCCACTCGCCTGGGGCGTGGCCGCCCTGGCCGCCGCCTCCCAGGTCTGCTACTGGAGGGCAGAGCGGTGACCCCACACGACGCGTGGCGGAACGTCGCCGTCTTCCTGGCCGTGGCTACCGTGGTAGCGTCCCTGGGTCTGCTGCTTGCGGGCGCATGGTCGTGGTGGCCGCTCCCGGCATCCGTAGCTGTCTTGACGTGGGGGGCTGCAGCGACCGCCTCCCTGTACGAGCATGACCTGCGATGGTACGAGGATGAGAGGAGGTGACCGCCCAATGTTTCTGAGCCCCAGCATGTTTAGGCGTCCCGTGTGGATGCCCCACTACCGTCGCGTGGGTTGGAGCTACTGCTGACCCACAGCAGCCCCGAAGGTCGTAGGGCCGGTTCGACTCCGGCCCGGGGCGCGGCCCGCCGCACACCGCGGCAGGACACACAGAGAGGAAACCAGAAATGTTCACCACTACCGAGAAGCTCATGGGCGCCGGATCGGGCATCCTGCTCGCCGTCTCCGCCCTCACCGCAGCACCCGCCCTCGCCGCTGAGGGAGGACAGGATCTCACCCCCGCAGAGGAGTGCGTACAGCAGGTCGCCGAGGGCAGCCTGCCTGAGGACACGGACTGTGGGTACACGCCGCCGCCGATGGCGCCGGAGGACCGGCCCGACTGGGCTAGGGACCTCGACGGCGTGTGGGATGGGGGCCGCGCCTCAACGGAGCCTGGCCCCGGTGGCCGTACTGCCCGCGATCTGCTCCCCGCATGCGGCCCCTCCACCCCTGTGGGTGATCCTTGCTGGAGCGAGGTAGCGCAGTCTGTGGTCTCCACCTCCCCCGATGGCACGACCGCCTACATCCTGCCTGATGGGCGCATCATGGTGGTGCCTCCGCAGGCCGCCTACGACGACGGTGACGAGGCGGAGGCGGCCCCGGCTAGCGGCGAGGTGGATGCGGTCACTGAGACCGTTCTGCCTGAGGCCCGCGAAGACGCCCAGGAGGATGCCGATGAGGGGGCTCCCGTGCCCGCCTGGCTCCAGGACCAGGACGACGCCACCGAGCCCGCTCAGGACGACCAGGAAGACGCCGTGGAGCCCATGGAGGTCCCGGAGGACAGCATCCCGGCCGGCACCCCCGCCTGCACCGTAGAGGACGCCAGCGAAGGCCCCAGCGATTGCGTCTGGGACGACGGCAGCGGGGACATCGTCCACAACCACGCGGACGGCACCTACAGCACCTACCCGCGTGCCGAGGCCTCCCCGGCGCCCGCCGGCACCCCTGAGCTCGCCCACACGGGCATCATGTCCTGGGCGCTCGCCGGCGTGGCCGCTGTCTGCACCGTCATGGGTGTGGGCATCTACCGCCGCTGGAGTCGCGCCTGACCGCACACCACACCGCCCCCGCCCACTGGACAGCCCCGGTGGGCGGGGGCGCCCCCTTCACCAACACCACAGCAGCTAGGACCACACATGGACGATAGGAGCCCCACCTACGGCAGCAAGCTCGCCGCCTACTATGCAGACGAACTCTGCCGCTTCATCCGAGGACTACACGCCACCCACACCACCAGGGGATGGCGCATCACCGGCCGCCACAGCCGCCACACCTTCCTCACCACAGAGTGGCATGACGGGCCCGGCTGGCTCGTCATCCTCACCAGCAACGACGGAAAGTACGTCGCCTCCGTCCCCGATGACCCGGACAACCCGGTGCACCCCGTCTACGAGATGTGGGCGCGCATCGCATACGACAACCCCAACCAAGCACCAGCGAGACCATTATGGAAATGAAAGCCATCACCCAGAAGCTCACCGACATCACCGGCCGTCTTGCCAGGCTCATGCCCGTAAGCTCCCGCGGCGGCGATACTTTGCTCACGCCCATGGGCGGCATCAGGGTCGAGGGCGTGGACGACGCTGACCGCATCCTCAGCAGCCCCGGCAGCGACGGCTACCGCATCCTCGACGGCGGCATCTACGACGACGTCCCAGCCGACGGCCTGGAAGCCTACCTTGACGCCTGGGCCAAGAGCATGGAGGAAGCGGCCGTTGCGCGCCAGGCCGTCGCGCTCCTCGGGGAGCACATCGCAGGCGGCTCATACGGGTGCGGTAGCGTCGTCGCCGTCTCGCCCCACGAGAGCGTCACCCTCACCTGCGAGGGGGGCCGCCATGAGGCCACATGGGATGTAGACGGGCGCACCGGCACCGTCCACCACACGGCGGCCCTGGAGCACGCTCTCCGCCGCCTCAACCGCCCCCAGCTCGCCTACCAGCTCCCGGAGGCCCCACAGCCCACCATGGAGGGCGTCACCGCTATCGACAATGATGAGCGCACGCACGTCTACGGGCACGCGCACGCCATCATCCGCAACCAGCTGGCTACGGTCGTCCTGCACGACTCCGCCACAGCTGAACTCTGGGAAGGGGCCGTAGAGACCCACCCGGCATGGTGTGGCAGCATTCAGCAGTACGGCGGCGCAGTGGCAGCGAGGGGCCTAGGCTACGTAGAGGTCGCCGGGAGGGGCACTTCCCCCTTGTCCGGAGGCTGCACCACCGTAGCCGGGGGCTCCGTCACCGTCTCCGCCTACAAGGCATACAGGGTGCGCGTCACCGACTACGCCCACGCCAGCACGCTCCTCTGCGGCCAGGTCGAGGCATGGGGGAAGAGCACCGCCCACGTAGAAGATGCCTTCCACCTATGGGTGCAGGAGGACGCGGCGGCCCGGGCGCTCGACTGCGACAGTGTCAGTCAGGACGGCGGCATCCTCTGGTGCGGCGAGTGCGACAACGTCAAGCACGAGGGCGGGGAGTTGACCGTGGCGTCCGGCCACGTGGAGACCACCGCGCCCGGCATAGTGCGGGCTCGGACTGGGGCGCGGATCACCATAGCCCACTGGGTACGAGTACCCCGGGGCGCCTCCGAGTTGGAGGTTGGGCTCCGGGGCGCACTGGTTCCTGTCCTGTGCGGGCAGGCCCGGCTTTTCCTGGCCACCCCCCGGGGAGACGGGCCCCTCCCCGTCAAGGAGGAGCTCCCGGAGAAGCTGCTTCCCGCGCGTCTGGCCGCCTCTTGTGGGGAAGCCATGGACCTGCAGGAGATGCTCGGCGACTTCCGCCTATGGCGTATCGCCGCCCCGCTGAATGCTCTCCGTAAGGTACCCGGCGGCTGGGAGACCACAAAGGCCATCGTGCTAGAGGAAATCACCGGCCGTGAGGCTATCGCCCAGTAAACGCCACACACGGACCAAGGAAGGACACGCCAAACCATGCGGCTACTAGACGACCTCGCCGAACTCGAAGCCCAATACCAAGAAGAACGGCACAAAGCCCTACAGGACATCAAGCGCCACATGGACAACGGCGGCATCGCCATCCTCAACTGGGATGCCGCCGGAATCACCGTCCACTCGCAGAAAACAGGAGAAACCCTAGACGTCAACACGTTCCTCCCGTCACGCGCGGCAGGAGAGTTCTCAGGCCAATACGCCATGCGATGCTCCATGTGGATCGCCCGCGCAACAATCGGACACCTACTCGACAACGGAGAACACATCCGAACCAACAACTACCTCGACGTGCCGCCCACCGTGCGCGCCCGCATCCAAGAACACGCCCGCACCAGACTCGTCGGCCTCTGGAACGACGACGTCCTCTACGCCCACCTACTGGGAGACGACACAGTCCGCCTCTACGGAAACGGCAGCAACCTCAGCACGCTCCTACAGTTGGCCGCCTTCACTCCCCGCCCACACGTGCTGAGAGGAGAAGACCCGCTCGAATACGTGCGCAACACCATAGACCCAACACGCGAACTCACGAAGGACCTCACATGAACCACCCAACAGGCATGCTCTCAGACGTCAACATTCAGCAGGAGATACAGGCCGGGCGCCTCATCGTCTCCCCGTCCTCTCTTGCTATCATCCAGCCGGCAAGCATCGAGCTCCACCTGGACAACGATTTCATCGGCGTCCCCCGGCATCTCCACAGTGAACCCATTGACCCGTGGAACCCCGGCAACAGTGGAGAACGATTCGTCGTCCCGAACGGCAAGTACTATGAGCTCCAGCGCGGAGAATTCCTCCTCGCCTCAACCCTCGAAAAGGTCGGCCTACCCGCTGATATCGCGGCGCAGTTGACGGGGAAGTCCAGCCTCGCCCGCATGGGCCTCGCGATCCACGTGACCGCCGGATTTATCGACCCGGGCTTCAACGGGCACATCACCCTCGAGCTCGCTAACCTCGGCTCGAGGCCGATTCTGCTGCGCCCCACCATGCGCATCGGACAGCTCGCCCTCTGGTACACCGCCGCCCCCGCCGCCACACCCTATGGGTCACCGTCGCTCGGCTCCCACTACCAGGGGCAGGACGGCGTACAGGCCGGAAAGGCAGTATGACCATGCAAGCATCACTCACAGGACAAGAAGCCATACGCGACATATCCGCCCTCGCATGGCAAACCGTCACGCAATCCAAGCCCGACACGTGGGAAGCCACCTACAGCGGAGACGCGATAGTCCTCGACGAGAAATATGGGTGCCACACAATCAGCGCCTACCTCAACACCGACGGCAACATAAACATCTTCGCTACCCACGCCGCGCACAGGTGGGAATTCGGAGTCCCGCCCAACCGCGCCGTCGCACGAGCGGCCGCCCTCATACATCAAGTCACCGCACGGGAGGACGCCGATGCTGACGTTCAATGAGGCCCGGCACCGGTATGAGCTGGACGGGAAACGTATCCCGTCAGTGACCACCATCCTCGGCGTGATCAACAAGCCCGGCCTGCCCTACTGGGCCGCGAAACTCGTCGCAGAAGAAGCCATAAACCACCACTCACATTGGGGGGCGCGCATCGCCTCCGGCGAGCACGTGGACAGCATCATCCGCGACCTCAAAAGCGCCCCCTGGAGGCAGCGCGACGACGCCGCAAACAGGGGCACACGCATTCACACGGTCCTCGAGGCCGCCGCCACGGGCGACCCAACAGCCTGCCCCACCGACCTTATGGGGATGGCCACCGCCGCGATCGATCTCCTCGACCGCCTCGACCTCCAGCCCACCCACACAGAGGCCCGCCTCTACAACCGAGAGCACTGGTATGCGGGCACGGCTGACCTCATCGCCACTATCGACGGTGAGACGTGGCTACTGGACTGGAAATCCTCGCGCAGCCTGCACGACACGCACATCATGCAGCTAGAGGCCTACGCCCACGCTGGCACCATCCTCGACGAGGAAGGGGACGAAAGGCCCATGCCCACCATTGACCGGCTAGGCATAATCCACCTCACCGACAGCAGCGCCACCCTCCACGACGCCGGCACACCCGGCGGGCCAGGGTGGGCAACATTCCAGGCCGCAAACACCATCCACCAACTACAACCACACCTGAGAGGAATACTCAAATGACAATCGAAACCCTAGAGCCCGGCGACACGATCGCCTACAAAACCAGCCGAGGATGGCGGATCCGCACCGTCCGCGACGACGAAAACATCGCACAAAGCGCGGACGTCATCCTCCTCGAAGTAGCCTGCACCCCCACCAGTCCGGCCCTAATAATCGAGCACGGCGAACTCCCCTACAACCCGGAACTGCGCCAGTCCGCCACCACGATAGAGGACTGCCTCGCCGTCCAGATCACAAACAACGACGGCAGCCGCGGATACATGGTCGCCTCACCGGAGCCCCTCACGCTCACCCCCCGGCAAGTCGCCGACATGACATGGAGAGAGGCAGCAATCATTGACAGGAGCGCGATCCGCGCCCTGCACGACTACGACGCAGATTTCCTACTCAACAACACATGGGGAGAATAATGACAGACATCACACCCTACGAAGAGTCCGCCACCATCACACCGGCCGCCGGGGCAAGCAGCGACCTCCAAGCATGGGCACAAGCCATGGGAGACGCCATGACCCTCGCCAAAGGCCTCGCAGGCACCGACTTCGTCCCCAACCACTTCCGGGGCAAGCCAGCCGACACGGCAGTAGCAATCATGAAAGGAGCCGCCCTAGGCCTCGACCCAGTAGCCGCCCTCGAAGCAATCTACGTCATAAGCGGCAAGCCCGCCCTCTACACCCGCAGCATGGTCGCCCTCACCCTCAGCGCCGGACACCAGATCTGGACAGAAGACGCCTCCAGCAGCACGGTCACCGTCTGCGGACGACGCCGCGGAAGCGAACACGTAGAACGCTCCACCTGGGACACAACAAGGGCCAAGACCGCTGGCCTCGACAAAAACCAGCAGTACGCCCGCCACCCAGAAGCCATGCTCTACGCCCGCGCCGCCGGAGACATCTGCCGCCGCATCGCACCCGACGTCCTCGCAGGCCTCTCCTACAGCGTCGAAGAGCTCCAAGAGGACGACACAGCCACCATCATCCAGCGCAAACCCAAGACCAGTCAGGAGACAACAAATGAGTGACCTAGAAGCCAACCTCGTCCTCCCCAAAACAGGCGAGCTCCTCGCCGTCCGCATCACTGAGGACAACCTCAAAGAGCTCGCAAAACGCTTCAACCACACCCTCTTCACAAGAACCGAAGGAAAAACAGCCATCTGCTGGTGCGGAATATACGCATACCCAGGTGAAACCATCGTCTTCTCAGAGGACGGAGGCATCATAGGAATCTATGATGACGAAGACCTCCAGAAGCTCTTCAGGCCCACCGGAGAGAAGAGGCGCCTCCGCCGCCCATGGCCAACCTCCCCCCTCATCATCATCAATGAGGGCTACGACGCAGGAAAGATCTGCCACATCGATCCCGGCACCATCGCCTTCAGAGACCAAGACGGAGACTACTTCACACGAAAGTACGGATTCCTCTGCAGGAGCATAGACAAAATCGACGACTGGGCAACCATCGCCCCGACCAGGGGGACATGGTGAAAGTCGCGCCAAGGCGCCTGCCATTCACAGCAACCCAGATCACAGCAGACAACATGGCCGAACTCGCCAAAAAACACGAGCGCGAGCTATACGCCACAGACGCCAACACCTTTATCGACTGGGACGAAGACACCGTCCTCGGCGTCGGCGACTACATCGTCACCGACGCCGACGACAAGCTAGTAGGCGCACACGACGGCATAGAGCTACTCCAGAACTACACCATAGAGGAGGAATAATGACCGGACTCCCCGTCAAACCCAAGCCACGCACCTACCTCGCATGGCGCATCACCCCAGACAACATGCAAGAAGCCGCCAACTTCATCGGCGGCAACATCATCAGCCAGAACGGAGACACAGCCATCGAAGCCTGGCCCGGAGACCCCCTCCCCATCTTCGAAGGCGAATGGGTCGTCGCCAGCCCGGACGGCGTAGACGTCACCGCCTACAGCAACACCGAATTCCAGCGCACCTACACCACCGCATAAGGAGCACGCCCCGATGACCAGCATCACCCTCCGCATTGACGGCACCGCAGGACGCGACGCCGAAATCAAATACACACAGTCCGGCAAGCCCGTCGCCTCAGTCACCGTCGCCCACACGCCCCGCCGCCTCAACGAGCAGACACGGCAGTGGGAAGACGCAGGCGAAACCACCTGGGTCCGCCTCAACTTCTGGGACCGGCAGGCAGAATCCGCCCTCCACATCAAGAAAGGCATGCGCATCGTCGCAGAGGGCACGCCGCGGGTAAGCGCCTACACGGGGCAGGGAGGAGAAGCCCGCGCCAGCCTCGACCTGCGCGTCAACTCCTGGGGCATCACACCCAAACCCCAGAACAACCAGCAGCCCCAAGCCCCCCGGCAGGCAACACAGGCCCCGCAGGCCACCATAGACCCCTGGGGCAACCCCACCACCGGGCCCGCCCCCTTCTAAAGAGAGAACCCATGGACAACACCACCGAAACCACCGTAGGCGAGCTCCCAGACCGGGCACTCGCCCTCATCCTCTACCACGGCTACCCAGTAGACCTCTGCACAGGCAGCGACGCACGCACCTACCACCCAGCCGACATGGCGGCACGCATCGTAGCCACCCTCCCCCCATGGCCCACAGACAAAGCCATCTGGATCGAGGAAGCCTACTCCAGCGGCCGCGCCTACCACAACGCGTACGCCTTCCGTGACGACCGCGACCGCTACTACATACCATCCCACGACGGCCAGCCCTCCGCCTACCTCGACGAGGACTTCACAGGAGACCACATCATCTCCTGGAAACCCGCCACCATCACCCACTAACCACCGGCCCCCACGCCCAAAACACAGGCGTGGGGGCCCGAAAGGACCAAAACACATGAAACCCGGAACCTCAACCACCCTCTTCCTCGCCAGCCTCGCCCTCCTCGGCGCAGGCATCTGGCAGCTCGCCCACATCCCCGGCATCCTCATCCTCGCAGGACTCGCCGCCCTCATCATCTCCATCGCAGGCAGCAAACCACAGTGAACAGCTACTACCTCGCCAACATAGACGGCGCAAGACTCAAACTAGAACTAGCCGAACGACAAGCAGCCCGCGCCCGCCAAGAACTCCGCCGCGCCACCATACGCGCCCTCAACGACGGACACCCAGTCAACGAAATCGCCCAACACGCCAAAGTAACACGCCAAACAATCTGGGAATGGAACAAACCACAATGGCCCTCATCCTCATAACCGACGCCCCCACCCAGCCACTCCTCAACGGCCAACCCGCCTGGCTACACCAAGACGGCACCATCACCGGCATCACCGCAGCCGACGACATCATCACCACCCACTGCAAAGAAACCGAATACACCGTCCTCCTCACCAGCGAGGCCATCGAAGCCGCCCACAACTACCTCCGCCTCATAGAAGGCACAGAAAGCGACGACGAACTACCAGACACCACACTCACCCTCCTCGACCAACTCTCAGACCTCATCCTCGACAACCTCCTAGGCGGCGAACCCGCCACACGCCGAGACGAGAAAACCCGCGAAACCACACAAGTCCAAGCAATCCGCGACTACCGCCAACACCTCCCAAACCAATGAAACTAGCCCGCACACTAGACGGCCCCCGCTGGATGCTCCAATGCACACAGCCAGGATGCCACCACAGCATCACCGGCGGCCCCAAAGAAACCCGCCACCAACTCACCACACGCGCCCTCAACCACGGATGGGCAGTCACCGCATACACACTCTGCCCACTCCACAACAAAGGCGGCAAGAAATGACCAGAACCAGGCGCACAGCCAAACAAGCCGGAGCACGATTCGAACGCCTCATAGCCGACTACCTACGCGACACACTAGACGACGACAACATAGACCGCCGCCCCAAAACCGGGGCAAAAGACCGCGGCGACATCGCAGGCGTCCACGACCACAAAGGCCGCCGCATCGTCATCGAATGCAAAGACTACGGCGGACAAATCCAGCCCGCACAATGGCTCACAGAAGCCCACAGAGAAGCCCGCCACGACAACGCCCACATCGCCATCGTCGCCGCCAAACGCCGAGGAACACAAGACCCAGGCTCACAATACGTCCTCATGACCCTCGAAGACCTCACCAACCTACTCAACTAGGAGACACACCATGAAACTCAACGACCAAATCAACCTCCTCCCCCCCTCATGGGAGCACACCATCAAAGCCGACTCCGCTGTCGCCAAAAACATCTTCGGAGACAGCAACATGGGCAACAACGCCATCGAAGCCGCCCGCCGAGCCCTCAGCGAAGAACACGGCATCGAAGTCAAAATCCCCACCAGGCTCTTCCAGGTAGGCCTGACCAACGACGGAATCCGCGTCACCGTCGGAGCCCCAAGCTACAGGGAGCCAGCACGCGAAGCACTCATCGTCAACGACTCCCAGAAGCCCATCGGCACATGGCTCGTCGTAGGCCGCGCCCAGCCCGTGGACGCCAGGTTCACCACCCGCTGGGTCGGCATCGATCTCCTCACCGGCCTCGAAGTCTTCACCACCGCGCCCATCTGCTAACACAAAAAGCTTCCCCCCTCGACCAAACCATCAAAGTCGAGGGGGGAAGCTTCAACACCATCACACGCACACCCCAACGGGCGTACGGCGCATCATATCACAGGCCACGATCCTTCGGCAGACGAGACAACTGACACTCCGACGTCCTCGACTCCATATCACGCAGACGAGAAAACAACTCACCATGCGTCAACTGCGACGACACAATCAGACCATCCAGCTTCTCACCGAACTTCACATCAGCATCACGACGACTCCGCGACTCAGCAGCCAACGCATCCAAAACCAGATCAACCCGGTCCTGAATCGCCGTCACATCATCACGCAAATTCGTCCCATGGTGATTCGTCGTCTGCTCAGAAGCCGTCTCCGCAGCCTGACGGATAGCCGCAAGCTCAGCATCCTGAGACTCCCGCTCCTGCCTAGACCTCGACCGCCCAATCGCAACACCAGACGCGAGACCCGTCAACGCCACCACCAAAGCAGCAACCGCGTTAACCATCTCCGCATCCCACCACCACGGATGCACGACGACCGTCAGCCCTCCACGTCCCGAGCGGGGGCCTTGTACTCGCCACCAGTATGCAGGAACGCCACCACGCCAGTCAGAAGACCAATCACGGCAGTCACCACGTCCGCCGCGTTCGCCAGCTGGTCCGGGGTCACAATGCCGTACACAACACCAGCAGTCATCAGGGCAGACGCAATCCCATACAGGGCCTTACGCCGCTCCGGAGTCAGGAAACCGCCCAGCGTAGTGCGGTCCACAGTCGTAGCAAGATGCTTCTCAGCCATCACTTCACCTAACCTAGTCGTACGATTGACATGCCGCCCACCAGAACGTGCAGGCAGCGTCACTTTCCCTCCGCCGCGCGGAGAGCCTTCACCTCAGCAATCAGCGCATCAAGGCGCTTGTTAGTCTCATCCTGCTTCGCCGCCACCCAGTTCATCCAGTCAACAAACGCACCAGCCGGACGCACACCAACCTTGCCAGGCTGGAACACAGCCTCAATCCTCTCAACCGTGTTATGCGTCTCCTTCAGATGGTTGTACAGTTCACCATCGAACTTCACGCCCGCCTTACCAGGGGTCACAGCGTCGGAGATATTACGGAGCAGGTCAACAGCCTCAGAACTCATGAGCCAATCCTCACCATCCTGGCCGCTCGGGCGGCCATAGTCATACCAAGATTTACAACGATCAGAGAACGGGACACCATAGGCACCATAGGCGCCATCTGACGACCCGGAATTGTAGCGAGACCCCACACGCCGAAGATCCTCATACGAGTCCCCCTCAGCGTCAATCAGGCCCTTCAGGATGCGGCAGCCGACAACAGCCGACTCGTACGGCTCCCACCAACGCCGCTCAGGATCCTGCAGAAAATACCCCGGATAAGTGATCTGCAGAGGGCCAACACCATTACTAGTCCACCCATCAGCAATCATCCGCAGGAAGTCACGGAACTTCGTCTCCGTAACCTCACCGCCACCGCTGTAGGCGCCCCCAGCATCATGGCCGAAGATATTCGCCCCACGCTCACCGGTCTCCATCCACAGGCAAGCCAGAGCGGCCCACCACGGGCACCCAGTATCATCCGCGGCACGCAGAACCTCACGCTGAATGAACGACAGCTCATAAGCCGGCCCCGAAGACGACGAGCCACCCGAACCAGACGCACCCACATACCGCAGACACGTCGTCCAACCCGCAGAAGCCGTCAACGGATGATCCAGATACCTTATACTGCGGGACTCGCCACCAGTATCATCAGCAGCAGAACCATCACCACCGTCACTACCATAGATACTGCCAGCCGCATCAATCCACAACTCCGACAAAAGCGGATTATCGGGCTCATACGTCGTCGCCATAACGACATGCCCATCCGCCATGATCACGTCACCGACACGGAAACCCCCATCCGGGACAGTCCCCGTCCACGAATCCCCAATATCCTGGAAACCACGCGCCTGCGCCTCCGCAGGCAGGCTCCCCGTCCACGTAGACCGCGGAAACAGGTCCACATCCACGCCCTCATGGTGGAACGCAATATTGTAGGCCCCGGACACGGCAGAGCTACAATCCGCCTCACCCGGCCCATGGAGCCACCCATCCCAGTCAGACGAGTCATAGGCCGACCACCGGTTAGGCTGACTATAGCCAACCCCCCCGTAGTCTCCCGTCTCGCACCAGTACCGCATCTGCGCGGCGGCGTACTCTGTGACACTCACGCGGAGTCACCCTCACCGCTGGCGCCCCCCTGGAGCGCAGCAAGCTTCTGGGCACATATCTCCAGGTTCGCGTAGGCGGTCACAAGCTCACGCTCCACCTCACCCATGCGCTTCTCGAACGCCGCAAGCATCCGCTGCAACGCGTCGATCTGCTTATCCTTTTCATCCTCACTCATGCCATCATCCTATCAGCTAGTAGGAACCGGAGGCTGATACAACCATCTGAGATCAAGCGGATTATGCGGGTCCCCCTCCTCACCATCCGGCGCATCGTTCCACACGTACGGGCCCTCAATAGGCGGATTCTCATACGTATCACCCATAGTCGCCCCCGACCGCCGCACCGCCTTCACAAGCCAGCACACGCGGCTCCCAGGCTCACCATGCACAGTAAACCGCCCCAGACGCACCTCAGACGCATACGGGGCGCCCGGCCCCTGGCACAACACAACCACAGGCAAGTCCGGGCGGTGCAGAGCATTGAAATACTCGGGAAGCTCAGCCACAGCTGTACCGTCAGGACCCACCTCAACACTGTCCCAGTACTCCACGCCAGGCCAAGGAGACTCCGTACACCAATGCTGCAGCGCCCTGTTCATAGGGTCCAGGGGGTGCGGAATCACGAACTTCTTATCGTCCGCATTGAGGGTACCGTGAACCCACATGCTCCCACTAGTCCGCACTTGAAACCCATAAGGATCTTTAGAAGCCACCCGAAGGCTATAGTCGTTCGCCCGCAAACGCGCCACCTGTCCACGATCCGACGTCGTATACATGGACACATCACACTTCCAGTCCCAGCTCAGAGCAACAATCTCATCATTCCCCACGACACCAAACTGTCCAGCACGATACTTCGCACCACGAAAAGAAATATAATCGTCAGTGCACTCCAAGACCAGATTATTCTTGTAATAACCCTTCAGGCCCGTATTATCGATGCGCAGAGACGCCCCGGCAGGCGTCCACATAGATATGTAACTAGGAGACAAGTCCATGTTCGCTACGGACGTCGTCCACGACGGGGCGTAAAATCGAATCGACGGCTCCCCATTAGCCTTCTCCTGAATCGTAATAGTCCCAGGCACCCTATAGTCAGTCCCCGTTTTACGATTAAAAAGCAGCCCAACACCCATCTTGGTGCCATCCGGGTCAACATCACGGCCACCATTGACTTTTACGTCCTGGAAAAAGCAGTTCGACCAACTGTCGCTAATGCCCACCGACCCGTCAATGCGAACGTCCCCCTTGCGAGACACAGAGAACGTGTTCTTATTATCCTCATCCCACACATCCATACCCTGAGTATTGATCAGGATACGCGGCTTAGAACCCTGAGGCCCCGTCTGGAATGTAGCCCCGGTAATCACCATCCCATCAATAGCGCCAGCCCGCACCTCATCGGCGACCACCGTATGGGCCTCAATCATGTTCGCCTTGATCTTAGCGAACTCACCCTCCTCCGCGGTGATGACGCGAGTCCAAATCTTCTGGATGATCGCCTCATTGATGAACGCGGTACTCTTCACCGTCAGCTGGTCAGTACTGATATTCAGGAACCGCTGAATGCCCTTAGCCGCATCCACAGCCGCCTTAACATCCTGAACCGCGGCAGAAGTATCCTCCTCCCACTCCCAGCCAAAGCGGCCGTGAACAAGAGTCGCATCCGGGGCACTGTAGTTAAGATTCGGCTTAGTGTCAGGCCCCGGATACTCCTGGGGGCCAGGCCACGGAAGATACTCAGTCCTTTTAACAGCCATCACGCCGCCCTAATAATGTAGTTCACCACCACATACGGGGGCAGATTGTTGTGAGGATTACCCCCACCCGTGGGCCCAGCAATCAGCTCATCCAGCTGGCCAGTATCACTACCAGACGGAATCTTCCAGCCACTACCGGAACCAACATTCGAGTCCCACACGGCAACGCCAGTCTTCCACGTTGCGCCCTTTGAAATAACCTTGTGCACGTGCGATGGCATCTCGCCCTCAGTCAGCGTGTGCGTGCGCTCCCCGCCACGAGCACCCACGGCCCCCAGCTGAGCGTCCCCGTTCTTCACGCCGATAGGCATCCGCTCAGACATGTCCGGGATGTTGAACGTCACCGACGACGGGGCACCATATGTCGTACCGATAGCCTCAAACAGCTTCGGATACACCGAACGAGCAAGCGACCGGCCATCACACTTCAGCCAGCCGGTAGGAATATTGTTCCCCGCGAACGGCAGCATCACACCAGCCGGCATCGCAGACAGGGCCGCCTCCGCCGTGTTAGTCGCCTGAACGATCCCGTTCTCAATCTGATTCAGGTGCCGCGCCAGGATCGGCGTATCCCCGTCCGGGTAATCTTTCCAGTCATCATGAGTCTTCTTATAAGGCATTACGGCGTATTCTCCCAACGTCCAGCATCGCGGTTATAAGTCAGTCTACCCCGCTTCTTACAGCGGAAAATCCTGCCATCCGGAGACACCCACAGTGTCCTACCCGGCACCCCCTCCCCAGGCGGCCCAACCCAATACGAAGGATCAGCAACATCATCCGACCGCCCCATCTGAGCGAACATCTTCAGAAGCTCATCCTTCGTCGCCTTAGACAGCGCATCACCCTTCTTCAAGGCGTCACTGACCTGATCCCGGATAACCTCCGGATCCACACCAGCCTGAGTCAGAGTAATCGGAGCCGACCGGCCCCAAGCCGACTCGTTACCAGCCTGATCCACAGCCTTCAACGCCACAGACAGCGGCGTATTCAACGGCAGATCAGGGATAATGCACTGGCCGTCTTTCCTTGCCGGCAGGCTCCCCTTCTGCACGAACACGGCAGGCGTAGGGGCCAGCCCGTAGATGCCCACGTTCAGGTAGGACACGTCAGACGGCATGGACGCGCCTGCCTTCGTCCGCCCATCCCACGTCACCGTCAGCACGCCCTGCCTCTGCGCCAGAGTAGGAGTAGACGGGTCCGGAGGCGGCTCCGTATCCGTCGGCATCTTCACATAGAAATAATCCGACCAATCCGAGTAGACACCGTCCGAGGACTCCGCATACACATGGAACCGGTACTGCACACCCGGGTCCAGGTTCGGGTAATCCATCGCGTTACTGGCGGAGCTGATGTGCCACAGGCCCTGCCAGTACGAGCCGCCCTTAGGTAGGTGCACCTCATACTCCGCCTGAGCCACATAGCGGGCGATCGTTATCTCCACGCCACGATCATCAGTCGTCACCGGGGCCCACGTCAGGCGAGCAGCAGACCAGTAGCCCTTACCATTCTCGTACGGGAGGACAACACCCGCACCAACACCACCCTCAGGCTTCTTCGGCTTCCGCCTGTCCGCAGGCTTATTCGGGCGCACACCCGACCCAGACGTCGCCGACAAGCCAGCAATACCCTTAGTCTTCTTCGCCAGACGCGTCAAATAATCATCCAACAGAGACCCAAACGTCACATGCCCAGACACGCCGTTAGCGTTCATGGTCACGGACACCTGTTGGACGCGCATCCACTCACGCCCATCAGCCCTCTCAACCCACATCCAGTCGCCCTGCTCGTAATGCTTCCACGGCAGCAGCAAGGCGGTCGCCTGCACCCACTCCCGCTTCACGGACTGCTCAGGGTGCGCCCCAGACTTCAGAGTCCGCTGAGCCACGATCTTCGCGGTCTCTTCCTTCTCCACACCACCAGCCGAGACCGTCTTCTCCATGCGGCGCAGGTCAGCGGGCGCCTCCGTGTTGTGGAAATGCCAGACCTTCGCCCCCTCACCGGTCACGAGGACGTCAGTGCACATGTCCTGCCACGTCTTCGTCTCACCGGCCGCCATAGCCCCAGGCAGGCGCCATATCAGGTTGTTCCGCGACCTCGACAGCACCGTGTTCGGGTTATAGATCGAGAGCTCCCGGCCCTCCCAACGGTAATCCAGGATGCCGAGGTCCCACAGGGACTTCACGACTTGCCACAGGTCGATACTCGGGTCGTAGGCGATCGTCATGATCGATGCCCATTTAGCGCCCGCCGCATCCACGGCGTCCGTGCCACGCAGGTCCATGACCTGCCCCCAGCCGCGCGCCTTCGCAGCATTCCACACAGACGACACGATCGCACCCGGCGTGACAGACAGGAAATTCCATTTCCCGTCCTTGTCGCCCCCGCCCTTAGGCGCCTGCCACACAAGAGCATGCTGACAGTACTCGCTGATGTGCACGCACTCGATCCGGCGAACATCAGAGCCGTCATCCACAAGGTCACGCTCGATCTTCACCGTGATAAACCGGGCATCACTGGCCTCATACCAGGTCTCCCCGTTATCAGGGGTCCACTCCACCGCGAGCTCAACCTCGCCGTCCAGCCACTCAGCGTGCACGCCAGTAGACGGGTACGACGCCGTCAACGTGGGCATCTCCCCCACCGGCACCGTCACCGTCATCTCCATGACATCCTTCAGGACACCAAGGCGCGGCCCCATCGGCCGGTAGGCTGCGAGCTGCATGCCCCAGTCGCGGTAGTCCGTCATCAGTAGTGCCTCCGGAACTTCACCCTCGCGTTCGCGTTCACGCCCTCAGTCCTCACCCGGAAATTACCCAAAGCGTCCGGAGTGAACGACCAACCACCAGGCGGCACACTCAAATCCGCGCCAACATCCGGCCCCGTAGCAGCCCACCACGTAGAACCCAGGCGCACCGTATAGTCATAGCAGTTGATCACCATATGGTACGTATCCGGCGGGATCACCCCATTCCACGACAAGGAGAGCCCAGACGCCACATCAGTGATCTTCATGATCCGAGACGGCGTCTCAATATCAATCACAGCATCATTGATAGGCAGAGCCGAACCCACCATGAGGCCAAGATTCTTCAGATCCGCCTCGGACTCATACTCGTCACGCCAAAAACCCTCCACCCCCTCGAACACGAGCGTAGTCTCGATCATGTTCTCGAAGTAGTGGAACACCGGATCCACACTCGACGACAAGCGCACCAGGGCCTCTTTAGCGGTCCCACCCGGTGGACGGTGCTGCATCTTCACGAGGCGCCCCAGCTGGCGCACAGACCTGATCAGCGCCCACCAATTCCGGTCCAAGCCGCCACGCCCCTGCCCAGAATCCTGGACAACCATCTTCACCGTCACCTGGAACGGCTCCACAGCAACCGGCGCCACAGGCATCACACCAGACCGTAGAGGCACCACGGTACTAATATTCCGGGGCGACCCAAGAGTAGGAAGAAGCGTCTCAGACGTCACGAACCAGCGGCCCGCAGGATCATCCAACGGCACACCATTCAGGTAGTACTCAGAAGCCATCGCCCCTCCTATAGGCCCTCACCACAGCCACCACAGCCAACAAGGCGCCAACCACGATCAGTGCTCCCACAAGGCTGGCGATCAGGCGAACACCGGCTGCGCGTAAGTGCGCCGGAACCGGATCTTCGGGTTCGCCGTATCCTTGTAGCCCTTAGAGACCAGGTTGAACTTGCCCTCCGCGTTCGGGATAAGACGGAACCCGCGCGGGTCAACAAACAGGCCATTATCCATGTCAACGCCGGTCTCAGCGAACCAGTCAGTGCCGCGCTTCATCCGCATATGCGTCGGGTCAAGCAGGACATGGTCCCCGGTGCTGCCGTTAGGGATAATGCCCCGCACCCAAGACCCGGTCACCGCACAGGAAATCTCAACCCAGTCCCTGGGGAACGGCACACTGAAGGACACGTCCTTAGCGGGGAAGTGAGACCCAGTGAACCCGGGAAGCCAACGGAACTCGGTCTCGTTCAGGACAGTATCCTCCCACACGCCGATAGCCTCCCAGGTCACACCAACCTGGACAACACCATCACCGTTCTTGATCGGGTCAGACACGGACAGTACCTTGAACAAGCAACGCGTAGCGGGCTTGTTAGACTCTTTCGCAGGCCGGACCTCCAGCCAGGCCGCGTACGGCAGCGACTCCAGCCACCGCCGGAAAGCCCAAATATCCCTGATCGTGTACGCCTGCCACAAGGTAGCCGCCTGGCCACCCACCGTGTTCATGCCCTGAGACCAGAACGTCCCCGGAGTAGCCGCGGCAGAAATCAGCGTCCCAGTAGGCGGAGTATAGATCTCTTCCCGCACCCACCAGCGTGCATCTAGGTCGTCCGCTTTGACGCCGTTCACCCAGTAGTTCGATGGCATTATCGTTCACACCCTTTCACAGACTCGCGGCAAGGCGGATACCGGAAGCCACCTTATCGCGCACAGAAGAATCTGGCTCCTGCACAGGATTATACTGGTTGATCGTCACAGACGGGCCGGCATTACGGGCAAAGTTACCGCCGGCGGGGGCCTCATTATCCACCGCCATCGAAGGCAGGCGCCCAGTCAAGCCGCGCAGAGACCGCTTCACAGACGGCGTCTCCTGCTCAATACCAGACACAAACCCCTGAATGATCATGCGGCCGGTCGGCTTCAACAGCTTACGGTCAACCGGGGCGGGACCCTTCCACCTGGGAATCATCCGCGTGACACTACTCAGGATGCTCCGCAGCCGCCCAATCGCCCGCTGCACACCACTAATCAGACCACTGATAATGCTCTGGCCAGCACTGATAAGCCAGTTGCCAGCCCCGGCGAAGAGGCTACGGATGCTGTTTGGAATGTTCCGGAAGAAGCCCACGACCGAGGCCGCCGCCGACCGGGTGGTATTGACGGCGCCGTTCCACATGTTATAGAACCACGTCGTCACAAACTGGGCTATCAAGCTCACGATAGTGCTGATAGACGTGTACATCGTCGTCACAAAGCCAACAATAATGTGGGCAGCGCCTGAGACAACCCCAGATATAAAAGTCCAGACGCCAGAGAAAGCCTGCTTCACGCCCTCCCACATCTGGGACCAGTCGCCCTTCATGAACCCAATGAAGATGTTCAAGAGACCCATGATAATGTCCAGGGCCCCACTCACTGTGCTGGAGAGGATCTGCCAGACACCAATGAAGATTTCCTTGACGCCGAACCACATGAGCTCCCAAAGAGGCTGGAACCACTGAATGAACGCGTCCAGCGACTGCATGAGCGGCATCCCGTAGGTGGTCCATGCCTCGCTGAAGAGCTGCCAGACCTGTTGGATCTTCGGCCACCACTCGTTGACGAAGTACTCTTGGACGACCTGGAACGCTGCGGTCACCTCGGTCCAGGCCGCCGTGACGGTCGTCCGGAACGTCTCACTGTTCTGCCACAGCAGCACGAAGATCGCGATCAGAGCAGCGATCGCCGCCACGACAAGGCCGATGGGGGACAGCAGGAACGAGATCGCCGACCCGATCCCCTGAATCGCGGTCACCAAGCCAGTAATCGTGGACACGATCGGCCCGAGCACCTGCATGCCAACGAACGCGGCCACCAGCAGGTTCACAAGCTGGGGAGACTCCGCAAGCTTGTTGATCATCGGAATCAAGAACTGATCGACGAACTTCGCAACATAGGGGGCGACCTTCTCGATCGCGCCCGCAAGGCTCGTCCCCATCGCCGTCACAAGCGGCCCCAAAGCATCCAGGAGACGCACCAGGATCGGCCCCAAGTGCTCGAAAGCGGCCCCCAGGACCTTACCGACGGTCTCAGCGACACGCCCACCCAGGGTGAGGATCGCGGCCAGCACATGGCTAACCTGCGGGGCACGGTCTGTGAGCGACTGTAAGCCATTCTGAAGGCCCTGGAAGAATAGCTTTGCACCATGGCCTAGGGCGGCGTTCCCGAGGACCGCAGTGAGCCCCTGGAAGGCGATACCAGCAGCCGTAGCAGCCTCCGGCAACGCCACCTTCAAGTTCGTGGCGATACCCAGAATCTGGGGGCCCGTAAGCTTCGCCTTCGCCATGAAATTATCCATGGAATCAGCCGCGGCACCGAAGATCGACTTCAGAATATTCTGCCCGGTCACGCCCTTCAGGGCCTTATCGATCGCGTCGATATTCTTCTCAACCCGGGCGAGCGTGTACCCGCCAGCCTCCGCAGCCTTGAAAATACTGCCGATGATGGAGGCGAGGTCCTTCATGATGCCCCACGACCGCTTCGCCGCGTCCGCACCACGCAGAATCGCCTTATCGATACTCCCGTCCCCGGCAGCCTTCTCAGCCCACGCAGCAAACTTCTCACCGAGATGCGTGAACCAGTCGCCCAGCTGGGGTAGGTAGCGGGACCCGACCTCACCGATCGTGAGGATCCCCTGAGTGAACCCAGCGAAGCCGCCGGTCGCACGCCTAGCGCCCTCAGTCGTATTCTGCAAGGACCGCTCAAGCTTCGGCAGATGCTGACGGGTGACCTCAGCCATGCCGGCGATCCAGCCGCCTTGCACCTCAGCGAGATCACCCAGCTCACGGTGCAGCATAGGGAGAGCCTCTGACGCCAGTGCGCGCACACTACCGGCAGCACGGTCCCAGAACCGGTTACCGATCGTCTCCTGCAGGCGCCCGAAGTCCTCGACCACATCCTGAATATGATCCTTGGCCGTAGACAAGGCAGTAAACAGGACACCGGCCGACGTAGCCATCCCAAGGAAGATGCCCGGCAGAGCCAGGCCAGCGGGGGCGATAGAAGCGAGGCCTTTCGCGAGAGCGAGCACGTTGCCGGCGGCACCGACCATGGCGGCACCCATCGTCGCGGCAGCGGCGGCCGTGGTGCCCATCGTGAGGGCGGTCTTATCGAGGTTCTTGATGACGTCCTTCAAAGACCGGCCCCAGTCCGTCAGGGCCCTACCACCAGACAGGCGACCAATATACTCCTCGACCTTCGCGAAGGCCGCATGATCAACGACTGCCTGGATATTCACCTTACGAGGTCGAGTCAGCCACGCAAGCTTCGCAGACGCCTTCCCCGTATCCGCATCCGCATTGACGGTAACCTTCTTGTCGTCCGCAAGCTTCCGGATCTTCCGCTTCGTCTGCTCATAGGAGCTCTTATCGACGTCGGTCTTAACGCCGATGCGCTCCTCAAAGCGCTTTTGTAGCGCCTTGTGGATCTTGTCCAGTGAGGCTTTATCGACAACCGGGTCAATCGCCTGAGTGACGGCGGTCATGTCCTTGAGTTGTCGGCGGATGCGAGTCAGCCCCGGCTCATCCAGGCGCGGCACGATCTTCGTACTCGTATCCTGGCGCCGAATCTGCTCTTTCACCCGCCGCATAGACAGCTGGTCCAGGGTAGGAGACACCTTAGTAGACTCGCCGGCGCGCATGATCGAACGCCGAACCACCTGAATGGCACCCTCGTCTACCTTGGGGGAGACCTTCACTTGGCCGACAGACTTCTGCGCCCGCTTCTGTGCCTCGTGCAGCGACTTGTCGTCGGCCTTCACCTTCACGGTGGCGGTCGCATTCAGCCGCTTCAGCTGCTCCCGGACTCTCCTCGTAGACTCCGGGTCAAGTCGCACCTGCAGCTTCGCCGTCGCCTTCAGGTGCCCGAGACGCTGTTGGATCTGCTTGACGTCTTCTTTGTCAAGCTCCAGGCCTACGGGGATCTCAAGGTCGAGCTCGTGGCGTATCTTGCGGAGCTTCTGCTTCAGTTCCTTCGCAAACCCACTAAGGTCTGGGGCGACCTTGACACCAAGCTTCCCGACTATACCCTTAGGCATACGCCACACCGCCCATTCTTAACATCACCCTATAGACCCAAGCATAGCAGCCATGCCCTTCTCATCAGACGACGAAACCGCCTCCTTACTCCCGGGAGGCTCAGGGCGAGCCGCATACTCAGCACGACGCAGACGAGCCTGCTGCTGAGCAGTAGCCTTCATCGTCAACACGCTAATATCCGCCAAATCCGCGCGCTGACGCTCAGCATGGCTCCACCCAAGCCATTCCTCACCACCAAGCAAGGTGCGGGCACGCCACATAGACCTAGGCTCATACGGCAGCCTGGCGACAAGAGCTTCTATCAGAGAAATCCGGAGCTGACAGCCCCTCGCATCTACCCCATAAAGGGCATAGAGATCACCGTCAGCATCCGGATTCTCGTCAAGAAATTTCTTCAGCTCTCGTCGCCGAGCAATTCCCCCACCCAGGCACCAACCAGCTCAATCACAGCCGTCAAACCATGGGTGCGGTAGAACTCAATGTACGCCTTCTCATCCGTGAGGAAACCGTCTTCCAGGAGCTCTACGACGTTGGTGAGCTCACTCATGCTCAGATTGTCAACGTCTTCCATATTGATTGCCTCGAAGAGGCGCATAGCCTGAGACGGCTTCAAGTCGCGGGGGTGAATCAGCACCTCGTGACCGGGCACGTCCTCGAGCGCCACGTCCTGAGGCTCCGCTGTCTTCTTCTCGTCTTCTGCCATTGTTCTGTGCTCCATTTATCTGGTGCGCCCCCAATTGTGGTGTGATGCCTGGCGTGGGCGGCGGGAGCACACCACAAGAGGCACCACCCACGCCAGGAGACTAGAAAGGTCAGGCCACCGTCAGCTTCGTAGCCGAATCGGCCTTGCCCTTACCGTTGACAACACTGATCGTGTGCTGGCCAGCAGCAACGGCCGGAACCTTCACCGTCAGGACAGTCGCGGAACGCTTCGTGAACGCCCCGGCCGTAGTACCAACGAGAACACGACGCACACCATCGAAGTTCGTACCCGTCACAGTCACAGTGTCACCAGCCTTCGCGGTGGCAGGCTCGAACTTGGTGATCGTCGGAGCCGCAGCAGCCTTACCGGTGACCTCGCGGGCGCGCAGGTAGTGGACGCTTGTCTTGCCAGACGGAGGGGTCAGGAGGACGCCCTTCATCTTGACCTCAGTGAAGTTCTCCTTGTCCAGGGTAGGCATGTCACCGGACAGGTTCACCTTCCGCAGGAGGATGCCGGAGACAAGCTGGCCCTCCACGATCACGATCAGGATCGCACGGTCCGTGGAACCGGACAGGACAAGGTCGTAGCCGTCCGTCTCCTCCACGTAGGTAGAGCCAGGGAAAGCCGTCTGGATCGTGTCATCACTGAAGGACACAGAGTTGATAGTGACGTTCGTGGTCTTCGACGCACGCGTCGAGCGAGCATTCTTACGGTCCCACGTGTCCTTAGTAGACGCGTCACCGCCGTCAGTCTCGAACTCGATCAGGTTCTCGCTGGAGGTGTCGCCAATCCACTTCCAGCCCTGAGCCTCCAGAGTCGTGCCGTCCCCGAACTCGTAAGCCCACAGGTCAGGGGCGGCGGTGTCAACGTCACCAACGTAGACGTGGCCCATGCCCGCAATCTGGATTTCCTTATCAGCATTCGCAGTGTTTGCCATGCTCATCCTTCCTTTTGAATCTTGGAGCGGGCCACGATAATGCCGCTCACCCTGAACTCGGCATAGTCCGCAGTGTTGGACTGCAGGCCGCCGAGAGTAGGCCCAGAAAGCTCCAGGTTGGCTATCCACCCGCCCGCAACAGGCGTACCGTCCCGCCACAGGCGATTCAGGCCAGCCATGAGAGCAGTAGCCATCTCTTCGGCCTTGTCCATGCTCTCGTCGGTCACATACCATGTGACGCGCATCTTCAGGCCAGCGAACATGGGGCCGTTCTCCAGGGTGGACGTGGAGATGACCTGACAGACCAGGATTGGCCCCATATGGTTATCGACGTCAGCCCTGGTCTCTACCTCTGCCTCTGACAGGACGAGAGCCCCACCACCGTGCACAACCTGCCTAGTGGCGTCCACAATGAACGTCTGGGGCAGGAGTGGGGGGTGCTCTTCATAGATGGCCATCAGAAACCACCGTGCCTAGCGACCACGGACCGGAACGCGTTAATGCCCCGCACCCACTTGCGTCCCGCACGGCCGGCACGTCCCTGGAAGTGCCCGAATTCCGTGTGCCACGAGTAGGACACTGAATTGACCTCAACGTGGTAGTCCGTGCGCCCCTTGAACACGCGCACAGAAGAGGCAAGCTTGCCCGTACGCACGTGCTTCGCCAACTGGGCTGCCACCTCAGCCGCAACACGGGCCGCGGCAGCCTTGAACTCAGGCTGCTTAGAAGCCTCCTCAGCGATCAGCTTACGCACAGCCTTATTGTCATAGACGACGATATCGCCAGGCATGGCTACTTGACCTCCCCGCGGGTCAGGTCCACGCGCACGGTGAAGTGCGCGACCATGGGGGATGCCCCGAAGTAGCCTGGGTCGCCGGTCTGCTGGTACGTGTAGTCCAGGGACGCGGCCGGCCCATCTAGAATCTTCACGGTCGAATGGGGCCCGCCAGGCCAACGTCCGGCGCCCATGATGACTAGCGTGGTCTCGTCCACAAGGCTCTTCTCAGGGTTCCGCTTCTCGGTAGCGCTCTGCGCGCTGCCGGATGCCGGCTCGACCAGGACACCAGAGACGACATGCTTCCCTGTGGGCTCATACTTACGGCCCGTACGGCCTTCCACGGCCCGATAGGTGGTGACCTCGACCCGGTGGGGCCCATTCTCCAGGATACGGCCTCTACGCGGCTTATACGCCTTCACCAGTACCCCCACGGACTAACCCCACACAGGTCGCTCGGCGGCGGGTCAGGCGGGCTATGAGGAGCCACAGAAGCCGACCACGAGCCACCATTGTCACCCCGCCGGTTCGCAAGATAGCCGTCACCAGAGAACTGGAGAGCCGACCAACCCCCAGGGTGATCGCGGAGCATAGCCCACTCAGCCGGACGGAGCTCCAAGAGACCAGAAGCGATAGCCGCATTCACAGAGTACGTGTACGTACCCTCAGTCTCATACTTCATCACCCCGCCGGCGGGGGCGCGCAAGACACGGCACACAGCCTCAGCCTCGACACGCTTCAGGACCGTCTCATACGGCTTACGCGCCTTAGCCTTGTCCAGCGCGTCAGGGATGGCGAGGAGGATAGTCGCCTCAACGTACTCAAGCATGCCCTCCACGTAGGGGGCCTCGTCGGCGGCATCGATACTCCTCATGAGAGCCTGCTCAACGTCCGCCACGCTTGCGACTGTCACACTATCCTCCTCACCATCACCTCAGGGACCGCGCCATAGGCCTGCGTCAGGCCTTCTTCTTGAAGACAGCGAAGGCCTTCGGGTCGCGGATAGCCCAACCGAAGGTAGCCTCAGCGAGGAACGCGATCATGTTGGTGCGGAACAGCTCCAGGCCGAACGCGTACTCAGACGCCTGGCGCATCTCGATGTCAGCGACGTTACCGATGACCAGGTTGTCCTTGAAGGAGCCAGCGACCATGATGGCGCTGGTCTCCTCGACCTTGGCCTTCTCGTAGCCGCCCACGGCGTTGCTGAAGTGGATCGGGAGGCCGAGGAACTGGCCGACCGGGTCAGCGAGGTTGGTGGAGGCCTGGTAGATCGGGCGGCCCTGAGTGTCGGTCACACCGAGGATCTTGGTGCGAATGTTCTTGCGGGCGAGGAACGCGTCAACGGTGAAGTCGTCGTTAGCGGCCTCAACGGCGTCAACACCCTTCAGGACAGCGTCAAGGATGCCGGAGCCCTTAGCGGCAGCAGCATAGTCAACGTCAACCAGGTTGGCGTTAGCGCTGATGATCGGAGTCTGGCCAGCGAGGACGGTCCCGGTGAGAGCGTCCTTGCCGTGGAGGATCGCGTTGTCCATGGCGCGGGCGATGGACTCGGACAGCTTCTTCTGCAGGCTCAGGTAGGCCATGACGGGGCTGCGGCGGACGACCTCCTCAGAGAGGACAACACCGGCCGCGACCTTGATGGGCTTGATGGTCTTCGTGGTGAACGAGACCTCGACGGCGGGCTTGTCACCACCCTCAGCGACGACGCCGGCGGTCGGCTGGCCGACCGGGACGGGGAGGGCCGCGCCGGAGAGGGGGATCGGAGTGGTCTGGGCGATCGACTGCATCACGGAGCCCTTGTAGGCCTGGGTCCAGATGTTCTCGATGACCTCGGGAGGGAAGACTCCCTTGTTCTCGCCCGCGAGGAGCTTGTCTAGTGTGTGCTTAGCGGCCGGATCAGCCATATGCTTCGTCCCTTCACGTTAGAGGAGGCCGAAGAACCCGGCGGCCTGCTCTTGTAGGTTGTTCTTCTCAATCGTATCAGATCCCATAACCGGGTCCCGGGGTACTGATACGGGCTTTTTATCGACGGCGCCCTTCAGGGAAGACAGGAGCTCAAGCTTCTTCTCCCACGTCTCCTGGTCGCCGTCTAGGAAGACGCCGTACTCGTCCGTGAGGCCGGCATCTGCTAGTGCTTTATCGCGGGCCTGGGCGATCTTCGCGGCCTCGGCCTCTTGGGCGGCTTTGTCGCGTTCGGCCCGCATTTCCTCTAGAGCTTTTTCGAGAGCTGCCAGGCGGTCCGTATCGGATTGCGGGCTGCTATCAGTGGTCTCGGACGGCGCCTTATCGGCTGCGGGAGTAGGCTCCGGGCCACTCTCCTGCGGAGCTGGCTCCTCTGTCTTCTCCATGGATGCAGCTGCTTCAGCATCGTCTCCCCCTACGAGGATGGAATCGTTCTCCGGCGCCTCAGTGGTCGCCTCGGTTGTGTCAGCCATGTTCGCGCTCCTTTCTGGCTGCCGATTTCTCGTCTGAGCGTTTACCGCGGAGTGCCCGGTCCATTGCTGACCTGGCCTCCGCACCATGCAGGTCCTTATCGGTTACCACGCTCTTATAGGTCTTAGCATATCGGGCTGCGTCCGCCTTACCCGGCCACGCACGAGACGTAAACACAGGCACCACAGTGCACCGGTCTCCATAATGGAAGGCGAAGCCGGCGGTACCTTGGCTCTTGTACACGGGGCCGCGGGCTGCGAGCATCGCACAGAAACCACACGGGCCGTTCTTGCTTGGGTGCACGACGCGAGCCCAAGCGAACGCCCTACCGATGCGCCGGCTCCCCTTGTCAAGCTTGTGCTCAGAGGGAGGGTCCTCGACTGCGATCGGGGCGTGCTTCTGGATGGCCGCCTTCATGGCTGGCTCTTTATCGACCTCGCCGATCGCCTTATCGATCCTGTCGGCGATCTGGTCGAGCTCGTCGTCTAGCATGCGCCGGCGCCGGGCCTTGCGCTGCTCCGGGGTCTCCCAATCCTCGTCATCTAGGGAGCCTTCCTGCTTCTTGGGCTTACGGCCTTTCATCGCCCGGTACGGGTGCTCGGCCTTCTCAGTCTTGCGGGCCTGCTCGCGCTCTTGGCGGGCGGCCTCCTGTTTAGCGGCTCTGATGGCTTGCTTGCGGATGTCCTCGGGGAAGTCCTGGAGCTGTTTCTCCACGTTCTCGGCGTGCTCTACGGCCCCATCAGGGTCCGGGGGAGCAGAGCGGGCAGCAAGGGCCACGGTCTGCCTCGCAGAGCCCTCCACGTGGTGCACAAGAGCCCTCTCGAGCTGCTTAGCGCCAGCCTTAGACAGGCCTCCGGGTGTCTCCCTGATAGCCCGCCTGACAGCCTCGGGCCTGTACGGTGGCGGTGCTGGCACCCAGGCCTCATCGAACCCGCGGCGGCGCGCCTGGCCCCTCATGAACAAGGACGCAGCCGCCCACGCCTGGTTGCGGGCATCGTTGGTGACATCGTAGATAGTGTCCACGTAGCCGGACGGCTCAACCGGCGTGGCCGGTAGTGTTGACGTCACCAGGGCGAGCCTGCGCCGGTATCGGCGGACGATCAGGTCCATGAGGAACCGGAAGAAGCGCTCTGTCACCGCCGCCTCTTCTCGCCCTCACCGGCATCCTGCCTACTGTCGGCGTCCTCGTCGGTCTCGTCTGTGGACTCTTCTGGCTCGGGCAGGTCGGCGATGCCGGCGCCGGCCATGGCGTCTACTTCCTGGGAGCGGGCGTCCTCGCGGGCGCGCTGCTGCGGAGTCAGATACATGAAGTCCCGCGTCGTCTGATCAGACAGGACACCCTGAGACTGGGCCTGCAGGGCAGCGGACATCATGCCGGACGCAGACGGGGACGCGGCGTCACGCCACTGCACTTCAAGGCTTGTCGGGGACTCGAGATCTTTGCCGGACATAGCGCAGATCGTGCGGGCGACCTGCTCAAGCGTGTCAGCGAACATGCGCTGCTTGTTCTCGGCCCTAGCGATCAGCCTGTCCTTGGCGACGCGGAGAGCCTCCGCACTGGTCGGGTTACTGTCAGCCGATACGCCCATCATTGACGGCGGGATGCCGGTCATGGCACTGACCTGCAGGGCATAGTTCTTGTAGACAGTCTGAATCGGAGTCAGATCGGCCCCGGTCAGCTGTTTCAGGTCGGACCCGGCCGGGGCGGCGAAGAGGTTGCCGATGTAGGACTGCATGAGGTCTGGCTGCGAGTCCAGGATGTCGGCAGAAGCGTCACCGATCAGCATGCGCAGAGGCCATGCGGAGACCTCTTGGGCGACCTGGAGGTTTGTGAGCGTCCTGGAGGCGGCATCGATAATGGGCGCCAGCTCGGCGATATCGCTGCGCCCGTATTTGTCTTTCAGGCGTGCCCGGTTGAACATTGGGACGATCGAAGGCCCCCACGAGTCAAGGCGGCCCTGCCCGACAAGCCACTGACTGGCCTGGTCGGACTTCGCGTAGAACGTGACGCCGTCGGGCGTGTAGTAGGTGGCGCCCACGGTCTCGGAGTCGAGCCGGTAGACGGCGATGCCCTCGACCGTGTTGCCCTGCCAGTCTTGGCGTACGCGGGCGTGCTGTGCGTCTAGGACGCGCACGTACGGGTACTCTGACTCGTCGTCGGGCGGGGAGAGGACCCAGTATGCGGCGCCAACGCTGATAGCCTCACTGGCGGCAAGGTTGAACTGGGAGTCCATGTCGTTGTGCTGCCAGACCTCTTCGATCCAGTCAACGCACTCCTGGTCCGTCTCCTCGCTGGTGATGAAGCCGGCGGGGATGAGTACCTCTGTGAGGATGTCGGTGCTCATCTTCGCCCAGGGGGCTTGGACTTCCAGGAGGCGGGCTTTGGGGGGGAGGGAGACGCCGAGTGCGGAGACTCGGGAGCGGCCCTCATAGTAGGCGTCGTAGCCGCCGCGGGGGCGGAGCCCGCCGGACTCGAAAGCCCGGATCATTTTCTCGAAGCTCACAGGTACGACCTCCACTGCCCGACCGGCTTATTGCGTTCGGCCCACTCTTTAGACGATAAGACTGCCCTATAAAGCATTCTAGCACCGATCATGCAAACCGCTAGATCAATCTTCTTCGGCGACTTCGGAGACTCTTTCTTCACCGAGAAACGACCCTTGTACTCGTTCACGCGACAGTTGGACACGTGCTCGCCAAGGTCTGCGGACCCGTCATGGGTGAATGCTTTCTGCTGGATCTCGTCGTACGCTGTCTCCGCCGCCTCAGCGAATTGGTAGGCGTGAGAGCGCATGTCCCAGGCCACATGGGATGCGGACATGCCTTGCCCCTTCACGGCTGGCAGGATCAGCCTGTCGCCGTACTCGTCGGGCCATGTCGTGCGGGTGAAGGATTCCCATTCGCGGACGTCGGCCCAGAAGGCCACGACGTTGTATTCGTCGAATACGCGGCGGATCGCGGAATCTACCTTGTGGACATTGATGGTGCCGGACGACTTGTCTGGCGTCCAGTGTCCGAGCTTGAAGATGTGCCCATCTGACATGCAGCAGCCGACAAGGGCTGTGTGGTCGTTGGAGCGGGAGCCGTCGAAGAACATGACGATCTCCTCGCCAGGCTCGTCACCATCGTTCTTCCGCACGACGCGGCCCGTGTCCCTGAGGAGGGTCCACTCTTCCAGGGGTACCCATGCGTTGTCGGCGGCCGAGGGGCGGTTGAGGAAGAACCTGTAGGAGCGGGACTCCGTGTACCTGGGGGACCAGATGAGCGCCTTCGTCGCCTCCAGGTCAACCCACGGGCACCCTTCGTAGACGAACTCAAGGGCCTGTTGAAGCGGTATCTGATGCTCTGGAGGGTCATCCACTAGGGCTGCGTTTGGAGGCGCTATGCGGGCATCGTAGAGAATCTTCTTCGTGTTCCGCGATCGGCCCTCTTCCTGGAGGACCCAGTCCTCGAACGTCGATTCAGCGGCACTGGATTCGCCGGGCACCCAGGCGTTACAGGTGTGCAGTGTCCGGGCTCCGGTCTTGGCGGCGTTCTGCTCGATCGTGTTCATGAGCTCTGGGCCGCCGTTAGACGGGACCCAGTGCTCTAGCTCGTCACAGACCGTGAACGAGGTCTCCCCACCCTCGATGCTGCGCGACGAGGACGCCTTCTGCTCCAACTGGTCACCGGACGCGCTATCCAGGAACGTCTTGCCGACCGTGAGGCCGTACCGTTTGGACAGTTGGGAGCCTTTGGCTGCGAAGGCGCGCACCATGCGCATTGTGTTCTTTGTCTGCTGCTCCGACGTCGCCACGACCTGGATCCAGGCCATCGGCATCGTCTTGCCCTCCACGCCGAACGGGGACGCGTCATCCCACCGGTCGAACCGGCAAGGACCAAGCATCTCGAACATAGACAAAGCGGCGGCGAACGGGCTGTTGTGGGTCGGCTTGAGGGTTTCGCCGGTGAGGTATGTGCCGTCCCCGTCCACGCTGATGCACCTTGCGGCCTGGCCGGGGGCGCGGGTGATGCTGCGGATCGTGATCGGTTGCGGCTTCCGCTTCTGCTCCTTGACGCGCTCGGCCTTGCGAGGGAGGGTGAAGAGCCGTTGGTGCTTGTAGGGCTTGAAGGCAAGCCGGTACCGCTTGCCTGTGACGCGCCCGTAGAGCTTCGCATCCGACTCCTTCACATTCACGCGAACACCTAGGGAGCGAAGCAGCTGAGCAGCCTGGTGGGCCATCTCCTTGCGGACGGTGCACCACTCAGCTGACCCGTTCTTGTCTACGTACCCATCCGAGTCCAGGAGCCCTTGTGCTAGCGCAAGCCGTTGCTCCGCTGAGGCATACAGGTAGATGTCGGGGATGTGCTTACGGCCCAGGACGCGGGCGGCACCCAGGTCGGCCGACCCGCCGTAGAGCTTCCCATAGCGCCGCTCGCGGCCGAACCGGACCACACAGGTCCTCTCCCCCACGCGAGTCACGCCGGTAGCGTAGCCGGCCGCCTGGAGGGCCGCGGACACGTGCTCCTCGTCCTCGTCCCAGCAAGCGACGTTATTACCACGGGACGATCCGTCGCCGAGCCAGTAGCCCAGCACGTACGGGTCCATGGGGAGGTCGCGCTCCGGCATCTCCAGGACAGGCTGAGGGGGCAGTGCATACTTGGTGACATCAGGGCGCGTGCACTTTGATGACGGCGAGAGAGGCCGCTTGAACATGAGGCCGCTGTCCAGCATGTCCACGACACTCTTAGTGACGCGCCGCCGCTTCGACTTGCCGACGAACTCATCCACGACGAACAAGTGCCCGCCAGAGAAGGTTTCAGTGACGCCGTCGGAGAAATGGACGTCCCACATGTCGTAGTCGTTACGGATCTCGTGAAGCTTCGTGATGGCGACGGGGGCGCCGGAGGCGGAGTAGACTATGTCGCCGACCTCGACAGTGCCGTATGTCTTCCAGCCGACACTAGTCAGGATAGAGTGATCCAAGCCACACGCTTTACCGCTTCCCTTGCTCAGGCGCCTCACGGCCCAGTTGTAGACCCACGACCCGTCCGGGTTCAGGGCATACAAGTGCATCAGGAACTCGATCTGCTGCGGTGTAGGCGTGAAAGCCTCCCCGGCCCTAGCCCCGTTGGGCTGCTTCAGGTTGTCGATCATCCAGGCAGCAGCAGCCAGCCCAAGGGTCCTCTCCGGGAGTTCCCGGGGCATGGTGATCAGCCGCTCACGCGGCGGCGCATCCCACAGGGGGTCGATAGCAACGTGCTCCATTACTGCTACCGCCCCCTGTTAGCTGGTCTTGGCGCGCTTCGCCAAGAAGTCCTCCATCGCGACGATCCCTGCAGACTTCTCAGGCTCAGCGGTCGTGTCGCGCTCGATCTCGATAGCGGCACGGCGCCGGTCGCCCTCAGTGAGGAGCAGCGTGGAAAGCATCTGGTTCAGGGCGCCACGCATCATGGCGGACCGGCTCTTGCTGTACTTGTATGCGCTGATCTCGTCGCAGGCGTCGTAGAGGAGGATCCAGTCTGACGGCTCGTAGTAGATCGTGTACTTGGAGTCCTTGACGGACTGGTAGAGGCCCTTTGCGATCGGGTGCCATTCAGGGTCGGCCGCCGGGGGCTTGACGATGCCGTCTTTGACGACGACGCGCTTCACTCCGGCATGCGCCTTCCTGGCTTTGGTGATGCGGTGGCCCTGGTCAGAGCGCTTGGGGATTGGCCCACGGGTGCCCATAAGTACTCCTCCTCATTGGAACGATTTCTCATAGTATACCCGGGTGTTTACCGGGCGGCCTGTGTTGCCGGCGCTGCTTTGCCCACCCGTTAGCTCGGCGGGCGGCGTGCGCCTGCCCCGCTGTCCGCTGCATATGGTGCAGCTGGCACAAGAGGCGCAGATTCCAGAGCTCATGCGGCCCCTGCGGGTCGATATGGTCTACATGGTTGCCGGGGGCACCACAGAACGTGCAGCAGCCGGCGTCGCGGCGGATGACGGCCTCCCTGATCTTCTTCCAGTCTTTAGGGAGCTCGTCGCGTCGTCTTGACTGTCTGCTCCACATGTGTCTATAGTTCCTTCCAAGAGCGATGCTCCGGGGCCGCAACCAATTCTTCCTCTCGTTGGTTGCGGCCCCGTTCTATGCCCATCGTGACGATGGCGGCGCGGTTCAGTCCTCGAAGGCCATACTATCGCGCGCCCGATTGAGACGGCACCCACCAGTAGGCCCCTGCCGATTCTTCGCAACCTTAATGTCAAGGACCTCCTTGTCGGGCTGCCCATCAGAGCCTTCAGGGCAGGACAGGAGCATGATGACGTTCGCATCCTGCTCCAGGGCCCCCGACTCGCGTAGGTGCGCCATGGACGGGCCGGAACCCTCCGCGGCCATCCTATTCAGCTGAGACAAGGCCAGGACAGGGCACTCCAGATCCCCAGCCATGATCTTCAACTGACGGCTGAAATCAGCCACAATCTCGTGGCGGGGGCGCCGGTCCCCACGAGGAGAGGACATGAGCTGCAGGTAGTCCACGACAATCATGCCCAGGTCGCCGTGCTGGTGCTTGACGGCGCGGGCGTGAGCACGCACATCGTCGATAGTCACACCGGAACGGTCATCCACACTGATCGGGAGCTCCGCGATCTCGGTAGCAGCCTTCACGGCGTCGTCACGCTGCGCCTGGGTGAGGCCGCCGGCGATGACATGCCGGTACGGGGCCCGCAAACGCACAGACACGAGCCTCGACATGACCTCCTGGCAGCTCATCTCCAGCGAGGAGATAGCAACCGGCCTCTCCGCAGCCACACCAAGAGCAGCCTGGAGGGCGATAGCGGACTTGAAGCCGCCGGGGCGGGCGCCAGCCACGTAGAGGCCTCCGGGGCGCCACCCATCGATCAGACGGTTGATCTGCTCCCAGGGGGTGGCGTAGAAGCCGTCCTCACCGTCCAGCCAGGACGTGAATGCCCCAAGAAGCGCATCACCCTGGGTGCCTGCGCGCCGGTAGACCTCCCCAATGTGGCTCCAGAGGGAACGAACCTCGTGGAGGATGTTCTCCGGGGTCTCGTTAGCTCCGAGGAGCTGGCCTACGCGGGCGTGGGTTGCCTCCATCATCCGCTTTGTGTAGGAATCCTCCAAAGCCTGGACGTAGGTGTCAACAACCACATCAGCGGCGGCGGGAGCCCAATGGATCAGATCGAGCACATAATCCTCGTCGATCGTCGCCCTATCCTCCGGGGCCAGCCTGTCCAGGTTCGCGGCCAGGACGGTGGCGTCCAGGCGGCCTAGCTCCTTCTCAAGCACGTTGCACAGGGACCATAGGGCGATGTGCCTGAGGTCAGCGAACATACCGACGTTCACGCGCTCCTTGAGGACGTCATCAATTGAGTCCAGGTTGAGGAGACGCATGCCCAGGAGGGCCTTCTCAACGTTATCCACTGTCGTCACTTGTCTGCTCCCGTCAGGTCGTCGAAGAACTCTCCAGTAGCCCATCCCTCAATGAGGGCCTGCTGTCCGGCTACGGTCACCTGTGGAGTGACTCGCTCCATGTCGCCGGAGGCTGTGGAAACGAAGTGGATGCGGGCCCGAATGTAGCCCTTGTCGATCGCCCACTGTGTCGGGTGATTCCACATGCGGCCCAGGCGCTTGCAGAGCCAGCCATGCTTCCGAAGCCACCGGAATAGAGTGCCGGAACCGATGGGGGCGCCTGCCTGGGTGATGAGGGCGGCGACGTCCTTCACGAGCAGGTCAGTGTCGTGGCGGCTGGCTGCGCGGCCGAACAGCGTGTACGGGGCATCCTCCGCCGCCTGCACTTCCAGGGCCGCCTTAGCCGCCCTCTCCTCCTTCAGGGCTGTTAGCACCCGTATCATTGAGTCCGGGTCCGCGAGCATCGCTTCCAGTGCGTCGTTAGTGGCTGTCATGCCGTGGCGGCGTAGCTCAGCGATGCGCTCGGCGCACCACTGTGCGTAGGCGACGGCCGCGGGCTTGTCCGACCGCCAGATCACCATGTTCATGCCTGCCTCGGTCACGAACGTCATCTTCTGGGGGCCGCCAGCGGTCTGAAGGGTATATGTCCGGCATACACCCTTCGGAAGGCGGCCGCCGAGCTGGCTCGCGTTCTGGATACCGAGGCCGCGGGCGAGGTCGGCGAGGCAGACGATCACCTCATCGCCGTCACGGGCCGTGCGCAGCTCGATGCCGTCGGCGTACGTGAGAGTAGCCAGGTCGGTGGTGGTGTTGGTGGTTTCCATTGGGATCATTCCTCTCGTTTGTGTGGTATCGGTTGAGTGCCGGGGTGGCGTCGGTGGTATCTACGCCACCCCGGGTTGGTGGTCACTTCCAGAACCAGCGCCATGGGCGCGGGAAGCCAGGCAACAAGCGCCCGCTAGCAGGAACAGACATGTGCTACACCTCCTCTCATCCAGTCCGGTGGGGTCAGAATAGTTCTTCTTGTCCTTCTACCCCACCCTCGCCGCGGTGACGCATATCATAGTCTGCGAGCATGGTGGCCCTCAGTACTACTGAGGGCCACCGGTCCGGACCTGTTGGCCGTCGTAGCTGAACAGCTCCAGACCGCTCGTGCTATCATTCATGCTGATTCCTTTCAGTCGGGTATCGCCCCGCCCTCCGCTTGCTGGTGGGCGGGGCATTCTCATTGTCAGGTCAAAAACCGGTCCGCGTCATAGGTAGACATCCCATCCGCAGGGTCAGCCTCCAGCCCGGCAGGCCCCATATCAGCCTTCATGGACGCCCCCAGGTCAGCGAACAAGGAACCACCGCCATCAGCGGCCTCGTCGTCTGGCTCCGTGGACGGCTCCTCCCCCGGGACAGGCTTCCCCAGGCCACGGAACACGGCCTGCACCTCCTCAGGCGCATACTTATCGCACTCGAGGCCGAAAATATCGATCAGGACCGGGTACTGCACGACCGCAGCATCAGGAACCGTCACAAAGGCCCCCATGCGCTTCTTCAGCGCCCTGATAGCATCCTCGTCGCCCTCAGCGGCAGCCTTCCAAGACGGAGACACCTCCCGCTCCGACAGGGGCACACGCGGCCCCTCATCGAAGTACACCTTACCGACCTCAGGCTGTGCAGGCGCCGGCGGGACAGCCTCCCAGAATCCATCGGACAGGAAATTCACCGGCGACTTCGTAAACTTCACGCGCGCAACCGTGTCCTTCTCCCGCATGCGCAGCTCAACATAGTCGCGGGCCTTCTCAAGCAGCTTCTCCGCCTTAGAACGCATCACGCGGGGGTCACGGTCCTGGACCACGCGGAGCCAAGCCTTCTCCACAGCGGCACCCTCAGCGGGCTTCACACGCCCGTAGACGGCCTTGAACTCCAAGAACAGAGGATTACTCACAGAACTCTTCACGGGCTCACTACGTGGCTTCTGTGCGGGCTCAGGAGGGGCCTCCGAGGGCTCCACTACGGGCGAGGAAGGGGCGGCAGGCGACTCAGGGGCCGCAACGGCAGGCTCAGAGAAAGCAGGCTCCTCCACTAGAACCCCCTCCGCCTCCGCCGAGACGACAGACGAAGCCCCCCGCTCGGAAGCGTCAAGAGAATCATCAAGATCACCCTCCGCAGGAGAGGCCTCCGCAAAATCCGCGGCAGGACGCGAACCGGGCACGCCAGCGAAGCGCTCTCGCAGCTCAGGAGAATCAAGCGCCAACCAGTACGTGTTAGCCGTCCGCTCACGCCCCTTACCAGGACGCTCACGATAATTCTCCTCAACACGGACAGCCCCGATCTCCTTCAGCTCACGCAAAGCCCGGCCAATCGTCGCCACACTCAAGCCCGTACGAGCCGAGATCGCCCGGCGTGTCGGGAAGCAGCTACCCGACACGCCAGCAACAAAAGAGTTCAAGCCCGCATACAGCACGCGGGCGGCGGGGCTGATATCGGCCGTCAGCACCCATAGCGGGATGCAGGCGTAGGGGGTACCGAGCAACGTCCGCTCGCTCGACCGGCGGCGGGGCTTCCTTTCTGCTATAGTAGGCACCACGGTTTCCTTTCTGGGCTCTCGAGCCCGGTCGCCCGCCCCGGTCTTGCTCGTCGGGGCGGGCACTTTCGTATCTGCTGGGGTCCGGCTGGCTCGAAGGAGCGCCCCCGGATGCCCCAAGCATACCACGATCCAGGTGAAGCCTGCGCCCACCCTAAACCGCCCATCCCCCAACGGGGGGTAGTATCAGGATGATCAACACCAGGGGGTGGTACACGAGACGATCGGGGGGGTGGTACACGAGACGATCGGGGGGGTGGTACACGAGACGATCGAGCGTAATAAGAGCCAAGAAGAATAAGAACTCTCTCCCCACCCTCTCTCAAGACGCACACCACCGTCCACAACACTCAAGCCTCAGAGAGAGAAAAAATCTTCAAACCTTCAACCAACAATCCAACACTCAACCAACCATCCATCTCTCTTCAGCTCTCTCAACCTCCTAGCTCTCTAGGTGGACACGCGGAGGCCACCCGACAAGAACGGCGCAGCAAGCGTCCACACCACAGGCCGTCTCAAGAGCAAGGACGAAGGAAGGCTGACTCTCAATCAGGCTCTCTGCCTGTCTGGCCGTCCATGGATCTCTCTCCTCCCAAGCCTCTACCCGAGGAAGCCCTGTGCGTGACGGGCGGCCTTGGGCATAGAGCTTCCTTCTCTGTCCTTGCTAAGAGAGTTCCATCAGCTTGCTGGTGGTCGTTCTGGGCCTGTTGGTGCTGCTTGGGAGGAGGTTCGTCGGGGCCACTTCGTGACCCCTCCTCACCTCCTAGACCCAGCGACCTGCTCGGATCATGCTCTCAGGCTTGCTGTAAGCCCCCTAGAAGCGACGAAACAGCTCCAGTGGTACTCCCGTATGGGTCTGGCTGTTTTAGGCTCTCAGAATGGCTTAGAAGAGCTCTGAAGCTGACAGCATCGTCAGGGCGCTCATCTTCGTCCTTGCTTCTTCCTCACTGAAGACAGCTCTTGCCCTTGCTGGATGCGGGCCTTCGGCCCTGAGGGAAGCTCCGCTACGCTTCGCTTCCCGCCCCTCCCCCCAAGTTCCGG
>ERZ773079.212-NODE-212-length-40214-cov-25.621579_pt1 | contig 40214 bp, 43 predicted proteins | sample MGYA00511355_ERZ773079 | MGnify/ENA primary metagenome ERZ773079 (study PRJEB29015, sample SAMEA2737979) | human oral metagenome | biome: human oral; feature: human-associated habitat; material: dental | place: China | collected 2117 ... | reverse complement strand
GTTCCCGAGGTGCTTATTAGTGAAGCACCTGGATTCAGCGTGGGTTGTCGTGTCGTTGTGCCTTTTGGTGGCAAGCGATACTATACGGGGGTGGTCTTCTCTATGGATAAGGAGGCGGAGGTAACCGCTTGTAAGGAGGTCGAGCAAATCCTTGATGCTACTCCGATCATCCCCGAAGCTACGCTGAAGCAATGGGAATGGATGGCATACTATTATGCTTGTCCGCTGGGCTCCATCCTTCGAGATGCGCTCCCCTCAGGGCTACTTCCCGAGAGCAAGACGATGCTTTCGCTTGTGGAAGGCTTTGAGGCGGAAGGCACACTTCCTCCTGCGGAGCTGCTGATCTTAGATACACTTGCCGAGAAGGGGGCGATGACGACGGAGCAACTAGAGCGACTTGTCGGCCGAAGACTTACTCGCCCGCTCCTCCATCTCATTGAGTTGGGAGCGGTACATACTGAGGAGGCGCTCCAGCCACGCTATCGTCCGAAGCTCGCCCGCTATCTTCGCCTTGCCCCCGAATATCAAGAAGATGAGGGAGCTCTCTCTACTCTCTTCGATGGACTTAACCGTGCGCCACGGCAAGCAGAGCTATTGATGGCCTTCCTTGAGGCACTTCGGGAGACGGGACAAGATCATTCAGGCGCCTTACACCGCTCCGTCTTGCTCGAATCTGTACCAAAGAGCGAAGCACAACTACGTGCTCTCATTGAGAAAGGCATCTTGGAGCAGGTCTTAGAGCCTGTAAGCCGACTGCGAGCAGTGGAGCCTTCAAGCAGAGAATCCTCTATTGCAGATGTAGAGCCATTGACCCATCCCGTGACACTCTATTATGGGCATACGGCAGAGGATAAAGAACGCTATATCTTGGGGCAGATCATAGCGACGCTGGCTCGTGGTGGTCAGGTGCTCTATCTAACGTCTTCGGTGCATTCGGTCCCGTCGGCAGCTGGATTTATGCAGCGACTTGCCGAGATCGCAGGAGCCAATTACTATCCCTATCATAGTCTCATCGGTGAGGCGGTGCGAGTAGAGACGTACCTTCGTCTCTCTAAGCTCGACGGCCCTGCCCTTGTCGTGGGGACACGTTCGGCTATATATGTGCCGCTTCCTCGCTTATCTCTGGTTATCATTGACGAGGAGCAGGAATATCTTTATAAGCAACAGCTCGTAGCTCCACGCTATCATGCTCGCGATGTTGCTCTCTGGCGAGCGCACCAATCAGGGGCTCAAGTGCTCCTTACTTCCCTTACTGCCTCGGCAGAAGTACTCTTCCATGCCCTGCGTGGGAAGTACCAGCTGCTACGTCCCGAGCCTTTCTCTGCGGAGACTACTTCGCAATCCCAGCAGGTCTTACCCACCATTGAGCCCATTGATCTCAAGCGCCTACGGCAGCTACGTGAGGTCGAGTGGGGACATACGCTGACGCCCTACCTTCTCGAAGAGATTCGCTCCACGATAGCTCGAGGAAAGAAGGTGCTCCTCCTGCAGAATCGTCGAGGCTACGCTCCCTATGTGACGTGTGATGCCTGCCAAAACCGCCTGCTGTGCCCGAACTGTGATGTGAGTCTTACTTATCATCGCACTCGTGCAGCCCTTCTCTGCCACTACTGTGGTTACACAGCTGCGCTACCCGAGGCTTGCCCGAGCTGTGGAGCCATTGAGGTCACGATGAAGTCTGGGCTTCGTCCCGCGCTGCGTCAAGTAGGTTATGGTATCGAGCGTGTGGAAGAGGAGCTCAAGGAGAAGCTTCCCGCCTATGAAGTGCTACGTATCGACAGCGATACCTTTTCATCGCAGAAGAAGCGTATGGAGCTACTCGAGCAGATCGAGTCGGGAAGTGCTGAGATCCTCTTGGGTACTCAGCTTATACGCAACCAACCGATATGGGAGGGTATTGGCTTGATCGCCGTTGTACAGCTCGATGCCGTCCTGGGTGTGCCAGACTTTCGCTCGGAGGAGCGTGCCTATCAGCTGCTCCATCAGCTTAGACTTCGCTCCCGTGCTCCTCGGGAAGACTGCCCTCGCTACTTGATCCAAACGAGTCGTACGGAGCAAGCCTTTATTAAGGCGCTGCAAGTAGGTGACTACGATGCCTTCATCAACGAGGTTCTCGCAGAGCGTGAAGCGACGAACTTCCCGCCATTCACTCGCCTAACGCACCTTTGGCTAAGAGGAAAGGATGAGCGCTTACTGGCCTCTGCAGCCTTAGTCCTCTCGCAGTATCTCAAGGGACTGCTCCCTAATGAGCGCGTGACGGATCCACAGATTCCTGATTTAGCTCGCTTGGAAGGCTACTACCAGCGGCAGATCGTCATACGTCGTCCCTTCCAGCAGTCGTACCGAGAGGAGCGAGCAGCCTTTGCTTCAGCACTACAGCAGCTACGGCTATCCATGCCTGAGAGCAAGCGTCTGCAGATCTACTTCGATGTAGATCCTCTCTAACTTCCTCGCGAAGCGCTCCTACAACAAGGGCGAAGGCTTATCATAAGCCTTCGCCCTTGCCGCTTTGATGTGGGGCAGTTATCCTATGATCGTGCGCTCACCGAGGAGATCGGAGAGGCGACGCTTCTGGACATTGAGGCGCGTGATCTCGGTCATGCACTCAAGGATCTTAGTGCTGTCACCTGCTCGCTGGGCTTGCTTGATCTCCTGATGTAGCCCGTCAATGAATCGCACTAAGAGCGCCATCTTATAGCTGTTGCAAGCGCGTAGGGCAAGTGAGCCCAAGTAGCGAGCTTCCTTGCGGGCTTCTTCTTTGCGCTCTTCCTCTTCGCTGAGGATGTGGGAGGAGAAGGAGCTACCAGCACCACCGATGTGGAGATCTTGATCGGGGCGATATTCTAAGAGATCGCTCTCGGCAAGGAGAGCTGTCGTAATCTCTCGGAGTGGCGCCTCTGGATGGTTGGCAAAGTAGGTCGCAGGGGAGATCTGCTTCTCGAGGCACTCACTGCGAAGCTCAGTCATGAAGCGAGCAAAGAGTGGGGAATACTCTTGGTCTGCTCCGACTATGATGAGCTCGCGCTCGATGAAGTAGCTGAGGATAAAAGTAGAGTCCTGCTCGGGATAAATCTCGTCTTCGAACTCTGGAGTACCTAAGCCCTGGGGGATGATGATCTCACGATCGCTGTAGAGTAGGAGCAGCTGCATGAGTTCGCGCTCAAAGGGCTTGATGCTTTCCTCGACGGCCAGCGGGCTGAGATATTCGTCAGATGACGGAGCAGGCTCGGTGGGTGTCGGCTCCGTGAAGGACGGAGGGACAGGTGCCGATGGAGTAGGGGGAGCGACTGGTGCTGTACGCTGTGGGGAGGTGAAGCCTTGAGCTGTCACACCTTGACGTCGGAGCTTATTGACCTCAGACTGCAGGAGTTCTTCGCTCATCCTCAGAGCTGTCGAAGAGCTTTGTATTAGCACAGCACGCTGGATGGTGTCGGGGATGAGTGCGATGCTGCGCATGATGTCGGATATCAGCTCAGCTCGGCGCAGGGGATCCCGCTCCATCTCCTCGTGGTAGAGGTCGATCTTGAAGTGGATGAAGTCCGTCTCGTGCTCATCCAAATAGGCTTGCAGCTCGGCATTGCTGTGGCTGCGTGCGAAGGAGTCGGGGTCCTCGCCATCGGGCAGGAGCACGACCTTGATGCGGAAGCCTTCCTCCAGTAGGAGGTCAATACCGCGCAGGGCAGCCTTGATCCCCGCGGCATCGCCGTCGTAGAGCACGGTGATGGTCGTGGTGAAGCGACGGATAAGGCGTATCTGATCGATCGTGAGGGCTGTCCCCGAAGAGGAGACGACGTTCTCAATCCCCGCCTGATACATGGATAGGACGTCGGTGTAGCCTTCGACGAGGTAGCACTTGCCGAGCTTGGAGATCGCGCTCTTTGCCCAATAGAGGCCGTAGAGCTCACGGCTCTTTGAGTAGATGAGGCTCTCGGGGGAGTTGACGTACTTGGCTGTCTTGGCCGTCTTACTCATCACGCGCCCACCGAAGGCGACGTAGCGCCCACTGAGGTTGCGCACAGGGAAGATGACGCGCCCACGGAAGCGGTCGATAGCCTTGCCGGGGTGGTCTTCATATTCGATGGATAGCCCGACTTCGGCGAGGCGCTTCAGCGGATAGCCCGACTTGATGGCTTGCTCTGTGAAGGCAGTCTTTGACTCAGGGGAGTAGCCGAGTCCGAAGCGCTCGATGGTCTCAGGGCGGATGCCACGCTCGCGGAAGTAGGCAAGCCCCACTGTACGCCCTTCCTCGGTCTCGGTAAGCTGCGTCTGGAAGTACTTCGCCGCGTAGTCATTGATGATGAAGAGGCTCTCACGCTCGCTATTGCGCTGCTTCTCCTCTTCACTTTCTTCACGCTCGACGACCTCGATATTGTACTTCTTCGCCAGGTACTTGAGCGCATCCGAATAGGAGAGCTGCTCGTGCTTCATGATGAAGTTCAGCGGTGTACCGCCTTCGCCACAGGAGAAGCACTTGCAGATATTCTTAGCGGGATTGACGTAGAAGGAGGGATTCCTATCGCTATGGAAGGGACATAGCCCGACGTAGCTCACTCCTTGGCGGCGTAGGCTGATGAAGTCGCTGACGACATCAAGGATCTGTGCGGAGTCGAGGATACGCTGTCGGGTCTGCTGATCGATCACGGTCGGGAGGAGGCTATGGGGAGGGATTAGAGAGGAAGGCGCTTGAGGTCTTCGGGCGTATCGATGCCGATGGACTCTTGGTCAGAGAGCATGACACGGATGCGCAGACCAGCCTCGAGCCAACGGAGCTGCTCGAGACGCTCGCTCTCCTCCAGCGGGGAGGCGGGAAGGCTCTGTATCGTCGGGAGGACGTGAGTGCGGAAGGCGTAGAGCCCGATGTGCTTGAGGAAGGTATGTTCCTTCGCCCAAGGCTCTTCGATAGAGCGGAGATAGGGGATGACGGAGCGACTGAAGTAGAGTGCATAGCCCGTGGAGGCGCTACGCACGAGCTTGACAGCGTTCGGGTTAGCCAGCTCTTCGTTGGTAGCCGTGGAGGGGAAGGGCTGGGCTAAGGTCGCCAGATCTACCGAGGGGTCGTCGAAGGCCGAGATGAGGAGGCGGATCTGCTCGTCGGCGATGAAGGGCTCATCTCCCTGTAGATTGATCAAGACATCTGCGGGTTCTCCGAGGAGTTGGTAGGCTTCGAGGCAGCGCTCCGTGCCCGACTGGTGGTCGGGCGAAGTCATCACGGCGCGATAGCCTCGCTCGGTGACCGTGGAGAAGATCCGCTCATCGTCGGTGGCGACGACGACATCGGGACACACAGCGAGGGCACGCTCTACGACACGTATGATCATAGGCTTACCCCCAATATCTACGAGGGGCTTACCAGGGAATCGGGTCGAGGCGTAGCGGGCGGGTATGATGGTCAGGATGCGCATAGCTTGAAGTTGCTTGATTGTCTTGTAGTCGGTGAAGTCTCGGAGGACTCACAGTGCAAAGATACTACCATTCGCGGAGCATCTGGCTTTGCGTGCGGATGTCACGGCGAGGCCTGTACGAAGCGAGCTGATGCCTATCGAGTTACCGAGAGATGGAAGCTGTGAAGGGGCGGGCAAGGCTTGGGAGAACCCCGCTCTATATGCAGGCAAAAACTTCTGTATATACGCCGATAAATTTGTGCATATACGCAGGGAATTTTCCGTATATACTATAATGCGGAAAACGAAATGCAGCGGGTTTTCCGAAACGAAATGAGGCAAGATGGGAAAACGAATTGTAGCGGAATTTCCCTGAATATAGAAAGAGCGGTGAAGCATTCTGTTGCTTCACCGCTTTACTTTTACAAGTGCGCTGATGGTTACTTAAGCTGTGCGATCGGGAGCGCAATAGCCGTGATCGTGATGCTCGTGAATTGGTTATCAAAGAAAGAGCTTGGCAGGTTGAGCTCAAGGCCCTCGTTAGGAGTCAGCGACCAAGTGACGTTACTCATCGGCCCCGACTGAGGAATTGAGACTGATACCTGTAGACAACATCTCTCTGGCCGCAGAAGCGAGTGGCGATTATTACGAAGCTTAAGTGTCGTCCCTTGTGAGATGAGATCGCCATACAGCATAATTCCAGAGCGCACCCATTCACCGCCCTTCGTTTTAGAAAGTGTACCGATGATAGAATTTGGCCGTGCATGCCATGGGATATCCGATGCTAAGCCCTCTTCAGAGAACTTACCATTACTAAACTGTGGAGCAATGAATCGCTCATAGACGACGCCATGGCGAGTGGTGAGTGTTTGTGCGAGACCTGGACGGCCAGCACCAAAAGCATCGATGATTTGGCTCTTCAGGATAGCTCCCTTGAGTTCATGGGTTGGATTCCCATAGTAGAAGGGGTATTTGGGGCTATTTCCGCCAGGCCACCCAGTATATGACTCTGGAAAGATTACTACATGATACGTAGGGAAGCCATCCTCAAAATGCCCGTCTGTGACATCATACAGAGGAACGCCAACAGAGTTAGATCGAATGTCCGAAGATTTGGCGATGGCCTCGTCAAGTCGAGAGATCTTATCTGAGACTTTATCAAGATCCTCAACCTCATCTAAGAGTGCTCCGAGCGAGTTGGTCTTCAGCCAGCCATACTCTCCCTTTACCAGAGTTGCGACACGCATAGTCCGCGCACCCTTATACACATCGTCGGCAGTGGAGACATCTACGGTAGTCTGCTTGAGCTCCAGCTTATAGGATGTGTTTGGCTCAAGTGGTGCAGATAAGCGGGCCACGTCCACGACCTCACCGGAAAGGATCGCAACACCGGTCTCTGTAGTTGTCGGAGTCTTGAGCATGACCGTCTTATACCCTGACAGCTTCGCGAGGTGAGAGAGTAGAATGATCTGCTGCTGATTGAAGTCGAGAGTCTCTGTAGAGAGAGGATAGTGGCCGGCCTCTCCTGCACGGTTTACCGCCGTGAGATAGTTAGCTGTATTCATAGCTTAAATAGTGATTAGGGGGTGATTAATTAGTTGTCGGTTGGAAGAAAGACAGCGCGTCGTGTCGGCAGCTTATACTGCTCAACCAGCCACATCACGTCAGACAGTCTTGTGTTATACACATCTCGTGGGACATACACACGGAATCCCGATCTATCTACATTGGTAGACCCTGTGAATGTGCGAAGTAACTTAGGGGAGCTATTAGGGTGCGCTACGGGATACCCTCGACGAACAGCACTGAAGGTATCTACGACACGCCCCGAGGGGGTAATATCTTCAATACGATAGTGGAGGCCTCGAGATGAGGGATACTTCTCCTCGAGCATACCGAGAAGGCTACATACCTGACCATTATGCTCAAGACGATATCTATCCTCATGGATAGCTCGCTCAACAAGAGCATACAGGGTTCTCAGTGGAGCGGTAGCAGCCAGAAGCAAGGCGATAAGCAGAGGCTTTCGTAGGAAAGACGGGAGCGCATCAGAGATGATCTTTTGCCAATCGATGTTAGGTGTAGGGCTCATAGGGCTTATAGTTAATTTGGAGAGAGGTGAGGTTGTAGTAGCCAGCCGATGGGCGGTGATATCCATTGAATGAGCTGAAGCTATCATAGGTAGAAGGACGAGCTGATGCCTCCGAGATCGTAGAAGCCTCGACTCCCGGCACCTTTGAGAGGGCGACGACCAGATCCGAGGTACGGAATATGCCATCAAATGGCAATCCTGATATGCTACTATCTATCACAGATTGTACTTCCTTGTCGAGTGATTCTGTGGGCTTGCCGGACGACATCAGTGTTGGGTAGACATAGACCACCAAGGATAGCTTCAGTTCATCTCCAGGAGAAGACACTACACGAAGAGGCACACCTGCATCTTTGATCATCGCCATATATGCAGTCAGTGGCGTAACAATGCTATCTGACAGGACGACTGGAGCCCCCTTGGAGTCTGCTCCTGCGACCTTAAGAGTCACGACGCCCTGGTACTCAGACGCGACGGCATAGCGCACCACGGCAGCGCGCTCCTGCTCCTCGGGGGTGATGGTGGAGAGGTCGTATCGATCTTTATAGGGTGGCAAGGCGTGACCATGGAGGTAAGCCTTGGCACGCTGTGCGTACCAGCGGAGCGTGTGTGGTTCTGCTTCGCTGACGAGCTGAGCGACCTCGGTACGGTGCTTATCAAAGAGCACCTCCAAGGTCCACACCGCCGAAGCGAAGGCCCAGAATAAGATGCTCTCCAGGGAGACCTTACTAAACTGTTCATCATAGGTTTTGTTCGGAACGAGCTTGTAGGCGCGCTGGACGGTCGGGTCAGCGATATAGGCAGCGGCTATTTCGCGTCGGATGTCTGAGATGGAGCGAGGCATAGTGACTTATTTGAATGTGAGTTCGTACCCTGATGTCGTCTGAATGAATTGGCCAGCAGGTATGCTGCAGTATTTCATCATCTTGATAGTGGCGGTTGGGAGCATCGGGTCTCCAGGACCAGCCAGATGCTTGCGGATGGCAATGCCCAGCGTGGGATATTCGCCGAACTCACCAGGGACAGCCTCAAGGAGGAAGGCGGCTGTCTGCTCGCGAACCTCACCAAGGGAAAGACGCCCCTTAGAGAGGTCTAAGTCGCCTGTGTCGATAGAGAGAAGAATGCCTAACATAGAATGAGGAGATGAGTGGGTATTTTGTTAGTGCTTGACGTTAGGGTCTTCGTAGTCCCCGCGCTTGCTCTTCTGTAGTTGCTTGCCTGCCCACGAGGTGACGGCAGCCTTGAGGGCAGCACCGCCATCGGAGGGGATAGGTGTCCAGGAGGAGAGGGATTGCTTGAGGGAGTTGATGTCCTGCTCGATGGTGTTGAGCTTCGTGGTCAGCTCCTCTATCTTGATGATGCCACCGAGCTTTCCCCCATTGAAGACGATGCCCTCGGAGGAGAAGTGGAGGGTCTTGTCTCCTATCTTGACCTCAAGAGCGTCGAGCTCGTCTGTGAGAAGCACGACACCAGTATCTTGTCCGTCGACGAGACCGACGATGACGTAGCTCCCTACCTTGGGGAGGAGCAGGAAGCCATCTTCGCCCTCTTGATCTCCCTGGAGAGAGCAACCGAGGATAGGAGCGCTCTCATCGAGAGGCTCGCAGTCTACAGCCCGTGCATCACGATCAACTGACGTGACGGTGCATGCCTTCAGAACGGCAGGAGCGCCACCAGAGAGTTGTCCTATAAGTTTTGCTATTTGGCTCATATTAGTCTGCTACACGGAAGCCGAGAGTCACGTCTTGGCGAAGACCCTCAGTGCCGTACTTGATAGTTACTTTCTTTACCTGATAGACACCCTTCTTCTTTTCATCAATGATGATACCTACGGTATCGAGCTTATCCAGGAGCTTAGCACCAAAGGTCGTGACGCTGCCAGCCAAGCCGTCACGCTTCAGGCGCTGCATCTCCTGTTCAGCCCAGGCACGCAGCTCTGATTCGCTCTTGCCATAGGTATGGAGGGTACGGAGCTCTCCGTCGGCATCGCCTAATTCGAGCTTGATCTTCTTCGTCTTCCCCTTCTTGGCCGTTGGTTGGAAGGAGATGGCTTTGACCTTGAGACGCATCGTGTCTCCGTGCTGCTCTTTGAGGGAGGAGTCGCTGATGAGGTTGATTCCCGAGGCGATGACCTGCGACGCCTTTCCTGATGCCTCACGGTCAAAGACTACGCCCGCATAAAGGATGGGCTTGCCATCTTCATATCGAAAGAAGCTACGCACCCCCTGCTCTTTAAGCTCTCCGAGGAGGGCTGCCACGTTGTCGGCCTTGACACGGTAAGCCCCGAGGGTCTGTTCACCGAGCACTTTGAAGTCGGTGATCCCTTGGTCGGAGAGGATCTGCGATAGAGAGGCATTGCGATAGGCTTTCTTGACCGTCGCCTGCTTCTTGAGCTGGTACATCTCATCCTCGCACTCGATGACCACGGGAGTCTTGAAGCCGACCTCGCGGATATAGCCTACAAAGGCAAGTTGTAGGTCGTCATCATAGCCAAGGGAGATGCGCACCTTGTCGCCACGGCGGAGCGGTGCACCCTCCTTGTTATCCCAAAGCATACGCTTAGGAAGCGTGAGCTTGCAGGTGTCGGTGAGGTCATCTGTTGAGCGCTCAATCTCGCAGGCAGTGATCTTATCGATGACCCACTTGCGCTCGGACTCTATCTCAACACGAGCGGTAAGGCGATACATAGCTTAGTAGTCGGTGGAGAAGACGTTGTACTCGTTATCAGAGAGCGCGCTGATGCTTAGCTCCTGGTAGTTGCTCTCAGTGCCTTGGGTCAGGGAGTAGCTTTTGATGACAATGCGGTTGATCTCGAAGAGGTCGAAGAAGGCACTCTGAACGCTGATAGGCTTGTCTACCTCAAGGAACTTGCGGAGCTCACGAAGTCCCTCCTCGGGGTAGACGTTGGCGACCTTCCCATCCTCGACGCCCTGAATACCGACAGCTATGTTGATGTCGAAGTCACCATCTGAGATATATTCCTTGACGGTGCCTGTCATCCCGACAACTTGGGTCGTTACGATATTCTTGGTTCGGGTCATCGCCACCACAGCATCAGGGATGCTCAGCTCTGTACCATCCTCGAGACGAAGGAGGAGAGGGCAAAGAGCGTAGGCACCGAGCCAGTCGGCAGGATCTGTGATAGGCACACCGACGGGCGAAGACACAAACTCACGCCCCTCCTTATTATAGGAGTGTGCACCCTTCCCACTACCAGGGAAGCGGTATAGCATCACCTTACCAGCGGTGATGGAGATCGGGAGGACGGTCGACAGAGTACTCATTGCTATTGGTTGGGCGACGCCATCAGCTGGGTGACGTAGAGGTCTTGATACTTAGTGATTGTCTTGATGAGCTCTGGTGTGAGATCTGTATCGATGGACATTCTGTGTTCCATCCATTTTCCGAAGGCGATAAACACCTCAATGGCCGTGACCACGTTGGCCTTCTTATCAAGCTTCTCGATCGCGTCGCTGAAGCCCTTGAGCTGCTTCCCGAGGCTTGCAGCCGCCGCTGGATCATTGCTGTGGAGCGCATCGGTGAGGAGCTTGTCGATTGATAGCAGGATCTTATTTACCAGCTCTGGGCGGGTGATGTGCTGGGCAGCACGCAGGCTCTGCCACTGCCCAGCTTGCACCCACTTAGAGATAGTAGCCTCCGAGACATTGACACTCACGGCTATGCTCTTCTGCTCTTTACCTTGGAGGTAGAGGAGGCGCGCTAACTCGCGCTTCTCTTCACGTTCTCGTGCTGTCATATTAACTTGTATAAGTTTCACTATGGCGCAGCTCCTCCTCCAGTCTCTTTCGCTCGCCCTCAGCCTTCCACTGCGCTTCGAGTGCGAGTGCTTCATCCTCGGGCGTGAGTACCCACAGATGGGCGCCGGCCGCTGGGCAGTATCCGAAGCAGACCACGATGCAATGCTCGGCATTGACGTACATATAGCCCGCCTTCTCCTGTAATTCGATTATTTCCATAGCTGTCCTATCTGAAAGTTAGTGCGAAGCCCTTGGTAGCTGCTATCTGTGCGTATGACTTAGCCTCAGCCTCATGAGCCTGTTGCCAAGCTCGGGGAAGAGTGATGCTCTTGCCCGTAGACTGCTGGAGGTTATCAACGAGATACTTCACGCTCTTGGTGGATAGGTTGGCGCAATCGGTGATATTTAGATCGACCTTAAGCCCCTTAAGGCGCACCTCACGGAGACTCACACAACCAGCAAAGGCGAAGCCTGTATCAGTCACACGGCTCAGGTCGATTACGCCTGTTACTATCTCCAGTCGATTGCACTGGTTGAATAGGTACGATATATTCGTCATCTCACCCCCAGTGAAGTCAAGCGTCACGCTCCTTAAGGCTCTGCAATCGTGGAATACCCCTTGCGCGGATACGGTCTTAGCCATAGACCCCAGGGTAGCCGTAGTGAGGGCAGAGCAGCTGCCAAACAACAACGACGCATTAGATACATTTTCCATAGACCCCAGGGTAGCCGTAGTGAGGGCAGAGCAGCCATTGAAGGCGTTATCTATGGCTGTCGCCTTAGAAAGGTCTGGTAGCGTGACGGTAGCGAGGGCAGTGCATTCTCGGGCGAAGGAGCTCATAATGGAGGCTTCGCCGAGGTTTGCGAAGTCGGGGAGCTCCGTGAGGAACCGATTACGAGCAAAGCACCAGCTGATATCAGCAGGACGGTAATCGTCTCTGAGCTTAATAGGTGGGAAAGAGGGCTCCTTCCAATCAAGAAACTGCTGGGCTCGATGTACAGATAAGATGTAAGACTTAATCTTTACGATCTTCTCGGACAGCGTCTCCAGTCCATCGTCGTCAGATATATTTACTCCCTTACCACGAAGGGCTCGTATAATATTGCGTCGGTGTCGGTCAAGCTCCATAAGCTGGTCCGCTGATAATGTTTGTTCGTTCATCGGTGCGCTTGTTCCTTTGTTTATACGGTAGAGCAGTTGTGTGGTGATAGCGTTGATAGCCGCCCACTCGCCTCTGCTCTTCTTTGGGTTGTCAGTTGTTGTCTCGAGGTAGTCGTCGTAGGCATCTTTTCCCTTTTGGCTCTTGAGGTAGTCCTCCTCTGATCCGGCGAATCCTTTTCTCACAGCCATCTTGTATATGCCCTCTCCTGGTGCTCCGTGGAGACTGTCGAGGTACTCTTCCTCCGTGCCTTCGAAGCCCTTAAGCTCCTTTGCGCGCTCGTAGTTACTTTTACCTGGGGCACCAGGCTCTCCCTTTTGCATCTCGAGGAAGTCATCAAAGGAGCCCTTGTAGCCACGCTCGACAGCTGCCTGATAGAGGTCTTTGCCTGGTGCTCCGTGCAGGCTTTTTAGATACTCCTGCTTTGTGCCTGTAAAGCCTTCCTCTTCCTGTGCCAGATCGTAGCTGCTTTTCCCTGGGTCTCCCTTGTCACCCGGATCCCCCTTGGCTCCTCGCACAGCTTGAGCGACATCGGCAGTGATGACGTAGGCCTCAGGGCTGTTAGCTCCCTTGGCGCAGGCGATGACTTCGGCGAATGACTGACGCACTCTGTTTTGGCGGTATCCGCCGCCATCGGGCGTTAAGAATGAGATCTCGACATCCCACTTACCTGGGCGCTGAACGGAGGCAGGATAGTGGATGCTGATCGTACTACCCTTGACATCGAAGGAAGGTGTGATAGGTCGCCAGCGCATATACGGGATGAGCCGAACGGAGATATCCATCGCCTGGCTGAGGTCTATCTTTGATCGCTCGACATAGCTCTTACCCTCGTTGTCGGGGAGGGTGAGCGACTGGCTGTGCAGCAGCACCGAGACGGTAGTATCGTTGCCTTGAATGATTGTGAGCATAGTTACTGTATAGCGAGATTAGCGTCATTGACTGCGGAGATCAGGAGCTCAGTGATGATACCCTTGACCTCGGATGGGTCAGTTGATAGGTTGGAGGTCTTGATGGTGAGGTTATCGACGAGCTTGCCGATATGGATGGTCACGTTGGCCGCCTTACTTGAGCCACCGCCACCTGAGTGCCTACTGGAGGAGTCTGTTAAGCCTCCGCCACCCCCGCCAGGAGTGGATATTATCGGGAGATCAACATTCCCACCTATTCCACCTTGAGTTCCAGCATTGGAGCCTTCCCCCTTGCCTTTGGACTTCTCGGCTTCAGCGCTCTCCTTCATCTCCTGATCATAGGCTTCCTTAAAGGCATTACCCGTCTCCTTCCCGAACTTCGAGAAGGCTCCTGTCATCTTGCTGATGGCAGCGGAGATGCCATCTCCATCGAGAGAGAAGGCTGCCTTGATGAGGTCGCCAATGCCCAAGAAGACGGTCTTGGCCATCTCCCATATATTGGAGAAGGTTGCCTTGAAGGCAGCCCACAGTCCTTTGAGCGTAGCACGGAACTTAGCCGAGGTGTTCCAGAAGTACACCCCGAGGGCTACGATAGCGGCTATAGCAGCGGCTATCCATCCGATGAGAGGGATAGACATAATGGCTGCACTGACGGTGCGGCACGCCGTGACTGCAGCCGTCTTGAAGGATGCAAAGGCAAGCTGTGACATCATAGCAAAGCCCAGCTGAGCGCTACCACCCGTAACCAGCGATCCGATATAGTAGAAGAGGGCCGTTGCACCACGGGTCAGGAGGGTCACGGCAAGCTTACCGACACCCACAAGGGCTGTGAGAGCGCCCTTACCGAAGAGAAATAGGCCCTTTGCCCCCTGGAAGATCCAGATAGATACGCCCTTCACAATCGGTAGCATCCCCGACAGGAGAGGCATCAGCTGAGCCAGCGGGATAAGGGCATCGGAGAGCGCTCCTGCCCACAAAGAGACATCGCCCGTGGCGTTGAAGATGGTGATCTTGAAGTCCTCTATTTGCTGACGGATGCGAGCTTGTCGCTCGGCAAAGCCCTCCATCACGACAGCAGCCTGATCATTGGCTGACTGCGTGCCCTGGATAGCTTCGGTATATCTACCTACTTCCTCGGTGCCACCGACCAGAGCCATAGCAGCATTGGTATTCTCCTTACCGAAGAGCTTGGCGAAGAGCGCAGCATCATTCATCACGGGGCGCAGGAGCTCCAGTCGCTCCTTGAGGCTCTTACCACGGTCGGCAAGGTCCGTCACGTTGATGCCAGCTTTCTTCAGCTCCTTCTGGACATCCTTGGGGATGAAGCGCCCTTGAGAGAGGGTCGCTATGACATTGCGCAGGGCGATACCGCCCTCACTGCCTTTCTTCCCCGCCTTGTCGAGTACCTGGATAGCTGCGTTGGCTTCCTCGAAGCTGACGCCTGCGCCCTTGGCTGCCATACCAGCTTGTTCAAGAGCTTCCTTAATCTGAGGAAGCTCGGCAGAGCCTTCCTGACCAGCGGCAGCCATCACGTTCATCATACGCGCCATCTCCTCACTTGCCTTGATCGGGTCAGAGAGGTCGACGCCGTACTGGTTCATAGCCGTATTGAGCGTCTCGGCAGCCGCCGTGGCGTCACCGCCCATCAGCTTGGAGAGGGTGGCGACGTGCTCGCCCATCGCCTTGAGGGCTACGGGGCTCTTGGCCAGCTCGGGGGAGAGCTGCCCGAGGATGAGCTTGTAGGACTCTACCGCTCCCGCTGCGTCAATGCCGAATGCCTTAGCCGTGTCACGTGCATAGCTCTCAATCTGTTTGAGCCCTTCGCCCGTAACCCCCGTGACGGCCTGAAGGTCGGTCATCGAGGTATTGAGGGCAATGCCTGGCTGGACGATATCCCCTAAGGCTTGCGCCATCTTTGTCACTCCGTTACTAAGGATATCTACCTTAGCAGCCATCCCAACAAAGCGATCAAATACGCCTTGAGACTTCTGTACCTTAGCAGTAAACTCACCTATAGCAGTAGCCATCTCCTCCATCTTGGCGGTGAAGTTGCCGTCAATGCCGAAGAGATAATTGAAGGAAGAGGTATTCATAGAATGGCTATCTTAGCGGGTGAACTAAAGATGATAAGACAATGGAAGGCGGTTTCTTTTTTGACCTGTTTATGGGTTGCTGCAAGCTCTGCGTATTGCTGACCTGTATGCTCTTGCTATTCTTCTTCTTCGTTATGCTCCCCTACTATATAGTGCGGGGCATCATCGACGCCTTCAAAGGCAAGCCTGAGGGCGGTCTATCCGATAGCTTTATCAACTTCTGGTCAGCTCACAGTGACAACTAACCGTCCTTGCCAGAGAGAGCAGAGGCGATAGCCGCCTTGTGAAGCTCCATCAATCTATTCTCCAGCCATAGGGACTGGGTCAGCGCGCTGACCCAGTCCTCTTCGTTTAGGGCGTCGGGGTCGAGATGGAGGTAGTGTCGGATGAGGGCGCACCCCTTGACGATGCCATCGCTGGCATCGTCTGAGGCAAGGGCGTGCGCCTCTATACGTTTTTTAGGACGGACTTGGCTGAGGTGAGGAGTGAGGAGGCGGCCGAAGCTGCAGATACGAGGAGCACGGCATCGTCGAGGACTTCGCTCGCCCCGCCGACCATACAGTTACGGATGAAGACCTTCGTCCCCTCGAGCTCATCGGTCTTAGAGACCTTGGAGACGGCCTTCAGCGTCTCGAAGTCGGGACGCCGAAGGTAGATGCAGTAGGTATCTCCGTCTTCCTCGACTTCGACCACCTTGATCTTACCATACTTCCCCTTCATAGTGAGGAGCTCTTCCGGCGATGCTTCGCCGATGCGCTTCTTCTGTTGTTCCATTATTCAATGATTAATTAGTGATTAAGCACCCCACACGATGTGTGAGGGTGTAAGTGTGAGATCTACCTTGATATCTGTATCCCCTTCGCTCGCCTTGCGCGATGTCTCGGAGAAGTGACAGTTCTTGATGACGTCGGTGACGACAATACCAGCGGGAGACATGTAGCTCACCGAGACGTCGAACATACCGAGGTCTTGCAGACGGCCGTTGGAGCTCTTAGCCTGCAGTGCCATAACCTCCTCGAGGTAGAGGGTGATCTTCGCCTCGGAGGAGATACGCCCGAGGCCACGGCCTACAGGGTAGCGCCCTGCGCCGTACTTGTTCGTCACCTCCTGCTTGTCGCTGTACTCGACGGACGTGATGCCCGTGAGGGGTACGCCAGCGATGGCGACAAGGACCTCAGCCCATCCGTAGAGGATGCCGTTGACTAAGGGGATGCCGTTTCTATCTACTGTTGCCATAGGTTATTTAGAGTTTGGGGGTGAAACCAGCCTTGACACGAAGTAAGCGTAGCACACCCGTGGGTACTTTGCGGATGACGACCTCGATGGAGGAGGATGCCAAGACGTTCTGATCGGGGTTGATGTAGGCGATGTAGCCTGAGAGTTCGCCGGAACGATCCATCTCCTCAAGGATTCGGGAGGCTACCCCATTGAGGTGCTTGATGGTGTAGTCCCGCATCTTGCCCGTCTCCTTGTCGATGTAGATGTTGCCGCCGAGCTCGGGAGTGAGGTACTTACGCATTCCACGCATGGCCTTATCCATCGTACGGACACGCTCGATAGCGTTGTAGTCGCTGGTAGGCTCATCGAGGGTGTGGCTGTCGGAGGCGTAGCAGTCGCCGATAGCTGGGTAGGTGACGGCGAAGATGTAGCGCGCCTTATCGAGGGTTTCGACGACGGCCTTGTCCAGGGCACGCAGGAGCGTCCCATCGCCGAAGGCTGGGAGCGCCAGCCCGAGGGGGTACTTCTGCACCCAGCCAATGGAGTGATGGACGGCAGCGCGTGATAGGATACCCAGGAAGGTACCCAGAGCGGAGACCGAAGCCTTGGCCGCATTGTTGGCCGTATCGGTGTAGAGGGTCTTGGCCACGCCTTCGCCGTCCTGGGCGATGAGGATAGACACACGGAGCTTGCCACCTCCTGCGAGATTCGTAGGCAGGGAGGCTACAGGGGCGGTGACCTTGGGAGCAAGGAGGACCGACAGAGGCATCCCTTCGATATCGAGGGTGTCGGCGATGCCCTGGAGGGTCGTCACGAGTGATGCATCAGCCACCTTATCACCGAGCCAGATTCCTACCTGACGCAGACTACCCGAGGCGTAGCGCTGGAGGGTCTTGAGCTCAGCAAAGGTGTAGTTACCCCCCGCAGGCTTGGGGTAGATTGCCAGATAGAGGATGATACCGGGGTTGGTGCGGAAGACCTCGGAGAGCTGGTAGTGCAGCAGGCGGATCTCCCAGCTGGCGTTATCTGGGGTGATACCCAGCTCCTCCGCACGCTCGATGGTCGAGATGGGGCGGATGCGCTCGGTGGCTGTGAAGCCATCGGTGACACCCGAGGTCGCCGTGGGAAGCGTGGAGAGGTAAAAGAGCATCCCCGAGATGTGGTCTTCTCCTGGCAGGGAGGCGGGGATACCGCCATTCTGTCGGAAGATCTTTACACTATTCATAGTTAGGAGGCTTGCAGGTGATTAGGTCGGAGTGATGGGGGGAGGAGCTCACGAAGCTCGTCATCCGTAGGAGGGGTGGCGAAGAAGTGATAGACGTCCTTCACCTCGAGCGTCTGCGTATAGTTCAGGGCATCGGAGTAGCCGTAGAAGGCGGTGCCGTCGCTGGTGAGGAAGACAACTTTAAGGTCGTGGTCTCGGAGGATCTGAGCGGCGAGGTCTGAGAGTGCCGTAGGGGCTACGTCCTCTGCCTCGGGGGCTTCATCCTCTTGGGTATCCTCAGCTTCGGCAGCTTCATCCGTCTCAGCATCTTCGGGGGCGCCCTCCTCTTCGGTGGGGGTCTCTTCGGTAGCTGGTGGGGTGTCAGCGCCTTCTACGGGCTCTTCCGCTGCGTCTTTGTTGGGAGCCTCCTCGGTGGGGGTAGACTCGCTCCCCGTCTCCTCGGGGGAGGTGGGGGTGATTGGGTCGGTGGGCTGGAGTTCTTCGCCCTCGCTCTCGGGGGGCGTTACTTTCTTCTTTGCCATAAGATGATACTTGCTATGGGGATAAGGATTGCGATGAGGGTCCAGGGGAGGGTGTCTGCTAAGCCCGCCTTGGCCTCACTCTGAGTGAGGGCAGTGGTCGTCGCCTGAGTGATGTGCTTGGCAGCGCGCTCCTCTATGGAGGGCAGGACGGTCTGACTATCGGTGGTAGCCGTCGCCTCGAGGGAGTCGCCACGGCGGGTGAGTGCTATGCGTGTCACCCCTTGGCGGCTATGGTAGCCAGCGCCCTCGGGGAGATCAAGGAGGGTCGAGAGGGGGAGGTGAAGTGTCGCCTTCGTCTCGGGAAGAGCTACGGGCGTCGGTCGGATCTCGACCCTTTCGCTGACGCTGTCGAGGCGATGGGACTGAGACGTCTGGGAGCGGCGGACGCTGCAGCTCGCGCCGAATAGGGCACTGAGGCCAAAGACGGCAAGTAGCGCCCATCGCGACAGCGCGCTCGAGGCGGGAGAAATCTGCTCGGATATGCTTGTTTTCATCACTAAGATTGAGTAGCTGGTCGTGCAGATCATCGTACATCTGCTTATAGGTGTCGTGGACCTCTTTGGCTGTACGAGCAGCGCGCACTCGGGAGTTGGTGAGCCACCCTAAGATCGCCCCCACCCCTCCCGCAGGCACCAGCCACTGGAGGAGGGTGAGGAGCTGATCCATCGGTGGAGAGTGAATTATTGGTTGATGCCTATTGACCGAAGCCACTTAGGCACGTCGAAGGAGGGGCACGCCTTCTGGGCCACTTGGTTGTGCCCGATGATCTTGACGCTTGGATAGCGGCGGTGGAAGTCAAGGACGTACTTCTTCATCGCCTCCAGCTGGAGGGCTGTGCGGGTGTCCTTTGGAGTCTTGCCGTCACGGGCGCAACCACCGACATAGACGACGTGGCGGGAGACGGAGTTGTAGCCCGTGGCACCGTTGGTGATCTCCCAAGGGTCTACCTGGGCGTCCTCATTATTCTTCACGAGGCGCTCCACACGGCCGTCGAGGTGGATCATATCGGTGTAGCCAACCTGGGACCATCCCCGCCCTCCTTGTGCCTTGGGGGCGGTGTGCCATCGTCTGATCTCCTCGGCACTGACGGCACGCCCCTCAGGGGTGGCCGTGCAGTGTATGACGAGATACTTGAGCTGCTGTGCCATAGCTTAGGCGTTAGCCGAGATGATAGCTGCGAGGCACTCCTTAGAGCGCAGTGGGGCGCAGATAGCTCTCTGGCGCACGTTGTAGAGGTTGCGGTGATGGATAGGGTCATTCTTCGCAAGACTCTCGTAGATGGTGAGGCTACCCGTGGCGCGCATACAGCTCTTGGAGTGGTAGGCTACCGAGGCGGGAGCCGTGCCACTACCGGCGATAGCGCCAAAGGCGAGCTTCGTCTTCGTGGCGACCGTGTAGGCAGGAGTCTCCGTGTACTCATAGATCGAGAAGCCATAGAGGCGACCGACAAGACCATCTTCGTTATCAAGGTTGTACTGACGGGCGAAGTTCTCACTCACAGAGAGGAGGTCCTGGACGTGGTCGGGGCAAAGGACCAGGATGCGATCCTTCTTGGGGGTCTTCCACTTGTCGAAGGCCTTCTTCAGTAGTCGCAGGTCAGCTAAGGATAGCTGTTTACGTCCGCCCTCGGGAGCCGTAGCTCCTGTAGTCAGCAGGATGGGCGAGCCGTCGGAGTGGGTCTGTGGAGCGAGTGCATGCAGCGCCTTGGCGTAGATGCGCTCCTCGACGACCTCCTTGTGGCGCTCTCTCACACTGCCGAGCTTGTCATAGCTGATGGTATCAAGCTCCTTGTCAGAGATGGCCGTTGCCTCCGTCTCGAAGTTGTCCAGAGAGACAGGCTTGTCAGCGTCGGTGACGTTGGAGATATTGAGCGGATAGGTCGTGTTATTGACCAGCACCTTCGGGTCGCCACCCAGCTCGGTGAAGTGAATCGTATCGTTGTCTACATACTCGTCATAATTAGTGATCGCGGCAAACCAGCCGAGGTTTTCCAGCGCCTCGCGCAGCTTCTTGAGGACGACGCCCGTCCACACCTCCTGATTCACGCCCGCTCGAGCCACGTTACGACTGGTGACGAAGGGCCCTACAGCCAGAGCCATGACGTTGAGGGCGACGGCACCCGTCCACAGGGGGAGCCCCAGGAGCGCAGAGATACCCGCGCCGATGACGACATTGAAGAAGACCACTGAGAGCAGCACGGCAAGTGCGACCAGGAGTGATCGGATGAATTTCCACATAGTTAATCGGTAGTTAATAGGTGATTAGTGATTAGCGGGAGAGTGAGGGAGGTGGGAAGCCGAAGTGATCGGTGTAGAGGCGGGCATACTCGTCGGGGTTCTCCGACTTGAAGGCCTCGAGACGATCGGTGGGGATGTCCGTGAACTTGGCGAACTTCGCTGGATCCGTCGGTGCCGATGGGCGGATGATGGATGAGGCGCGCTGTGGCGCAGAGAGCGTGGAGAGCGTGATACGCAGGGTCTCGGCGCCCATGGTGAGCCCGATCTGTCGGTAGGTCTCTTCCTGCTCCTTGGGGAGCTTGCCAGACTGGACAGCCGAGGCGAGCTGCTCGTTGATGAGGGCGAGCTTCAGCTGCTTAGCTTGGTCTACCTCGGCCTTGAGCTGAGCAATGGTCGACACAGCCTGCTCGTCGGTAGCTTCGGCGGAGAGGCCGAGAGCGAGGGCAATCTTTTCGTTCATAACTTCTTTATTATTGGGGTTAGTAGAGTCTTTGAGCAATGGCAGATCTGGGCTATTGTCACCTTGAGAAAGCGTGATGCGACCTCCTGCTTCATTGTAGAGTGCGATGGCATCGTCATTAGCTCCTATATCTACGACAGAGACCTCGTCGAGCTTACTCTTTGTGATGGTCATGCGCTTCTGTCCTGGTAGGAGATACATCGGATCATCGCTCAGCTCAACGATAGAGAGACCTGCTGATACCATTCTGAGGAATCCGTCTGCCCATTTCTGAGCGACCTTCTTGCCAAAATCATCCTTCTCATCAAAGACGAGATCACCAAGAAGCCTATCCCCATCTACTCGTACATTCTCAACGCGTCCGATGGGGGCGTCTTCCCGGGAGTATCGTCGATGCATATAGAGGAGCACTGGGTTGCGCTGGTACTGCGCAATGTCAATTCCAGAGGTAAGGACTCGAGATCCATACGAATTGAGGGATGATGTACTAATAACTACTGTATTCATAGGGTCTGTGACTGTTTTCTCTGCAAAGATCGGACAGCAATCCCCCGACGCACAGAAACGATGCAGGTCTTTCATTATTAGTTTATTAGCCCTTCTTTGCGCCCGACCTTTGTAGCGTAATCAATACGTCTACCCTCATGGCATCGATCAAGAATAAAGAAGTACTCGAGCGCTGGAAGCTGCGCTGTGAGGAGGTCAAGAGCGCGACGGCCTTTGCCTCGAAGGAGACCCCCACCGAGCAGAGGAAGCGCATCCTCCATCTACTGTCGGACTACAACGCTTTCGTAGAGTACTACTTCCCCCACTATACCTATAATGAGGTCCTCGGGCGCAGCATCCCCAGCGCCCCCTTCCACCTCGCAGCCGCAAAGAAGATCCGAGACACTCCCAACCTCAAGGCGGTCTTTCAGTGGGCGCGTGGACACGCCAAGAGCACCCACATGGATGTCTTCATTCCTCTTTGGCTAAAGGCGCACGCTTACCTCGGCAAGCGGGAGCTTAATGTGATGGTATTAGTTGGCAAGAGTGAGACCAACGCACAGACGCTGCTCTCTGACGTGCAGGCTGAGCTGGAGTACAACCAGCGCTATATCGCCGACTTCGGCCAGCAGGTCTCTACAGGCTCCTGGGAGGTCGGGCGCTTTGTCACGGCAGACGGTGTCGCCTTCTTCGCTCTGGGGCGTGGGCAGTCCCCTCGTGGTCTGCGCCACCGCTCCCACCGCCCCGACTATATCGTCATCGACGACCTTGATGACGACGAGATCGTGCAGAACCAATACCGCATCAATAAGCTCACCGACTGGGTGCGTGAAGCCCTCTTCGGTGCGCTCGATGGTGGACGTGGCCGCTTCATCATGGTCGGTAACCTCATCAGTAAGACCAGCGTACTCTACAACATCTCCCACACCCCCACCGTACACGTCTCCCGAGTCAACATCCTCACCCCAAAGGGCGAGGTTACATGGGCCGCAAAGTGGTCACGTGAGGAGGTAGCAGCGCTTGAAGCATTCGGTGGCTACCGCGCCTTCCAGAAGGAGTACATGAACAATCCTATCACAGCTGGCAGTGTCTTCCGCGCCGAGTGGATCCAATATAAGAAGCTCCCACGCCTGACCTCCTATAGTGGGCTGGTCCTATATATCGACCCCTCGTGGAAAGGCACGACGAAGAACGACTACAAGGCAGCCAAGCTCTGGGGATCACTCCCTTCGGGCGAGCTACACCATATCAAAGCCTTCCTGCGTCAGTGCTCCATATCCGAGCTCGTACGCTGGGTCTACGACTGCTACGAATGGGTCCGAGGCGAAGGTGCCAGCCTGCGCATCTACCTGGAGGCGGGCTTTATGCAGGACAGCCTCCTTGACGACTTCTCCGCTGAAGGCAATACCCGAGGCTACCAGCTCCCCATCAGCCCCGACCGCAGAAAGAAGGAGAACAAGTTCGCACGCATCGAAGCGGTCTCTCCTCTCTGGGAGCGAGGAAAGGTCTACTATAACGAGGAGGAGAAGTCGTCGCCCGACATGCTTGTATCCGTAGAGCAGACCCTATCCATGGAGAAGGGTATGCGTGGCCATGACGACGGCCCCGATGCCGACGAGGGGGCTATCTGGCTCCTTCAGCGATCCTCCCGCACCCTCGGCGTCGCCCCGAAGGTGGGCAGACGCACCACCAGTCTCAAAAATCAATGGTAATATGTTAGTCACATCTTGGCGCTATGGCTATCGCGCCCTTCGTCTCATCGCATTCAGCACCCGATGCCTGATAGCCGCCTATCGCGCAAAGCGTCTCGCAAAGCTTGCAAGCGAGCGCCTGCTAATCATCCCCGAGGTCGAGGGAGACGAGCGGACGCCCATACCACACATCTACTGCTACGCTGACATCAAGCCAGACCTGCGTGAGGTGGCTCTGCAGCGCGCCGTCTACGACACTCACCCTAACGCCTAACCACTATGTACATCGACGAGCAAGACTACCGCACTGCTATCGACGAGCGAGAGCAAGCGATCATCAGTAGGTATCCCGACGAATGGCAACGAGCTGAGGCAGTAGCCTGCGAGATCGCTGCCGGCTATCTGCGCACCCGATACAACGTAGATGAGGCCTATGCAAAGCTCGGAGAGGAGCGCAACCCCCGACTCGTCCAAGCCATCATACACATAGCACTCTACCAGATGGTCCATCGACTACCTCAGAATATGGGCTACGAGCGCTGGAAGGACCGATATGAAGAGGCCATTGCATGGCTGGAGAACGTACAAGCGGGGAAGACCTCACCAGCCCTCCCCCTATTATCTGACCCCAATACAGGCGAAGCTCAGCCCAATGGCGCCCTGCGCTTTGGGAGCATTGAGAAGAGCACCTATCACTATTAGACTATGGCTGAATTGACTTTAGAGGAACGCGAAGCACGACTGATGCGCTTCGCTCGACAGATCACCGGCACAGGAGGGCGCGTCACAGCCGAACTCATACGCAAGGCTGACGCCCTTACCCGCAAGGACATCGCCACCTGGCGACATGCTTGGCAGATGGCACTCTCTGTTGATAACCCCCGACGGCTGACCCTCTACGACCTCTATACCGACACCCTCGTTGATGGACATATCACGGGGGCCATAGAGCAGCGCAAGAGCAAGACACTCTCCCGACCCTTCAAGCTCATCGACAAGGAGGGTGCGGAGAGCGACGAAGCATCTGAGCTATTTCGTCGTGAGTGGTTTCGTGACTTCTTAGACCTTGCCCTTGATGCGACATTCTGGGGTCATAGCCTCATTGAGCTGGGAGAGGTGGTCAAGGATGATCGAGGTATGCGATTTTCTTCTGCCGACCTCATCCCCCGAAAGCACGTCATCCCCGAATATGGCGTGATTCTACGTGAGCCTACTGATGACATCAAGCGTGGCATCCCCTTCCGCGAAGGTGACTTCTCCCGATGGCTTATCGAGGTAGGCAAGCCTCACGACTTAGGTCTCCTTCTCAAGTGCGCTCCCTACTACATTTCGAAGAAGAATATGAGTGCCTATTGGGATACCTTCGGGGAGATATTTGGAATGCCCATGCGCGTGGCCAACACGACAGCCACCACCAGAGCTGACCTCGACGAGATTGAGCGTATCATGGCATCGATGGGGGCTGCTTCTTACGGGGTCTTCCCCGAGGGTACTACCATTTCCTTCGAGGAAACGAGTCGAGGCGATGCCTACAACGTCTACGACAAGCGCCTTGAGCGATGCGACAAGGAGCTCTCTAAGATCATCCTCAACCAGACGATGACCATCGACAACGGTGCCTCTCTCTCTCAGTCGGAGGTGCACTTGGAGATCTTCGAGAACGTCTGCGCCTCTGACGCTCGTCGCCTCTCCTACATCATCAATGACCGCCTCCTCCCTCTGATGATCGCCTCGGGCTTCCCCCTCAAGGGCCTCACATTTGAGTGGGACTACAGCGACGAAATGACAGACGCCGAGATGCGTGAGGAGGAGCGGGCTATTCTCCAATACTACAAGATCGATCCTGCGTACTTCTCCGAGAAGTACAATATCCCCATCATCGGGGAGCGTGACAGCTCTTTGGAGCAGGAGGACAACACGAGCAAGCAACTCTCACGAGCTGACGATTTTTTCGCTTAGGGGGAGGGGCGGAGCTTCAGCTACCTCTCCCCAAGAGATACCTCCAGCTACATAAGGAGCTCGACGAGCTATACACTCCATGCAGCTGCCCTTCGTGTCAGCTATCAAGGCGTAACACCCCGACGAAGCGCACCTACCGCTCCGAGGTATTCATGAGGGCGGCACGCTATGTATATAGGAAGGGGCACTTTGAGCGCAAGATGCTCCGAGATGCCCCCATAGTCGCTGCCATCCGAGAGACCTACGAGTGCTTACAGCCATCACTGTACCACATCAGTCACTCCACACCACAGGTCGTGCGTGACGCGCTGGACAATAATGCCTTCATCTTCTCAGGCTTCAAGACCTACCACACGATGCGTGAGCTGGGCTTGTCGTTGACAAAGGACGACGGGTCTATCAAGCCATTCGCTGAGTTCTCCGAAGAGGTACGTGCTATCCACGACCGCTACAATGTCCGCTACCTGGAGAGCGAGTATGACCATGCTGTAGGCTCTGCCCTCATGGCTGATCGCTGGCACTCCTCAGCACCGAAGAGCATCCTCGAGTACCGCACCGCTGGCGACGGCAAGGTGCGTCCCGCTCACGAGGCGCTCGACCGCACCTGCCTCCCCAAGGAGGACAAATTCTGGCAAGACTACTTCCCGCCCAACGGCTGGGGATGTCGATGTGATGCCGTGGAGGTTCTCCCCGAAACACCGCTATCCGATCCCCGCTCAGCGTGGGAGCGTGGAGATGCTGCACTCCGTGGCAACAAGCAAGAGCTCTTCCGTGGCAACCCTGGGCGAGACCTGCGCCTCTTCCCCGACAAGCACCCCTACTACGGCAAGCGTGGTATCTCCCACTGCGACATCACCAAGGGGGGCAAGGGCGACGAGTGTGCGGTGCTTGGTGAAGTTATCAAAGCCAAAGAGGGAGCAAAGAAGATCTCCCTCACTCCCGAGCAGAAGGAACACCGCAAAGAGATACAGAGACTCGCAAAGGAAAGATTTGTAGGTGTATCGGTCGATAATGGTGTACGTGTAGAAATAACGGGGACAGGCATTAAGGAGATGCTTAACCAGCCACACGAACACTATCTTGCCAAAAACGAGCTTCTACTTGATCTGCCCAAGCTCATCAAAGAAGCCAAGTACTTAGGAGCGTATGAAGATGAAGGGAAGAAGGAATGGGTCGTACAGACTCACCTATTCGAGACAGAGATAGAAGGAGAGAAGAGCTGGATTATTGCACTGGAAAACAAGCAGGGTAAAATCCTACTCCATAGCATATCTGACAGCCCTCACGTAGCTCTAAAAAAGAGATAACCCCCATAAGTATCCGTACCCGAACTACAGTCAGGATTAGGATACTTCCGAGGGTTATCTCACTGCAAATATACAACTAATTTCATAATCACGATGCGAAGCAGTAGACAGGTCTTTGACGACATCAAGCAGGAGGTTCGTGTCGGGCTCACTGCGGAGTTCCACGAGAACTTCCGCCGTAAAGCATTCTTTGACCGCCCATGGAAGCCCCGGGGCGAAGGTGGGTGGAAGTCATCCAGGAAGCGAGTACAGCGCGGGTCACTCCTCCTCGTCACAGGCAAGCTACGACGCTCACTGAAGGGGCAGGTCATGTCATCGGGTGTATCCTTCACCTCGGCGATGCCATACGCTTCGCTCCACAACGAGGGCTTCAACGGCGAGGTCACAGTCCCTCAGCACACTCGCAAGGAGACGACGGCTATACGCCTGGTCAAGGGCAAGCGGGGTATGAAGCGCAAGCGCGTCAAGGTGCGCAGCCATAAGGTCCGCTCCTTCAAGCGACGGCTTCGTATGCCACAGCGCCGCTTCGTCGGCAACCACCCCAAGGTCGAGGAGCTCATCCAGCGCATCGTCACCAAGCACGTCGACCTGTGGCGTGAGGAGCTGAATGCCCGACTACGTCGAGCAGAGCGCCCCATCAATCACTGATTAAATAGACATTGAATATGAGACGTGAGATTTACCAGGCGCTTAAGGAGCGCCTACACGAGAAGATAGAAGGCCTGAAGCACATCGGGCTGTGGAACGAAAACATGGAAGACCTACCCAGCGGTATGCTCTTCGAGACACCAGCTGTGTTCGTAGAGTTCGCCCCTATCACCTACACATCGGCAGGGCAAGGCACACCGCGTGTGCCTATGGAGATCGTCCTACACCTTGTACACAAGTACACCCCCGAGGAGCCACATGAGTCGCTGGAGCTGTCGGACGAGCGCCGATGCCTGGAAGACGACCCGCTCGCTTATCTCGACCTCATTGAGCAGGTGGAGAGCGCACCTATCGGGCTGGCAGGTGATGGCTTCAGCGGGCTACAGCTCATCTCCTCCGACCTGGACCACCAGCACGGTGAGCTTATGCACCACTGGGCCACCTTCATCACGGGCGTTGGCTACCCCTCCCTTGTGCAAGGGGCGCAGGAACATCAGCGCTACCGACAGCCCCCAAGGGGAGTCCTCCTACGGGAGTAGCCTATATACAGGCAGGGCGGCCACTGGTGACAGTGACCGCCCTGCTGGCTTTAGTTTACAGGTTGGATTATATCGTGTACGGTGTCCGCTTTTTATCCCACTCCTCGAAGAGGGGATAAAGTCCAGGAGGTATCTCCCCAGGCGACTGATGCTCACGGGCGATGCGAAGGAGCTCCATCATCGTCCGAAGAGACATAGGATAGATAGGATAGACATAGTGCTGCCACACCTTTCGCAGCGAGCGTCGGTGGTTGCCCGGCTCGTGATATCTGTTGATAATAGCGTAGACATTGCGCGCCATCTCTATTCTGTTTGCTCTGATCATCGCCTGAAGTATTTGTTGTACCTTTGTGGCGATGCGGTTCCTAACGCCGTTTCCTTCATCCATTACCCCCGTCAGTAGCTGAACCCTACTGACGGGGGTGCTTTTTTATGCTTCGGTCATACCGAGGGGGAGGTCATCCCAGCCGCCCATAGCATTCTTGGTCTGGGCACGGACAAAGTCCTTCGTTCGGACGGGACGGTAGGCCTCCTTGATGATGGCCACACCTTCGCTGAAGCGGGCATCCTGGATGCTCTCGGCATATTTGTCAAGCTGGAGCACCTTGTCGGCCTTGAGGTTGCCTTTCCCATCGCGAGAGAGGAGGTCAAGGATGATATCCACGAGCTTGCGGGTCTCTTCGTCGCCAGCCAGCGAAGAGATGTAGTCGCGTACCTTAGCTATACCATCCTCTACCGTCTCATCCCAGCCGTCGCGCTGGTAATAACCTATGATGATCCGCTTCGTCCCGTCGGTGGAAAGGAAGCTATGTGAGCGTTGCCCTTGGGTTTCGACACCCATAACCGTCCTCTTTGTCTCGACAACTTGCGAGAAGGAGTCATAGAGCAACCGCTTCATCTTAGAAAGGGTATTGCTGGTACTCTCGAGCCTTGGAAAGAACTCGTCAACGGTGGTTGCAGCAAGGGAGCGGTAGGCTTCGCGCTCTTCCTTGGCGCGCTGGGCTTCGTCACGGCGAATCTGCTCCGCCATTGCTTGTTTGTAGCGAGCGAACTCTTCTGGAGTCATCTCTACTTTTACAGTGTCCATATTCTATCTGTGATTAAAGGGTGATTAAATGCTTACTTAGTATCTCTTGGTGCGCATGATCTTACGCAGGCGCTCAGCGCAGACATGGGCGAGGTTAGCGGATGCGCTGGGGTGGATGCTGATAGCTTCCAGGATGTCGGGGTCCATCGTGTGGCTGATGTCCTCGAGGAGCTTAGCGGGGCAGTTCTTATTCTGCGCTATCAGGTGCTTCATCAGGTCGTTATCCTCCTTTGCCAGCTCAAAGAGGATTTCTGGCGGAGTCTTGGAGTTCTCGGCTACCGAATAGCGCACGTAGAGGGAGTCATCGTGGGCGAGCTCCTCAAGGACATTGATACTGGTGTGATCGCTCTCGGCTACCTTGATACGCTCGTCTTCGCTCAGATTCCAGAGCGCGCTGTTACTTTTGAGGTGCATAGTCTTACTTATGTGAGGTGTTAGTATCTTTTACCATAATGCTGGGGGCGCTGCTTGTTATATCTCATCTTCATCTCGATGTGCTCAAGCAAATCGATGTCATACTGATACGCAATCGCCAGGACCTTGTAGAATGCCCACAGTACAGCGTAGCGATCACCAAACTCCCTACACACGAGATCTTCGGTGATCGAATAGCAGAGTAAGGGGAATGACCCATAGTGGCTGAAGCTGACACAAGACGGACGCACGATATCATCTATTACCCAGCCCATACGTGCTATGATATCAAGCAGACGCATAGCTGTATCAGCCAGCTCCTCCTCTACTGATCCCTTAATATTGGTCTCATAGGCGATTGGGAACGCATAATCGTAGAGCTGATCTATGGCAATTATTTCCTTTGCATAGCGTCCTTTCCGATCTGCTTCGATAGCTTCGCACAGCTCGCAGACCACGAGCATGAAGCAATGATTCAAGGGATGATCTTCATCCCAAAACCCTTTAGACACCGAGTCCTTGTGTATCCTCACGGATAGCTTTTGCCAGAGTCGCGTGTCTATTATATCTGTTGTCTTACACATAGCTCTGGAGCCTTTATTTTCCCTTCTCTTCTTTTTCGCGGAGCTGCTTGAGTATCCGACGGTTGAACTCAGTCACATTCTCGAGGCGCTCGCTGAGCGTCAGGGTGGTGAAGACACCCCAGAGGGCTATGCAGGCGAGCCAGATGATGATACCTGCGTGGGCATCGCTGCAGAGGGCATCGAAGCCCAGGGCCAGGAGGAGGCTGAAGAAGCCGAGGAAGATCGTTTCACGTTTCATTGGAGTAGTTATTGTTTATGTGGTGAGTTAGTTTGCGAGGGTTGAGGGTGGGAAGTAGGAAGGCTGTGGAGCGGTCTCTTCGCTGGTGAGGGCGTCGACGGCACGCTTATCCTTGACCTTGTCGTTGAAGAGCCCGATGAGGTTGCGAAGTCGCTCTTTAGGGATCTTGTTGAAGGAGCGGTATCCCGTAGCACGACAGGCGATGCCCTTGATGATGGAGGGGTTTTCAAACTTACCTTCACTACGGAGGTAAGCGCCGATAGCTGCCATGACGCGCTTGCGCAGCTTACTGATGTCGGCTCCCTCGGTGCGCTTGTCCAGCTCCTTGGCCAGCGCTGCACATACGTCAATGAGGTCGTGCGTCTCCATATCCTTAGAGGAGGTGCAGCCGTAGGGGGATAGGAGCGCTTCCCGATCTTCGGGGGTGAGCTGCAGCTGACTGCAGAGGGTGTGATATCTTCGGATGGCGCCCATGTGTAGCTTGTCCATCTCGTTAGTTCCTTTAGCTCTCATTGATTTCTATTTCTTTTCGTTGTTTACGTCGGTCTCGTTGGGTGGGGTCGGTAGCGGTGGTACCCCAATAGGCGTTGGCCCCTTCGTCCCAGATGATGTAGTCGTCTCCACCGACCTCGCCTGTAGCGTAGCGGGAGGTCACCATAGCTCGGTAGCCCTCGACGCGGATCTTCACGTCAGCATCGTATCTGATGGCTTGGGCAAGGGCGCCTTTCGGCTCACCGCCCTTCTCGTGGGCAACGACGATGAAGAGCTTCTTGCGGTAGCGCTGACTGAGGAGCTGATAGTCGCAGAGGCGAAGGCCTCGGAGGTAGTTGATACTGTCGATGATGACGATCTCGGGGCTTTGGCGCTTGCCGAGGCGCTCGAAGAGCTCATCATAGCTCTCGCGGTCGAGGAGCTTCACGCGTCGCCCTGCCTCATCCATCCCTCCAGCGATCCACGCTGCCTGCATCGTAGGGCTTAGACCCTGCTCGAGGCTGTTGTACAGCACACGACCGAACTGTGAGAGGTACTTAGCCAGCTGGAGGCAGAAGGACGTCTTACCCGAGCCACTCCCCCCGTAGATGAGCCACGTGCCACGCAGCACAGGCATCCCGATGCTCGCCAGCCACGCCCCGTCAAAGTCGACGGTCTTGAAGCGCGCGGAGCGGATATTAGCGCTGGAGTATGCTCGTGCCATGGCTTAGTCCTCCTTGGATAGCTGATGTTCACGCCAGACGGCACGCTTGACACGGCGGAGGTCGCACTGTGCTTCGTCGGCGATGCGGCGCACGCGTCGGCTGTCAGTCAGCCCATTGGCGGTACACACCAGAGAGATATCTTCGGGGGAGAGCACGCTGAGGCTGATGCACTGACGGCCGATACGGCTGTAGACCTCTTCGTAGCCCTTGCGCCCGATGCGTAGCCCCTTCTGCAGACGCTTCTCGAGGTGCTGGGTCGCACTCAGTACGATACCGCAGTGGTCCTCCAGCTCGTTGTACAAGGTGATAAAAAAATAAAGCACGGTGTCGCTCATCTTGTCCGCCTCATCGAGGATCAAGAGGGGCTTATCGAAGCGCTTGAGCCTACGCACCACAGCGCCGATCTTCTCCGCTACGCTCAGCCCTCGGGGATCCAAGCCCATAGCCTCCATCACCGCCGACAGCCAGCTCCCTCTATTCTGATACTCGGAGCACGTGATGCTGTAGACCTCTTGGTGCGTGGCCACATACTGGCGTATCGTCGAGCTCTTCCCACAGCCGGCACTCCCGACGATAGCCATCACTTGGCTATCACGCTGGGCGCAGTCGAGGAGCTGGGTCAGCTCTTCGTAGACATTCGTCTGGACGATGCTCCACCCCTCGGCAGAGAGCCCGATCTGCTTGCTGACGTTGTGCCACATCCCCTCGGCGATGGTCTCCCAATCGCTATTTAGGATCTTGCTGATGGTGGCAGCGCTGACACCCTTGAGGCTGTTAGCTGCCTTGTTTTGCCCACCTTGCTTTGCGCAGTAGTCACGCAGGCGAGCGGCGATGAGTTCCTTTTCCTTTGCATCCATGATTATGATGATTTATGAGTTATACTCTCTCTAATATGCTCCTCTTCTTGGGCTGAGGGGCGGGCCCGTTGTCATTATCTTCGGCTCCTTCTCGCTGGAGCTTGCGGTCGTATCTGTTATCCTTCACTTGCCCCTGGCTGTCGGGCAGGAGGTCGTCCATCTCACGGCCAAAGGCCTCTGCCTCGGCGGGGGTGTCGTCCTCGATGGGGCGCGTCTTCTTCTTTTCGCCTCGTCGGAAGGGCGTGATACTTCGCTGGAGTAGCTCCTGGGCGACGCTGTTGTCCTTTGAGGCTTCGAGGGCCAAGGGCATCATCCTCTTCCACTCGCCATCCACCCAGTCCTCGATCTCCCGCTGATGGGTGCGCACACGCTCCAGGTGCTGGAGGTCTTCGGGGCGCTGGTCTTCGACGGCCATAGGCTGGAGGTGCTTCCGCTCGAGGAGGTACTTATACTGCCCATCTTCGCTGACGGCAAGGACGCTCGTGAGGTCGCTCGGGTCGTAGAAGACCTGCCAGCGCTGGTGACGCTGCTCCTTGAAGCCCTGCTCGAAACTCTCGTAGTACTGCACCTCGCCGAAGATCGTGGGCGTGAGCCCGTAGATGCTCTGACCGATGTAGCGACCCGAGGTCTCGCCCCAGTGCTCGAGGTAGATAGAGCGGTCCAGCTGGATGTCGGTGATGTCGCCATCGAAGAGGCTCATATACTCCTCGTGCTTCAGCGCGCGCTCCTGGCTCATAATAGTGTGGATCTGCCCCTCGACTTCGGCGCGGGTGGGGATCTGGTGGCGAAGGTCGGAGGCGACTTCTCTATTCGTCCCCTTGCCCTTCTTCCCTGTGATCCCGTAGCCCGACCAATTCGGCTGCAGCTGGCAGTAGGTCTTATTGAGGCGGGAGAAGTACGGCTCGATGATCTTAGCGCGGGCGTTCTTTGCTCGGGCGGGGCTGAGCTTGTTACTCATCGCCTTGTAGAGAGGCGTCAGCGCTCCGATCTGATAGTGGTCGTATTGGATCTCACGGGGGTGACACTTCACTCCGAAGAGCTCCTCAGTATGGTGCGCTGCACTGCGCAGGGCTTGAGCGATCAGCTGAGGGCATTCACGCTCCCCGATAGCGTAGCCGATGGGATAGGAGCAAGAGGCATCAAGGATCACCACCACGACGAGACGACAGTCATAGACCGTCTTCGTGCCCCCCTTCTTGTCGGTAGTCGTGTGCTGGTAGTAGAGCTCCACCGTCCAGCCGTCGTGTACCCAGTAGCTCATAGCGCGGGTGGGCTTCGTCCTCTTGATGGCCGTCTGCACCTGCAGGCGGTAATCGGTGCGACCCTTGCGCCCTGCGTCGATGAGTAGGCTCTTGCTCTTGGCGATCTTCCCCACGGCCGAAGCGGTGAGCTTCTCCCACCCCCGCACCTTGGCGGTCTCGTTGTAGAGCCGTGCCACCTGACTATTGTTGAGGTTGTTGGGGCTGGCAAGGAGCATCAGGAGGAGCGCCGACTGCTCGTCACCGCCCGTCTTGCTGGCGTTCTGATTCTGATAGCCCTTGTGGATCAGCGATACATAGCCGTCACGCTGATAGGCTTCGTGCTTCTCCTGCAGGCGGCTCTTGGGGAGCTTGTGGGGGTACTCCTCTTGAGGCAGTGCCTGGATCATATCGGCCAGCCAACCGTAGAGCTCACCCTTACCCATCGGGCGACGCCCTGCCTTACCACGCTTACTGTAGTGCTCCTGCTGGTAGGCGCTGACAGCCTCGAGGATCTGAGCCTCGGCGGTGTATTGGGCGATCTTGTCGCTGGGCAGGCAGCGCCCATCGGCCAGACGGTAGCTATGGTAGTAGCTCACGGCTTCGGGGAGTGGGCGGATGAGCTGCTCAAGGAGACTCTTCACTCTATCCATAGGAGGGATGTCAAAGCGCTTGTAAACCTCGGCCTTGTACTTCTCGGGGAGCGAGTCCACGGCATACTGAGCTTGACGCCCACGGCAACCGCGGACGACGATCTGCAGGACCTTTTTGCTGACTAGTAAGCCGAGATACGCTTCACTAATCAAAGAGGATCCTACCAGCTCGTCCTTGGTGGCGCAAAGTACTCCGTTCACTCGTTGCATAGCACTACAGGCTCTTACCGAATTCCAATACAGGGAGCAGTGGGCTTGCTACCGAGTGATGGGTACTACACAGTGAGCCATCCTTATTATATAGGCGAGCGTCACCGGTAGCCTTATCAAGGTCAAGGTGAGCGCCTCCACTATAGTAGCGCACCATGTGATCTCCCATATCCACCAAGACTGAATCTTCGGGAGCAATGACGACGACTTGCCCGCCACGCTCCAAGGCTGCCTTGCGGATACCTTCGAGTAGTTCCGATCCACCGACATAGTGCATAGCTTGGTAGACGGTCTTACTTGTCGTACCAAACTCACTCACCAGTTGACGGCGGAGGGCGCTGCTTATTCGGATCTCTCGTTTCATGTTCCTTCGTGTTTCCTTCATTGTGTCTCTTATTATAGAAGGGGCGCACCTGATCGCCTTCCTAGCTGGCGATGCCTTTCTTCAAGGTGGGCACGCCCCTTCTGTGATTACTGTGCTTGGATGATTCGCTGAACTTCGGGAGTCATACTGTCATAGCGGAAGACCAGGGCATCTACCACGTCGGGATAGAATTCAACCTGACCAAAGTCACCTGCTGATAGACGTTCGTTGAAGTCGCTGAAGATCTCCACCAAGTCATCACGCTTGACGAGGAGACCATACTGTGTCTGTACCATAGTTCTCATTCTTATAAGTTGGGCATCATCGCCCCGGGATAGTTGATCTGTATTTGATAGCTGTAGACCCGATCGGGCTCTCCATCTACTGCCTCGACAGTCTCCCAGCCGAAGACGGGGACGCCTGGGCGGTAATTGAAGCTACTGAGGAGGAAGGGGAAGATCTCCGCCTCAGAGACGAGGCCCTTGAAGTTGAGATCTTCAGTGAGCATCCAGCGGAAGCCACACATATCCTTTGGTAATACTCCGCTGATCAGCTCAGCGCCTTCGAGGCACATATATACGGTAGCGACACCTCGCTCACGTACCTCTTCTTCCATCGCGTCGAGAAGCATTCCCTCGTCGATATGACTCTGTACCATAGTTAGTATCCTTTATTTGTGTTATCTGTACCCGCCGATATTCACTACCTTTGGGGCGTTGGTCGCATCGTACCGCATTCGGTTTGTGTTAACCAACACTGCAAAGGTAGTACGAAAAATGAGAACTGCAAATACTAATCGGTATTGTTTATCAGTACCACCATTTACTTCATGAGTCCAAATACAAGGTTTATAGAGGCAGTTGAAGAGCTTAAAAAGCTTGGAAAAGTGCAGGATTACAAGAGCTTCGCAGAGTCTATCGGCGTGAGTAAATCTTTCCTCAGTGACATAAAATCTGAGAGAAAAAAAGTATCCGTAGAAGTACTTTGCAGGATGAAAAACAAGTACCCAGATACTGATTTGGAGTACATAATCACGGGGGAGAGGGCTAAAGCACAGCCTCCTCACACTATATCTACACCTCAAATTGAGAGTGACACGACCAGGCTTCTCATGGATAGAATCCAAGAGATGGCGGAAGAAATCGGGCGATTAAAGTACCAATTACAGGAAGCTCGCACCTCTAATGATCATCGCCTAAAATCTGCTGGCGATGTGACCTTAGAAGAGTCTGCCCGTGCTGTATAGCGCCCACATTTAGACTAATAAAAGGAAAAGCGTTTGGAACATAACTACTTATAGCATTCTCAACGGACAATATAGTGTTATTATCCCCCCTTGAGTTTGGAATTTATAGCCGTTTTTCAAGCTAAAACTACATCTATCCCCCCACTCAATGGGCTAAAAATAGCAGTGTTTTTATACATCCATTAGCCGCTACTCAACTACTTCCATTATCCATCCAATAGGTATTCCATTCCGTTTTTACCATGGAAAATGGGGCTATTTGCAGGGGGCTCAAAGAGGGGTATTTACGCTAAATCTGACCGCTTGAGAGCGGGTGATTAATCAGTCCTTAATCACCTGGCACACCATCCAACACACTTCGGATAAGGGAGGCTCAAGGATGCCCTTATCTGCCACATCGCCTACCATGCCAGCGCCACACACAGGCGCACGACAATCCTTTATCTAAGCGACCTAACGGCACATCAGCCACCACACTCCACCGACACAAAAGAGAAGGGCTGAGAGCGTCTGTATGACACCCTCAGCCCCTCATTATTGAGCGCAGTTTACCTCCGATTAAAGCGAGCCCAATCTGCCACCGTTCAAATCTCGTTTAAAGTTGAAGCCAAATTGAAGCTGATTTAACTTCTCAGCGCAATTCGTTTTCCTCGTCCGCACCCCTTAACTCCTTGATGCTCCACAACATCCGCGCCACCTCTCCACTACATTTCGTTTTCTCTTTCATAATACGAAAATAAATTTCTGCATATATGAAAAAATATTTCCGCATATACGAAAATTTATCGCCGTGCGCACTGAGATTTATCGCCGTATATTCAGCGTCTTCTCTACTGGTATGCCTGAGGGTTTTTAGCCTTCCTCTTTCCAGTCAGAAAGACCATCCCCCTGAAGTGCTCCGAGGAGCCTCCAGGGGGATGTGCTATTAGGGAGAGCCTTGCGCTTACTTGTACTCGGCCCAGCTCTTGATCTGCAGATCCTCGATGGGGAGCGTGCAGAAGGCGGTGATGAAGGCCGAAGCCAGACGAGCGTTGGTCAGCAGCGGGATGTTGAGGTCAATGGCCGCGCGACGCAGACGGTACCCGTTGGTGAGCTCGCCAGCGGTGAGGTTCTTGTTGATGTTCACCACCATGTCGATCTTGCGCTCATGCAGCAGGTCGAGGGCTTGGGGATGCTTCCCTTCGTCGGTAGGCCAGAAGACCAGCGTAGAGGGGATGCCGTTCTCAGCCAGCATGTCGTGCGTGCCCTGCGTAGCGTAGAGCGCATAGCCCTTGTTGTGCAGGAGCTGGGCTGCATCGAGCATGTCGACCTTCTGCTTGTAGCCACCCGTGGAGAGGAGGACGGAGCGCTGGGGGACGCGGTAGCCGACGGAGAGCATGGACTTCAGTATGGCCTCGTTGGTGTCGTCACCGAGGCAACCGACTTCACCCGTACTCATCATGTCGACGCCGAGTACAGGGTCGGCCTTCTGCAGGCGAGCGAAGGAGAACTGTGATGCCTTGATCCCTACATAGTCGAGATCGAAGGCGCTCTTATTAGGCTTCTCGACTCGCTGCCCGAGCATGATGCGCGTGGCGAGCTCGATGAAGTTAATCTTCAGCACCTTGCTCACGAAGGGGAAGCTGCGTGAGGCGCGGAGGTTACATTCGATGACCTTGATCTCGTTGCCCTTAGCTAGGAACTGGATATTGAATGGCCCTGAGATGTGTAGCGCTTCGGCGATCTGGCGGCTGATGCGCTTGATGCGGCGTACCGTCTCGACGTAGAGCTTCTGACCTGGGAACTGAATCGTCGCGTCGCCCGAATGCACCCCTGCGAACTCGATATGCTCACTGATGGCGTAGGCGACGATCTCGCCGCGCTGGGCTACGGCGTCGATCTCGACTTCCTTAGCATGCTCGATGAACTGGCTCACTACGACGGGGTGCTCCTTGGAGACATCGGCAGCCAGCTCGAGGAAGCGGTAGAGCTCTTCTTGGTTGGAGCAGACATTCATCGCTGCCCCCGAGAGGACGTAGCTGGGACGCACCAGCACGGGGAAGCCAACCTCAGCGATGAACTGGTCGATATCCGAGAGGCTCGTCAGCTCCTGCCAGCGGGGCTGGTCAATGCCGAGCTCGTCAAGCATGGCGGAGAACTTGTGGCGGTCCTCTGCATTATCGATGTCCTCAGCCTGCGTCCCGAGGATGGGGATGTGCTGCGAGTGGAGCTTGAGAGCGAGGTTGTTGGGGATCTGTCCGCCCGTAGAGAGGATGACACCGCGTGGCGTCTCCAGATCAAGGATGTCAAGTACGCGCTCAAAGGTCAGCTCATCGAAGTACAGACGGTCGGTGATATCGTAGTCCGTGCTGACAGTCTCGGGATTATAGTTGATCATCACCGAGCGGTAGCCTTGCTCACGGATCGTCTGCAGGGCGTTGACGCCACACCAGTCGAATTCTACCGAGCTCCCGATGCGGTAAGCACCTGAGCCGAGGACGACGACGGAGCGTCCATCTCCCTCATAGTTGATATCGCTGTGCGTGCCGCTATAGGTGAGGTAGAGGTAGTTCGTCTCTGCAGGATATTCGGCTGCAAGCGTATCGATCTGCTTGACGACGGGGATGATGCCCAGTTGCTTGCGCTGGGAGCGCACGGCAAGGGCTTCCTTGTCCCCAGCCTTCACGCCCTTATCTGCGAGGACGAAGCGTGCGATCTGGAAGTCGGAGAAGCCCTGACGCTTGGCTCGAAGCAGGAGCTCGTAAGGGAGCTTGTCTATAGCGGCTACTTCACCGAGGCGCTGGGAGGTGCGGACGATACTCTGGAGCTTGTCGAGGAACCAGCAGTCGATCTTCGTCAGCACATGGATTTGCTCGATAGTATATCCTGCGTGCAGTGCCTGACTGATGGCGAAGACACGCGTGTCGGTGGGTGCCTTGAGAGCCTTATCCAGCTCGTCAGCGGGGATCTCCTTCGTGTTGTTGCCTACGAAGCCGTGCATGCCTTGGCCGATCATACGCAGGCCCTTCTGCATCGCTTCCTCGAAGGTGCGGCCGATAGCCATGACTTCCCCGACGGACTTCATGCTACTGCCGAGCTCGCGAGATACGCCGTGGAATTTCCCTAAGTCCCAGCGAGGGATCTTGCACACGACATAGTCCAGTGCAGGCTCGAAGAAGGCGGGGGTAGTGCGCGTCACGGAGTTCTTTAGCTCAAAGAGGCCGTAGCCTAAGCCAAGCTTAGCAGCGACGAAGGCCAGCGGATAGCCCGTAGCCTTAGAGGCCAAGGCCGAGGAGCGCGATAGGCGTGCATTGACCTCAATGACACGATAGTCTTCGCTCTCGGGGTCGAGGGCGTACTGCACATTACATTCCCCGACGATGCCGATGTGGCGCACGATACGGATGGCGATCTCACGGAGCTTGTGGTATTCATTATTTGTCAGCGTCTGTGAGGGAGCGACGACGATACTCTCACCGGTATGGATACCGAGCGGGTCGAAGTTCTCCATATTACAGACGGTGATACAGTTGTCGTAGCAGTCACGTACGACCTCGTACTCGACTTCCTTCCAGCCCTTGAGGCTCTTCTCGACGAGGACCTGAGGAGAGAAGGCGAAGGCCTTGCTGCACAGCTCGTCAAGCTCAGCTTCGTTGTCGCAGAAGCCGCTACCCAAGCCGCCGAGAGCGTAGGCGGCGCGGAGGATGACGGGGTAGCCCAGTTCTTGGGCTGCACGGCGTGCATCTTCGGTCGTCTCTACGGCGTGGCTCTGGATCGTCTTGACGCTGATCTCATCGAGCTTGCGAGCGAAGAGGTCACGGTCTTCGGTATTCATGATGGCCTCGACGGGCGTACCCAGGACCTCGACGTTATACTTCTCGAGGACGCCACTCTGGTGGAGCGCTACACCGCAGTTGAGGGCTGTCTGTCCACCGAAGGCAAGGAGGATGCCCTGTGGGCGCTCCTTCTCGATGACCTTCTCGATGAAGAAGGGGGTGACGGGGAGGAAGTAGATCTCGTCAGCAATGCCTTCGGAGGTCTGTACCGTGGCGATGTTGGGGTTGACGAGTACGGTGCGTATCCCCTCTTCGCGCATGGCCTTGAGTGCCTGTGAGCCGGAGTAGTCGAACTCACCAGCTTCACCGATCTTCAGCGCTCCCGATCCGAGGAGCAGTACCTTCTGTATCTTATTCTTGTCGATCATTGTCTCGTGCTATTGGGAGGGGTAATTAAAGCAGATTGAGGAACTCCTCGAAGATGAAGAGCGTATCGGTCGGGCCACTGCAGGCCTCGGGATGGAACTGAGCAGAGAAGAAGGGCAGGCGCTCGTGGCAGATCCCTTCGTTCGTGCCGTCATTGAGGTTGACATACTTCTCACGCCAGCCCTCACCGAGGGTGGAGGCATCTACGGCATAGCCGTGATTTTGGCTGGTGATGAAGCAGCGGTTCGTACCTACCTCGC
>ERZ773079.208-NODE-208-length-40568-cov-14.877743_pt1 | contig 40568 bp, 48 predicted proteins | sample MGYA00511355_ERZ773079 | MGnify/ENA primary metagenome ERZ773079 (study PRJEB29015, sample SAMEA2737979) | human oral metagenome | biome: human oral; feature: human-associated habitat; material: dental | place: China | collected 2117 ... | reverse complement strand
AACAGGAAAATTTTTCTCACAGAGAGAGGACCATCGCGCGGGGGCGACCAGCGGCGGTTTTTACTCTGGGAAGTACCTTTTTTAACTTTTATTCTCATTTAAAAACCGCAATGAGAACATTGAGTTTATAGCCAATATTTATCATGACTAATTGTAATTATTAATGCCAACACATACTGATTACTCATAACTTATACACTATATAGCGATATACTTATCCACAATACAATATACGGTATTGTGGATAAGTAAAAGTTTGACATACCAAGAATATGTGGTATATTAAAGATGAACTTTTGATAAGGTCAGCTCATGGAGGACCACAAGTTTTCGCGAAACTTGTAAACACAAAGAAAACGCTCCGTCGTCGTTTGTGCCCCTTGTGCTATCTGAGAAAAAAGCCGTAGTGTAAAAGCTACGGCTTTTTTCTGTTTTCATTATGATTTCATGAGCTCATTATGATATAATTTTATTTGTGCGGGGCCCCGCCATAAAATTTTTATGGAAGGAGGGCTGACCAATGAAAAATCAAAAGTTCAAAAAAGCTGTTGTTTTTCGAGCTTATCGCATTGATAAGAAAACAGGCAAAAAGATTTGGGCGCGTGACTACGGGTACAAAGCTTGGCCAATCCCAGTTTCGGAATTAAAACAGTAATTGCACAGCCTCCGCGGTAAACGCACAAGCATGAACTCGCGATTCATGCAAAAAGAGCCTTATGTAATATAGGGCTCTTTTTATTTTAAAACATCTTTATTCTGTTTATATTTACCACGTTCTTTATGTACCTTTGCTGTTTTAGTTTTGATTAAAGAATGAGATGGCGCATACGATTTACACATATGATCAATATGAATGCCGTTCGCTTTACACCAACCCTTAACATTGTTTAAGCATCTTCGTTTCTCACAATACACATCAGTCAATCGTATTCACCTCGCCTCCTTAAATTTGCATATAAAAAGACCACCTAACCGTTATAGATTAAGTGGTCTTTTCGTTTTAGTGTTCTAGGTATTCACTGTGTCGTTGAGAGAGATAGTATTTGTTTTCCTATTAACTCACACTATCATTATAAATTGTCAAGAATGACATGTCTATGACAGTTTTATGACAATTTTGTATTGAGCCCTATCACTCCCCATAGAAGTACAGATAGTTCTTCTATCCCCCTTGCAACATACCTATGGATAGTCCGTACATCAGGCTTTTCAGGAAATGATTCAGCAATCTCTTCTAATGTTTCACCATCAATGTAATATCGTCTCACACATTCACAATACTTAAATTGTTTCTCGCTACATTTCTCAGCATAGATGTCTAGCATGTTGTTTACATGTCTCATCATCAATGCTGTTTTTTCTTTGCTTTTAACAATTGCGTTAACTTTCACAATGCTCTTGTCGTCAAACATATCAATTAACAGTTCATTGAGCCATATATCCTCGGCTTGTGTCGAATCCGTGATAGCATTGTCTACGTATGACTGTAACTGACTATAATGCTTAAGTAGCTTGATCGTGTTGTGTCGAAGTTTACGACCTAACTGTGCATTTTCTTGTTTGGCTAATTCATAGTACGTTTTGGTTGCCACCTCTGTGGCCAACCTTGTGATTTTCTCAATATCATATTCATTCAAATATGTTTCCCCCTTTACAAGTTATTTTATGTTTTAGTCCGAATTTGTTTTTACCAGTGATAAGCAACTAATATTTTAACTTTTAAAAAATACCAACCATATTGTTTTCCCTCTACGTTGCCCAATTACAGGCTCGCAAGGAAGCAAGGTTTTAATTTTATAAAACGAGATTTGTTCCTCATTCCATTTGAATATCAGTGTCCCATTCTTCTTTAAAACTCTCCAGCATTCAGAGAGGCCTTGCTTAATATCGTCTTTCCAAGTTGTATCTAACCTTCCATATTTTAATTTTAGAAAGGATTTATCTCCTGCCCTTATTAGATGAGGCGGATCAAATACTACTAGATAAAAACTTTCATCTTCAAAAGGAATGTCTCGAAAGTCTGCGATTATATCAGGTTTAACAATTAGCTTCCTACCATCACATAGACTTGTATCTTCAGTTCGATTATCCATGTAAATAGCATTTTCATTTTCTTTGTTAAACCAAAACATTCTGCTACCACAGCATGTATCTAGTATTTTCATTAGTTATCTTTTATGCACACATTTTTAGTTTTGCAATAAATATCAACATATGTCTCATCACGGTCACCATTGTGTGTTACTTCTACATATTCATCAATATCAGGACCACTTACTAATGCTTTCCAGTTTTGTAATGTTTTACAAAACCATACAACATACATGAATTCTAATTTTTCAAATTCATGTCCCATTTCTAATAGCCCTTTGCGAGCAGCTTCAATCGCTTTTACTTGTAAGTTACTCATTTATTTATCTCCTTAATTCTTAAAATTATAAAAATATTCCCATATTTTCCGTGATATGTAAGATTACATAATCTTCATCATCTTGAATAATCTCATCGGCCATCGTTCCTATGAACTTTCTATTGTCATTTTCTAACACACCTGCCAATTGTAGACCATCAAGAATAAACTTCTTGGCAAAAGCCACATTATCCGGATCATGTCTAGTTGATGAATGCCATTCAAACAATAAGTCTACTTTGCCAGCAACAGGAGGTATGCTTTGCTCGATGCATTGCACCATTACCTGCTCTGTGCATTTTTTCTTCATTGCTGCTGCAGCAATTGTTGAACCTCGCTCACAGTCAATGTACTCGTTCAATGTGGGGAACCTATCATGGGTTTTTTTTCTAAATCGAAACTGACAACGTAGGATAATCTTCATCGGTGAGATTCTCCAAAAAATATGGCTTCCTCATAATCTTTGCCACGTAATCTATCAATTACTCGTTCGCTATAATGATCTTTTGTTTGGGCATCATTATGATTGGTTGTCAATATAACCGGCTTCATATCATGGTATCGGCCAATAATAATGCTTTCAACTTTAGTGTGAACCCAATCAGATTTAGAATACTCGGCTCCAAAATCATCTAATAATAACAAAGGAATATTCCTGAGTTTTTGTTCATAATTTAGAAACGCTACTCTATCACCATTTGATAAGGTGAGCATGGTGTCCAATAGACTAGGCATAGAAATCATCATACAGCCACGGTTTAGCGCTAGAACCTCTTTCAGAATACTAACTGCTATAGAAGTCTTTCCAGTGCCAGCAGGGCCCCTTAAAATCAATCCTTTGCCACTTTTAAGATTTGCCTCTAGGTTATCCACATAATGTTTTACTACAGCATATGCTTCTGAATTTTCTTTAGGGAAGCTGCCATACTTACGTAACCACTCAAAATCCATGTCATAGTATCGCCGAGGGATACCAACAGCAGCATAGGTTCCATTGACATTATCCTTAATCACTACAGGCTTAGCATAAACAGGATAGAAAAACTCATCCTCTACCGTGGACTCGTTCGTACTCTGCTTGCCAGTCGACTTCTTCCTTTTTTCGAGAAACGTTTCTAGCATTTCCGTTATGTTTACTTGCTCCAAAATCTTTTTGCACCTCCTTCTTTAGATTCCCTGCCGTGACAGTTTCAACATACTTGATACTATTACCGCCATTATCAGCTGTGGTATTAATAGCAACAATGACTCGTTCTTTGCCATAAGACTCAACTAAATCATCTAACCGGTCTTTAATGACAGGTGATACATCTCCGATTGCTTTCATGTACAAATCATAAATGGGTTTATTTTTTACTTCATCATCGTCAAACATAGAGAGAGGATTTTCATCTTCACGCGCGCGCGTATCTCTCTCTATATTATTTTCTTTTCTTTTCTTTTCTTTTATTAGTTGATTTTGTTGAACATGTGTTAAATTTTGTTTTTTTGCTTTACGAGACTCCGCACTTTTAAGGCCAGCCAACCTACGTTTTTCGCGGATAGTTTCCTCTTTCACCTTTTTAAATTCAAATCTTCGAATTAAGCTGGGTGACCAAAAATATTCGTCATCACAGTCCAATAATTCGTAGTCATGAATCAACAAATAAATTAACAAAAATGAACAAAATGAACACATTGAATTTTGTTCCAACACGTGTTGATTTTTGTTGAACACTTGTTGAACACTTGTTAAAATTTGTTCATTATCCATTCTTAATTCATTATCTAGAGCAACGAATGTATACTTTTTTAGTGGCAATTTATAGTCATCTGCTGCGGCTAATTTTTCAATCAATATCCACCACCAAGCATATGAAATCATTCCTAATTCTGAAATCATAGCAGCGATTTTAGGATCATTGCTTGCATTGATATCATGACTAAAGTAGTACGATTGGTTTTTCGCCATTTCTATCACTCTTCACTGCCATTAAATAAACTATCCTGGGCTCGCCGGCCCATAATAAACTTTATGCACTCATCGATCAAGTCTTGAACGGAAATAGCGAATGTAGAGTCTGCATACTCAACATTTAACCAGTCTGTTTTGAACTTGAATTCGTTAGGAGTGTTCATATCAGATACGATGCCTTCAACACCAACCTGATTAATAAGACCTTCAATGTCGCCATACTTAAATTTGAATGTATTTACCAAAAATGGGATTTTAAATTCTTCTAAGAATTCAAAGTTCTTCTTCACAATAGACTGCAGTTTGCCGAATGCTTGCAGAAGCTCAGGACGCGGATCATCTTTAGATTTTAGCGTGAATACATCTGTTAACCCCGTAGCAGATGGTTTCTGATAAGCAATACTGATGTCGTTATCCTTTATTTGAATTGATTTAATAATCATAAGGGACTCCTTTCTTGTTCTACGACTACATATTTACCGGTAGCGGCTTCAACAGCTTGTTTAAACAAAGCTGCATCGGAGTTTTCATCAGATAAATGAAGTAGTCGAATGTCCTGGCACTTAGTAAGGTCCATAGACTTTAGAAATTTAATAACATTCTCTAACGAAAAATGGGATTGAATTAATCGTTCCATACGTTTCTCATGTAGGCATCCATCGTCAACGCGTTGGTTTAGGATTTCATACGAATGATTGCATTCAACCATAATGTGATCCACATCCTTAAACCTAAAACGGCAGTAATAGGTATCAGTGATGTATAACAATTTCTCCTCACCGTCAGAAATTAAGAATCCAACATTCGGAACATCATGTTCTAGTTCGAATGGCAATATAGTAAAATTACCTACCTTAAATTGAATCTTAGGCGTGATACACACCACTTTATGATGTTCAGCTACATATAGAGCATCTGCAGTATCTTTTAGCATATACACGCGATGTCCGAGTTTTAATAAATCATGTACGGCCTTGCAATGGTCTCCGTGTTGATGAGTAACTAATACTCCGCAGAGATGTACAAAATTAAATCGACAATACCGCTGTATGTCTTTAAATGCTAATCCTGCATCTAGTAATAATTCATCCTCATTAGTTGAGGTTTTGATTCGGTAGCAGTTCCCTTTTGAGCTACTACCGAATGCTTGAATACTAATCACAATTAATCACCAAACATACTGACGACTTCGCCTGTTTCAGGATCTACGAATTCATTCGTAGGAGTAGGTTCAATATCAATCGTTTCTAAATTTGCGTTATTAGCAATCGTTTCAGCCACATCCGATTGAACGTCGATGGTTTCGCCTTCAAAATCAGGTGTGAGTTCTCCATCATTATCACGGATGACGGCGCCATCTGAGGTGAGAGCATTCGTCATATTCTGCATTTCAACAGACAAAATACCATATTTACTTAGCAACTGTTTAAGTACAGTTTTAATAGCCATTGCATCGAAGTCAGTTTTCCAAAGTCCAAAACCTTTTTTATAAGTTTGAGAATACTTTTTAGCATGTGCTTCCATTTCTTCTTTAGTCATGTATAGGTATTGTTCATACCCATTCTCTAATCGGAAATAGGCCATATATCCAACTACATCATTCCCAGTAGGCTCCCCTAATTCGAATTCACCTGTTAATCGATTCCGTTTCTTTATTTCACCCTCATAGATTTTAATAGCATTAATCTTTTTGTATTTGCCAGCTCTAATGGCTAGCTGAATATACCCTTTGTATCCCATTTGAAATTGGGCTTCATAAAGTTTCTTTTTGCCATTATAAAATGGAACAATATACGCGAAGCCTAAATTTTGATTGATAGGAAGGTCTAGTGTAGCTGCCATAATACCAGCAGTAACTACAGTCGTAGGGTCTGCCTTAGTTAAGAGTTCATTATTGTTAGAAACAGAAATCAAACTAGATACAAATGCTGCTGACTTCTTCCCTAATATTTCATTGAATCGTTTTTTTATAGACTCGCTCGATACTAAAGTCTTCAATGATTGAGTTTGTAATTGTGTTTGTGCTTTCGCAATTTCTCCCATTGTGTGCCTCCTATGCTACGTCTTCACATACAGCGTGTATGTTTAATTTAGTTAAAATGCTATGGATTTCTAAGCGCCCTTTTTGTGTCCACTTAGTCGTGATTTTTGAATCTAAGCGACCATCACTTCTGCAGAATGTAAACGTTTCTGATTTTGTAAATCCTTTAGCCATATGCTGTTTATAGAGAATCCATTGATCACCGACCTTACGTTGTAGACCAGCTTCATGCAAAATTTTATTTAACTCTTGAGCACTAAGGCCATAGTCAGCTGCAATTTGAGTAATCGCTAAGCAGGATTTACTTGATAGAATTTTATCTACGTAATCCTTAACCGGTTTAAACTCCGCAATCTGCTGTTCTTGTTGTGCTACAATTGCTTTCGTTGCATTATGTGATTCTACCTCATCAGCATACGCTCTAAGGGCTTCAGGCAATGTCTTTGGAATAGTTAAAGAATATGATCCCGTCTTGCGGAGTTCAGGAAGCACTTCGCTAGTGACCCACCGCTTAAATTGTTTTGCATTCGTAAGCTTAGAGCCAAATACTAAAGCATATACTCCGGATTCATTTATTACAGTCATATTTCGAGCTTGACCTGAGGTGGTGATTCGCCATGTCAGCTTATCCTCCTCATCAACATGTGCTTTTAATGCGTTGACAGTATCTTTATATCCCAACGCTTCGGCAATATCTTTGCCGGCAAAGTAAATGTCATCATCTTTAATCACAGTTCGAATTTCACCAAATTCTGAATTATTAAATACTTTCATTATTTCGTTCATACTTACACCTCCTTAACCACTAGTTGTGGTTCTGATTCATCAACAATGAGCTTAATGGTTTGGCTGTTAACAGGAACAAACTCAGTCACGGCTTCGGCATTGTCAATGAACACAGGTGCCTCAACTTTAAAATACTTTGTTAAGGCATTGATAATATCAAGGCCTACATTTATACGTGCAGCATTATTCATGCTGCGATATGGAACTCCCTTATAGGTAGTTTCGCAACATTCCTCAACATTGCCGTTCAACATAACATTAAACATCTTGAATCGCGCTAGTTTGAATCTCGAGTTAATAACATCTTCTAGCATATTGACCTTAGCTTTGATGAACTCATCCATTAGATATGAGGCCTCATCCAACTTTGATTTTTCCGCTGCTAATTCAGCCTGCTGTGTTTCTAGTTCCGCTATACGAGTATCAATCCGTTTAGCCTCTTCGTATTTATTCAATTCAGTTTCAAGGTTAAAGCGGTGTTCTTTCGTTGTAGCAATACGTTTGTCTATGTCTGCAATTTCTTCAGAGTGATCAGTGTTAGATTCATCGAGTTTCATCTGCAGCATAAACTCTTCTGCTTTTAAATCAGCATATATAGAATCATCATCAAGCACCGGCGCTGTTAGCGTTCCAATCTCATCAGTTATTGTTTGTTTGACGAGTTCTTTCGCCTTAATAAGGGCCTCTAATGTTTCAATAGGCTCTAAGCTGGCATCTCTCTTTTTAATATTCTCAATATCTTGTTGCTTCAGTTCAATAGACTGATTGATTTCTTCTAATCGCTTAGATTTTCTAAGGTTAAAATTCGTTTCAGCTTTTTCACGTGCAGCTTGAATTTGCTCTGCAGGAAGTTTTTGTCCGCAGGTTGGACAATTCTCATCGATATCCATTACAAATGCATCCGCATTAACCTGCTGACGTTGATGCATTAGTTCGTTAATAACGCTCTCGATATGTTGAATATCCCTATTGGATGTATCAAGACAATGCTTAGTGTTCTCAACCTTAGAAGATAGATTGTTAAGTTCAGATACAACCATATCGTATTCATTCGACTTTAATGCAGATTGTTTTTTATATTCCATCTGCAGTTCACTTTCACGAGCCATCAATCGACGTTGTACATCTCTAAGCTCCGCTCTAGTATCAACAACCGCATGTCCATTCACTAATAATGCTTTGTCTGCCTCTAGAGTTTCTAGCGTTGTAGTTGCTAAGCTAATCTCCTGAATAAGAACGTCTCGAGGAGTATCAATGGTAGGTTTCCCGCGCAAGGCCTCATCAATTCGAACTGGAATCATATCCAGCTCTTTATTGATGGCGGTTTTCTTAGCAGCTACTACCTTTCGATGATCGTCTACACTATGGCCGGATAAGATATCAGTCAATGCTTTTAGCTCACTATATTCTGCAATAACATCCTCATCTGATATATCTCCGCACATCTCAAGTAATAGCTTTCTGCGGTTCTGCCAGGAATATGTTTCGTTGAAATATAACGGATTAGTAATTAATTTGAAAATATTTTCATCAACTAATGAATTTACAATCTCCTTATATTCCTTTTCTTTTTTAGGAACCCCATCGACAAAGTAGTCTGTCGTATGGCCTGTGAGAGTTATATCGCCACCACGAGGGGATGAATACTTTTCACGATACACACGTTTGAGTTCTACTGTGCCACCTTCATCCAATGTAAAAGTGCCTGTTACCTCGTGATTGACTTTATGAATAGGTTCGCCAGCTTCAAGTGTTTTAATCTCAAAGTCAGCTCTATCTAAGCTGTCCTTGCCGAACAGTAACCAACATACAGAGTCAAATAAGGTTGTCTTGCCGGTAGCATTATCTCCGCGGATAATAACATCTCCATTAAGATTTATGGTAAAGGACTTTAGGCCTTTAAAATTTAGTAATTCTAGTTTTGTGAGTTTCATAGTGATCTCCTATACAACATTAGCATCCACATCAATGGTATGAGGTTCAATCTTCAAACGATTGGCCCATTTCATCACTGTAGAGTGAATTTTATTGTCTTTTTTTAATTGTGCATTTGCGAATAACTTCGCTTGTACTAGATGATTAAATTTAGGTTGACCCTTTTTAACCTTATTACCAGTAGCTAGTTCTAAGCATGCAATAGGATTCATGTCATCATCCGTGACAACCACAATTGCTGCTTGCCCTTGAATGACACGGTCACGATATGAACCTACACAGTTCTTCAATCGCTTTCCATATGTCATTAAATCAGCTGCAGTCTTTGGCACCATAAAGTGCATCCCATTCATATCAGCTTGTAATTGAGGTTGAGCAGGCAATATTACATCTCCATATTCCTGCTTGTTGAATATGTTGATTACTTCGTCATGGAAGTTCTTCAACTTGAATCGTTTCTTCCATAATGCCTCTTGATATTTTGGTTCGAGTTTTGCATGCATATCTACACAGTCTTCTATATCACGAATATTCTCACTTAGTAGCCATCGCAATATAGTAGGTTCACCGCACCGTTTAATTAGTTGTTGCCACATAAACGTTGCATGTGGGCTTTTTAGCCTCATCGCCTTACGTACATCATTAGCATTATGAGCTTTACCAAAATATGGATCTGTGTCATTAGCTCTAGTACGCTTTAATGTAAGAATAGTGCGCCTGCAATTTTCATCACTAAATAGATTTAATACATCTGACATGTATACGCTTAACGGATCATCAACCATACGTTTTCGCAAGGCTCTACTGTTAGGAGCCTTATATGATTGTCTAAGCGCTGCTTGAAAGTTCATACCTTTTCTTGTAGCCACTAACACATCGTCTTCAAATGGGATATTTGTATATCGATATAAGCAGTAAGCATTAGTCCAATACACATATTGTTTCATTAAGCTAACAATGCTAGGCATATCAGGTGCCGATAGCTTCAAAATCATATTGAGCAGCATCGTAAAATGGTAGCCATTTTCTTCAGTAGCACTAGATGCCACATATACATCCTTTGTCCCATATCCGTAAGTTTCCTTTAATCTCTTTTCAAACATAAGTCGTAACGCTTTGAATGTTTTGTTTAAATTCTTCCGGTTGAAATCAGTCATGATGTATGAATCGCCAAAGAATTTCAGTACCGGCATAATCTCATTCTCACGAATATAATCAACAGTCAATTCATGACGGATTCTAAATCGATCAATGAATATAGCCTTACGTTTCTTAAAGTCGAATCGCAACGTTTCCGTACACATTCCGTGGTCGTTTTTTCTGCCGTCAAAGAAAAGCTGAATAGCTTGATATCTAATCTTCAAATCTAAGAAATATTTATAGTTGATAACCTCTACATAAGCTGATACAGGGTATATACTCTCATCATTTATAGAAAAGTAAATTTTATGATCACAAGGATTAGAAGATGCTCGGCAATTGGGGCAGGTATAGTATTTTGAACCGGTAACATATCCATTTTGATATGAATATTTACGCTGCCAGCTACCACCAAACGTAAATCCACAGTCGATATGGTGGATAGTCGTATATTCCGCGCCGTAAGGAGCCTCTAAGATTACGCTATCGAACATTTTGTGAATATAGGTACTGGATATAATCTCCACAGCGAATACCCCCTTTAATCACCAAACATAGCGAATAGGTCTTCTGCTTCCTTCTCTTCAACAGATGCAGGCTCTACTTCTACCACTGGTGCTGGTTCTTCTTTAGACTTAGACTTTTTAGCCGTAGCCTTTGCTCTCTTACCTCTCTTACTTTTAGTTGCAGCTTCGTCCTCTTTAGGCTCTGCCTTTTGCTTCTTAGTAGATTCTACGATTTCACAAGCCTTTACAATAGCATTGGATGCTTTCATAACATCCTCGGTATACGCTATACCAGCTTCGTATTCTTCGGCATTAACAGGGTCAAGTTCAATTGCTTTATGTAATGTATCCAGAGCCTTTTTACAGATATCAGCTTGAGCTTTAAATTGTTGTTTAGGCATATTATTCCTCCCCTGCCATTGCGGACTTCAAATCAGTAATAATATCATCAGTCAATACATCACTGGATACTTTCCCATTCACGCCGTGTTTACGGAAGATAGTCATGGCTTGTTTAGCTCGAGCAGTATCAGTCCCCATCCATTCACGGAATTCTTTATAGAATGCTTTTTTATCAATCGGTTCAGCAGTTACATCTAATGCTGCATCTTGATTCGGTCCTTCAACAGTAGCCTGTTCTTTAATTGGCGTTTCAGTAGGAGCAGGTTCTACTACAGTTTCGTTTACTGGTTCGACCTTTTCTTCTTTTTTAGTTTTTGTTGGTTTACCTTCGAAATCTGTCACAGGAACATCGCCTGCAGGCGCTGATACTTCATTTTCTAAGATTTCTACCTTACAACCTTCAGCTTCAAGTTGATTTATACCTTCTGCAATCTTTTTACTACTCTTTTCAATTACTTTCTTGAATGTATCCTCGAGTTTATTTTCTGCTAGTTCAAGACTAGTGCCTGACGTTACTTTAATAATTGGCTTTTCCGACATACATTGGCCTTGGCATTGATGATTTAATCGCTCATTCCAATCTGCTACTTGCACTGCTAGATCGTCCAATGTATTGAATTTAATAGTTAAGATATTTTGATTTTCCATGACAGTTTCTCCTTTAGAATTTAAACAGTAATTCATCATCAACTAATTTCCCTTCAACAATTTTGGGAATTCCAATTTCCTTGAGTTTTTGAATTACGCTACGACTTTTAGATATAAAAATAGTATTTCTTTTAATTTGTATCGCTGTTGGTTTAAACACATATGGCTCTGTCTTGATTGCAGGAGCGACACAAATAACTCTGTTATTAATGTCTATGCCGACTTTGAAATACTCAGGTCCTTTCAATTTCCCATAAGCAGGCATTGACAATTTGATATAGCTGTTTGTAGTTATTATCGATACTGTTTGAGCTGCGCTTCTCTTACCTTTGTTATTAGTAAAAAAATCAAAGTCAAATGTATTAATGGTAGGTTTTATTTTTTTTGATTGTAATTCAGGCATATTGCCTCCTTATGTGTTACAATTAAGTTGGTTGTTTAACTAGAGCTCGTATCTCATTGCCGTGAGTACGGGCTTTTTTACATTTACTTTTGATATGTTCGTCGTGGCAACGCTTACACACCCTAATAGCTTTTCGATTTATCTCGTCATAAACGTAACTGTAAGTATATGGAATTAATCTAACTCCACATTTAGTACATGTTTGAACTGCACGTCTCATCGTATTAGTACCCAAACCAGACCGCCGTAAAACATAATGCAAGTGGCCATCACAAAGAGAATAAATAACACGCAAATCACATCAATATAATTCATATTCCACCTCCTATTTGTAATATGGATTCTGGCAGTATTCGCCATGATTTCTTACCACAGGAATGTGATATATAACATCTTCCTGCTCTTCGGCGTCTACTTCAGCTTTATCTTTATAAAAGCCATAAAGCGATATAGCGAAGCCGATAAAGGATTGCAGCAGAAACTGTTCCCATCCGATTTGGTCGAGTTCTAAGGCCCCCATTGTCCCTGCAATAAGGAACGTACCGATTAACATATATCCCATTATTCATCCTCCTCAATCCATTCAGCTGTAATGCCGTCTGTAGTCACAATAATACGGATTTCTGACTCGTCGTAATCGCACAAAAAATTTTGTAACTCATACGCAGCATCCATAATATCGCTATTGATATTATTTAGAATTCGATCTGATTCGAGTGCTTTCATATGGTGTTTCATGTTCTTTTGATTTGTTGGAATTTCAGTCATAGTTACGTTCCTCCTATAACATCAGCATTGATAAAATAGACGCTACTGCTGCCGCAGCTAAGCTTATATGCATTCCTGCATCAATCCATGTCATGATTAATCCCTCCTAATGAATATGTGCAGCTTTAAATTCTGCATCGATAATTTTTAAATCCCAACCTAATGCGTGCATCAGATAGGTCTTAAAACCTTCCTTGTCTATCACAAAGGCTCTTGACCTCTTTCCTGGTGACTGCCAAGCGTAGGCAAACGGAAATTTACCTATCGCAATTCCTTCACGGACTGCGGTCAGGCTAATTCCGAGTACTGCAGCCATCTGAGAAACGGAAATTGTTTTAGTGATCATTTTTACCTCCTTTACTACTTTTCCTATATTTTCATCTGTAAATGTTAAATACACGAAATATCGTGCTATTTTTTAAAAAAAGATAATCTAAAGACTCACTCACGCCAAGTGCAGATTTAATTTTAATAGCCTCGCCAAGCAGCAAAGGGTACTTTCCGTTTAATTTATCTATCAAGGTCATATATCTTATCCCTGTTTTAGTAGATAAATCCTTTCTGCTCCAACCTAAACGTCCAAGCTCTGCATTTACATTTGGGTACATATATAGGCTCACCCCTTTCTCTATATTTAAAAATTAGGACCAACACACGAAATATCGTGTGTTTCTATGGCTTAATTGTAGTACGAAATATCGTGTATGTCAAATTTAAGGTTGTTTAATCTTCTTTGTAAACTAATTTATATATGAAATATCGTGTTTAGATATTGAGATATCGTGTTTATGATGCTATAATTGGGTGTAGATAGCTAGTTAGTTAGGAGTAGACAACAATGACCAGAGAAGAATTTTTAAAAGAACAAATACTACAAGTAGATAGTATTAGAGGATTTGCGGCATCAATAGATATGCCTTATACAACACTTTTATCTATTCTTAAAAATGTAGGCGGAGCATCTATAGATAATATCCTCAAAATTTGTAGCGGACTAGGGATTTCTGCGGATTACTTGGCCACTTTGGAAGACGGCTCTCGTTTAGATGATTCGTTTGATCCCGATTTAATTGCATTACAACGAAACTATAAATCATTAGACAATGCGTCAAAAAAGGAGCTAAGCTCTTATGCCCAATATCTTTATACTAAGCAAGGAGGTAAAATGCCCGAGGATGATGATATCGACTAGTAAAGAAAATGTAGTACAAACAGCCAATAAAATAAGGCCTAAACTAACCACCAATTTAAAACTAACAGCCAGACCCATATTAAGATATTTGGTTGATAACTATGGCGTCAACATAATGACTTACAAAGAAGTAGAGAAAGATTATAATATAAGCTCTTTTCAGCTAAATCGGTTAACTCAATCAAATGATGCCGTATCATATTACCTACCATCAACACAACAATTCCATCTATTATATAATTCCGACGTTTCTACCAAAGCCCGCAAAATATGGAGTATTTATCATGAAGCGGGGCACATTATTCGTGAGCACCAATTAGCTTGCCCGGACAGCAGTAACGACGAAAGAAAGCTAATGGAATGGGAAGCTAATACGTTTACCAGAGAAATTTTGGCTCCAACTACATTAGTTTTAGGTGCAATTTCTAAATATCGTAAAGGCTCGGCAACCTTTCAAGATTTATATTTTATGTACAGACATTTATTTGGATTAAGTAAACATGCCGCTTCTTTAGCTAGTAGCAAAGTGTATAGGGAATCGCCAACAATTAACCAAGATATTTTGAATTTTTACAGCGATCAACTCAGCAATATATTCCCATATATAAAAACAAGATATGACTACGAACAAATATTAGCTTGTATAACAAAATCAGAGTACGACGTATTTAAGAGTGCTAGAGATTTGTTAGGATCGTGGACACCTATTGGTCGTACTTATGCACTATCTAAAATTTAGGAGATTTTAAAAATGAAATTACGTAAATTATTGCCTATAATAGCACTTTTTAGCATGACTGCGGCTAATTCGTTTGCTCAGTTTGTTGATGTGACAGCAGACACTTACAACAAAATATGGAATATTGGCCAAGCATATAAGACGGATCGCAAGTTAGAAAATCCTGTCAATTACGGTGTTGAACTCCGGAGCGGTGCAGGTGGTGCCGCCGTATTAGTTACACCTGGCACAATCGCTAAGTATATTGCTTACTCTAAAGACGAGCGCCGAATATTTCCTGGAGAAGCATTTAAGAGCGCAGTAGTAAATAGCAATGACTATGTATATATTGCCACTTATGCAATGCATCTTAAGAATCCATTAGCAGGCACTGTAGCTCAACAATTACCATCGCAACGATTACTTATTGAAAAAGACGGTAAGTATATTATGCCTGAACAGATGAACTCAGTTATTTATGAAGCAATGCCACATAGCTATGCTATCGAGTATTACGCTTTTCCTAAAAATGTAGTGCTTAATGCACCGTATACAATTAAGTTTATCAATGGTAATGGTGATAAAATAGAAATTCCTATTACTGCAGAAAAAATAGCGGATATCATCGATAAAGAAAATAACTTAGTATATAAGACTAATGAACTAAAAAAAATAAGCCCTCACCGCAGTGAGGGCCTTTAAAAAATATCATACTTTAGAGGTACTCTATTTTTACTCCACAATTATTATAGCATACCTCTAAGGCTAATCACTATACCAAGGAGGATATATTATGGCAATGAAACGTGCCAACGGAACAGGATCCGTATATAAGATGAAACACAAGCCTCTACGGCGCCCATATAGAGCCGTGGTGACCCTTGGATATGACTCCGAGGGTAAACCCTTGCGAAAATCGATAGGAACCTTTGCAACGCAAAAGGAAGCATATAATGCACTATCTGCTTATGACGCTAACGCCCCGCAATACGAGACCAAGGATACAACCTTTGGCCAATGTTGGGAATGGATGATCGAAGATAAGATGCGCAAAGGGGTACAACTAGACAAAGGCGGTTACCCTCACAATAAAAAGAAAATGCTACATCTTATGAATATCCCCATTAAAAATATTAGATTAGCCCATCTACAAGCAATTATTGATGATCATAGCCACATGAGCGGGCCTGCGTTAGCACAGATTAAAACAGCCATGAACGGATGTTTTCTGGCAGCCATACGAAATGACATTGTTGACAAAAACTACGCTAGCCTAGTCACGTTGCCCGCAAAAGAAAAGTCAACTTTACATAAGCCATTTTTACCGGCAGAGATTTATGATTTATGGCAATTATCGAATACAGATGAATATGCAAGAATCATGTTATGCTTAATATACACAGGCATGCGACCTGGCGAAATTAAGTCAATAAAATTTGCTGATGTGCATATAAAGGAACGCTATATGATTGGCGGTATTAAAACGGATGCGAGTAAAAACCGCATCATACCGATAGCCAATTGTATTATGCCATTTATAAGAAAATGGTACAACGCGAGTCGATTCGAGCACGGAGGGTATATGCTTCCAGCATCTACGCCTAAAAACATACAAATGGCGCTCAGCCGGTATTTAAAAATGAAAGTACCAGGGCATTTGCCCCATGATGGGAGACATACATTCGCCACTCTTCTTACACAGATAGGCACGTCCGATGCTATGACAAAAACACTAATGGGGCATTCGCATAAAGATGTTACAAATCAAGTGTATATTCATAGAGACGTCGATGAATTGATATCCGTTGTTAACCAAATACCGCATGGCGAGGCGATATTATCTGTGAAGGATGTTATCAAAAGGCATGAAGGTTGAGCAACGGTTGAGCAACCAATTAAATTTCAAAGAATTTTAACCGATTTATAAAACGAAGAACCCAGTAAACATCGATGTCTACTGGGTTCTTTAAATGAAATTCTATATATCCCTTACATATATACGTGAAATTGATAATTATTGTAAATAACACGTTCCCCAACGTATTATTTATTCCACATTTATATTTTATCCTATCAACATTTTCTAATCAAGTATAAATTAATAAATTTTTCGTAAACTATTTTAAAATTTTTGATATACTTATACAACCTTATGCTGCCATGAGCCACCAATAAATCGTATATAGGCACAAATAAGCCGTAACGATTGATCTAAACATAGAGAAATCCATGCCCCATATAAGCCTAGACCTAATGTAATACATAGCACATAAGTAATGATTGGGCGAATAACGGCAACGCTAATTAATGAATACTTCATGATATAAAAAGTATCACCTGCACCTTTCAAGACCCCAGCAAAGACCTGTTGTAATGCTTGAGGAAAAGCAGCGATAGCCATGATGCCCATCAACGCTGTAGCCAGTGTGACAACCTCACTTTCACGAGTATAGGCTTGTACAAGCAAATGGCCTGCACTAATGAATATAAGGCCGCTAACAAATCCTACAAAGAGTCCCATGCGAGCACCGATACGACCAAAAGCCTTCGCTAAATCCGACCGTTTATGACCCAAGTTTTGACCTGTATGAGAGGCGCCGGCAAAGCCAAGGCCCATGGCGAAGTAATAGAATATATCCATCAAGTTCATACACACATAATGTGCAGCCAACGGTACGGCACCAAGGGATGCCACAATCATAGTATATGTATACATACCAAAACGTTCAAAGAACTGTTCCCCTAAGGAGCTGCCCCCTACGTGGAACACCGTATGAAGTACGGAACGCTCAAAGCGCCATTTTGACGAATGCAACAAGGTGAGACCAGTCTTTGTATGTCGCGAGATAGCCCGCAACAACAATGCTGCGATAACGGCACTACTGATGAGCGTCGAAATACCGGCCCCCATGACACCAAATTCTGGAAAAAAGGCAATACCATAGATTAAGAAGAAATTCATAATCGTATTTAAGATATTCCCCACCACATTGGATTTAAAGATAACCTTTGTATTGCCATACCCGATGAGGGCGCCCCCTACAATTTGACTAAAGGACTGGAACACAAGGCTCATGACAATGAATCGACCATACCAAACAGCCGTTTCAATATACCCATCCTCTGCGCCGGTAAATCGCAAAATATGCTCTAAATTAAATAAACATATGGCAAGCAAGGGAATATAAATTAAAAAGTTCAGTAGAATCGATTGCTTGAGCACTGCATTCATGCCATCTACATCACCTTCACCATGACGGCGAGCAATAATTGCAGTTACTGCAATCGATAAGGCACGGCAAATGACGAGCATAACCATTGCTGGTTGCCCCATAATGCCTACCGAAGCCAGTGCGGAGGCCCCCAATGATCCTACCATAGCCAAATCGATAGCAGTCATCAGCTGCATCATGAGCCCTTGCAAGGTCGCAGGCCACGCAATTTTCAAGTATTTACTATATAAGTTTTTTGTAGTATCTACCGGTCCCAGTCGATCTTTCATCGGTAATATGGTATCTACTGAAAACCAGCGTTGTAATGATGTTAACATAATGATTCCCTATAACAAACCCAAAGAGATTACATTAAACTTTCCACAATATTACTGTATTATATCATATAACATATGAGATGTCATTCATATGTTATGCAATTTAACTAATAATTTATATCAAAAATGCAAAAAACCCTCTTGCATACATCTTATACCCAACAATGTATAAGTATCGTAGTTAAGAGGGTTCTTTATTTTATTCCAAGACTATTGTATCTTTAAAACTTGATTTTTATTATCAATTTTTTATTGCTTAGCCTTTGGATGCTAACAATTTATCTACCGCTGCTTTCAAATTATCTAAGCCCTTCTTCGTTTCTGCCAATTCACGACGTTGTTGTTCGTTCTCAGCTTCTAACGTAGTCAGACGAGCCGCTTGATTAGCGATAACATATTTTTGTTCTGCATTTTCTTTTTTATTGATTAATAGCTTGGCTTGTATTTGCATTAGATGCATTCAACTGAGCTACATTCACTGCATCGGTTGGTTCTGTACCAGGCGCACCTCCTTTAATTTGGTTATTACCATTATTGAGGCCATCCTTCGTTAAGGATACAGGATTAGCTGGTGTTGCTCCAACTGCTGGCGTAATGGTAATACCGTTACCATTCATTACCGTTGTATTGCCAGTCGCAATATCCTTAAATGTAGCAGACGTCATATTTGTAAGCTCAGGATTTACGGCATAACCGATAGATATACATAGTGAGTATGCCTTCATCAATTCATACTTCACTAACAGATGTTTTTCGTACAGAAAATACAAATGTACTTTGTGCAAAAGCTAGTCGAATTTTGCTATGCAAATTTTGCATATATGCCCTATAAATCTCTTGCGCCTCTTCCACAGATACAATATCAAAGATAATTCCATCCCCAATAGGCAATTGACTCAGTCTAGGTAAATCGGCCGTAATAACACTACCGATTTTTGTATAGCCCCCCGTCGTTTGCCGATCTGCCATGAGGATGATTGGATTCCCATCAAACGGGACTTGAATGGATCCAAACACAGTGCCATCCGATATGATATCGGCGCCGTCGATGTGTTCAACAGGGGCTCCATCTAATCTAAATCCCATGCGGTCGCATTGGATGGTCAATGTATAAAGTTCACTGCTAAAATTATGGATACCTGTTTCTGTAAAACACTTAGCTTGTGAGCCCAGTACAACTCGTAGCGGTTCGTGACATTCACGACCGCCCCGATTAAATAGGACTGTATTAAATAAATGATTTGATTCTCTAATATAGTCGCAGATGATAGTATCGTGGGTGCAGTCCTTCAAACGTACTTCATCGCCCGCTGCTAGAGAACGGCCCTCAAATCCACCGATATTCGCCTTTGTATGTGTCGCTACGCTGCCATTGATTTCTGGTACATCGATGCCGCCAGTGAAGGAAATATACATGCGCACCCCACATTGGCTAAAGCTACCAGAGATAACATCGCCGTCATGACAGACAAAGGGAATGTACCGTGGCACCTCAACATTATTAATGGTAGGCCTCATGTCGGCGCCTGTGAAAGCAACAATGCATGTGCCTTTCATCTTCAGCGTAGGGCTGAGGACAGTGCACTCCAAAGCCCCTACGGGCGTCGTATTCCCTACGAGGGCTTGGCCGATAGCATAACTTTCACCATCCATAGGACCGGCCACGGGCATACCATATTGTTGAAAGCCTACGCGCCCTCCGTCTTGCACAGTGGTCATCATACCAGGCGAGACCACCTCAAATGACGCATTCTTATATTCACTTGCCACCACGGAGGTCACCTACCTTTACATGATGTACAACGGGCTTAAAAGAAGTGCCCAATTTCTTAATACAGTGGAACGCACTTTCATCAATAGGAACATAGCGCACATAATCGCCCGCCTTGAGAAGAGCCGCCTGTTCTCGCGACTCATCGTACATGGACAGAGGCGTGCGTCCTATAATTTGCCAGCCTCCAGGAGAATCCGATGGATAGGTGCCGGTCTGCTCACCCGCGATGCCTACGGATCCTGCCGGAATATGCGTGCGCGGTGAGGACAAACGAGGTGTAGCGATGCGCAGGTCCATGCCACCCAGATACGTAAAGCCTGGAATAAAGCCCATCATATACACGAGATAATCCGTACTGCTATGAATGCTCACCACATCGGCCTCGGTTAAGTGATTATGAGAGGCTACAAATCCAAGGTCTGGGCCAAATTCACCACCATAGACAGTCGGTATTTCTACGACCGTCACCAGTTCACTTTCATCAGTCCTAATAGGCTGCATACATATAGGTTCAAGAATGCGGCACAGCTCAGCATAGGTGTAACGCAATGCATCATACTGAATGAGAAGCGCACAATAGGTGGGCACTATCTCAATAATTCCCTCTAAATGAAGGCTTTCAATACCCGCCACGGTCTGACGGATACGCTGATTAATCTTAGGGTCAATAACTTGACCAAATTCGATGGAGATAGCACTATCCCCAACCGGAGAAATTGTGGGATTCATACGTGCCCCCTAACCTAATAATTTCACAATACCTTGCAAGGATGTAACACCGATATAGGCGGTCACAAGCACGACAATCCAGCCCGTATAGAATAGAACCGGATTATGCTTATAGTCCCCTACGATATTCGTCTTGCGCGTTGCCAATAGCATAACGGCTAATGTAACAGGCAAGATCAACCCGTTCACCGAGCCCGCCACGATTAACAATGTAGCCGGTTTGCCGATAAAGATAAGAATGCAAGTGGACACGAAGATGAATGCCATGATGGTCAATTTTTCATACCGTTCCACAACCTTAAACAAGGTTTTAAGGAAGGACACCGATGTATAGGCAGCGCCCACAACAGATGTCAACGCAGCACAGAAGAACACGATACCGAATAGTTTATGACCGATTTCACCAGCACCGAGTAAGAATGCGGAACCTGCGGGGTCCTTTGGATCTAGTACAAAGCCCATGGATACTACGCCAAGTACGGCTAAGAATAGCAATATACGAACGATGGCGTCTACAGACATACCCATGAAGGCAGCGCGACGTACATCCTTTAAATGTTCACGACCTGTGATACCTGCATCAATCAAGCGATGTCCGCCGGAGAATGTAATGTAACCACCTACGGTACCACCGATAAGGGTAATTGTAGCTAGCCAAGGATAATTTGTTGGCACGAGGGCATGCGTTGCAGCCTCCGCTACAGGAGGATTTGTGGAAAACGCTACATAACCGATGAGGACGAGCATCACAGTGCCCAATAACTTCGCCGTGTTATCGAGGACGCCGCCCATTTTAGGGGATACAAATAATAAAATCCCCAAGATACCGCTGATGGCCGCCGCCGTCGTCGTATCGATACCGAATACGATGTTAAGGCCCATGGACGCACCGCCAATATTGCCGATATTGAACGCAAGGCCCCCAAGCGAGATCAAGAACGCTACTGCATAACCAAGCCCTGGCAATACTTTATTCGCAATATCTTGGCCCCGCATTTGGGATATGCCGATGATGGTCCACACATTGAGCTGTGCAATGATGGAGAAAATAACGGACACCACAATGGCGAACGCAAAATCCGCCTTTAACTGGCCTGTAAACGCCGCCGTTTGTAACATAAATCCTGGCCCAATGGACGACGTGGCCATCAAAAACGCTGCCCCTAAGAGGACAGATAAACTCGCTTTACCTGTAATCGGTTTCATACTGACTCCTTTTATCTATTCTGATTCCATCAATTCTTGTACAATCGATTGTAATCTATCGATTCTGAAAATTCGCTACCACGACACCTGTCTTAGTGAGGCCTTCACGAATATACTTTGTGAAAGCTATCGCTTTTGGATTATCGCCATGGACGCATACGGAATCGGCTGCAATATCGATTGTTTTGCCCGTATTTGTTACGACCTTGCCTTCTTGCACCATCATGAGCACTCGTTCTAATGCCTCTTGTGGGTCTTTTACGAAAGCCCCCTCTTCCGTACGGGGCACCAAGGTGCCTTCCTCTGTATAACCTCGGTCTGCAAAAACCTCTTGAATCACAGGAATACCTCGTCGCTCCGCCTCTTTAGCTATATAACTACCGCTGAGCACCATAGCGCGAACATTGGGATTGACCGCTTGCAATCCATCTAGCACTGCATCGGCTAGGTCCGGCGTTACACACGCCATATTGTAAAAGGCACCATGCAATTTCATGTGCTGTAACTCAACGCCATATTGATGACAAAAGGCTTGCAATGCACCGAGTTGATACACCATATAGGCTCGTGCCTCATCAGAACTCAACGCCATCTTACGGCGTCCAAAGCCCATCAAATCGGGATATCCCGGATGGGCCCCTACGGCTACGCCCTTCTCTTTGCACATCTTAACGGTGGCCTCCATAATGAGAGAATCACTAGCATGCCAACCACAAGCCACATTGGCACTAGTGACGTGATTTAATACCTCACTATCCATGCCCAAAGTATAATTGCCAAAGCTTTCACCTAAATCGCTATTTAAATCTATATAATGTGACATCACTATGCTCCTCTCATGCTTCATCTTTTCTTTAAATTCTATAGAATATAGTAACATGATTATACAAAATATATTAATACGTTATCAATGTTTTTTGTCATGTATACAAAATTCATGTAATAACGCAAAAAAGCACTCGACGTAATGTCGAGTGCTTTCACAATCAATAGGACTATTGTTATATGTGTGTATATGGAGAGAGTTGTAAGGGATTCAATGAAAGGGGCAATAGCCTACCGATTATTTATTGTCCTTGGATGCAACATCATCAGCTTGTTTGCTATCATCTGCAGATTTGTCATCATCGGATTTAGCATCGGATGTATTAGCAGCATCCTTGTCGCTTATCACGATGTGACCATCTACAACATCAGCCAACAAGTGTTTCGCATCGATGTGATCCAAGTAGTAGTCTGTTACATTATCACGAATTTCGGATTCGATAACACGGCGTAATGGACGAGCGCCCATAGTTTTATCGTAACCTTGTTCCATCAACAAATCTTTAGCTGCGTCAGTTACATCTAAGGTAATTTGTTTTTTAGCCAAAGTTTTGTTAACTTGGTCGAGCATCAAATCAACGATTTTCTTCAAATCTTCTTTGCTCAATTGATTAAATTCAATAACAGCATTGAAACGGTTCAAGAATTCTGGACGGAAGAATGGAGCAATGCGGTCCATTACATCAACTTTGTTTTCATCATCATTATCGCCACCATAACCAAAGCCTGCGTTGGATGTAGCAATGATAACAGTATTTTTGAAGTTTACTGTGTTACCTTGACCATCTGTTAAGCGACCATCGTCCAATACTTGAAGAAGTAATGTAATAACTTGAGGGTCTGCTTTTTCGATTTCGTCGAACAATACGATGGAGTATGGATTACGACGAACGCGTTCAGTCAATGTGTTGGAGTTATCTTCGTAACCAATATAACCAGCTGTAGCACCAATCAATTTAGAAACCGCTGTGCGATCACTGTATTCGGACATATCCAAACGAATGATTGCATCCTTGTTACCAAACATATCGAGTGCTAATTGTTTAGCCAATTCTGTTTTACCCACACCAGTAGGACCTACGAATAAGAAACTACCGATTGGACGATTACCTTCGTCAAAGCCTGCACGGTTACGACGAATAGCTTTAGATACAGCTTCTACTGCTTTATCTTGGCCGATGACATGAGCTTGTAAACGAGATTTCATATCTTTCAAGCGTTCAATATCGGATGCACCCATTTGAGATACAGGGATACCTGTCATTCTTTCAACGGCTTCTGCTACATCGTTAACTTGAGCTACAACCTTTTGATTGTCAGTATGTTTGTCGATTTCTTCTTGTAATTTTTGAATACGCATTTTTTCGTTAATAGCGGATTCGTAATCTTCTTTTTGAGCAAACTCTTCTTGTTTTGCTTTAGCTTCTGCAATATCTGCTTCTAATGTTTTAATATCAGTTACAGGATGTTGGGAAGCCAAGTGAGCTGCTGTTACATCAATCAAGTCGATGGCTTTATCTGGCAAGCTACGTTGAGGAATATATTGTACAGAATAATCTACAGCTGCTTTCAAAACGGCATCTGGCAATTCAATATTATGATGCGCTTCGTACAATGGACGAATGCCTTGTAGAATTTTAAAAGTATCTTCTGCAGATGGTGCGTTTACCTTTACTTCATTAAAACGACGAGCAAGTGCTGCGTTTTTCATGATTGTGTTACGGTATTCATCTTGTGTAGTAGCACCGATAACTGTTAATTCACCGCGGGACAAAGCAGGTTTCAAAATATCTGCCAAGCCTTTGGAGCCTTGACTATCACCGGTGGAACCAGCGCCCAAGATTTGATGGATTTCGTCGAAGAACAAGATAATATTACCAGCGGCCTTAACTTCTTTAATAAGGTTTTGGATATTTTCTTCGAAGGAACCACGATATTGAGTACCAGCTTCCAAACCGGAAATATCGATGGAAATGATTTCTTTATTTTTAATCGCTGCTGGAACATCACCATTTACGATTGCTTGTGCCAAGCCTTCTACAACGGCTGTTTTACCAACACCAGCATCGCCGACTAGAACTGGGTTATTTTTTGTACGACGTGCTAAGATTTCAGCAGTTTCTTGAATTTCTTTGTTACGACCAATAACAGGATCAAGCTTACCGTTACGAGCTTCATCTGTTAAGTTCGTACCTAAACGAGCAAGGATACCATCCTTTTTCATTTTGCCTTGTTGAGCTGCAGCTTGTGCTGCTTGGATTTCTTCATTAGTAGGTAAATGACCTGTTTGACGATAATAAGCAAACTCTTCAGGAGTTACTTCACGACCATTTATTTTATAACGACGATTTTCTGTGGAATAACCACCCATGTTACCCATCAATTGATTGAACAAATCATTCATGCTACCAAAATCGCTGCCAAAGTTATTGAAGTTGTTGTTCATATAAATTACCTCACTTTCTCACTACAAGTATATCTATTTGACCTTTTAAGACTCTTTAATTTCTTGCTTTATTTCTAGGTTTCTTTAACCTTATGTCATTATAATAAACCTAATAAGTCAAAAAGTCAATAAGTCAAAAAGAAAATTTTTGACTATTTTTGACTTTTTTATTTGACCAATGTATTTTGAGTAGATAAATATAGATAAATACTGAATTTATGGAAGGCTATGAAATTTGAACTTTTGCGTTATTTGTTATGAAAACAAATAGCTCACAGTATTCGCACTACTGTGAGCTATTGTATTTCTATGTGCTAAGTATCATCTTTAGCCAAGTTTATTATAGCATATCACCTGCAAATTCATAGTATAATTAAACATTTTAGTTTAAATGCAATTTCTCTAAAACCAAATCTAATTTTTCCTTGAATGCTTTGTTTTCTGCTTTTAGTATTTTGTTTTCTTCTTCTAATCGCTGAATGCGAGTACTTTGTTCTTCATCAAGTGTATGTTTTACACTCATTTCATCTTCCAACACATAAATAGCACTGATTGGACCGCCTTTATACCGATCTGAAACAGCCTTTTCATGAGAACGATAACCAAACTTCCACGTACCACCTACATTAAACATCAAATGTGAATCAGAGTCGAACACTTTTGACAATCCCATATTTAACATAGTTGATTCATTTTTATAATGAGATATACCAAGTGCTAAAGCGTTTGCATTATTATAATACCCATATCCAATCATAAATTGTGTTGGTTTTAACGGATCATACGCCACAGGTTTCAATGCACCTAACGCTGCAGCTTGTGCCCCCATTCCACTCCAATCTTTATATACTTCTTTCAATTGAGCCACATTTACCGCATCAGTATCTTCCATACCCGCAGCTACGCCTGTTAGTTGTCGAGTGACATTATTAGCTCTATCACCAATAGATATAGCACTTTGGGTTGATTTCCACGTAGCATCATTTCTCCCTTTTGCTAAATAACCTAGTGTACCCGCTAATCTATCTGCTACGCTATTATCCCCTAAAGAAATAGAACCAAGACCAATGGCTTTGGCATTATTACCTATTGCCACTGAATCTTCACCTGAAGCTGTTCCGCCAATAAGTGCTATAGAAGACTTACCGATAGCTTTAGATCCAAGGCCTGAAGCAAGAGAATAATCTCCTGTAGCAGAGTTGAAACTACCAGCGATAGTAGCAGCATAGTTACCACTTACCGTATTAAAAGTACCTCCTCCTAAAAAGGAATAGCTATAACTTCTATCAGCAGGTGCATCTGAAATAATTTTATTTGCTTCACCGCCAACAATAACAGAAGAACGTCCTATATTTTTATTGCCAATTCCAGATATAATTGTAGACCTAACACCTGTAGCATGATTGTCCTCTCCTCCTAAGACCATAGATTCATCTCCACTGGTACTAGTGTCAAGGTCGCTTGCTGTACTGTTAGTACTACTATATATTATTCCAGCAGCATAATTCACAGTAAAAGTCCCACTCAACAGCACTGCTAATGCGATATTAATTTTTAAGATTCTTATTATTTTCAAAATAACCTCCTCAAATTTTTCTTATCGTTTATGATTTACACGAACACGTTCAATTTTGGGTTTACCATTTTTATCCTGTTTAATTGTATCAACACAGAATAATGCCAACTCAGGTGCAAATTCTATTGTCAATCATGTATCAACAAGTACACCTTTTTGTACAGCTTGAGTTACTACGCCTGATTTCATTTGTAAAGCAGCTTCTAATTTAGCTACCTTTTCCTGTAAAGCAAGCACTTGTTTACCAAGAGCTCCCCCATCTTCAACAGAAGCTCTTGCATCATAACCAATAGTTGTTGTATTGGCGACAGAGCGTGTTTCACTAGAAGAAGGTCCTCCAAAAAGACCTGGTGTTATTATGCTCGCATTTATATCAGTAATAGAGTTAGTAATTTCATTACCTGCGCCAAAAATCAAAGAACCATTAGAGTTATAAATCCTATTAGCAGTACCAACAACAGCATTACCTAACCCTGAATAGTTACTAGCAGCTGTAGTGGACTCAATAGAGTTTAAAGAGCCATTAATAGTAGCCACAAAATTTTTAGTTGCATTAGCAGAATTAGTGCCATCATAATTACTGGAAATAACGGCGCCTAAGACAGCTAATCGAAAACATTTCCGCCCACTATTTCATCTCCCTACAGAAAAAAAACGAAAACATAACTTATATTTATAATATATCCTATATTAATCTTTTATGTAAAGTTCACATACATAATGACATAATAAGCTATGAATCTAAACTTTAAAAGTATACATTAGAAAAATATTATAATGCTTAATCGTAGAATGAAATTGAACACGAAAAGCGGATAGCTCATTACGAGCTATCCGCTTATTTCTTTGGTGATCCAGGAGGGATTCGAACCCCCGACCCACGGCTTAGAAGTGTGTAGCCAAAACCAGTATTTATCTAGGTTCACCAGTATTTATATATGTTTGCAAGTATATATGCAAGCATAATTACGTTATTTTTTTATACTTGCGTGGAGAATCTGTTCACATCAAAATTTAACCTCTCTAATTAAGGTATCCTGATTAGAAGCATCAAAGATATATTCTTTTTTTAATTCATGGTCACAAATATATCCTCTTGGCAAACAATCCACGTTAGAAGTAATCGGTCCAATATGAAATGAAACATAAAATAACCCATATAATACTAAGAATCCTTTTAAAACTCTATTACGATCCACCATAGAAAATATAACATGAGAAGATTTATTAATATTCTGACCAATATTAAAAATATTAGAGAGTATATTTTCTATATTTGTAAAGTCAGATTCCCATCTAGAAATATAACTATCTATATTTCCCCCTAAAATTGCATTTCTCATTCCATCAAAATCATCATTCAATATAAACTCATGACCAAATAAACGTGCAATTCCATTAAAATATATTTTTGCAGCAGCTCTCCTAACTTTCTCCATCTGAAAGCTTGTTTGAATGTTAACACTTCCACGCCCCAAAATTAGTTTCTGTTCGGACCTTAATTCTATACATCTACTTTCAACATATTTCTTTATTTGATTAATTTCATCTATAACTTTATTACTTGGCAAACTTTCAGAAAATACAAAATATAAAGTATTATTTATTATTGTGACATAACATTCCAATTCATCTATCTCAGTTCGTTTCAACTCTATGCAATTAATAGCAGGGGTTTTCTTAATTAAGTTATAAAAATTGTAAAAGGCATCATCATTTTCAATATTTAAAGCTTGAATATTATAATCCTGACTAATATCATAATTACGGCGAAAGATTAGTTGAGGCATAGTGATTGGATTACTTTTCAAATTAATAATTTGTTTACTCAGACAGCCTGTTTCATCTTGAAATACTCTTATTGAGTCATAATTTACATGATTTTTTCGACTTTTAGTTAAGTATAAGTATCTTGCCATAACTATCGTTGGATATTTTCTAATCAACTCAAGTTCCAATCCAGATAAATCGTTATTAACGTCATCACTAACCCACCCTTTGGGAAGACAATATACACCTCCTATAGATTTAGGAAAAATATGTTCTTTAGAACTAAAACTAGAATCAGATTCAGTCATCTTAGTATATATACATTGACTACACATAATTCACCTCTTTTTTGTTAACCCACTTAATATTATTAGTTATATAAGATCCAGTAAATTCAAGGTCATTATCTAAAGAATTAACGATATCACACAAAATCATTGTTGAATCACTTAAATCTAATTGCATATAATCAGTCAAAATTTCAAACTCTACAGCTGACTCTTCATCGAACCCAATATCAAGCATCATTTCTATATAACAATGATGAATTTCTCTGAGTATTATTTCTTCACTATAAATATATTTTCCATCTTCTTTATCCCAAATAGAGTTACTTTCATCTCGATATAAAATAGCTACTGCAATATCAAATTCCACATCAAAATTAGCCTCTTTCGAATCATTATCATAAAAGATAGAATCTTTTTCTATTTCTAAGTTCTTTAATTCAAAATTTTCAACATCTAAAAAAGATAAATTCCTATCAAAATCATCTTCAACATATATATCTAGATTTTTTTTGATATACTTACAAAATTCAACGTATCTATAATCTTTAGAGCGGAAAATATCTTCTATATATGTATATATAGCTTGCTCATTATCTGTAATGCTATTTATAGCTTCAAAAAAAGGTCTAAACTTTGAAAAAATAGTAAATCTGTTTGAATCTAGTCCCATACAAAACCCTTCATCATTAGATAAAATATAAATAGGTTCTGTAATATTCTCCGCAAAACTTTGTAAAGCTAATATATTAATAGCATCCTTAAACTCATTTGGCTTCTTATCTGTAAATGGATATATCTTCTCAAAATATCGATTTACCAACGTGTTTACATCTATAGTATTTATATCTAGCTGATGTGCATTTCTATGAGTTAAAAAAGTATTAAATTCATTTATGACTTTACTAACTGAATCATTTACTTTTACTTTTTTATAACCATAATATTTATCAAGAATATGACATGCATCATAAGCTCTATTATAGAGTTCTATCTGCTTATCAAGATCAACCTTTATATGCTGCTCAACCTCACGCCGTATAATATCACTATAAAGGAGTTTTACACTATTTCTATTCATAAGATTAAACAGTTTTCTAAACTGAAAATCCGAAAATCTATACTTAGCTCCAATAAATAAATTTGAATCTATAAATAAATAGATATAACTATTCATCGTGGCTCCTTCTGAAAATATTAATGATATTTACATTATATTTATCAATTCACATACTCTAAATTTAATAACATTATAGAATAAATACAGAAAAAAAATATAGGGGGCATAATGCTCCCTATATTTTAGGTATAAGACTTTGATAATCCACCGATTTTCTAGATACATCCCACTTACCAACAACAATTCGTTTCAAGCTCTTCCCTGGAGCATACTTTAACAAATCTTCTCGGCCTAAATTCTTTAAAACATTATCTAAAGTTCCTAATCCAGCAGAAGAAAGCAAAAATGCTTCTTCAGGATTACACAAGAGACAATATACCAATAATTGCCCTAAGTTTTGTAAGTTTAACTGCGTTTTTTTAGCCTCTATAAAGAAGATTTTAGCACTATTTTTCCAAATAACTATTCCGAGCACATCAATCTCAATTTTAAGACCTATAACCTGTGGATAATATTTTACAACATCATACTTCAACAAAATAGAATCTAAATATTCAGAATGACAATCTACCACAAAAACGGAACAATCATCACCGCTATATCTATCCTTAAGATACGTTTCTAACCAGTTACACATATCAGGATATAAATCAATTTCTCTTTTAATTTTATTCATGATAACCTAATTCTGAAGCCAACTCAGTCCAAGAATTAAAATGTTTTCCCCTAATTGCTACTGGGAGACTCTCATCACACTCCCGAGGATGTATAGGTTTCATTTTTCTTCTTATCGGTTTTTCCCAATAAAATTTATGGCTGTTTTTATTTTTTCCATAAGCAATTTGCTCATCTGCATATGCCTCTAAAGCTCTTCGTTTATGTATAATATTAAATCCGATAGGCAAAAACTCATTTGCCCAAATCTTTAATTGATGTTCTTTTTTCCAATAGTTTGGTTTACCATCATTATACATTTTTAAATTAGAATCTCTAAAATTAGGATGCCCAAAATCAATTGTTTGAACGGGTATATCCAATGACTTGAGCATATTAGCAATATCTATCACCATTTGCCAATTTCCTGGTACCTCAATATACACACGATGTGCTCCAGTTTGACCAAAAGCAATATTACTCTTACGAATATATCCAGTTACATCAGCAATTCCTCTTAATAGCTCTTTCTTTTCATCTGTAGTCATCTGAAACAATTCAGGATGCATAACCATATTTGAATGATGTACTCCCGAGCCAATAAAACGTAAAATTTCTCGCATTGTATAATCTTGATTATTTTTACTAAAGGAAATTCTTGTAGACGTATCCATAGATGAGATTGGCATAACATGTCCAATCAAGGGCTCAATAGTATTTCTAATATCTACAAGACTACTATTAACATAAATAGACGTTTCAAGGCCTTGATCATCAATCAAATTCTTATGAGGAATTTCAATTGTTATCGTTGTTTCATTAGAATGTCTTTGAATTTCCCCATTTCCTAGAATCATCCCAATCAAATATGCCATTTGTGCATTCATAAACTAATACTCCTCTATTTTCAAGGTACTATTATAAATTTGATCTGCAATTGCTTTAGCCATTAATGGTGGCACAGCATTTCCTATTTGTGTTCTAATATTAACCTTAGTCCCATAAAAAATAAAAGTATCATCAAAAGATTGAAGCCTTGCAGCTTCTCTTGGTGTAATTGAACGATTTAAAAAAGGATGATTATTTGTACCATTAGATGCTGCATCAAATCTAGTATCAATAGTTGGTGATGGTTCATCCCATTTCAAGCGTCCCCATGTAGACTTGAACTTTTGTTTGCCAAGTAAATCTTTCGGTAAATATTCTTTTCCTTTTTCTGGCGGAATCATTCTTAACTTTTCTACTGCTACTGGTGAATGATTAGAGGCCTTATGGTTATATAGCTTTAAACTATTCTTTCGCATATTAGATTGATATAAAGACGAAGGTGCTATTAAGTATTCTTGTTCAAAAGCACCTTCACCCGAATTAAGAAACGCTAAATCTTCTATTGCCTCTCTTACTGTCACAGTCTTGCTTACCGTAGGCTTTGGCAATGGAATTTTTCTATTTTTACTACAAATAAAAATCACACGGCTTCGAGTTTGTGGAACACCATAATCAGTTGCAGTTAAAATATCAACACTTACATTATACCCCAATTTTTCGATTCTATTAATAATCTCATCCCTAAACCAACCACGAGATGCATACATCAAATTCTTAACATTCTCAATTACAAAGACCTCTGGTTGGAGTATTTCCACCAAATGCAAATACTCCACAAATAAAAAATTCCTTGGATCTTCTAACCCCAAATTTTTGCCTTTTAACGAAAAACCTTGACATGGTGGGCCACCAACAATCATATTCACATTATATTTTTGAGATAACCGAATAATTTTCTTTTTGATGTTCTCATTCCGAATATCACCAATAATCAATTCACTATTGGGAATATTTTTTTTAAAAGTTTGAGCTAACTTATCATCAATATCTAGAGCAACTTTAGTAGAAAAATATCTATTTTGATGCATCCCATAAGACATTCCACCAGCCCCACAAAATAAGTCTAAAATTCTAAACTCCATAAATAGTCATCGCTCTCTTTTTCTGAATGAGTAATCGTTTAAATATTTCTTTTCCATTAATTTTGGGCTTAAAAAAATCATATTCATTATCTGAGCCGTGATTAGCTTCTCCTACAATTTTAAATTTATTTGGATCATGATATTTTAAATAAGTTAAAGGCACGCCCATAATTCCATTATAATCATGTGGAATCTCAGCAACTTTGGCTATATGAATTGCATCAAAATCATCATATCTAGGATAATATTCTTTTTTATATGAATTAAGTAAGAGCAATGGTTTTACCGAACGATTAACTGCTAAATTAGTTAACCACATAGCATTACCCAAGCTTCTCCATTTCTGCCCACTATCATCAATCCAAAATCGTGTTTTTCTAGGTTCTGTTGTTTTAGGAACTTTGAAACTCATATCCCCAAAATTATATCCCACTCGTGCTAAATCTTTCTTAATATATGGAAATACTTCTTTATAAGTTATGGCATTTTGATTACTAATCAATAAATACTCTTTTTTATATTGATTAATAACCGTAAATATTTCTCTAAACTTCGAAAACGGCGGATTAGTTATTACCACATCACACTTTGCCAAATAAGAAAGACTTTCCTCGCCAAGAAAATCTCCATCAGAATTAAGTAATGTTACTAACTGATATTCATCTAATACATCTTGTATATTATCAGAGTTTAACAAAGCATCAATTAATTCATTAGAAACTTTCTTGACATGCAATTTGAACCCTCTATCTATTGACTCGTCATTATACGATAAGCACGTTAAAGATTTAAGCTTCAACGTATTAAAATTAACTAAAAAATATTTAACAAACGCTGATTTATAAGGATTATCACAATTACACAAAATATGCTTATTCCTTAACTGCTCCGTATAATAAGGAACTTCTTTATCAATAGTATTATAATCGGTATACCATTCATCAGTATTGCCAGTATATTTTGCTTTATTCAATATCGAATTTCCCATGAGTAAATCCCCTTCAAGAACTTATAACAATTAATTTTACACTAAAATACCAATATATAGTAGACTAAATTTATTAATTACATTATTTCGATAGTTATATCTAACAACAATTATATCACACAAATGTTCTGTTTTGTACTTTAAAAGTCTCTTTTATTATACTAAAGACATCCATAAAGCGTAAAAATTTGATATATAACTATATATTATTACTATAATAGCATATATAGCTATTCCTTAAGGTTACCCCCAAGGTTCATATGAACCTTGGGGGATTTTATTATGGGAGGATTTGTATGAACAAATATTACCAAAACACATTTCTATTTATTAGTAGTAAAAAAGGATTATTAACACCTTTGCTACGAGCCTTACAATGGGCTACTAAAAATCGCATTGAGCGATTAGACATTCCACTTATCCGTATAGGATTAATGGAGAAACTGCTCAAAGATAGTCGTAATCATCTAATCATTGATTACGACATCTACAAACATCCACAAACTAAAGAATACGTTCTTCGTATTCGTACTGAAAGTGAAGGAAACACACATAGTATAGATTTAGAACATTGTCGTGTACATCTTTCACCTACTATCAAACTACATTACTTATCAGAAGAGAGATCACAATTAACTTATATTAATACAGATTCATCTGAACTGTATTTACCTATACGTTATAAAATCGAACTCTATATCAACGAAACTTATGACATTAATTACTTTATTAATTTAACTGCACTTAAACGATTCCTAGCAGTAGCCTTTCCAACCTTACACATTGATATCTTTGATAGTTTTAAAGCTATCCGTTCAAAGATTAATCGTTATATTAAATCATTGGATACCAATAACTGGTGTCATATTGCTAGCTATGAATCTAAATAATTTCATAAAAAAAAAAGGAGATACTATTATGAATACTACAGTAGAAAATATGCTAACAGAACTTTTACCTAAAGCATCCGTACAAGAATTAATTGAACGATATGGAGATCCATATGATGCCCTATTTAACGCTGAAGAAGCCGAATGGTATGACACACCTGGTATGGGAAATCGTGGCATAGCCAAATTGCGTGCTATAAAATCACTTATCAAAAATGTACAAAATCGCAATCGTAAAGCCCCTATTAATGTAAGTAGACCTAAAGATATCTATAAAGCAATGGCAGATATGCAGTATTTTGAAACAGAACATGTTCGAGTATTATATCTGAATGCTAGAAATCATCTAATTAAATTCGAAGATATCTCCATCGGAGATGTAACAAGTGCCTCACTCGATATTAAATGTATTTTCTCTTCTGCTGTTAGACTCAAAGCATGCGGAATTGTTATTGTTCATAATCATCCATCTGGTGATTCTCGTCCAAGTGATATAGATATTCGCACCACCAAACGAGTTGTTGAAGCTGGTCAAATATTCAGTATTCCTGTACTCGATCATATCATTATAGGTCATGGTGAATTTTATAGTATGAGTGAATGTGGTCAATTATAAGGAGAAAATCATGCCAGCAAAACGTTTCATTTGTCCCACTGGGGACGAAATCAATATGTATGAATGTTTATTAAGATGCCCTCAAGGTACACGTTGTATGTTTTTACCTACATTACGTGCTGTAGCATCCTCATTAGAAAGGAACTTAACTAAACCATCCGTTACGGAATTATTATCTGGGACACGCGAACTTTACCTCAAAAAGATTACTGAATACGCAGTAGACCCTCAAAAGCAACTGTATGCTTTACATGGATCAGCTGTACATACAATCACAGAGCGCCATACTACTGGAAACATGCTATCTGAAGAGCGGTTAAAGAATACCACTACAACAGGTCAGCTTGACCTATATGGACAAGTTCTTTCTAATACAGATACTACTTTAGGCGATCTCAAAATTACAAGTTCATATAAACTTATGAAAGCCCTTGGCTATTACAAAAAAGATGTTCAAACTGGAGAAGTTTATAAAAGCGGAGTAAAAAAAGGTCAACCTAAAACACGTAAAGAGTTATTTACTGATGGTGTGCGTCATGTATTAGATTGGGCCTTACAACTCAATTACTACCGTCTGCTTCTAGAAGAACAAAATTATACTGTATCATCTATGGTTATTCAGGCTTTATGTCGCGATACAGGATTGAGAATTGCTTCTGAACGAGGCATTACAAAACCACTATATCTCATCCCCATTAATCCAATTAGTAATCATTGGTTAAAACGATATATGGAAGCTAAAGCCAAAAGATTACAGTATGCAATCGAAACTGGTGTTGTACCAAAAAAATGCAGTCAAAGAGAATCATGGCATGGAAAAAAATGCGAAGGCTACTGTTCTGTTTCTGCACAATGTAAAGCTATCGAAGAAGCACTTCAATCTAAGTCAGCATAAAAGAAAGGAATACTTATGACACAATACTGTGGCATCATCATTACAGATACAGAATTGTATGTATCTGTAAGTAAACGGATACAAAACAAAATTAAGGTAATAGATCGTTATATACACAAACGAACTGAATCACTTACTATAGACTTATCTACTATTCATTCTAAAAATACAAATTGTCCTACTATCTACTCAATAGCATATACAGGAGAACCACAACTTATACTAAACAAAATCAACAATAATAGCCCAATTCAAACAGCATGGTTGTTAAAAGAAAAACTTTCAGCAGAACAAAACAACACTTTTAACTATCAATTTATACTGCCTACCATAAATAACCAACAATGGCTATATATGGTAGGCATTTCTCAAACTGACCTCTTGGCATTAAAACATGCTAATGATGTAAACAATATGGACGTTGAAGTTATATCATATTGGCCTATCCCATTAATTGATTTACACAAATCACATACTAAGCCAATTCTAATCTTAATTGAAGAGCATGATATTATTAAAGGCTATCTATGCGAAGGAGCAATAATTATATCTACTATTACATGGAATCAACAAAATGAAACACCAAAAGAAATGATATTAAGATTACTTCAGGAATCCCCTATCAAGATTGATGATAGCTTAAATATTCAAGCCTATTTATCTAACAGAACCTATGATCTATGGAATCAACTAATTGAACAATATGGTGCAGTTAATACATCAACAATATCAGATGTAGTTAATCATTTTACCTATCGTTGGAATCATAATGTATACATGGATGCATCTGTAGGACTAAGTTACTACTTAGCTCGCACAGGCATTCAATTGGAGGAAAATATATGACAAATACAGCATTATATGAAAAATTATCACTAGTTATGAAAAGTTGCAGTTATATTGAAAAAACAGGAGAAAATACGTTCCACGGCTATTCATATGTAACCAGCAGTGATGTATTAGAAAGGGTTAATGATGCTTTATCAAGTGTAGGTCTAATTACAACTGTTACCCCTACCCTACTTGATTTAAGAGAAGTACAGACAGCAAAAGGAAATATCGATAAGCATGCTACTGTTAGTGTAACAATTTCAATTATTGATATAGAAAATGGTGATTTAGTGCAAATTAGTGGTATTGGATCTGGTCAAGATAGTGGAGATAAAGCAATTATGAAAGCTGAAACAGCTGCAATTAAGTATGCATATATGCTTAGTTTTTGTATTGCTACTGGTGATGACCCTGAGGCGGATACTAATACAGATTTAAACACTCAGAATGCAATACACCCAAACGTAAATGAAACACACCAAAGGTCTAATGCATCTAATACTCCTAAACCAAGTATTACTGATGATTCACACTGTACAGACTGTGGATGTGTTATCTCAAGTAAAGTATCCAACTTTTCAAAGCAACGATATCATATGCCATTATGTATGAACTGTCAAAGAAATCATCAAGCTAGTGCTTAATATTATAAGAAAGGAATGTTTATATTGAAACCTGGTTTAAAAAACGTTATCTTAGAAGCTGTTACAATGGTAGTCTTATACATTATTAATGACAAGAAAAAGAAACCTTAAATCGCTACTCTTTTCACGTTAATACTTTACATAAGAGACATGAGGGATATAAGTGGTACGAGGACTATGAGTGCAGAATTGTTAGTGGAAAGTTTTGTAGGCTGAAGATAGTATATACAAATGAGGTTAATTGTTTGGACTAAAAATCTATATGTGGTGAAAAGCGTAGCGAACCACATATAGATTTTTAATGGACAAACGAGCAAGCTCATTTGTATATACTATCTGAAGTCTACGAAAGTTTTCACTAACAATTCTGTCACTCGTAGTCCTTGTACTGCTTATGTCTCTTATGTCTCTTATGTCTCATAGAATAGATGCGTGTTACTATATACTCAAACATACCCCACGGGAATATATTCCCGTGGGGTTTTATCTTATATACTAACTATTAATTTTCACTTCATCACATTATCAAAAATTCTTAAACTCCTTCAAAAAGTCAACTCATATTTTGTAATCTTTTCATAAATTTCTCACTATACCTGTATTATTTATCAACATTTATGGATTATCTATAAATATAAAAGTCATTAAAACCATGAAATAATGAATGCAGAGAATCTATTATAAAGGAGGTGAATAGCATGGATAATAGAAAATCTATCATTTTCAAGCAAATAGGCGCTAAGATTGCATATTTTAGAACTGTTAGAGGATTGACTCAAAACTCATTAGCAAACAAAATAAACATCAGTCTAAATACGCTTGGAAAGATAGAACGAGGTAAGTACAATAAAAACTTATCTATATCTATGCTATTCGACATCGCTGAAGGTCTGCAAATTGATATGGTCTTACTACTTACATTTACAGAAGATGAAAAAAGAGTTTGGCTTGAGGAAGCAGATAAAATAGATTAATTCTATTGTGTTGTTTGTATTAGGTAAATTAAGGAGGTTTTTATGGGGTGGTTTAGTTCATCAACTAACGATCCTATACAGGAGTACACCTGTATATCTTGTAACAGTAAAATCAAGGGGAATTGTACTGATAAAAGAAAAAACGGTATCATGAAAGAATCAAATCTTTATCTATGCCCCACATGTTACAAATCAAAAAGCTTAGATCACTATGATATAGATGATTTAAATAAGGAACAACTTTTAGCATTGTACCAAAAGAAAGGTTTTGTATCTCCATTTGATTTCACACCAACAAAACGAGTACATCGAACTGCACTTACCTACACTAATATGGTATATCTTGAACTAGATGAACATCAAAGAAAAATAAATATACCAGAGCTAGATGCTGGTATATTCAATGATTCTATATCTGACCACATCTATAACTATAGCGATATTGTAGATTTTAAAGTAATAGAAAATGGTTCAGAAAAACTTGAGGGGAATAGCCTATTAAAAGCAGCTGTAGGCGGTGCAGTATTTGGTGGAGCAGGTGCTATTGTAGGAGCATTACACGGAAGTAAAAAAACGATTGAAAAATGTGATGAACTTTCAATCAAAATAATCCTAAAAAATATGAGTAACCCCAATATATACATCAAATTCATTGGTAGTAACTCAGGTATTCCTTTTGGTAGAGAAAAAGATACTGGTTTATATAAGGATACAGTAAAAGCCCTTGAGGAATGTATATCCATCTTAACACTTATATTGAGAGAAAACAACGACCCTACCTTCCGCTCAAGTACAATAAAAACACATTCGAATTCTAAACCATCTAAACGAGACAAAATTGCAAAAGCAATGCAAGAACTCGTAGCTTTAAAACGCGAAGGCATAATAACAGAAGCTGAATTTCTTGAAAAGAAAGCCCAAATTATTCCCCCTAAGTCTCAAGAAGTAAGTAAATCACCATTACCGAAAAAAGAACAAGAGCTACTATCAAAATTAGAATCATTAAAAGTCTCTGGAATTCTTACCAACGAGGAATTTCAAGAAAAAAAACAAGCTTTATTGGAAAAATTTATGCAAAAAAATAAACTCTACTAAAATAAATGAATATGTATACGTATTAGAAAATCATAATATTAGTATTAATTAACTATAAGGAGATCTGTTATGGGAACATTAGGAACAATTATTTGGATAATTGGTTTTGTTTGGTTTATTGTCGGTCTATTTATTCCAAGAAAGGTCGCACCATTTTTTAAGAAGTGGCCACGATTAAAAATCTTTATTTGTGCTATCATACTCATCTGCATTGGTTCATATATGCAACCAGCTACAGAGACTAAATCTGCAGATAAGCCTCAACAAAAAACCGAACAGGTTGCAACAGAAAAAGCATCTGATGCAGCAAAGCCAGATGCAAATGAACCTAAAAAAGAATCTAAAAAGAATCCATTTGAACATCAAATTGGTGAAGCAGTACATAGTGGAAAATTTGATTTCACAGTCCTCAATAAAGCTGTATCAAATGTTTGGGTTGATGACAATGGATTTACACATAGTCCATCATCTGGTACATATGTAATTATCACATTAAAATATAAAAATACATCTAATGCTAGTGCAGAATTAAAAGGTAATACACTTGGATTAGTATTAGATGGAGCAACATATGGTTACCAATACCAAAAAGTTACTAACTCCGACGAATATATCGATATGATTAACCCTGGTATTGAAAAAACAATCAAACTTTATTTTGATGTACCAAGTGATAAAGCAAATTCCAAAGACTTTAAATTCATTATTGCTAAAGGAATGTTGGAAAGCGGTCCAGATGAACAATATGTAATTCTTAACTAAATAGATAATTAAAGATATACTGTATAATTTAAATTACATAATAATCGGGCGAGTGGAGTTCCA
>ERZ773079.200-NODE-200-length-41054-cov-10.270007_pt1 | contig 41054 bp, 42 predicted proteins | sample MGYA00511355_ERZ773079 | MGnify/ENA primary metagenome ERZ773079 (study PRJEB29015, sample SAMEA2737979) | human oral metagenome | biome: human oral; feature: human-associated habitat; material: dental | place: China | collected 2117 ... | reverse complement strand
TCAACCACCAGCAGTCCCTCGAGGTCGCCTTCGAGGTGGCCAGAATGTGCCACAAAGGTAGCGACGATATCGACCCTATGCTGATCGACATTTCACATGCCTTCGAAGTAACAAAGTAGGTGCGTTTATGAGATCAAGTAGGTAGCCAGAATGGCTCTTCGCATTTGCGGGTATGGTGGGTGGGGCTTATCGTCAGGCTTAGGTGATCTTTGAAGGCGTCCGTTGATTGCCTCAGTGGGGTCGTTGGAAGTGCGGGTGAGCGAAATAGGTCAGGATGTCGATGGCTCTTTCTGTCAGGATCCTGAACAGGGTCGTGATCTCCTCCAGGCCGTTGGGGATGGTTTGCTTCAGAGAGCTAATGGCCTGTTGTGTTGCATCAGGTACTTTCCCAGGCCCGGGTCCTCGGTGCAGTAGGCCTGGATCAGGCGGTGGTAGACGCCCCAGGCGGCCTGGACCGGAGCGTGGTGCTCATCGGCGAACAGAGTCTCGAGACCCCTGGCCTGGGCGTTGGTGAGCAGGTCGGCCTCGGTGCATAGGGTTGCGCCTGGCCCGGTAGAGTAGGAGTCCAAGGCTGCCCAGGCCCTGGGGAACTCCTCGCCAGCGGCGCTCTTGAAACCGGTGAAGCCGTCCAGCCCCACTGCCTTCCAAGCCGTCTCCAGGGCCTCCAGGAGCACTCCCATCCGGTATAGGTGCCACGCACCCCGCCCCAGCCGGTTCCTGCGGCGCAGAACCTGCGTCGTTCTCGCTGTTCAGGCCCGGCAGGTCGAAGCTGAGCTGGCCTGCGTTGAGCCGTTGCCTGGCGACCTCCTTGAGCACCGCCAGCTCAGCGTCATCATGGGCCGAGCCAATGTGCTCGATGCTGCGCGCCCCCCTTCCGGGAGGAGTGCACGATCTACACCGCACGGGCCCCCGACGCCGTCCTGACCGTGCGAACGTACGGACTCATACCCCCACGCTAGTGCGCACCCCAACCCACGCAACCCCCCACAATCCCAACAACAACCAGCCCCCAGCAACCCAACCACCCCACAATGAGCCAAGTCAGGTCGGGGTCGCAAGGTGCTCGTCATCGCGCACCGGCTGAGCACGATTCGCCGCGCCGACCGGATCGTCGGACTTGCGGACGGTGCCGTCGAGGCGGCGGGCACCCACGAGGAGCTCTACGCAATGGGCGGCGCCTACCGGCGCTTCTGGGACGACCAGACAGCCATCGACAGGTGGAGACTCGTGGGCGTGGAGACGGGCGCGGAGGACCGGGGGAGTCGAATCTGCGGCTGCTCTCGCGCCGGTTACGGCTGATTATCAGCGACAGTCGCTTTGAGGCCGCTCATCTCAGCCCCCAGCTGCTCGGCCAGTGCTGAGTCACCCAGCCGATTCGCAGTCAGCGCACGGTTAAACAGCGCGCCCGTCAGATCCTCAATCGCCCGGGGCGTGCCTAAAAGGTCCGCAAGCTCACGGAGTATGGTCGTCGACTCCTCGTAGTACCGATCTACCGCCTCATAGGCTGATTCGCCGAGCAAGGGGACCGGCCCACAGAGAACCAGACAACCGCCGCCCGAACAACTCAGACGAATGCGCAGCTCATTGAGCGCATGGAGAACTTCCACGCGGCACCCCTCTTCCCAGAGATCCAGCCAGAGAACGCCCGACCTGGGCAACTCACGTCGAAGCCAGTCGACAGATCCCGCATCGGACTCGCACAATGTCCACCGCTCACGATTCCTGCGGCACCACAGGACCGTCCTTTCTCTAAGGTCATCCACTTGATCGTGAGACTGCGCGACGAGGAACACAACCGTAGGCTCACCCTTGGTCCAATCCAGATGGTGACGCAGGTCCGACCACGCCTGATCTACGCCAACCGCCTCAGCCGATTCCCCGAACAACATGTCAGGTCTCATCCAGAAGCTCATTAAGAAGAGGCTGGGCGCCGTACCAGTCGACCGCCCCATTGCGGTAGCGCAGGACATATCCAAGGGCCTGAAGCTTCCACGCCTCAGAGGTCCGCTCACGTGGAGGCCGCAGCTGTCCCGTCTGTCTCACTGTCCGCAAGAAATCCCACTGCTCCTCGGTGAGCCCCACAGCAGCATACGAGCGCTCCTGACGCTCCACCTGACCGACATCGGTCCGGCTCACCGGAAGCGCACCATCTTTGACCAAGAGCATGGAGACCAGACGAAAGAGCTCACGGAACAGTCCGCCCGAGGCACAGATGAGGCGGTCTACCTGGCCTCCAAGGAGTCGCTCCAGGTCGCCGTCCGGGGCACGCCTGGCCAGTACCTGACGCAGAAGACTGATTCCCTCACGGCACTCGCTGCCGTCACGCTCCTGCACCTTGACATTGAGGACCGGCCAGATCTGCCCCTCCCAACCCGCAGGCTTGGCGTAGACCGGAACCGTGTAGACCACATGCATATCAGGCAGCGCCAGCTCCGAGGAGTACGTCGAGAAGACCGACTCAACAGAATCGCGAGCCTCATCAAAGGTGGCGGCCCGTCCGCGATAGTGGTCGATCGAGTCGACAATGAAGACAGGCGTCTTCTCAGGGGGCATGGCGGAGACAATCTCCTGGAAAAAAGAGTGCATCTCCTTCTTGAATACTTTCCGGTTGGAGTCCAGAGCCTTGGCGACCTGGGCGCGGAACTCCTTATCATCGCGTAGCGTGGCCTTGAGATCAAGGTCGATCGGACCCGCCGATGCGGCCACGCCCGCCTCTCCCTTGATCTCGAGCCGATCGAGGAACTCCCTCAGTCGTGCGACGAGCCGCCGCTTCGGGACGTCGGCCTCCTTGCAGTTATCGATGAAGCCCGCCGCGAGCGCAATAAATAGGGAGCCGCCATCAAGAGGAAGCTCCGTGTTGAGATAGTCCTCAATATCCAGGTACACAGGAACATAGGCATCACGGTCGAGCTCACGGCGCAGCCGCAGCAGCTCGGTCGTTTTTCCAGCTCCGCGGTAGCCCGACAGGAGCTGCACCGAGCCCCCGATGGTGAAGTCGATTGCCGTCGCCATCTCCTTGACGAGGTCAGGGCCGGCAGGACCATCGGCGTGCTCGTAGATGGGCACGTAGTACTTCTCGAACTGCTCCTCCTCGGTGAGCATCCGGGCCCCTTGGTGAAGGTTGACGGCACGGTAGAAGGCCTTGCGGTACTCCCGATCGGTGATAGCCATGACCTTGGTTCTACGGTGAGACCCGCTGATGCTGGAGAGAGGCTCAGCGGCGGCGGACGCCCGCGCCGGCCGTTCTGCCGGCCCCGGCGGGCCGCCGTCGGCGCGCCACCGCGGCCCAGGCCAGACGGAAGACCCTGCTCAGATCCGCTGAGTAGGGCAGGACCAGGTCACCGCTGCGGTGAACCGCCGGTGGAGGGACCTCGAGAGATGACACTGCTGCGCTCATGCCACGCAGCGTAAGAAGGATCACAGCCTCTGTGCAGAGCCGCGGGGAGGAATCCGCTCAGCGGCATCTCATCCTCCGGAAGGAGAGAGAACCCCGGCGTCGAGGGTACGAGCGCCCCGCGATGCAGAACGGCCCCGAGGGCGCTGAGCTCTTGCGCCTCAGCCCTGGAGGGCCAGGAGGTCCTCAATGGTCTGAGGGCGCACCGCCCAGCGGGCGCCGCCGTCCTCGACGGCCACGACGCCGGGCTTGGTGAGCATGTTGTAGTTCGAGGCCATGGAGTAGCCGTAGGCGCCGGTGGCGGGCACCGCCAGCAGGTCGCCGCGCCCGATGTCCTCGGGCAGGTCCACGTCCCACACGACGACGTCGCCGGACTCGCAGTGCTTGCCGACCACGCGGCAGCGCACCACCGGCGCCTGCGAGACGCGGTTGGCCACGGCGGCGGTGTACCTGGCGCCGTAGAGGGCCGGGCGGATGTTGTCGGCCATGCCGCCGTCGATGGAGACGTAGCGGCGGCGGGCGCCGTCGGCGAGGATCGCGTCCTTGACCACGCCCACCCGGTAGAGGGTGAGGGTCGTGGGGCCCACCACGGAGCGCCCCGGCTCCACGGAGACCCGGGGGATCGCAATGCCCAGGCGGTCGCAGGTGGAGCGCACGGTGCGGGCGATGGCGCGCGCCGCATCGACGGGGGCGGTGGGGACCGGGTCGGCGCCCGAGTAGGCGATGCCCACTCCGCCGCCCAGATCGATCTCGGGCAGCGGAGCGCCCACCCGGGCCCCGACCCTGGCAGCGAGCTCGCAGATGATGCCGGCGGCCTCCTCGAAGGCGGCGGTGCCCTGGATCTGGCTGCCGATGTGGCTGTGCAGGCCGCGCAGCTCCAGGTGCGCGCCGGCCGTAATGGCCGTGACGACCTCGTCGAGCTGGCCGTCGAAGGCGCCCACGCCGAACTTCTGGTCCTCGTGCCCGGTCGAGACGTACTCATTGCCGCCGGCGTGCACGCCGGTCTTGACCCGGATCATGACGCGGGCGGTCGTGCCCAGGCGGGCGGCGACCGACTCGATCTGGGCGACCTCGTCCAGGGAGTCGATGAAGATCCTCTCAATGCCCTGGCCGTCCCCGGCGCGCAGGGCGGTCTCGATCTCGGCGTCGAGCTTGTTGTTGCCGTGCAGGCCCACCGTCGACGGCGGGGCGCCGGCGCGCAGCGCCATGGTGAGCTCGCCCAGGGAGGCCGTGTCCACCCCCATGCCGGCCTCGGTGACGGTGCGCACGACGTCGGAGCACATGAAGGCCTTGCCCGCGTAGAAGGCGTCGCCGCCGCTCATGCCGTAGCCGTCCCAGAACTCCTCGGCCATGGCGGTGGCCCACACGCGGGCGCGGCCGCGCAGGTCGGCGCGATCCATGACGAAGGCGGGGGTGGCGAAGTCCGCGGCGATGTCGGTCAGGGCCATCCCGCCGACCTCGAGGACCCCGTCGTCGCGGCGCCGCGCGGTCCACGGCCACAGGTCGGGGCGCTCGGCGGGCTCGGGGCAGACCAGGGTGCCCGGAGCCGCCTCACCGGCGGGAACGGTTGCGGCAGCGGTCATGATTCTCCTTCTGGTTCCGGCACGGACGCCGCGTCAACCGATCTCGGTGCGGGGCTGAACCGATCCCGCGCTGAGCGCGACGGCAAGCAGCTCACATGCGCTCCGGGGCGCTCACGCCCAAGAGGTCCAGGCCGTTGGCGATGACCTGGCCGACGGCGTCGTTGAGCCACAGGCGGGCCACGTGCCCGGGGCTCACGGGGTCATCGCCACGCGGGGTGACGCGGGTCGCCCCGTACCAGGCGTGGTAGGCGGCCGCGAGCTGCTCCAGGTAGCGGGCCACGCGGTGCTGCTCGCGCAGGGCGGCGGCCTGGGCCACGGCGGCCGGGTACTGCGCCAGGGCGCCCAGCAGGGTGGCGTCGGCGGGGTCGTCCAGAGCGGCCGGGGAGAAAGCCGCCTCGCGGGACACGCCGTGCTCGGCGGCGTTGCGCGCCACGTTGCGGGTGCGGGCGTAGGCGTACTGGACGTAGTAGACCGGGTTCTCGTTCGACGTCGAGGCCAGGAGGTCCAGGTCGATGTCGATGGCGGAGTCCATGGAGGAACGGGCCAGGGCGTAGCGGGCGGCGTCCACACCGACGGCGTCGACCAGGTCCTCCAGGGTGACGATCGTGCCGGCACGCTTGGACATGCGCACTGGGACGCCGTTGCGCACGAGGTTGACGAGCTGGCCGATGAGGATCTGCATGTTGGTGCCCGGAGTGTCCCCGAAGGCCGCGCACATGGCCATCATGCGGCCGATGTAGCCGTGGTGGTCGGCCCCGAGCAGGTAGAGGGCGCAGTCGGCGCCGCGCTCGCGCTTGTCCAGGTAGTAGGCGAGATCGGCCGCGAAGTAGGCGGCGTTGCCGTCGGACTTGATGAGGACCCGGTCCTTGTCGTCGCCGAAGTCGGTGGTGCGCAGCCAGGTGGCGCCGTCGCGCTCCTCGATGACGCCGCGCTCGCGCAGGCGGTCGATGGCGCGCTCGACGGCGCCGGAGGTGTGCAGGGAGTCCTCGTGGAAGAAGACGTCGAAGTCGGAGCGGAAGGCGTGCAGCTCGGCCTTGACGGCGGCGAACATGAGGTCGACGCCGCGGGAGCGGAAGACCTCGGTGGCCTCGGCGTCGGGCAGGGTGGCCGGGTCGGGGCGGCCGGCGGCGAGCTCGTCGGCGGTCACCTGCTGGGCGATCTCACTGATGTAGGCGCCGCCGTAGCCGTCCTCGGGGGTCTCCTGGCCACGGGCGGAGGCCAGCAGGGAGGCGGCGAAGCGGTCGATCTGGGTGCCGTGGTCGTTGAAGTAGTACTCACGGGTGACTTCGGCGCCGCAGGCGGACAGGATCCGGGCCAGGGAGTCGCCGACGGCGGCCCAGCGGGCACCGCCCAGGTGCACCGGGCCGGTGGGGTTGGCGGAGACGTACTCGAGGTTGATGTGCTGGCCGCTCAGGGAGTCGTTGCGCCCATAGGCCTCGCCGGCCTCGACGATGGAGCGGGCGAGCTCGCCGGCGCTGGCGGCGTCGAGGCGGATGTTGAGGAAGCCGGGGCCGGCGACCTCCACGGAGGCGATGCCGTCGAGGGCCTCAAGACGCGGGACGAGGAGCTCGGCGAGGTCGCGCGGCTTGGTGCCCGCCTTCTTGGCCAGCTGCATGGCGACGTTGGTAGACCAGTCACCGTGGTCACGGTTCCGGGGACGCTCGACGCGGGGGTCGGGGATCTCTGCGGCGGGCAGGGCGAGGACACCCTCGGCGGAGGCCTCTTCCAGGATGGTGCGGATGGCTGCGGCAAGCTCTTCTGGGGTCACGCGCGTCAGCGTACCGTCAACAGGCGGAGCGGATCACGAGGGATACCGGCGGCCGCCGGGCATCGTGGGACATGTCGCAGTCTCACGCCGGTTTCGCTCCGGGGCCAGGACGCTGGTACAGTCACGCCTCGGGCCCCGGTAGCTCAGTGGATAGAGCGTCTGCCTCCGGAGCAGAAGGTCGCAGGTTCGAATCCTGTCCGGGGCGCCATCCCCGAGCCCCCGTCGCCACCCGCGGCGGGGGTCTCCTCTACTACCTTGCGAGGCATGAGGTCGTCAGTGCGGAGACCGAAGTGGCTCGCCACCACGGCCACATCCTCGGCCGACCAACCGACCTGCCCTCTGAGCTTTTTGCCCGCAACTGTCCTTGTAACACCAAGCATCTCTCCGAGCTGCTCCCTGGTGAGATGGTGGGCGAAGAGGTACTGGTTCACGCTGAAGCCAAGCGCCTCATTGAACGTCATCGTGTCGATGTCGGATGCGATCAGTTCTGCTGTCATGCGTCAATAGTACCACGGACGTTCAAAAGATGCACGCACGATCACTTGACAGCATGTGTGAGCAGTGCAATGCTCATCGTCATGAACGAGCAAAACTTGCACGGTTTCGGTGGATCGACGACAGATGATCTCCTGTCAACCGCCGAGGCTGCGGCGATGATCCCCGACTGCAACGAGCAGACGTTGCGGCGATGGGCGCGAGCAGGGAGTGTCCCTGCGGTGCGACTGCCCTCGGGCAAGCTCTTCTTTCGACGGGAGGACATTGAGGATCTTCTGGTCCCCCGCATCCTGACCTCAGAGAGAACTGAGTTACCAGGCCAAAGGAGGTTGCCGGTATGAGCTCTTTCGTTGGGCTTGGTGTCTGGCAGTTGTTGGTGCTCTCGGTGCTGGGTGGGCTGAGCGTTGTGGGGCTGGCCGTCACTATCGGCGCTAGGGCGAGGATGCCTGAGCGGCCGATGTGGCGTGGGGAGTACGTGGTGGCATCGATGTCGGCAGCCCTTTGGGTCGCGGTCATGCTTACCTTCTTCAGCATCTCTCCGTGGTGGGGCCGGCTGGTTCTGGGCGTCGTTCTCGCCGTGTGGGCCTCACTGACGTCTAGGGCTCAGTTGGCGGGTCTGTTTTCGGCGGCTTATGTCCGGCGTAAGACCGCGGAGGCCGACAGCGCCGGGCAGGAGGCGCAGCCGTGAGCTCGACGATGATAGGTGCGCTGGGGGGCACGTTCAGTGTGGCTCTGCTGCTGGGTCTGTGGGGCGAGGAGGCTCAGAGACGGGCTGGTTCTACCTGGTGGGCGCCGGCGGCCTTGGGGCTGCTGAGGGCTGAGGTGACCGCGGTGCAGGGTTTGTTGATCCTGCTGGTGACGCGGCCGTCGTCGTGGGTGCCGGCCGCGGGCCTGGCGCTGGTGGCGGTCTGGAGCGGGGTGGTCCGGTTCGTTCGGGTGGCTCAGCCTGAGTCCTGGCGTCAGCGTCGGTGGGCCTGGTTGGCGCCTCATGTGGCTCTTGTCGTGGCTTGGGTGGGGCTGGTGGGTGTTTTCCTGCCTGTGCCTGGACCGCTGGGTGAGCGGCTGACGACCGCCGCGGTCGTGGTGGCGGTGATGTGCGTGTTCTTCCTGGCGGCGCGCCTGATGGCGTGGTGTGCGGCGAGCCTTGGCTCGGGGGTGTGCCCGAGTGAGTACGTGGCGGCGCCTGTGCCCGAGAGGGCTTCGAGGCCCTGAGCGCCGTACCTGATTGTTCTTGATCGCTTCTTGTTTTTGAAAGTTACATTCGTGTTCTTTACGGATGAGGGGGTTTGTCGTGTCTTTTGAGGGGTTGTGGTCAGGCCGCGTGGCCGGCCTTGTCGGGCGACGAAGGAGCCTGGCCGGCTGCGCTGGGCTGTCCATGGCCCCGGGCGGGGTCCCGCTGTCCACCTGTGCGTGGCCGCCGGCCCCGGCGACAGCCGGCGGCCTCCACAGGTGGTCAGGGGGCTACGCGGGTAGCCCTATGCGGGAGTCCAGTGAGGTATCGAGTGGGAGGAGCTCGTGATGACAGTTATCGAGACAACGGAGTTGGAGCAGCGATTGTTGGCTGAGGCCGCCGACTGCGGCTGGCGGTTCTCGCTTGAGCAGTTGCGTGAGAGCCGCCGGGTTGGGCCTGACGGTCTGCTGGTCGCCCAGGAACTTCTAGAGGCTGGGGATGGTGATTCGCTGTCCCGAATCCCTGCTGCGGCGGAGATGGCTCTGGTGGATGAGTGCTGGCGCGCCGGCGGGGCATGGCTGCTGGAGGAGCTGGTAAAGGATCGTCGTCGCGCATTGAAGGCTTTGATCGATGTGTGGACGGAGGCTAACGAGCCTGCCGGTGAGGTGGTGGCGGGCCCGGCCAGGCTGGTTCGGGTGGCCTTCAGCCACGTGCTGTCAGTGAGTGGTGATCCGGTCGTGGATGAGGAGACGGGCTTCACCATTGAGTGCGTTGGTCTCGATATCTGTCATGACCGCTTGTTTGAGGCGCCTCCTGGGTGGGTGCCACCTATCGGCACGAATCCTGGGTTGCGGGTGTCGTATGACCCTGCGGAGGGCTTTGGGTTCTGGGCGGACGAGCGCCTTGACTGTGCCTGGTTCGTCTCGGACTGGATGGTTGACGACGGCTACGAGCTGAAGTCCGTGGATCGCAGCGTGTTTGAGGGAGTGATCCAGCGTCACGGGCACCGTTTAGAGAAGGACGACTGGCTTGAGTCGGTTGCCTTCTGCCTGCTTCCGGTTCAGGGAACCAGTAGTCAGGAAGCCGGGGGTGAGTCCTTCTTCCACGGCTCGATGCGTTTCAAGCCTGGCGAGGGCTTCACAAAGACCATTGACGACGTGCTGCGTCCGGAATCTCAGTGAAGGGAGGAGTTCTATCGTGACTACTTTGGATTCCTTGGTGGTTCCTGGGGATGGTGCGCCGGCGACGGGGCCGGAGCTGGAGGTCCTGGCGGGTGCTGCTGCGGAAGGGTGGTCGTACTCGCTGGAGGAGCTGCGGGTTAATCGTCGTCTGGCGCTGGCCGGCTTGGAGGCGCTTGAGGGCTCTCGTCAGGAGCGTGCTGGCGCCCGGCCTGCGCCACCGGCGTCGTCCGGGTCGGCTGACCCGAGTCGGACACGGCGGGGGCTGGTGGAGTTTGAGCGGCTGATGCTGGTGGATCTTCAGGACGATGCGGAGCTCGGTTGGCGGCCGGTGGTTGACGAGGTCACAGGGATCTCGTTTAGCGGGTTGTCGTTCTTCGTGCGGTTTGACCGGGTGTTTGAGTGGGTCTCGGGTGCGGAGCCGGCAGGGGCGAGTGATCTGAACGAGCTGCTGCGGGTGTCCTTTGACCATGCTCATGGGCTGCGGTTCTGGCCGGATGAGGGCTTGGACTGCGGCTGGGAGGTGTCGGGCTGGCTGGTCGAGGAGCCAGTGGGCTACTGCGTCAGTGCGGCTCGGCCGGTGGAGCGCAGTGTGTTTGAGGACCTGCTTGAGCGTCACTGGGACCTGCTCATGGAGGACAGGTGTCTCCAGTCGACGGCTTGGGGCTTTACGGATCTGGAAGGCGGTAGCGCCGCCGTGTCGGTGGTGCTGGACGGTACTGGAGGTGATCGGCTGTGACGGCTTGGGTTGAGGACGTGGATGTGTCGACGTCGGCGGGTCTGGCGTCGGCGTTGGATGCTGTGGAGGCGTCGCCGGAGGCGTGGGATTCGCCTTTGGGTCGCCAGGTAGCGAGTGAGATCGTGCGGCTGGTTCCACTGAAGGTGGGGCTTGGGCGGGTGGCGTCGTTGATGGCGTCTGGTGCGACCTCGCGGGATGAGGTGGTGGCGGATCTAGCAGCGTCGGCGTTGGAGATGCTGCTGATGCGCCGGGACCTGCGCGCCGGTGGTAGTGATCTGTGGGCGGTGCTGGTGAATCACTCGGTGTGGATGGTGCAGGGGCACCAGGAAAGGGATCGCCAGTGTGGTCTGAGCGGTGATCATGCGCATCCTCATCGGATGCGTAAGCGAGTCAGCGTCGCTGATCTGGACACGTCTCACCTCTCGGTTGGGGAGGGGTATACGGCGCCTGGCTCGGTGGAGGTCGAACGGCGGCGGGTCTGGGTGAGAGATGAGGATCTCGGGCCCTGCCTGGAGGGGGTGGCTGATGCTCTGGTGTGGGCGTCGGTGCCTGCTTGCGTTGCTCGGGCTGGGACGTGTCGGGTGGCTGAGCTGGCGGCGTCGACGAAGCCGCGTGAGCGCCACCGGTCGGCGCGTGAGGACGCCAGTGAGGGGGTTCTGGCGGCTCTGGGGGTCTCGCCGGGTGCTGCGGGGGCGTGGATGAGTCTGGTCGTCGGTAGTCGGCGTGGGGGGCTGGAGTCTGCGCTGGTGTGGTTGCTGCGGGAGCGGATCACTGAGGGCCTGGCCGTTGATGGCTTGGCCTGGGGTGAGGTGTTGAGTGCTTCTCAGCTGCGGTGGCTGCGGACGGTGGTGGCGGGGGTCGTGGTTCAGGCCCCGGCGGCTGCGCCGGCCCCGGCGCGTAGGGCGTCGTCGCACCGCATGATCGTGACCGGTGAGCAGCTGGCGCTGTTCTCGGTGGAGGGGGTGAGTGCCGGGGCGGCCGCGTAGAGAGGGGTTCATGAGACTCGCCCCCGACCGGTGGACCGGGCGAGGGCGAGAACCAAAACAACAGCACCCGACCAGAAATTTTCGAACCCTTTGGTCGGGGGCCTGGATGGAGTACGTCGAAACGCGCTCCAGATGATGGCTAGAGAGTAGTTGATGGACGCAACTTCCGCAAGGGTAGAGCTGGAATCTAAGGGTTCTAATCCTATTAATGCTTTAGATGGTGGGCGGGTTTCCGTTGGCTTCGTGCCGAATTCGTCGGTTCGTAAGTGGCGTCGCCCGTCGGTGGCGATGGAGCGGTCGCGTCTGCTGGTGGCTGCGAGCGTGCCGGAGGGGTGCGTGCTGGCGCCGAGGGTGTCGGTGTGGTTGGAGGCTGTGCGTGAGGTGGCTGAGGCGCGGGGTCTGCGCGATGTGCAGGTGGTGACGGTGGTGCGTGTGGCTCGGGGCCTGTGTGACTGGGTCGATGGGGCCTCGCGCACGACGCGGGTGGTGAATGAGCGGGTGGCTGAGCTGGCGGGCTGCTGCGTGCGGACGGTGCAGCGGTGGCTGCGTCGTCTGGAGCAGTGGGGTCTGCTGGGGCTGGTGGCTGGTGGTCGGTCGGCCAGGTGGGCGCCGCTGGCGCGCAGTCAGGACGCTGAGGGGCGGGTGGTGCTGGAGCGCCGCAACGAGGCGGCGGTGAGGTCGCTGGTGGTGCCCGAGGGGATGGTGGCGGCCGCTCCGGCGCTGGCTTCCTCGTCGTCGGCGGGGTGTGGGCCTGTGGACAACGAGGGGCCGGCCGGGTCCGGTTGTGGATCGAGGTGTCACCCCTACCCGCTGTTAGGGATTCTTGACCCCCGCACGCGCGCGCGAGGCGGCCTGGGTGGAAAGGGTTTGGTGCCGCTGCGCGGCGCTGAGGCCTTCTTGGGGGCCGCTGCGCGGCCCGGTGGCCAGGTTCGTGGTGATCGGCGGCGTGCGTGGTGGTCGCCTCGGCGCACGAGGAGCACGGAGGAGGCGGTGCTTGGGCTGGCTCGTGAGCTCCAGGAGCGCATGGTGGTGCTTCGGGGCTGCTCGGACCGGTACGTGATGCGCGTGATCCGGCCGTTTTTCGGGGCTGGTTGGTCGGTGGGTGACCTGGTGGCGGCGGTGGACCGGCGTCCGGATGGGTCGTTGTGGCCGCACAGCGGGGACCGGGGTGTGCGTGAGCCGGCCAGGTGGCTGATTCACCGGTTGTCGGCCTGGATCGATGGCGGTGGGGTGCCGGTGGCGTCGTGGAGGCAGGAGCGGGCGGCGGCGCATGAGCGGGCGATGGCGGAGCGTGAGGCCCGGATGGTGGCTAGGGAGGCCGAGCGCGCACGCATCGCCGCGCAGCGCGCCTCGTGGGGTGGTGGACCCGGGCCGGGGCAGCTCGCCGCCCGGAGGGCGGCCATGGAGGCCGCCGGGCGTTCTGGTGGTGGGCGGCATCGGTGGCGTGGCCGGTGAGGATCCCGGCGGCGGCGTGGGTGTGGCGCACCTTGGCACAGATACAGGTGTAAGGGGCATACCGGCCCTTTACACCACATGGAAGGAGGGGCACTGGGGTGGACTCTGATTCGGGTTCGTCGTCGCGGTGGCTGGTTGCGGCCGTGAGTGCCGGCTTAGTTCTGGTGCTTGTGCTTGGGCCGTTGCTGGGAGCGGGAGTGTATGTGTCCCTGTTCTTTCATGAGCTTCCGCGTGGTGCTGCTGGAACTGGGATGGCGTGCCGGGTTGGTCAGTCTCAGGTGGAGGCCCCTGATGGCAGTGGTGGCACGGTGAACTTCAGTCAGGAGCAGTTGAACAACGCGGCAGCGATCATCGCGGCGGGCAACGCCGCCGGGGTGGGGGCTCAGGGGCAGAAGATCGCGTTGATGACGGCGTTGCAGGAGTCCACGCTGCGCAATCTGGCCAACCCGGGGGTGGCCGGCTCGATGGACCTGGCTCATGAGGGCACTGGCAGTGACCACGACTCCGTTGGCCTGTTTCAGCAGCGGCCCTCGATGGGCTGGGGGTCGGTGGAGGAGATCATGACGCCGTCGAAGTCGGCGTCGGTGTTCTACGACCGGCTCAAGGGCGTCGAGGGCTGGGAGTCGATGGCGCCGGGGCAGGCGGCGCAGAGCGTGCAGCGCTCGGCGACACCAACCGCCTATGACAAGTGGGAGCCGACGGCGGGGGCTCTGATGGCGTCCTTGGCGGGGGTGAAGTGCGAACCGCTGGGAGCGTCGTCCGGTCAGGCGGCTATGGGCGTGGCCGGGGTGAGCGGTGGGCGGGCAGCGATCATCGCCTACGCCCAGGCTCAGGTCGGCAAAGCCTATGTGTGGGCCGCGGAGGGCCCGGACGCCTTTGACTGCTCAGGCCTGACGAAGATGGCTTACGCGCAGGCTGGTATCACGTTGGAGCACTCGTCGAGTGCTCAGCTCACGGCTGGTGAGCACATCTCGGCCGATCAGGCCCAGCCGGGCGACCTGTTGTGGTGGCCCGGCCACATCGCCATCTACACGGGCAACGGTCGGATGATCGGTGCCCAGACCCCGGCAGAGGGGGTGCGTGAGATGGCCGTCTACGGGTCCCCGACTTATATCCGTGTCCCTGGCTTGTGATCCCAGGGAAAGAGGCCTGCGCACAGGGGCTGCGTGGGCGGGAAAGAAACGTTGACCGTAGCTCACAGCAGTCCAATGGCAGGTTGGACAAAGGGAGAAGGAAGAGTGCTTAGGAAGGTATTTGACTGGTGGTCGTGGACGTGGTCGCGGGCGCGGCGCGGGACGAGGTTCGTGATGGTGGCTGTCGGGGTCTTCGTCCTGGTGGTGGTGATGGTAGCCGGCCTGGTGTGGGTTGGGGCCAACACCGACCGTCTGCCTTCCCCTGGTGGGGCGAAGGGGCCAGGCCCGACGGTCAGTCCTGGGGCGTCGGCACCGGCATCGGTGTCGGCGGCCCCGGGCGACTCGGGGTACGTGACGTCCTCGACGGGGATGGACTTCGGTTCCTCCCTGCCACGTCTGGGAGCGTCCCCGTTCGCGAAGACCACTGACCCGAAAATCTTCGCGCTAAGTGTCCAGGCATCGGTGGGGTACGACTATTCGAGTGTCCAGCCTGCCGACCCGGGGGCTGAGACTACTCGGATCACGGATTCCTGGCTGGCGGGGATGACCGGTGAGGACGGTCCTCTGGGAACTGAGAAGCACAGGATCCTGCGCCAAGCGGTTAAGGACTCGATCAGCCCGGATTACGTCGCCTACCAGATCGAGGCTCGTGAGCGCGACGAGGTCGATGTGCTTGGAGTCCTGGACACGGACAATACCGCGCTGCGCAACGACGTTGGCAACGACATCTACCTGACGGTTACTCAGAACCGGGAGACTCTGCATGCGCTGACCACGACGGCGCGGATCAAGACGACCACGAAGCAGGTCCATGACGTTTCTGGGTTCGTACGGACCACAGAGACGGCCCTGAGCATGATCGTTCGCTGCGACCCGAACGTGAACGGTGGGGTATGCGAGCTGGTTGGCATCGTGGGAGGTGGTTCGGCATGAACGCGATGAGGCGGGCCTACTGGTGGTGCTGCGGCTTGTTGGCTGCGGGGTTGGGGGTCCTAGTAGCAGCAGTGATCCAGCTGGCGAACGGAGAAGCATGATGTGGAAGCTTTTGAGGAATGTGCTCCTGGTACAGGTGATGCTGACGGGTCTGCTCGCGGTGGGGGTACTGGCCCCTTCGGCTGCCGCAGCACCCGGGGCTGCGGCAGCCGAGGGGCAGGTGGCACCGGCGGTGCTGCCTGCTGACCCGCCGGGCCCTGGGGAGGACCCCGGTGGTGGTGCGACACCGGTGCCTAAAGAGGGGCAGGGTGGGACGCCGGCTCCTTCCGAGAACGGCAAGAAGCCTGTGCGCACGGATACGATCGATCCCAATAATCTTAAGGACAAGGGCACGAGTGTTCCCGGAGCGCTCAAGGAAAAGCTCAAGACGGGTAAGGAGGTCGCCGACAAGGTCGCCAAGAAGGTCGCCGAAGGTACGAACCCGAATGACCCCAACGGTGGTGCGTCGGGATCGTCTGGATCGTCGAACTTCAAGTGGATCAAGGAGGTCTTGGAGACCTCAACGATCTGGATCGGTGACATGCTCGGACGGGCGGCGGCGTGGGTGATCACGTCGGTGCTTGCGATCGTCTTCGGTCTGGGCTCGCCGAACTTGGGTGCGGACTACATCTACACGTGGACTGGGCGGACATTCTCCGTGGCGATCCCGATCACCATCACCTTGGCGTTCTGGCAGCTTACCAGGTCCGCGATCCAGGCCCGCGGCCTGTCGGGAGTGCGTCGGGCGGCCGGTGGGTCGGTGGTGGCTACCGGCGCGTCTATGGTGACGCTGCCGATCCTGGTCGCCTTGACGACAGGGGTTGATGAGCTGCGTGCTGCGATGGTGTCGTGGCTGGGGCTGGACGTCGAGGCTCTGTCGAAGCAGATCACCGATATCTTCTCGTCGGACACGTTCCTGGCGCTGGCAGGGGTCTCCCCGGGATCGGCGGCCACCGCCGCGGCCGCCATGATGTTCGGCTTCGGTATTTTCTGCCTGCTGGTGCTGTTCTTCGCGATCGTGCTGCTGTTCGTGATGGTGCTGCGGAACCTGTATCTTCAGGCGGCTGCGGTAGTGACCCCGGTGGCCTACAGCGGACTGGCGGCCGACGAGACCAGGTCTTGGCCCAGGACGGTGCTGGGATGGCTGATGGCTCTGTTGGTGGCGCCGTTCGGTATCGTGATCGTGCTGGGGATCGGGTTCTTGGGGCTGAGTGAGATCGACAAGGCCGACTCGATTACGGAGGCGCTGTCCCAGATGGCGACCTGCGCGGCCGCCATGCTGGGCGGCCTGGCCTGCCCGGCCGTCTTCTTCAAGCTGTTCAGCTTCCTGGGTGAGGACGCGGTGGCGTCAATGGTCACCCAGATGCGCGGGGCTGTGGTCGCAGGGGCCACCACGGTGGGCAACACCGTCAAGTCAGTGATCAATGCGGCTTCTTCCCCCACCGAGGACGGGCCTGTCGGCCAGACCGTCAAGAGCGCAGCATCTCAGGAGTCTCACGGCGCAACCGACGGCTCCGGGGCCGATACGGGGGCTGACGCACAGGGTGCCGGTGAGCAGCAGAGCCAGGGCGACGATAATGGACAGAAAGCCAAGGTTGCTGCGGCGGCCGCGGCGGTGGCCACGGGAGGAGCCAGCGCAGCCGCCGGGGCCGGTGCAGGGGCTGCCGGCAGCTCAGGAGGCGCAGCCGCCTCGTCGTCGGGTGCAGGCTCTGGTAGCACAGCTGGTGGGGCCTCTGGCTCCACCAGCACTGCCAGCGGTGGCTCTGGTGGTGGTTCGGTTGGTTCGGTGGCCGGCGCACCAGCTGAGGGCGGCGGGACCACAGCAGGTGGTGGCGCCACGGGCGGCTCGGTCACAAGCACCGGTGGGGTCAGCGGCTCCGGTGGTGGCGGGTTGTCCCCCGCTCCGACACCAAGCCCTGGCATCTCTGCTGGCTCTGGTGGTGGTTCGGTTGGTTCGGTGGCCGGCGCACCAGCTCCGGCTCCTGTAGGTGGCGGGGACTTCGCCGGCGCAGAAGGTGCTGGTGGCGGCGGGTTCGCTGCCGCACCGGGGCCTGCGCCCTCCCCCGCCGGCGGATCCTTCGTCGGCTCTGGTGGTGGTTCGGTTGGTTCGGTGGCCGGCGCACCGCCGGCCGGCTACGGCTACAACCAGGCTCCTCCCCCGCCCCCGACCACCAGCTACTCGTCGAGCTCGCTCTACGGCTACAGCTCTGGAGGGTCGGGTTACGGCGGCTACGGCTCGGACTATCAGGGCCACCGATCGACGTCCTCGGCTGGGGCCGATACCGAGGTGTTCGCAGCAGTGGATGTTGCTGATGAACCGGTGGGTATAGATCCTTTCGAGCCTGATGAGGCCGGCTACTGGGAGGAGGTGTGAGCCATGAGGGTCGTCACCCCGGATGTCTCGTTGTGGAAGTACATCAGAGGGCTCATTGACGCTCTGGGTGGCTTCCAGGCCGGAGTGCTTGTCGCTGCTGTATTCGGCCTGCTGATCGGTGCGTGCCTGTGGGCGTGGGGAGCCAGCAGCGGTAACGGCGGTATCTCCGCCTGGGGGAAGCGAGCGATCGCAGGCGCTCTGGGATGTGCCTTCTGTGCCACGGCGATCCCCAAGATGATCGCGCTGACTATCGCACAGATGTCGTCATAGCGGCACAGAGGAGCCGAACGCCCCTCACCCCCGGATGGGTGGTGAGGGGCGTGGCGCACCTTGGCACAGATACAGGTGCAAGGGGCATACCGGCCCCTTCACCACATGGAAGGAAGTGGTTATAGTGAATAACTATGACCCGGGGATTGTCCCTAACTGGGACTTTTTCCCCTGGATGCCGACGCTCAAGAACGCGGTGGGTGGGTGGCAGGCCACCGCCCTGATGTATCTGGTGGCAGCACTGATCGTCTCGGCGGCAGTCTTCGCCGCTGGCCATTGGTGGGACCATGGCAGGTCGACGATGGCAGGTAAGGCCGGGATCGTTATCTGCCTGATCGCAGCAGCAGTTGTCGGCGCATCCAGCCACGCTATCGGCTGGGCGGCTAACCTCGGGATCTTCGGCTGATGGCGGCGCCAGCAGCGGAGGTCATTCCGCGCAAGTCCTCGTCTGGTTTCTTTCTGGGCCTTTCGTTTCCTGCGGTGTGCTGCGTTCTCGCCGCTCTGATCATCCTGGCATTCGCTACGCCAGTGTTCGGAGGTATTCGAGGAATAGGATTCACGGCACCGGTATGGGGTCCGCTGCTGGCGTTGGGTCTGGTGCCCGTGTCCTATATTGAGGGTCGTGCCGTGGATTGGGCCCCGATCGGTGCGTCGTACCTGATCCGGCGCGTGACCGGTCAACACCGGTACCGGGTCAGGGTGTGGCGCACCCGCCCGGAGGGCACTCTCGGTCTTCCAGGCAACCGTGCCGCCATGAAGATGCACGTGGACGAGGTCACGGGAGCCGTGATGGTGCGCGATCCTCACAAGAAGACTCTGGCCGTCACAGCCTCAGTCAAGAGCGGCTCGTTCCTGCTTGATGAGACCGACAAGAAGAACGCCAAGGGTAACGGCTACGGGAGACTGCTCTCTACTCTGGGTGCAGCCGACGGAGTGAAGCTGATCCAGATACTCGTGCGCTCCACAGCCGATGCCGGCGCCGATGTGCGCCGCTACTGGGCGCAGAACCGGGTCCAGACGGGTACAAGCAGCCCGGTCCAGGCCTCTTACCGCGACCTGCTTCGGGACGCGGCGTCGTTCACGGAACGTCATGAGACCACGATCACGGTGGTGGTGGACCTGAAGAAGGTTAAGTCGGCTGTGCGCTCCTACGGCGGTGGAATGCAGGGAGCCGCGGCGGTGATGCGTCAGAGGATGCGGACTCTGGAGTCTTTGCTGGATGCTGCTGGCTTGCAGCTGCGGGGCTGGTTGACCAAGGAGGATCTTGCGACAGCGATCCGGTGCGCCTATGACCCGGCAGCAGCCACAAGGCTTCAGATTCATCCTGAGCAGGTCGAGGACCTTGAGGACGCCGGTCCGATGGCTGTCGACGGCGGCTGGACCCAGGTCCGTACCGACAGCGCTCGGCACAAGGTGATGAGGGTTGCCAAGTGGCCACGGGCCAAGGCGGAGATCGGCTTCCTCAAGGACTCCATCATGGTTCCGGGTACCGTGCTGGCGGCCTCGTTCCTCTATCGGCCGGTGCCTGCTGCCAAGGCGGCTAAGGACGCCCGTCGAGAGGGCAGCCGCGAGGTGGAGGGCTTCAAGGACCGGCAGCGGGCGGGAACTCACTCGACGGTGGTCAACGAGATGGACCACGCCCAGGCGGTGGAGCACCTGGCTGAGCTCAATACGGGCTTTGCCGACATGGACCACACGGTGCTTCTGACCGTCTCGGCTCCGAGCAAGGAGGCACTGGCTCAGGGCGTGGAGGACGTGCGCAACGCGGTGCGAGAGGTCATGGCCGAGCCCCGGACAGTCATTTGCCAGCAGGATGAGCTCTTCGAGGCCGCCACCATGCCGCTGGGACTGGGGGTGAGGTGAGATGTCCCTGAAGGTAGGAAGTCTCGTTATCGGCCGGCAGACGCGTCGGCAGCGACGGCAGGTGGCGAGGGCTGAGAAACAGCGCTTCCATGAGATCAACAACCAGCGTAGGGAGCACAGGCGAAGGGAGAAGGAGGCTGAGGCCGACCTGTGGGAAGGGCAAGAGCTTCCTGCCGAGGGTGAGGCTGGCGACCGGATGGGCAGGTCGGTGATCCCGGCCTACGCGAGCCTGACCAGGATCAGCACGAAGAAGGCTGCCGTGCAGTATCCCTTCCTGGCTACCGACTGCCTAGGAGGCGACGGTGTCCTGATCGGGCGCGACAAAAACTCTCGGACGGCCTTCTGCTTCGACCCGTTTATCGAATACACCAAAGGGAGCCTGTCCAACACCAACATGGCCATCATCGGCAGTATCGGGACGGGCAAGTCATCTCTGATGAAGTGCATGGCGCTGCGGGACCTGGTCTTTGGACGCAGAACCTTCGTTCCCGGCGACCCCAAGGGCGAGTGGACTGGCGTGGTCAGAGCCGTCGGCGGGGCGGTAATCACGATCGGGGGCACCTCTCGCGACCGGCTTAACCCTTTGGACGCCGGCCGGCGTCCGGAGCGCGACAAGGAGGGAAAGGTCGTCTCTGACGAGCAGTGGCGCGACATGGTGGAGAACCAGCGTCTCACGCTCATGACGGCCTTGATCTCGACCCTGATGGACAGGGCCTTGAACCAGGCTGAGCAGTCCGCACTGACTGTCGCTTTGAGCGCTGCCGTGAGGCGTCAAGAGGTTCCGCTGCTAACGACCGTCGTCGATGAGCTGTTCGAGCCGACCAGCTCGGCCACGACACTCCAGGGTTTCCGGGACAGCGAAGATCTGAAGGATGTGGGCAGGGAGATCGGCTTCGCTCTTCAGAGACTGACGATCGGGAGCCTCAAGGGACTGTTTGATGGCCCATCGACCGTGCGTTTTGATCCCCTGGCGCCGATGATGAGCATCAACCTGGAGAACTTCATGCAGGAGTCTGAGGAGATGGCGCTGGTCATGGCATGCACCAGCTCATGGTTCGAGGCCTCACTACGTGGAGACGACCTGGGGCAGCGCAACGTCATTTACGAGGAGGCCCATGAGCTGATGCGCTTCCCGAAGCTGCTGGGGCGGATGAGGTCGAACTTCAAGTTGGTCCGTCGATGGGGACTGCGCAACGTGATCGCGCTGCACCGCATCAGCGACCTGGACGCCGTCGGATCATTGGGCTCTAAGCAGCGGGCGGTGGCCGAGGGCCTGCTGTCTGACACGTCGACCCGCGTGGTCTACCGGCAGGAGTCCGACCAGTTGGAGAACACCCAACGGGTCCTGGGCCTGAGCGACACCAGCATGTACGCGATCGAGAATCTCTCGATCGGCAGTGGCCTGTGGCAGGTCGGTAAACGCCCCTTCCTCGTGGCCCACCACCGTACCCAGTGGGAGCAGGCCATAACGAACACCGACTCAAAGATGGGAGAGCGGAAATGAGCCGAAGCAGCGGAACTGACTCGATGATGAACTTCGGCCTGTTCGTCTCAGTTGGTGGCGCGGCCGTAGCCGCCTCGGCCCGACTCGCAGCCGGCGTGGCCTGCACCGCCAGCGGGTGCAGCGTCAGTCGAGACCCGGTCAGCGGGACGATCGCCTCGGTCCTCCTTGTGGCGCCGGCGCGGGCCTGGGGTGCCCAGGGCATGAGCGGGATCGTGTTCTGGCTCTGCTGGGTGGTCATGCTGGTTCCGGTCGTGGCCGGGGCCGTGTGGGTGTGGCGCCAGGCCAGCGCGCGAGGTCTGCTAGGTGGGTCGGGTCGCAGCGGCGACCTTCGCCACGAGAAGGGCATGGCCACCAGGAGCCAGGCGGTGCAGCACTTCGGGGCCAGGTCGCTGGAGAAGATGATCTGGCTTCGCCCTGACCTTGCGCGGCCCACCTGCTGGGAGCTGGGCTACCGGGTGGGAAGGTGCCGGGGCGTTAACGCCTTCCTTCCCAAGGAGGACTCCCTGGTGGTTCAGGGAATCTCACGCATGGCTAAGTCAAGGTTGCTGATGGAGGCTGTCCTGGCCGAGTTCACCGGCGCGGTGGTGGGGACCTCGGTGAGGGCCGAGATGGCGGCCCGCACCGTCCTGCACCGCCAGGCGCTGGGCGGACCGGTGGCGGTCTTCGCCCCCGGCGGGGTGAGCACCACCGGTGAGGCCGGCCGGGTCCTGGAGCGGGCACAGCTGCGCTGGTCCCTGACCAGAGGGTGTGAGAACTCGAGGGTGGCCTTGCGCCGTGCCAAGGCCCTGGCCGCTAACGCCGGTAAGGGCACCGGCGGAAGCGCAGCTTTCTGGGAGTCTCACGCTCGCCAGGTCCTCGCCCCGCTGCTGCACGCCGCGGCCCTGTCCGGTGAGGGCGTCGAGGCCCTGGCCAGGTGGACCCAGAGCCCGGCTCGGGCCAGGGACGCCGTCGCGGTCCTGAACACGTCATCCGCAGCGGAGCGGGGGTGGGCAGACCGCCTCGATGGGGAGCTCTCGGGCGACAGTCGGACGGTGGACAACATCTGGGCCACGGTCGCATCGTGCGTCGGCGAGCCGTTGATGGACTCTGAGGTGCGCGAGATGGTCTCGCCCGCTCCGGGGATGGAGCTCGACATCGAGGACTTCATCCGCCAGCGGGGCACCCTGTACGTCGTCAGCGACAACAACGACTCGGCAGCTCCGTTCCTGGCGGCCTTGATCGAGGACTTCTACGCCGTGGCCACCGAGCTTGCCAACCGCTCGGAGGGCAACCGGCTGTGTCCGGGGCTGCTGCTGTGCCTCGACGAGATCGCGAACATCGCGGTGCTGCCGTCACTGCCGAAGATGATGAGCGCCGGCGGCGGAAGCAACATCACGGTCATTATCTCGATCCAGGACCGTGCTCAGCTGGCTGCCCGGTTTGGTCGTGACGTCGCTCAGGCGATCTGGGCCGCGGCCACGGCAAGAATGCTGCTGGGCGGGACCATGGACGGTGAGACCCAGCGAGATGTCGTGGCCAGTATCGGTGAGCGCACCGTGGAGCGGCGGACCGGGTCCACCGGTCTGGGACAGTCGTCGTGGGGAGAGGTCAGGGAGAACGTCGCTACCGCCGGCCAGGTCCGTGCCCTGGCCAAGGGCAGCGCCCTGCTGTTCAAGGGCGCGGCGCCGGCGGCCGTCATCGACCTGATGGACATCGACACCCGTCTCAAGCACCGGGGCCGCCGGTACCCGTCCCCCACCTCGGTGGCCGCCAAGCCGGCCGACCTGGCGGTGGCTGCGGAGCCGTACCGGCCGCCCGAGCTGGCACCAACCAGCTACGGGCAGTGGCCGGCCGGCTCGCGCCAGCAGACCCCTCCGACAACGACACCGGTGGGGAGGTGAGTAACGCATGGACAGGAGCACGAGCGATGAGGTGGTCCTCTACGGGAGGGCCAACTGCGTGCAGTGCACGGCTACCGGACGCAAGCTGACGGCCATGGGGGTGGCCTACACCTACAAGGACGTAGACGACCCTGATGCCGCCCGTGAGGCGGAGCGGGTCGCGGACCGCCTCGGGGCACGTCAGCTTCCCCTGGTGGTGGCCGGCGACAAGGAGTGGGTCGGATACCGACCCGACCTGATCGAGCGGCTGCGTCCCCCTGAGGTGGGGGCCGCAAGCCGCAGCCGGGCGCCGGCCCCCACCCGAGAGAGAGCCATGGAGATGAGCGGCTGATGACTGGGCTGAGAAACAGGCGCCGCCCACTGCGTACCCCGGGGCGAGTGGCGGCCGGTAAGCGCTATACGGACTGGCTGGCCTCCCCGGGGTGGCACAGGCGCCGCCAACGCTGGGCGAGCGAGGAGCAGCGCCGCTACGGGCGCATCGTGTGCGCTCTGTGCGGGGCCCGGTGGAGCCAGTCCCGCGGGGACCTGCACCACCTGTCCTACAGCCGTATGGGCAGGGAGAGGCACGAGGACCTGATGGCCATGTGCCGGCCCTGCCACGAGCTGGTGCACCAGGCGATCGACGCCTCACGGTCCTGGCAGAGGCTCATCTCCCGGGGCAGGAGGCGTCAGGTGACCCTGGCGATCATCGAGAGCATCAGACAGTCACGAGCACGCAAGAACCAAGGTACTGAGCAGGAGTAATGATGAGTGAGGCCAGCAGCACCACCGCTGGCGGCGGGGCGTGGGACACCAGTGGCGGGGCGAACGGGGACGACATCCCTTTCGCCCCGACGATCGACTGGTGGGCACTGACACCGCAGGAGCGTCTTAAAGAGCTCGGGCAGCTACGAGTCTTCGTGGCCCGTCTGGTCATCGACTATGAGCTTGGCCCCGAAGTGATCCCCCCGTGCTGGGAGAGGCACGAGTGGGTCGTTCGCGTTCTTGACGCTCTTTATCGTTCCTATTTGATTGCGACACACCCCGTCCAACCCGGTGAAGCACTCATCGGGTGGCACCATAATTTCGTATTCGTTCGTGATCTGCTGCGCGAGGCATTCACCGGCTCGTGCACAGCCAGCAGTCACGTGCCTGCCCGCTCTCAGTCGTGGGCGGCAGATATCGTTGCCGGGGGTAAGGACAGTCTAGAGTGGATCGGACGCCACAGGGAGGCGATGGCCGCTTACCGCACCGAGGCGGAGGCGGCGGCCGTCGCGGCGGCGGGCGCCTGACGGCACACTCTGATGACTGGAAGGAAGCGACAGTTCTGTGGCCGTGCGGCCACACGGAGGAGCTCATGCTGACCTGGCTGCCGACGCTGGCCGCCCGGCGCAGCAAGGCCAGGCAGACAGCGCGCGAGGACGGGTGCGTCACCTGCGCCGCCGGCGGCGCACCGGCCCAGGACGCGGTGGTGGTGCCGTTCCCGGAACGGCCTGAGCCGCGCAAGCGGGGGGTTCCTGCATCCGGGCAGGCGATCCTCGACGAGCTGATCGAGGCCGGCCAGGAGTGGATCGAGGTCACCAGCACGGCCGTGAGCCTGCTGGTGGAGTACGTGCCCGAGGAGATACGTGTCGACGTCGTCCCCGGCGCGATGGCGGTCGTGGCCAACCCGGGCCCGATCGTGCGCTCGTGGGGCCAGTGCAGCGCCGAGATCGGTGGCCGTATCGCCGCCGGGGCGGCCAGCATCACGGTCCTGGCCGGTGGAAGCGCCGCAGTGTGCGACGGGGGCACGCTAATGGCCCTGGCCGGCGCCGGCGTGGTTGGTGCCGGCGCGCGCCTGGTGCTCAACACGGAGATGGACGACATCGATGAGGACCTGGTCGTCCACGCCCTGCCATGGTCGGTCGTCGTGGTCGACGGCGTCGCCGAGGTCGTCACCGCACAGCCGTGGGGCGTGATCGTCGACTCTGCCGGCAACACGAGTCCGGCCCTGTCCGAGCCGGCCGACGACCTGGGCGAGCTGCTTGAGGTGGCCCAGGCCATGGGCGCCCACCCGGGCCTATAGCTCCCTGCCTCGGTCCTGCTCTCTGCCCGGCTGCTGCCTTGTCCTGGGCTGCTGCGGTACGCCGACCGTGCCTCTGGGGGTGCGGCTCATGGTGGGCACCCCCGGGGCTCGCCCAGGAGCCGGGGCCGCCTGTCTGGGGGCCTGCTCGGAGAGCCTGCGGGCCCTAAGGAGCGCCTGGGTGGCGCGGCGGCGGTCCTCGACGACGGTGCGGTCGATGTGGGAGACCACCGGCCCCAGGGTCGCCTCCAGGGAGGCGTCATGGGTGGTGGCGGTGATGGGTCCGCCGGGCGGGTCGATGATGCCGTACCGGTCCCGGTAGGCCGCGACGGTGCGGGCGGCCTCCAGCCACTGCGCGCGCACGCGCGCGTCGGCCGGCGCGGGGCCGAGGTCCTTCGTCCAGGGCTGGCCCTCGGTCAGGGCCTGGTGCAGGACGGCGCTGGCGCGGGCGGTGATGAGCTTCTCGCGCTCGTCCAGCGCGCGCTGGATGTCGGGGTCGGCCGACGGGGGCGCGGCGGGGATGAGGCCGGCGATGAGTCGGCGCTGTCCGCCGGCGGAGGTGTGGGCCTTGCGGGCCTTGGCGACGCGGCCTGCCAGGTCGGCGGCCGGGTGAGCCTCGTTGAGGGGCTTGGCGCCGGCCAGGGCCGGCAGCACCGTGTTGACGTCCAGGCCCGCGCGGCCGGCGCGGCGCAGCTCCTTGGCCAGGGCGTCAGAGTAGTCGTCGGCCAGGATCCGGTCGGCCTGGCCGGGCAGGAGACGGGGCAGGGAGTTCTCCCATCCCCAGGCGGCCTCCCCGGCCGCGATCGTGGCGTACTCGTCGGCCAGGCGCTTGACGGACTCGACCTGGTCGGCGTGGCGGTCGGCGGCCCTGCGGGCAGTGGCCGGGGCGGTGTCGCGGGACAGGACGTCGGTGAGGATGTGGGCGGGCTCCTGCGCGAACTGGGGCATGAGGTCGTCATCGGCCTGGGCGCCGTCGGTGACGACGTGGGCGACGTTCGCCGACTTGCCGCGGGTCATTCCGACGTAGAGGGCCTGGCGGCCCATGTCGGGGGTGACCACGACGTGGCAGTCGTCCACGGTGCGGCCCTGGGCGCGGTGGATGGTGGTGGCGTAGCCGAGCTCGACCTGGGCGGCGACGTAGTCGGCGGGCAGGTGGATCGCCTCCGCAGCCGGGTCGGCGGCAGGGGTGACGAGCATGGCACCGTCAGCGGACACGGCCTGGACCGTCCAGGTGGCGCCGTTGTGGGCCCAGTGGCGACCTGAGCGTAGGGCTCTCGCGTTCTTGCGGGTGACGATGAGGTCGCCGGCTGACGCTTGGTTGCCGTCGGCCAGGGTGACCTCCCGGCCGTGCACCTTGCCGGCGGACTTGAGGTCGGCGCGGGCGCGGGCGGCGAGCTCGGCGGCGGTGGCGTTGTCGGCGGCGACCATGAGGCTCGTGCGGCCCTGGGCGGTCTCGCTCGCCCAGGCGGCGTGGACCTGGTCGAGGACCTCCTCCTGGGGCCCGGCCTGGACCGCACCCTTGGTCATGTAGGTTTCCACCGCCCTGCGGTCACCGGCGCGCAGGGCCAGGGAGGCCGGCCCCTGCCAGTCGTCGACGAACCGGTGAATCGTCTTCAGGGAGGCGACCTTCTCGGGGTGGGAGTCGATGAGCATGCCGAAGCTGCCGCCGGCCTCGACGGCGGCGAGCTGGTCGGGGTCCCCGACGGCGAGGACCTTGGCGCCGGCGGCGTCGGCCTGGGCGACGATCTCGTGCAGGGGGATGGTGGCGGCCATGGAGGCCTCGTCGACGATGATGAGGTCACCGGCCTCCAGCCGCGCCTGCGGGGCAGGGGTGTTCTCGATGCGGTGCAGCGCGGTGTCGATCGCGGCCCGGATTCTCCGGTCGGGCAGGCCCGCCGTGGTGGGGTCAACGACCGCGAGGGAGTCGCGGATGTCCGCGACGCGGCCGCCCTGGTCGATCCAGTCGCCGGCCTGGCGCAGGAACGTTGCCTGGTTGTCGCGCTCGGCCTGGGCGCGGCGCAGCGTGAGCCACATGCTCACGTTGTCGGCCGGCGCTCCCAGGGACTCGCCGAGGACCTCGGCGGCCGCCGAGGAGGGGGCCAGGGCGGTGACCGACCCGGCCCCGTGCTCGGCCTGCCAGGCATCCACCAAAGCGGACAGGGCGGTGGTCTTGCCGGCGCCGGCGGGCCCGACCATGAGGTCCAGGCGCCGGCCACTGGTGGCCACGGCCTCGATAGCGGCCAGCTGGTCGGCGCTGGGTGCCCTCTTCCCGGAGGTCGCCAGGGCCTGCGGGTTGGCCAGCCGGGGTGCATCGGTGCTCCGGCTCCAGCGCACGAGGGCGTCCTCGGCGTCCAGGAGCACCTGGGTCGTGAAGATCTCCGAGTTCTCGGGGACGAACTGACTGGAGCCGTCGCGGCGGCGGTAGCGGGCGGGGGTGTGCGCGGTGGTCGCGTAGTCCACGCGCACGCACCTGGCGGTGACCGCCTCGGTGAGCCGGCCAGTGAACTGATCGCGCTGACCGGGGGTCTCGAAGCGGATCCGGCGGGCTGCGCGCTGGGCCTCGGCGCGGATGTTCCAGGTGCTCCAGTGAGCGCGCGATGACTGGAGCGCGACGAGGACGCCACCGGCTAGGTGGGCGACCTGGTCGTCGGTGATGTCGGCTGCGCGCACGGGGTGCGCACGCGTGCCCGGCTGACCGGGCACGGTCCCGGGCGCGGGCAGTGGCCGGCCGGTCACGCCGCGCAGGGGCTGGTCGCCGGCGACCTGGCGTGCGCGCTCACGCCAAGAGCGCGTGAGCTCTTCCAGGGAGTGGTGCTTCTTGTCGCTGCGCGTGCCAGCCCACGCCTTCGCGTCGGCGTCCCAGTGCCCCGCACCGTCGGCGCCTGCCTCCTCGCGGGCGGCCTCGATCTGGGCGTGCCGGGTCGAGAAGACCTTCAGGAGGCGGTCGTCGACGCCGTCGATCTCCCAGTGCTCCCGCCCGGTGCGGGAGACGGAGTGCACGTGCCACTCCACCCCCAGGCGCGCGGACAACGAGTCCATGAGGTGGTTGTCGTAGGCCTCGCTCAGGGCGACCTGGGCGGGCAGGAGCGCGCCGTGGGAGTCCAGGGTGCGCCAGGCCCCGTCGGGGCCCTGGACCCGGTTGGCGACCACGAGGTGGGTGTGCAGGTGGGGGTCGCCCTCGCGGGAGTCCCAGTGGTCGAACGCCGCGGCGACGACGCCGCGCGTTTCTGTTTGGACGACGCCTCCGGCGCCCTGGCGGGTGCGGATGGAGTCGGCCTCCATCATGGCCACGATGTGCTTGATCGCGTCGTGGTGAGCGGCCTCGACCTGCTCGCGCACGCCGGCATCCCCAAGCGCCCACACCACCGACACGCTCTTGGGTGGGGCGAAGGTGAAGTCGAAGCCGTGCACAGCGCGGTTCTTGTTGGTGCGCGCGACCTGCCGCTCGATCTGCTCGATGCGCGCTGCGCGCTCATCGGCGCTCAGCTGAGCGCTCAGGTCGGCGGTGAGCGCGCGCACCCGGTCAGCGGTGGACACGTGAGCGGGGAACGCGCGCCCGAGCTGCCGGTGGGTGATCGGGTCGGCACCGTACTGGATGAGCGCGCGCAGCTGGTCGGCGCCCACGCGCCGCCCGGCGTGCAGGTGGCGGTCATCGTCGCCCAGGCCGTCCAGGCCGGCGCCCAGCCACCGCCCGGGGGGTGTGCCCGCGTTGGTGTAGTAGCGCGTGCCGTCGAAGTGCGCGTGCGCCTGACCGGGGCCATCGGCGACGGACTCGATCAGGTAGTCAACAATGCTCGTGCCCTCCCGGCCGGTGTCGTAGAGGGCTTTGACCGTGATCACGGGCGCTCACCGCCCGTGACCGCCTCGGTCAGGCGCCTGGTCTCGCACGGCCAGGGGTGCGCGCACTCCGCGCACGCCCCGTCGGAGTCGGGCACGTGCAGGCGCTTGATGAGCGCGCACGCGCGCGCAGCCGCGGTCATGTGTGCTGCGCGCGTGCGTGCAGCATTGGCGCGCGCGCGCCTGCACGCCGGCGAGCAGTACACCTGGGTTGAGCGCGTAGGGGTGAACACGGCCGCGCACACCGGGCAGGTCGCTGAGCGCTCGCCCTCTCCCCCGGCCCGGGTGTAGGTGCGTACGTGCTCGCGGCCGCGCGCGTAGCGTGCACGCCTGCCCGCTCGCTCTCTGCACGCTGGCGTGCAGTACACCTGGGTTGAGCGGTTGGGGGTGAAGCGCTGACCGCACCCGGGGCAGGTGACCTGGTGGTCGTTTCTCCATGCCTGGCGGCACTTCTCGGAGCAGTAGCGCTTGCTGCGGCGCTTGGCGGTGAAGGTGCACCCACACTGCACGCATATGACCTGGATCACAGTCAGTCCTTGGGTTGAGGTCGTCGCTGTCCTCTTTGACTGTGCCCAGGTGCGCCACACCTGCCCCCGACATTTCGGGTTTCTCGTTCCGCAGTGCCAGATGTGCCTCGATTTACTTCTTCTCGGCTTGCTAAGAGACGAGAAGTTGCGTTTCGGCGTGCACGGCATCGTCCGTTCGGAACGCTTGAACGTCAGGTACGGGGGTGGTGAGAGGGGCGCTGGTAGGTGAGTGCGCTGGGAGCCGACTCGGGGTAGGTACAGGGGTAGGTGAGTGGGCTGGTTGGTGGGACCGCGCGAGCAGGTGAGCAGCTGCGGGTGCGGGCGGCCCGGAAGGTGAGTGGGGACCAGCCAGTGGGGTGTGGACGAGTCGCGAGCAGCGGCCCGCGGGCGCAGACAGGGCCGCTCGCGAGGCGTCCACACCCCCGGTCCTAAGGGTCCCGGTGTCCATCATGTGGGCGGGCCGGCCCTGGCGGTAGCCGGGCCGTCCACATGTGGGCACGGGGCACTCGGGCCGCAGATTTCCCCACCCCCTTCTGGCGCGCGAGCCCCCACGGGGCTCGCGCGCGGCGCTCACAGGCAGGCTGGCGGTGCCTGCGCGTGACCGGGTGGGGTCGGTTCCACCCGGTCAGGCGATCCCCCTTTCGGCGTAGAGCTGGCGGGCGCGCTCAGCACGGGCGGGCTCACCTCGGATCTCGCACAGCGTCGGGTAGGGAGCACCTCGGGTCAGGGATGCGACCAGTGAACGGTTCTCGGCGTCGAGCCACTGGCGGTGCGCCGCTTCCTGGCCGGCTGCCAGGTCCTTCTGCCCGGCGGTGTACCCGGCGGCGGACACCAGAGGGAACAGGGCGCACGCGGCCTCAAATCCGGCCTGGTACCCCAGGCGCTCCCCGAAGGCGATGGTCTGGCTGACGCTCTCCAGGGCCTCGGGCGTGAGTGACTCCAGGTGTCCCATTACTGGTGGGACAGGAGCGTCGGCGTAGGACTCAGCAGCCTGGCGTGCCGTGCGGTACGCCTCCTTCAATGTCGCCATCGCTTTAAGGTGGAGCGCGCGCGCCTTGGCGGCCAACTCTTCGTAGGTCAGGGATGCTGCGACTGGGACGGACATGAGGTTCCTCCTGTGGGGGTGCTTGCCGGCGCTGTGCGCCGGTGTCCCCTTGGCTTGTGGGGACACGCCCCCCTTCCAGCCTGCCGGTGGTGATCGTCAAGGCCTTCGGAGTCACGGCCCGCGCGGTGGGGGTGCGCACACGGAGCTTGCGGAGTGTGGGCACCCCCAGGGCCAGCGGGACGGGACGTGCCTTGACGATCGGCTGACCGCCGGCGGGCTACGATGTGTGCCCCCACGAGACACGGGGAAGGTGACCACAAGCCGGTGACCTGAGAAGCACGGTGGGCCGGCAACGGGCGGATTTTGTGTCGGTGCTCTCCGCTAGGGTCCGTGGGCATGACGACTCAGACGAATACTGCTGATAGGCGCCCTAGGGCGTGTCCGGGGTGTGGGGCCAGCTGGCAGGTGCTGGGCGGGATGCTGCCCCTGCCGCTGCGGTGCTCATGTTCGGGGGGATTTGAGTGGCACGACGCATGGCGGTGCGAGCATTGCCGCGTCGTCCTGGCCCAGGGGTGCAAGGACACGGGCTCGTGGGCGCACGAGTACGTCCCTCATGGCGCGGTGCGCCTGACGACGGGGCCGGCGTAGCCGACCGCCACCCCGGCCCTAGGGCCGGGGTGGCGGCTTCGGCGTGAGGCGCGGAATGACGCCGTCCAGCTGGTCACGATGCCCTTCTCTGGGCCAGCTCGACCTCGGCGTTCCTCAGGCCGAGCTCGATGCCCCGGGAGGCGGCGATAAAGGCGTCCAGGCGCATTCCCAGGATCGTGGCTGCCGCCTGGGCGTCGTCCATGTCGTGCACGTCGGGGTCTGTGGCCAGGTCGGGGGACAGTCCCCACAGGGAGTCCTCGTCGCTGGCGTCGAGGCCCTTCTCGCGCAGCTGGCGAGTCAGTGGCCCGCCCGGGCGGATCACGAGCTCGCCGTGGGTGAGGGAGAACGTGACTGCCTGCTCGGTCCGGGCGATGCCCAGGCAGTCGCCGGCGTCAGCGGCCGGGGTGAGGATCTGCATCCTCACCGTCCCGTCCGGGGTCACGATCGGGTCGGCGGTCTCAAGGCCCCGGTCCAGGAACGGGGCCAGGTGGGGGCGCATCTCGTCACAGGCCACCTGGGACGGCTCCTGGTTGGCTCGCGTGACGGCGTCAGACAGAGCCTGTCGGGTGTCCGCCTCGCTGAGCTGCGTGGCCGGCGCGGTTCCTTCGAGGTCCAGGTCGAAGGTGTGTGAGCTGACCGTGATCCGACCGCGCAGGCCAGGAGTGGGCAGGCCGTCGAGGGTCGGTACGGGAGCCAGGTCGATGTCTGCGACGACGGTGCGGGCCTGCGGGTCGAACCAGGTCGTCATCTCCTCCTCGGTGTCGATCCCGGCCGTGGTGACTGCGTCAAGGCGCCCCAGAAGCTCGCTGACCAGTGCGCGGTCCTTCAGGTAGTGTTCCCAGGCCTGTCCCAGCTCCTCGGCGAGGTCGCTCAGAGCTACGCTGCGGCGCTGCGTGCCGGGGACTCTGTAGGTGGCCCGCTGAGTCGCCTCGTCCCACAGAACCTCGACGCAGATGGCATCCATTGCCCCGAAGTGCTCACCCCAGGTGACGTCATGACTCAGTCGCGTGGGGGCCTGTAGACCTTCGATCAGCGTGCGCACCTGCTCGGGCACGCCTTCAGTGACCCCGTAGAGCACTCCTGCGTGTGTCTGATCGATGTCCACCACCAGTTCGTCGGTTCTCATGATGCTCCTCTTTCCTGGGGACTGGCGGGGGCCTTCCTCGCCCCCGGTGATGACTCAAGTGTAAACCCATTTACTATTCAGTGTAAAGAGGTTTACCATCATGTGGTGCGTGATGCACGTCACTTTTCGCGGGGTGTCATCCAGTCGTCTAGTGAGACGCGGGACACGCCCGCAAGCTTGGCGACTCTGCGTTTCGGTACGCCGCGCTCCATGGCGGCGACCGCTGCGCCACGGAGCTCGGCTCGCGCCGCCGTCAGTGCGGCCTCGCTGGTGCGCACCGCCTTGGCTGCTTCCTCCAGCTCCAGTCGGCCGGCAATGAACCGCGTCGCCGCACGCAGCGAGATTTGTTCCTCCTCTGCTGGCCAGTGTCGTGCCCGGATGCGCTCGTGCGCCGCAGCCAACGCCCGCGCCGCTTCCTCATATGCGCCCTTGAGTGCAGCGAGCTCCTTAGCCGCCTCGTCAACGTCACCGAAATCTGTCATGGCGGTTCCCTTTCTGTGGTGGCGCCCGGCACTCCACCGTGGAGTGCCGGGCGTGGGCAATTGTCGTTGGTCACAGGTCGATGGCATCGAGCGCGTCATAGTAGACGCGCCCGTAAGCGCCGCGTTCATCGCGCTGCCCGGTGACGTAGAACGTTCCGGCAAGCCCGTCAGTGTGAATCCAGGCCAGCAGCTCATCACCACGGATGGTGAGCCCGGAACCGGGGTAGGGGCTGCTTCCGGTTCCCGGGGTTACGGTGTACCCGGCGCGCTCGAGCGCGTCATATGCGCGGGCGAGAGTTTCGACGTTCCGTCGTGCGATACGCACGACGTTCTCGAGAGCGGCGACGCTGGTAGAGCGGACGGGGACTGTCGCCTTGACAGTGAACCGCTTGGGGTGAGCAAGGCGGGCACTCACTGCCGCGTGCCCACGGTAGGCCATAATCTCGAGTGACGGGCCGCTGAATGTGCGCGCATTGGCGTCCCACCAAGCCGGCTCTTCCTCCTTGACGTTGGATTCAGGAATGTCTTCAGCGGCGGCGATGACGGCAGTGATGCGCTCAACGATGGTGCTCATGGTGCTTCCTTCTTGGGGATTGGGTTGGTGTTCGTGCCCCCGGCAGGAGTCGGACCTGCCGTGCGACCATCGGGGCGGGAGCTGTTCAAGCCAGTGCGATGCCGGCGGCCTTGAGTGCGACGCTGACGACGTCCTCGCGGCTGGCGGTCCAGACACTGCACTTCAGGTCCTCGGTGAGGTATACGCGCCCTACGAACTTGCCGGCGTCCTCGACGGTCAACCCACCGAGAAAGGCCCTCACGTTGAACCCGCTGGCCAAGAGCACGCGCCCGGCGGCGTCGAGGTGCGCCTCGCGGGTCTCCAGCCGCGAGATGGCCTCCTGCGCTGAGGCGCCTTCAGCATGCACACCGCTGTCGCAGCGGTAGGCGCTCCAGACAGTTCCCGGCCGCCCATCGGCTTCGATGTTGACCGACACGCACAAGTCGCCGTTGAGGCTGACTCCGATGCCGGCCGACACTGCGTGGCGGAGATCAATCGGTTCGGCAGCCATCCGGTCCATGGCGGCGTACAGACCGTTCAGAGCGGCGATCTCGGTGGTGTCCATTGGAGTCTCCCGGTGGTAGTGAGTGCTTCCTGCTCCCTTGCGATGACACTATGGTACACCTCTTTACCACCAAGTGTAAAGGGGTGTACCATCGTTGAGTGTGTGATGCACTCCTCGCTGTGTCTGTTCATCCGCTGTAGCGAGCAATTGCCCATTGCCCTGCTCGCACGCGTCGTAGAAGCAATCGTCGATGCTGGTCGCCGCACACTGCCGTCGCCGTGCGGCGTGAGGATCACAGGGGTACCGGGCGCTACGTCCACGTTCCACGTCCGACGGAACTAGCCTGACTAGCGTCGTTGGCCGGGGTAGTGTCAGTGTGAGGCTCGGATGATGACGACGGTACCGTCGTCGGCGGAGATCTCTCGGGCGGCCTGGGCGGTGGCGGCCTGGTGCATGGATACGGGCAGGGCTAGGTCGCGTGCTCTCTCGTCGGCGAGCCACCAGTGCTCGTCGCGCAGGAAGGTGGTCAGGGTGACGCGGCCGGCGTCGTCGCGCATGGCGAGCGCGACGACGTCGTCGACGACGTCGTCGACGACGTCGCTGAGCTCGTAGAGGCGCATGAGCACCTCGACGGGGTCGCGCGGGGTGCGGATCCCGGCCTCCCACCGGCTGACGGTGTTCTGCGCGACGTCGAGGAGCGCGGCGAGCTCGGCCTGGTCCAGGCCGAGACTCTTGCGGTAGCACCGCAGTGTCAGGGCAAAGTTGAGTTCATGCTTGGTCATGGCTCGTGCTCGTCTCTCTACTGGTGTCGCCAGGCCCATACGTGGGTGCGCGTGGTCAGGGGTGCGTCCTGGGGGCCTCGGATGTAGTCGTCGATCCACTGGAGCCGCCGTAACGCCCTCTGGGGGCCGTGAGGCTGGTGGGTCCAGTGGCCACGCACGACGTGGCGGGTGGTCAGCCGCCTCCTCGGGCCGTCACCGCCGCCGGCGTCTTCGTCGGTGATGAGCTTGCGGCGTTGGGGGTGCAGGTCGATGACGGTCACGCCGTCGCCGGCGGGGTCGTCGTGGCCACGGCCGCCGGCGTCGTTGGGTCTGGTGGTGCGGGGCTTGCCGGTCCCGGCTACCACGGTGGTCTCGGTCAGGGACGGGGTGGACATGAGGGTCCAGGCGGCTTGGAGCCAGGCCATGACCCCGACGTGGGCGGGATCCACTGGGGCGCCGTCGGGTCCGACTGCCTGGGCGGCGTCCAGGGAGGCGGGGATGAGGGTCCGGAGCCTGGTGAACGGCACCAGCCAGCTGGACTGGTGGCCAAGGAGCGGTAGGGGCAGGCGGGCCGGGCGGCACATGAGCTCGATGGTCAGTGCTCGGACTCCGCTGGGGTGGGGGTCCAGGTTCCAGGTGAGGGCGTCGACGGGCACCGCCTCGTCATAGGAGACGTCGGTGCGGGCGCCGTCGCGTAGGGCCAGGCCCCCGATGGCGCTGGTGTCCCACGCGGGCAGGGGCTCGGCCATGACCATGAGTCCTGCCTGGGCGGGTGCGTCGGCGCCGTTGATGGCGGGGACGTCCTGGGAGGCGTCCATGGCTAGGCGCGCCATGGGGGCTGCAACCCAGTACAGGGCTGCTGTCTCGACCGTGGCCGCGACCGCGGCGGCGGCGGCGCTGGCCTCGGTGAACTCAGCGGCGTAGCCAGCCTCGTGGATGCGGCGTGCTCGGTCGGCCAGGGCGGTGAGCCGGCCGGCCTCGCGGCGACCTTCTCGGGCCAGGGAGCGGGCCATGGCCGCCACCAGCGGTGGAGACCATGCCCCGGCCCGGCGGTGCCGCCTCACCACGGCCCGTCCACCCTCAGGACGATGCTGCTAGGCAGGCCGGCCTTAGCCAGCAGCCGCTCCTCAGCCTCCTCATAGGGCTCGGAGTCAGTTGTGTTGATGGGATTCTCGTCCTCGGGGTCGACCTTGAATCCATCGGAGAGGTCGGCGAGCCACTCCGGCGGCTCGACATAGCTCTCGATGTCTTTTTCGTCGTGGCCGGCCTCGACGACTTTCCAGACGTATACCGTCCAGTCCTCAATGATGAAGACTGTGTCGGGGTGGAGCCAGTCGTTCCTGATGCGCTCGCCGCGTGTCCATTCCAGGATGACACGGTAGTTCTCGGCGAAGGCCGCCGCGCGGTCGTTGACGGCCTTGTCGACGACTGCCTGCACCTCGGGTGCAGGGTTGCGCTGGCTGGGGCCGTGCTGGCCGGCCCACATGCAGGTCGGCCACTCGTCCCGAGGGATGTACCGCTCGATGACGGGCCAATCGGCTGTGCTGGCGGTGGAGAAGTGCTTGCGGCCGAGCTCCTTCTCGGGGAGCTCGACGATGAAGTGGGCGATGATCTCATCGCCCCAGACCTCGACGGAAAAGTTGACCTCGGCCCCGTCGGGGGCGGTCGCGGTGATCTGGCGTCCGAGACTGCCGCTGGGACGCCAGTCGAAGACATCGGAGTCCCACTCGGTGATGTCCTCGATCTTGAGGCCGAGGAAGGAGGCGACGAACTCGTACTGTTCACCGGTGCCGCGGCCGCCGGTGATGTCGACGACCGCCTCGATGGCCTCGATCATACCGGCGGCCGTCTCCTCTCCATGGTTGGCGCGCAGCCAGGGGGGACTGCCGTAGGCGGCGTAGAGCCACCTACGGACCTCCATCTCCTCCGTGTACGGGGTGACGAGCATGCGTCCGGCGTCGCCGATGGTGTCCGTGACGAGCATTGGTGTTGTGCTCATGGCGCTCCTCCTTGGGTTGAGGGTGGGTGCCAGCCTCTCCGGCTCCCAATGCAATAATTATATTGTTTAGGGTGCGGGGGTGTCAAGGGGTGTTGTCTTCGATGATGGGGTGGTATCCGGCTCGGTGTAGCTGGTCGAATGCGCGTCCGGTGGCTGTGCGGTGCAGTGCCGGCGTCAGGTCAGCGCTGTCGATCGGGCTGCCGCTGCTGAGGGTGGTCAGGATGACTACCCTCGTGCCGGCATGGTCGGCGTGTTCCTTGGCGGTTTGAGTGAGCTGTTGGGTGAAGTGGTGGAGCCGGTCCTCGGCGGCGGTCAGGGCGGTGGCGACCTGGGTTGGGTTACGCGGTGCCCGGGCGCCGGTCTCCCACTGGGCGACAGCGGCCTGGGACGCGTCGATGATGTCGCCGAGCTCGGCCTGGGACAGGCCGAGTGCCTGGCGGCGTGCTTTCAGTCCTGCGGGGGTCAGGGCGGGTAGCTCGTCGAGGCCGGCGGCCCAGCTGCGCGCTACCGAGGTGGCGGCCTCGATGCCGCCGTGGTTGTGGATGGAGGCGCCGTCAGCGCCCCGCCCGCTCCAGGCCACGCCCGTCAGGCGGCCGGTCTCGTCAGTGCGGGCCGTGAACGTCAGGCGTGCGCCCCAGGGGCCGGCCAGGATCCACTCGCGGTCATCCCCGGAGCCGACGGGCCAGTCGTCGTCCGCCGCTCCGGGTGCGGTGGCGTCGGCCGCAGCCTGGAAGATCGCGTCGAACATGCGCTGAGCCTCGACCTCGGTCCGCGCAGCTACCTCCTCATCGGCATCGGTGGGCAGCTCGGCGCCGGCAATCCACGCGGTCAGGGCTCGCACGGCCTCGGCCTCGGGCAGGGTTACCTGTCGGTGCTCGTCAGCCAGCATCGGGAACCCACTGACTGTCGTGTACACGGTCAGCTCTCGGGTGCCGGCATCGTCATTGACGACGATGCGGGCACTGGAGGCCGTCAGGTCCTCCACGACGATGTCACTACGGCGGGCCTTACCTACGGCCACGGTGGCCAGGGTATGAGCAGTCATAGACATTTTGATGCACTCCTTAGTGCTAGTAGCTGGTCTCGGTAGTGGGGGTTGGAGGGGACAGGGCACGTACCCTGTCCCCTCCAACCTTGTGGGCGGCTACTCGCCCGTCTCCTCCCCGGTCAGATTGAGGAGCTGGGCCTCCCACTCCGGGATTTCTTCGCCGTCGGCGTTGAAGTATGTGGGCTCCACGCACGCCTCAGTGGGGTCGTCCTCCTCGGTGGGCTCTGTGTCGCGGGCGTTGTCGAGGTCGGCCCAGCACAGGCCGTATTTTTCGAGCAGGGCATCCTCCGCCTGCTCGACGGCGCCGTCCTCGGCAGTGTCGAGGACCTGGACGGAGTCGACGTCGGTCCACTCGCCGTCCTCGCCCTGGGCGGTGAGGACGATGGTGACGCCGTCGTCACCCTCATCCCACCGGATGCGCCGGTGGGGCTCACCGGGCAGGGGGCCGATGTAGGCGGGGCCCTCGGCGGGCTCGACGTCGTCACTAGGGGCCTCGACGCCGGTCGGGACGTCGAGCATACTCATGCGCACCTTGGCACCGAGTTCCCGCAGGGTCTCGCCGGCCTCCTCGTGGATGACGTACCGGTCGGCGCGCAGGGCGCTGTGCGCCCACTCGTTCTTGAGGGGGCTGTACCACCCTGACGGGCGGATGATCACCGGGGCTGACCCGGTGGTCTCATGAGTGAACCCCATAAGAGGGGTCACTCCTCGACCGACGCCGTCGACGGCGTCGAATACTGCGGTGAAGGTGCCGTTGGCGGGGACGTCGAGGATGTCCTCGACGATCCTGCCGGCCGGCACCTCGTGGTCGGCCGGCGACCACGGGTATTCGCGGCGCAGGACGAGCGGCCGATCCTCGGGGACGGGAGCGAACCGCTCCCGAGGCCGCGTGGCCTCCTCGATCTGCTGGGCCAGGGCGTAGAGCCCCAGCCCCAGGAACAGGCCGGAGTCAGCGGGCATGTCAGGCATGTCCCGCGTGGACGGCTCAAGGTACCCGCTGATGTCGTATGAGGGCACAAGGCCGTCCTCGCAGGCGCGCAGGGCGCCGCACTTCGCGGCGTTCTTGCGCGCCACCCAATACGCCAGGGTGGCCGGCACGACGTAGCGGTGGAGCTCGTTGTCACTGCCGCTAACCCACAACGTGGGCGCCCGCCGGCTCCGATCCCGGCGGGAACCAGGCTTCTCTGCGGTGAGAGGTATCTGGATCTCGACCTCACGGCCGCTCCAGCACCCGCCTCGGCTGGAGACGACGAGGATGACGTTCCAGGGGTCGACGCGCACCACGTCGGTGCGCGTGTTGTCGGCGTGGCGCTCGGCCAGGGCGGTCAGCCCTGCGGCCACGCGCCGCCCCTCACCGACTGTCGTGAGGGCAGTGAACAGCTCCTCGATGCGCTCGTTGTCGAAGGTGTTGGTGATGGGGGCGAGCCAGTTGTCGCTCATAATGTTCCTCCTTGGGTTGAGGGTGGGTACCGACCTCTCCGGCTCCCAATGCAATGATTTTATTGCGGTAGGTTGTGGGTGTCAAGGGGTTTGCTGATGCTTGTCCAGAGGTGGGTGCGGTTCAGGCTGGCTCGGGCTAGGAGCTGGTCCTCGGTGTGGGTGAGCTTGGGTTCGCTTGGGGCTGGTTGGTCGGGTGTGTGGGTGATGGTGTCGGTGAGGTCGGCCAGGTGGCCGGCGGGAACGCGCCATGAGGTGGCTGCGGTGGGGTCTGCTCCGGTGTGGGTGAGAGTTCTGAGGGTGAGGGTCCAGGTGTCGGTGGGGGTGACCCACCCACCTCCGGTGATCTCACCGCCTCGGTTGTAGGTGAGTGGGCTGGGGTGGGTGGTGTGGTACCAGTGGAGGACGACAGGGTCAGGGATGATGAGCGCCTGGGGCTCACGGAAGAATGCGTGACGGATGGCTTCCAGGCGCTGGCCGGGTGGGGTGAGGGCCATGAGGTTGTCCCAGGGCGGGGGCTCGTCGTCGATGCGGCCGCGGACGATGCCGGCGTCGAGGGCCCAGGTGTAGAGACGGTAGTGGACCTCGTCGCCCCATCCGCACCGGCGGGCCAGGGCGAGCGTGGTCATGAACGGGACCGGCTCGGGCCCCCAGGCGATAGCCTGACCTGGGACGTGGATGCAGGTGTGCTCGGTTACCTCAACCACTGCCTGCCTTTCGCTCTATCTTCTGCCTGTTGATGGCTCGCTCTCAGGGGTGAGAATGAGAGAGGGGCTTGCCCGCTGGCGTAGCGGGCAAGCCCCTTGATGCTTCTCGAAGCCCTCCAGGATGGGATTGGCAGGCCCTTGGTGTCTTGGAGTGTCGACCCCCGCATACGCGGGGCGGTTGGGCATCCCACATGTGTGGGGGCCAACCCATCCGGATTACCCACCATGCTACCTCCGGCACCCAGGCCGTGTCGAGACCTGCCCTGCGTGGTCGAGCTACTGCTCGACGACCTCGCTCTCACGGCGCCGCCAGTGCCCGGTGCGGGCGTCGAGGGTCTGGCGGGTGATGTCGGCGGCGGCAGCGATCTTGGTCTTGGATGCGCCGGCTTTGACAGCCTGGAGCAGCAGATCGTCGAGCTGCTCGCGGGCGGCCTTGACGTCGGCGGCGGCCTGCTCGACGCGATCCGCGTAATGGTCGGCGACCTGGGTCGCGACCCATGCAGCAACCTTCCTGCGCTGGGCAGGGTTGAGGTCGATGGCTGTGTCCTCGACGTCGCCCCAGTCACCGTCGGGAGAGTTGGTGGCGAAGCTGTCGATGTCGACCTCGACGCCGCCCGGCAGCTCGGCGTGCCACCGGTAGCACAGCCGAGGCCCGGTCTCGGGGTTCCCGGTGTAGATCCACTCCCCACCAAGGTCAGCGGGGTCATCGTCATAGACGGGGATGTCGGACTCATCCCGGCCGGCGAGGATCCGGTCGATGGTGAGCTCCAGGCCGGACATGGCCTGGTCGTAGGCGTCCTGGCGGGCATCATCGGCAGCCAGGTCCAGGGGCGTCAGGTAACGGCTGACACCCGCATCGATGGCGCCAGCCAAGACACAGGCCAGGTCGTCATCGTCGACCTCACCCTCCAGGTCGGCCAGGATGTCCTCGTGGGCGCGCTCGTAGTCGCCGTCGAACACGGCGACGCCGGCCTTCCTGGCCGCGTTCTGGAGCAGCCCCTCGGTCTCCTCGGTGTTCAGCAGGTCACCGACCACCACGCGCCGCTGGTGCCCGTCGCTGTCGGTGTAGTCGATGACATCCTTGGTCTGCATGTCGTCCCTCTTCTCAGATCCTGGTAGCAACCCTGACACCACTAGTGTATGACAATCATACACACAAGTCAATGGCACGTATGATTGTCATACGTTTGTGGTGTTGTGTTCGTGCGTGTGATCGGTCAGGGGTTGGCGTGCCGGTAGATGGTGGCTCGGCTGACGCCGAGGGCTTGGGCGACCTGGGTGACGGTGGCGCCGGCGGCCAGGAGAGCTTCGGCGGCTTCGGCACGTTGTGGTGTCCACACGGTGGGGCGGCCGAGATTGGCTCCTCGGGCCTTGGCGGCTTCCAGGCCGGCGATGGTGCGCTCGATGGTGAGCTCGCGCTCGAATGCTGCAAGTGAGGCTATGAGGTGGACCATGAGTCGGCCGGTGGGGGTGGTGGTGTCGATCGCCTCGTGCAGGCTCTTCAGGTTGACGCCGCGATTGGTGAGGTTGTCGATGGTGGCCACGAGGTGGGGTAGGGAGCGTCCGAGGCGGT
>ERZ773079.197-NODE-197-length-41291-cov-8.886628_pt1 | contig 41291 bp, 32 predicted proteins | sample MGYA00511355_ERZ773079 | MGnify/ENA primary metagenome ERZ773079 (study PRJEB29015, sample SAMEA2737979) | human oral metagenome | biome: human oral; feature: human-associated habitat; material: dental | place: China | collected 2117 ... | reverse complement strand
TGTATTGTTCAGTTTTCAAAGGTCACTCGCCGTTTGGCGACTCGTTTATCTTACCAAAGCATTGCTACTTTGTCAAGAAAACTTTTTGAAGATTTTCAATCTTCATTTGCAAGCACAACGGAGCGGATTTATTCAATTCGTTCTCTGTCCTTGCGACAATATGAATTTTAGCATTTCCCTTTTGTCGTGTCAAGGCGATTTTCATCTTTCTTTCCGTCTCTTTTGCGTTTCCCCTTTTACGGAAAAGAAAACTTTTATAAATATGCGGTTTTTCTTTCAACTTGCTGTACTTCTCCTATTTTCAAAGTCTATATGAAGTATGATTCAATAAAAATATCGTAATTTTATTATTCTTCACTTTTATTATGTCTTTCTTTTTCCGTCCTGCCTCTACAACCTTATATTGATTTTACTGTCCGTACTTTTGGACAAAAAAACGGCACGAACCGAAGTTCGTGCCGTTTGTCTGATAAAGTCTTAACGTTTCGAGAACTGCGAAGCCTTACGGGCTTTCTTCAAGCCGTATTTACGACGTTCTTTTTCACGCGGATCGCGTGTAAGGAAGCCGGCTTTTTTCAAACCTTGACGGAATTCCACGTCTACTTCCAAGAGAGCACGGCTGATACCGTGACGGATAGCACCTGCCTGACCGGAAGGGCCGCCGCCTTTTACGTCTGCAATGACATCGTATTGTTCCGTAACACCTGCCAATACGAGGGGCTGCTTAATAATCAATTCCAGCGTTTTACGACCGAAATATTCTGTCAATTCTTTTTTGTTTACTGTAATTTTGCCTTGACCCGGAACCAAACGAACTCTGGCAACGGATGTTTTTCTACGGCCAGTACCGTAGTATTGTGCTACTGCCATGAAATCTTCCTCCCGGTATTATCGAATATTCAACTTCAAAACTTCAGGTTTCTGTGCCTGGTGGGGATGTTCCGCACCTGCATACACATTGAGTTTACGATACATCTGTTCACCCAATTTGTTTTTCGGCAACATACCGCGAACTGCCATTTCCACTACGCGTTCAGGGCGCTTTTCGAGCATATGACCGGCCTGAGTAAACGTAGATCCGCCGGGATATCCGGAATGATGGAAATAGGTTTTCTGAATCAATTTTTTACCTGTCAATTTTACTTTGTCCGCGTTGACAACAATGACGAAGTCGCCTGTGTCTACATGCGGGGTAAATGTAGGTTTATGTTTTCCCCGAAGAATTTTAGCCACTTCGGCAGCAAGACGGCCCAGTGTTTGGCCTTCAGCGTCAACAACAAACCATTTCCGTTCAACATTGCCGGAATTGGCCATAAATGTAGTTTTCATGCTGTTTTATTCCTCCCTGTTTCGACTATCTGACCTAAGCTTTTGGATTCTCTTTCTCCGGGGCTTGTGGAGTCCAAGTAAAAAGCTTACTTTCCTATTTTATAGATAATATCGGTGCTTGTCAAGAATTCACTTCTTTTTTCACCGATTTATCGTAACTTCTATATAATATAGTAAAAAGTTCTTTTAAGCAAGGTTTTTCATCTGTAAGAAATATTCTTTACAACTCATCACCTCAACAGTAAGCTTAGTATAATAACAGTATTCATTTGACGAGGTGAAATGATGAATAAAGGACTCATACATATATACTGCGGTGACGGCAAGGGAAAAACAACGGCATCTATCGGATTGACCATTCGCTGTGTCGGTCGTGGCGGAAAGGTTCTATTTGTCCAATTTTTAAAAGAACGGAAAACGGGAGAAATTGCCGTATTGACAACTCTTCCTTCCGTTACGGTCCGCCGCGGAAAGGGAACGGGAAAATTTACATTTCAAATGAATTCCCTTGAATTAGCCGCCGCTAAAAAGATACAAGAAGAGACCTTTGATTATATTTGCCGAATCTGCCGAGAAAATCCGCCCGATCTCTTAATCATGGATGAGATCATCGGCGCGTGTACAACGGGCCTAGTTTCTGAAGACAAGCTTATTCATTTTCTTACTTCCAAGCCGATACAAACGGAAGTCGTCCTGACAGGTCGCAATCCGTCGCAAAAGTTAATCGCCTTGGCTGATTATGTATCGGAAATAAAAAAAATAAAACACCCCTTCGACAAGGGCGTCGAAGCCCGCGTAGGAATCGAAGAATGAAAACAAGAGAGACTGTCGGGAAATGCCTGAACATTTTCCGACAGTCTCTTTTTAGATAATGCGTCCCTACGCTTCAGACCGGTGCCGAGGATATATTGTTTTGTAAAAAGCAACTAAAGCACCGCCTTCTCCCAAAGCGAGAATAATAGCCATTGGCATAGCCGTATAACTACCGGCAATGCCTACAAGAGGAGCCATAAGTCCTCCCGAAACAAGAGAAAAGAAGCCGATAAGAGCTGCCGCCCCGCCTGCAGCTTTCCCGTGTGCCGCCATAGCCAGGGAAAAGCTGGATGCCCCCATAGCCGAAAGGTTCGATACGGTGACAAACAATACGACGGCAATAAACACTACCGAAACTTGAAAAAAGAGGCCTAAAAATAATACGATACTTCCCGCAAACGCCAGTATCAACGCACACCGTAAAATTTTCCAATCCTCCGCATGGCCTGCCAAACGACTGACGAGAAGCCCGGTAAGCCACAAGCCGATACCGTTAATACCGAAAAGGTAACTATACGCTTGTGCCGACAAGTGGTACACGTTTTGAAAAAGAAAAGAAGATCCGGCAATATAAGCAAAAAATGCGGCAAATGCAAAGCATTGCATTATACAATGTCCCATAAAGTATGTATCCCTCATGAGAATCCTATACATAATCAGACTTTTTTTCAGCCCGCCTTTTCCCGTCGTCTTCAGAGTTTCTTTAAAGATAAGCGAGCCGACAGTTAAGCCTACTGCAATAATAAATAACAGTGCAAAAACCCCTCGCCACGAAAAGAACCTCAAAATTTGCCCCCCTATGACGGGAGCCGCAACGGGCGCCAGACCGTTGACCAACATGAGCATGGAAAACAACTTCATCAACTCGGGTCCACTCGCTATATCACGCACGACGGCACGGGCAATAACAATTCCCGCACCGCCGAAAAACCCCTGTAGCAAACGAAAACACAAAAAGGGATAAATACTGTCTGATAAAAAACAACCTGCCGTAGCCAGGGAAAAGCTAAGCATAGAAGCAATTAAAGGCGGTTTGCGGCCGAAAATATCGCTAAGAGGTCCGGTAAACAGCTGTCCTACAGCCATACCTACGAGGGAACCTGTCAAAGTCAGTTGCACCATAGATGACGACACATTAAAGTTATCGGTCATAGACGGTAAGGCCGGTAGGTACATGTCTGTCGACAAGGGAGCTATGGCAGCCAACAATCCCAGGAATACGATAACAACGGGAGAGATTTTCTTACTTATTACAGTTTTATCAGTCATATCTTATAAAATCTCCTCTTCTTGTAAGCAATGTACCGCTTCAATCAACGAGTCACAAATATATAAAGCTTTATAAGCGACAGACTCACCTATGACGGCTAAATCGGGCACCAGAATAGCAGGGATTCCGCCTGCCTCAGCAGCCTTCAATCCGTTTTCCGAATCTTCAAAGACAAGTGCATCCTGCGGCTTCACATCAAAATGTTTGCAAACGGCTAAAAAAATATCAGGATACGGTTTTCCCCTTTTAATGCTTTCCCCGCTCTGTAAGTGGGAAAAGTACTCACGTAATCCCGCCTTGTTCAACAATATTTCGATTTGTATTAACGGCGATGACGATGCAACGGCACAAGGAATTCCCCTTCTTTTCGCATAGTTTAAAATTTCTTTCACACCCGGCTTTACGGGAACGGAATGAGTATTATACCACTCATTCTGGCGACGTATTTTCTCTGCACAAAGAGATTCAAAAGGGAAATCTTCTCCTATTTCTTGTAGAAAAACTTCCTTTCCGCCGGCATAGCTCATGCCTATAACGCCTTGCAATACCCCCTCAGGTATGGTATACCCTTTCTCTTTTGCCACTTCTTTCCAAATTTGCGCCGATATGGGTTCCGTATCAAAAAGGGTACCGTCCATATCGAAGATAAACAGTTTCTTCGCTCCCACAGCGTCTCTCCTTTTTTATAATTATATTTATTATACAGATCTGACCCATGATTTCAATATAAAAGAAGAGAGCCCTCCGCGCCGCCCGTAGGCACAGATGAATCTGCCACTACGAACCGCAACGGAAAGGCTCCGTTTCTATCTCCCGTCAGGCCATAACAGTACGACCTGTTTTTGTTTTTGCGTCTCTTTTACATCAATAATGCGTTGGTTCGACGAGCCTCTAAAATACAGCCCCGGATCTTTCAGTGCTTCTTGAAAAGGTCCGTCTACCAATACATCACAAAGTTCCAACAAGGTCTTTCGGCCTTCGTCCTTAACAAGCTCTTCATAAACATACCCGGAATAAACCCATATATTCGTATCAACCGCTTCTCTCACCCTCCGAATTACGGGAATAAGCCCGTCCGTATTCTGCATCGGTTCTCCCCCCAAAAGGGTCAGTCCCGATATGGTCGGCTCTTTCAAGTATGAAATAACTTGGTCAGTTTCCTTATCCGTCCACAAGGTGCCGAATTCAGGATTCTGATATTCTTCATTAAAGCAGTTATAGCAATGATGGGTACAGCCGGTTACGAAAACGGAAGTTCTGATACCGGGCCCGTTGGCAATATCCATTTTCCGTATCTGTCCGTATCGCATAGCGACTCCTCTCAATGCTTAAATGTGCATAACGCGAGACTTGATTTCCTGCGTTCTGCCTTCATTCCAGAAATTTTCTCCTAAATACCCGCATGTACGACGAATAACCGTCAGTTTGGTTTTATCTGTATTATGGCAACGCGGGCATTCCCATTCATTATTTTTATTCAACACGATTTCACCGTCGAAACCGCATTCATGGCAATAATCCAGTTTCGTATTGAATTCGCCGTAGCTGATATGGTCATAAATGTATTCAATCATCGTCAAAATAGCCGGAACATTATGAGTCATGTTAGGTATTTCGGCATAACTGATGCAACCGCCTGTGGACTTGTCTTCAAACTCAGATTCAAAGGCAAATTTATCGAATACATTAATAGGTTCGCGTACGTCTACATGGTAGCTGTTCGTATAGTAACCCTTATCGGTAACATCTTTAATATTACCGAAGCGGGAACGGTCCTTCTGGCAGAAGCGATGGGTCAGGCTTTCTGCCGGTGTACCGTACAAGGCGAAGCCGATATTCGTTTCTTCACGCCACTTTTTAATATGTTCGTTCAAATCATCCATAATACGGTGAGCAAACCGTTTGCCTTCCGGAGTCGTATGCGAAACGCCCTTGGTCAACAAGGTAGCTTCATACATACCGATATAGCCGAGGGACAACGTCGCATATCCGCCGTACATGAATTTTTCTATCGATTCACCCGGTTTAAGTCGGGAAATAGCTCCATATTGCCAGTGAATGGGAGATACATCGGACGTAATCTTTTTTAACAATTCTACGCGCAACAATAAAGCCTTCTTGCACAGTTCCAAACGCTTATGGAGAATTTGAAAAAACTTTTCTTCATCTCCGTCAGCCAAGATACCGATTTGCGGCAAGTTAAGAGATACGACACCCATATTAAAACGACCGTCGAACTTGTAATTACCGTCTTCATCTTTCCACGGGCTGAGGAAGGAACGGCACCCCATAGGACTGAATACATTTCCTTCATAACTTTCGCGCATTTTCTTCGCCGAAATATAATCGGGGTACATTCTTTTAGACGTACATTCGGCAGCCAACTCGGTTAAATAATAGTAAGGCGATCCTTTACGTGCATTGTGTTCATCCAAAACATAAATCAACTTCGGGAAAGCCGGCGTAACATACACATTGGCTTCGTTTTTAATCCCCTGAATACGCTGACGCAAAATTTCTTCGTCTATCAGAGCCGCTTCCTTGGCATATTCGTAGTCGGGTTGAAAATACATGAATAATGTAACAAAAGGAGCCTGTCCGTTCGTTGTCATTAATGTATTAATTTGATACTGAATCGTCTGAATGCCGTCTTTAATTTCCTTTTTAACGCGCTTCCAAGCAATTTCTTCAGCCTTTTCCATATCCGGTTCAATGCCGTATACATCTCGTTGCTCTTCTACAACCGCTTCCAAATACTTCTTAAAGGACTTACGGACATAAGGTGCCAAAATACGGTCGATGCCGTTAATAGACTGACCTCCGTACTGACCGCTCGCCACTTGAGCGATAATCTGCGTCGTAACCGTACAAGCAACCTGGAATGACCGAGGCGTATCGATTTTCTTTCCGTTAATAACCGTGCCGTTAGCCAACATATCTTCCAGGTTAATAAGGCAGCAGTTGAACATAGGCTGAATGATGTAGTCCATGTCATGGAAGTGAATAGCACCGCTATCATGAGCCTGAACGATGTCGGCGGGAATCAACTTGCGGCGTGCAATATCCTTGGAGATTTCACCGGCAATCAAGTCCCGTTGCGTAGAAACAACATGGCCGTTCTTATTGGAGTTTTCATTCAAAACATCAAAATTCGTATTATCCAACAAACCGAATACGTCCGTATCCGTCGTATTGGTCTGCCGTTTAAATGCCTGAATGGTTTTATAGTTTTCGTAGGCTCTCGCCGTAGCCGGGTTATTTGCTTGAATAAGACGATAATATACCTGATCTTCAATGGCATAAATCGTCATTTCCTTATGCATTTCTTTGGCATAATCTTCAATCTCTTTAGCGATGCGATCGGCCTGACCGTCTTCATAGATGCCGCTACTGCTGTTCATTGCCTTTTCAATAGCTACCGCAATTTTCTTACGGTCAAAAGGAACCTTAGTACCGTCACGTTTGATAACTTCCAACATTTTACATCCTCCATACAAAATACTGTAGTTTTATTTACAGGCCGATGGTTATCTATACCATATATGCCACTCAAGTCGTGTTGACGACTACAAGTATAATACTACCTCTAGTAGGTGATGTCAATTAAAAACTACCATATCATGAAAATTACCCGGTCAAAAAGGCCTGTCATGCCCACAGTTACGCGAGTTGTTTCTTATATATCAATTCTTTATAAGTAACCTTTATTCTTTTTTATACCCAAAAGATCCCGAACGACGGCACCGGCCATAATCAGACCGGCAACGGAAGGCACGAAGGATATACTGCCGGGGCTGACTCGTGCCGAATCTTCCGGTATCTTGTGTGTCACGGGAATTTCCTTGGAATAAACGACCTTCAGTCTGCGAATACCTCGTTCCTTCATTTTTTTACGCATAATTTTAGCCAACGGGTCGACAGATGTATTCTCGATATAGTCAAGTTCAAACAGTTCGGGATGCAGCTTATTACCGGCTCCCATGGAAGAAATAAGAGGGATGCCGAGCTCATATGCCTTTTCCGCAATAGCAATCTTGGCCGTCATATTATCGACGGCATCAACAATATAATCGGGGTTAACGTCTTTAATAAAGTCGGTATCTTCTTCGGGTAAGTAGAACCTCACTTGTGCGTCTACATAAATATCCGGATTGACAGATCTCACCCGTTCAGCCATAACCTCCGCCTTGGCCCTGCCTACAGTCGACGGCAGGGCTCCTAACTGACGATTGATATTCGATTCGTCAAAGACATCTTTATCGACAAGAATGAGTTTACCGATACCGGCTCGGACGAGGGCTTCCACTGTAAAGGATCCCACACCGCCCAATCCGAATACGAGTACGGACTTCGTCGCCAAGGCGGCGACCCCGTCAGAGCCGATCAGCTTTTCCGTCCGCACGGTATATTCTTTTTTCATTTACATATTCTCCGGCACAATTTCCAGCCAATATCCGTCAGGATCGACAATAAAATAAATCCCCATATCCGGATTTTCATAAACGACACAATCCATTTCTTTGTGCTTTTTCAAAGCACCTTCCATGTCGCTTACGGAAAAGGCCGTATGAAACTCGTTTTCACCGAGATTATACGGTTCCGTTCTCTTTTTGAGCCAAGTCAGCTCCAATTGGAACGAGCTGATACCGTCACCGAGATAGACAATGGTAAATTCATCTCCCCCGTCAATTCGCGATTGCTCCGTAAGTCCCAAGGCTTCTTTATAAAAGTCGAGACTTCTCTGTAAATCGAGAACATTAAAGTTTGTGTGTTTAAATGTAAATTGCATTTTATCTTCTCCTTTTATATCAATATATATCATACAAAAACTTACTTACTAATTTACTTCAAAAGCGGCTGTACTGCCCCTATTAGTCTTATTGACATGAAGTCGTGTCGTAATACGTTCCCGCAATTCGGATACATGGGAAATAATCCCCACTAAACGACCGCTTTCTTGCAGAGAACTCAGTACGCTCAATACCGTATCCAATGTTTCGCTGTCCAAGGTTCCGAAACCTTCATCAATAAAAATCGTATCAAGGCGTACACCGCCGGCATAGGCCTGGACCGTATCGGCTAATCCCAGAGCCAAGGCGGTAGAAGCCAGGAAGCTTTCACCGCCCGACAAGGTATTGGCCGGCCTGGCACAACCCGTATATTGATCAAACACCTCTATATCCAGACCGATCTGTTTTACCCGTTTGTCTTCCCATGTCGTAGAACGTTGTAACGAATAGCGTCGGCGACTCATAATGGCAAGGCGCAAGTTGGCTGCCGTCAAAACCTCATCAAGCAGAGCTCCCAACACATACCGTTCCAAACTGATACCGCTCTGCTTACCCGACGTCAACTCATAGAGACCGCCGACGGCGGCAAATTGCTTCTGCAACTCGTTCTGCTCGTTGCGCAACTGCCGAATTTGCCCTATGGCCTTATCCGTATTTTCCAAGACGACCTTTGCATGTTCCGCCGTAGCGACCAGAGCCTTATATGCCGCATCTTTTTCAGCCAATATTCTTTCGCTTTCCTTTAAATCGGGCCGTGTCTTGCCTGCTGTTTCCTTGCGTTCCGCAGCTATCTGCCCTTCTACACGATGAACTGCCGCACTGTACTCGTCAATACGCCTTTTCAATTCATCTCGTTGGCCGATTGACGCCTGCATGAGCCGACAATCGTCCCAGCTTGCGAAGCCGTCGGCGAGAACCTTTGCCGTTAACGCCTTTTTTTCCGCCCCGTACTTTTCACGCAGACGTGCTACTTCTCCACACAGGTTCGCTATCTCACCTCTACTTGTAGCAATACGCTTCTCTACGTTGCGCACGAGATCTTCTAAATCCCGTTTTTCTTTATCATAAGCCTGAACGACCGCATCTATGTCACGCAATCGTTTTTCTGCGTTCTCTATGTTACGGTACTCAAAAGGTACATCTTTTTCCAAATTTTGAACGATCACTTTTTTTTCAATGCGACTTCGTTCTGCTTCATCGAAAAGACGAGTCTTCTCATCTTTCTGAAGTAAGGCGGCTTGACGTTCTTTCTGAATCGCGTCGATTCTTTCCGTAAACGACTTGTACTCAGCCGCCTTCTTGCACAATCCTTCGTATTCTTCCTTCGCCTGCCGTTCCTTCTCCAGCCAGACTGCTATATCACCGTCTGCCGGAACTTCTTCCCGCAAGCGAGTATGCTCATCCTCCTTGGCTTTCAAAAAAGCCTCTTGGCGTGAACGATACATTTGAGAGTCTGTCAGCTTCGCCTTAGCAGTCGCCAAGACCGTTTCAGCCGCCGTTACTTCGTCTTCTGTAGGAATCTGTCCCGTTTCACTTGCCGGTGCCGGATGATGGAGAGAACCGCACACGGGACAAGGATGATTTTCTTCCAACTCCTTTGCCAAGACGGCGGCTTGTCCGCTAAGGCGGGCTATTTGTAAGGTCTTAACTGTCAAATCGGCTTTCTTTTCCGCTTTTTCCGCCGCCTCTACGGCACTTTGAGCCGTCTGACAGGTCTCCTTCAAGGCTCTTATATCATTTAAAAGCGACTGAGCCGTCTGTTCAGTCTTAACACGTTCCTCACATTGCCGTACAACGACAGAAGCCTTCTCCGCCGCTTCCGGTGCGGTTTTCAACTTTTCCCTTGCCGCATTTATTCTACCTTCTTCTTCATCCAACGCAGTATAAGCCGCAATGACATCATTTAACACACGTGATGTTTCGGCAGAAGCCTTTTCGGCTCGAACCAGTTCCGCCTGTGCCTGTCCGAGCCCCTGTACCTTCGGTAATAAATTTCGCAATACGAGGGCTTCCCTTTCACTTGCATCTCTCTCTTCCTGCTTTTTTGCCACGGCTTGAAGTTGCGCCTGTTTTTCCTTCAGTTCTTCCTCTTCCCGTAGGTTAGCCGCTTCCTTTTCATCAAGAAGACGTTTGCGTGCTTTCCCTTCCGTCTCCCATTGTGCCAACGACCTGTACTGCGGTTCGTAAACAGCCGCTTTATTTAAAATATCCAACTGTTTTTCCCGTTCTTTTTGAACTTCGCTGCCGGCTTGCAAGGTCTCTAACTCACGTTCCGCCTTTTCCAAGGCTGCAAAATGAGATTCTACGAGTCGGTCCGTTTCAGCTTGTTTCCGTCTTGCCGCCAAGTCATCGGCACTCGCTTTTACCTCACGGCGAGCCGCTTCGACATCGGCCGTACGTTTTTCCCGTTCGCCCTCTATCTGAGCTTCTTCGCTTAAGCCCAAATCGTGTAAAATGCGTTCAACTTCGGCATTTCCGTCTTTCTGACGACTGGACAAGGCATCATACCTGGACCTTACACGCTCTTGGAAATCCTCGTATTTTTGAGTGCGAAACAGGGTCTGCATAATCTTTTGCCGTTCATCCGACTTGGCCAACAGGAGCTTTCTGAAATCGCCTTGCGGTAAGAGGACGACTTGGCGAAACTGTTCGGACTTAAATCCCAGAAGAGCTTCTACAGCTGTCGTAACTTCCGGCTTTTTAACTCCCATAAGCCGCAAATCCGTCCCGTCTTTATCCGTTTCATAAAAAGCCGTCTTCGCTTTGACTCTCTTCACAGTGCCGTTTTTCGCAGCAACTTCCTGTTCGGGATTGCGTTCAATGCGATAGTATTTTTGTCCCACGGAAAAACGAAAAGACACACGCGTCATCGTTTCAGGTGTCGCATGTTCACTGCGCATATGTGCTCCTGTTCGTTCATTGCCGCTCGTATGTCCGTAAAGAGCATAGGTTATGGCGTCAAGAATCGTCGTCTTCCCGGCCCCGGTAGGTCCGTAAATCAGGAAAAGAGTCTTATCACCGAGTAAGCGAAAATCCAGGACCTGTCGTCCCGCATAGGGTCCGAAGGCATCCATTTCCAAGTAAATCGGTCTCATTCTCTCTCTCCTTCTTCATCATACAGTTCCTTCCACACCTTCTCAATAAGACGCCTTTCCTCTTCCGACAAAGGCTGATCGGGCCTCATAGCTTCAGCGAAAGACACAAAGAGCTCCATATCGCTGAAAGACCTCAATAGGTGCGAACGTTGGCCTGATATTTCGGCCACAACCCGTTCAGGCATTTCCATTGCCATCAGATTGGGATACTTACGTCGTCCCTTTCCCATAGCGTCGAGAATGGGCTCTTTATCCTTTAACCGTAACATGACATAATCATCCGTATGCTCGTCGGCCGCTCCCATAATTTCCGAGAAATATCCGGTTATAACCCGTACATCTCGAGAGGCTTCCAAGGGATGAAAATCCGTCTTGACGCGCCCGTCTCCATCTATTTCAACAAGGATAACCCCTTTTTGCTGCGAGGCTTCACTGAAAGAATACTTCATAGGACTGCCGGCATATCTGACGGTGTCGCTTCCTGCTTTCTGAGGCCCGTGCAAATGCCCCAATGCGGCATACGTAAAGGGTTCAAATATATCGGCACCTACAGCATCAGTGCCGCCTACGGCCAAGGGACGCTCCGAGTCACTACCCGTGCTTCCTGCTAAAAAAGCATGGCCTACCGCTACGCTTCTCCGTCCGGGTATAAGTCGTTTGCACGCATCGTCCCGTATTTTTAAGAGAGCTTCTTCATGGTCATGAATCGTTGTGTCCCCATACAAGAGCCGCACTTTAGCCGGATCCGCATAAGGCAGGAGCACGAAATCAACGGGGCCGTACGAATCACTCAATGTCACAACAGTTCCGGAAAGAACGGGATCACCGGCTATATACAGACCTTCTCTTTTTAATAACGGACCGGCGAAATCAAGACGTCTACCACTATCGTGATTGCCGCCTATAACGATAAAGGGAATCTTCAAGTCTTCTACAATTTTCGTCACTACATGACTGAATAATTCCACCGCTTCCGCCGGAGGCAAACTGCGATCATAAACATCGCCTGCCAAGACGACCGCATGGGGATGATAAGACTCGACAAGCGGTAAAAACTGCTCGGTCAGCAACTGCCGTTGCATATCCGTTAAGTATTCTCCGTAGAACATCTTCCCCAAATGCCAGTCTGCCGTATGTATGATTTTCATAATACAGTCCTTTCCGCTTACAATGTAATGTGAATCAATTATAGCATATCCCTTGAATAGGCCGAGATATAGTGACAGAAAAAAGCTGCGAGACACGCTCGCAGCTTTTAAGGCATCTTCATACTATACTTTTTTATTGCGGCATTGGGGACATAATCCCGTAAATGCTACACCGACGGAGTCGACTACATAACCTGTCTGCTCAGCCGCCGCCTTGGCCATACCATCCTGGTCAATGTCCACGTCTGCAATTTGATTGCACGACGTGCAGCGAATGTGTGCGTGAGGCATTGTATTATAATCGTAACGATGGGCATCTTCACCGCATTGCAATACTTTAACAACACCGATTTTCGCAAAGATTTCCATCGTCTTGTATACAGTAGCCAAACTCATGGAAGGATACTGAGGTTGTAACTCTCGGTAAATGACTTCCGCATTCGGATGCGTCGGATTATGCTCGATTACTGCATATACAGCCAATCGTTGCGGCGTAACTTTATATCCGTTTTGCCGTAACACTTCAGCAATATCCACTATAGCCACCCCCCCTTCTGTGTTGATACCTGTAAAAAACGCTCTTTCCTTTTACAGATAGAGAATTTTCTTTATTAAATTGTAACCGTTATTAATGAAATAATCAATAGGGTAATTGAAATTTTTTATTAATTTTCTTGCATAGACCGTATCTCATTGACGCCGCCCTTGTTTTTCCGCATAATAGGCCGAGAAAGGAGTCTACCATGACAGAAGACCGGATTATATACAATATAGCCTCTGATTTGAAAATCAAGGCGCATCAGGTAAAGGCAACCCTCCATTTACTGGAAGAAAAAAACACGATTCCCTTTATCGCACGCTATCGTAAAGAAGCGACAGGCTCCTTGGATGAAGTACAGTTGCGAGCCGTACAGGAACGTTTTGAATATGAAAGCCTCCTGGCCGACCGCAAAAAAACCGTGGAGCAAAGTATTCGTGAACAGGGGCTTTGGACACAAGACCTGTCTCGTTCCTTGGAAAAAGCAACTCTTCTTCGCGAAGTAGAAGATCTATACCTGCCTTACAAACCGAAAAAACGAACAAAGGCTTCAGCCGCTCGTGAAGCGGGCTTGACCCCCTTTGCAGAAAGAATGATACGGCAAAATCAGCGTGATCCGTCGCCGGAAAGGGTAGCCGCATCTTATGTAAACGATACCGTTCTTTCTACAGAAGATGCGATTAACGGAGCTCTTTATATTATTGCCGAAACCCTGTCGGAAAATGCCGACTGCCGACAAGCCATTCGCAAGGACCTTTGGAAACATGCCGTACTGGAGTGTTCCCTAACTGTTGATGAAGACGAAGCCGGTCCTTTTGCTACTTATAAAGACTACAGCGAACGAATTTCTCTCATGCCGAGCCATCGAATTCTTGCCGTTACTCGCGGAGAAAGTCTGAAAGTATTAAAAGTACGTTTACAAGCCGACCATGAAGCCCATATAGAACGTTTATCCCGGCAACTCATTACCGGACCTTCGCCGTATACGAGCTTACTCAAAGCGGCGGCGACCGACAGCTACAAGCGCCTTATTTTTCCGCAATTGGAAAGAGAAATAAGAAACGAACTCTTCGAACGCGGTGAAAAACAGGCCATTACGATTTTCTCCGAAAATCTACGCAGTCTTTTGATGCAACCGCCCTTTACGCAACAAACGATCCTCGGTCTGGACCCGGGATACCGCACCGGTTGCAAAGCTGCCGTCATCGATCCTACAGGAAATGTCCTTGACTACGGTACGTGCATGCTCACCGGTTCGGAAAAACAAAAAAGCCTGGCTGCCGACACGCTTACCCGTTTTATTAAGACCTACGGAGTCAATCTCATCTCCATCGGCAACGGTACGGCTTCTTATGAAACGGAACAATTTGTATCTGCCCTGATTGGTGACAGAAAACTTCCGTGCTCCTACATTATCACCAATGAATCCGGGGCCTCCGTATACTCCGCCTCCGATTTGGCACGTGCCGAACTTCCGGACCTGGATGTAACCATCCGCGGTGCCGTATCCATTGCCCGGCGTATCCAAGACCCCTTGGCCGAATTCATAAAAATCGACCCTAAGTCCATCGGAGTCGGCCAATACCAACATGACGTAAATCAGAAAAAACTGACTTCCGCCTTGGATGACATTGTTGAATCGGTAGTAAATCGAGTGGGTGTTGATTTAAATACAGCCTCTCAAGCCTTATTACAACATATTTCAGGACTGACAGCCGCCACGGCGGGCAATATTGTAGCTTACCGTAATACTAACGGTCCCTTTCACAGTCGCAAAGAGCTGAAAAAAATCCCACGCTTAGGTGCCGCTACCTTTACTCAATGTGCGGGCTTCTTACGCATAAAAGACAGCACCGACCCCCTGGATAATACCTCCGTACATCCCGAATCCTATAATTTGACAAAAAAGATTGCCGCTCATTACGGCTTTAGTCTCCACGACTTGAAAGACGAAATGCATCTAGATGATTTAAAAAAGAAAGTTCAAGAAAGTGATGCCGCCATATTGGCTCCCCTTCTTGAAGCCGGCGAACCGACTATACGCGATATTATTTCCGAACTTCGCAAACCCGGTCGCGATATTCGCAGCGATCTGCCTCAACCTTTAACGCGAAAAAAACTCATGTCTCTTGACGAGCTTCAAGTGGGGACTGTCGTAAAAGGAACGGTGCAGAACGTGGTTGACTTCGGAGCCTTCGTCGACTTCGGTTTGAAAACGGCGGGACTTATACACCGCTCCGAGCTGAGCACTCGTCCCTTTAAACACCCCTTGGATATCCTTCATACCGGTGATATTGTAGAAGCGCAAATCATCGGCGTTGAAGCCAAAAAAAATCGTATCGCCCTATCAATAAAGGCTCTCGAAAAAGTCAAAAACTGAAGACCCTGTCACTGATTCATACAACCGGAAATTCCTTCTTTATATATTAAGAATAAATCATTACATGCTTTTAACTTCTCTTTTAATTGCAAAATTTCTTTATTTTTTTATTTGACAGTATCAATTTCTCATGATAGACTTACGTCATCAAATTAATACAGGTGCAATGAAGAGAAGAGTACATGAGAGTGACTGTCACAGAGAGCTTCCGTTTCGGTGCAAGGAAGTACATGATATTTCATGGAAGATGGCCTCTGAGCAGGTAGCCGAATAGTTAAGCTGCCCGGGAACACCCGTTACAGTGTTAGAGTATTCAGGGCCTTGTGCCTGCGTACTTGAAAAGGCATATATCGCGAGGTATATGTGAAATTGGGTGGTAACACGGTACTTCCGTCCCTTATGGGGCGGAAGTTTTTTTTATGGTCCCGACTGACTATCATTATTTTATAAGTCTATGGAGGAAACAAACATGAGCGAACAAACAAAAAATTACAAATTCGAAACGTTACAACAACATGCAGGCCAAGTTCCCGATCCCGTAACAGGTTCCCGTGCCGTCCCTATTTATCAGACAACTTCTTATGTTTTTAAGGATACTCAGGACGGTGAAGATCAATTCGCACTCCGTCAGCCGGGTTACATTTATTCCCGTTTGGCTAACCCGACTCAGGAGGTCTTTGAAAAACGTATTGCCGCATTGGAAGGCGGCACAGCCGCTTTGGCAACGGCCAGCGGCTCTTCGGCTATTTCTTTGGCTGTTCTCAATATAGCCGGTGCCGGAGATGAAATCGTGGCGGCTCCGACCCTCTACGGCGGTACGGTAGAACTCTTTACGGAAACATTCAAACATATCGGCATTACGACACGCTTCTTTAATCCCGACGAGTTGGACAGCTTAAAAACCGCAATTACGGATAAGACTAAGCTGGTTTACATTGAAAGCCTCGGTAACCCGGCCATTAACATTCCCGACTTCGAAGAAATTGCTCGCATTGCCCATGAAAACGGGCTGCCTGTCTTTGTAGACAACACCTTTGCTACTCCGTACCTTTTCCGTCCCCTTGAACACGGTGCCGACGTCATCTTACATTCGGCAACTAAATTCATCGGCGGACACGGTACAACCTTGGGCGGTGTCATTGTCGAAAACGCATCCTTTGATTGGGCCGCTTCGGGTCGTTTTCCGGAACTTACTTCTCCCGATGCCTCCTATAACGGTATCAACTTCTTCAAAGACGTTCCTACAGCTCCCTTCGTAACACGTATTCGCGCTAAGGGACTGCGTGATCTCGGGCCCGCAATCAGCCCGTTCAACGCCTGGTTACTTCTGCAAGGAACGGAAACCTTATCGCTCCGTGTAGAGCGCCACGTAGAAAATGCTCGTAAAATTGCGGATTTCTTGGAACACCACGCTAAGGTGTCCAAGGTAAACTACCCGTCCTTACCGTCTTCTCCGTACTACAAATTAGCTCAAAAATATTTTCCTAAAGGAGCCGGCTCCATCTTCTCCTTCGAATTAAAGGGCGGCTATCAGGCCGGTCGTGATTTCATCGATAAGACGGAGATCTTCTCCAATTTGGCTAATGTAGGCGACTCCAAGTCTTTACTCATTCACCCCTCATCTACGACTCACCAGCAGCTTGATACCAAGGCTCAGGAAGCTGCCGGCATCACGCCGGGTACGGTTCGTATATCCGTAGGCATCGAAAATGTAGATGACTTAATTGCCGACTTGGAACAAGCGTTAACTTCCGTATAACCATTATACGAGATATACAAAAAGGTCATGGTACGTAAGTGCCATGACCTTTTTACAATTCAATTCACGACCGTTACCGCCACATCTAAAAATCTCCCTATAGCCCGCAAGTGCGGCTTATAGGGAGATTTTTATTATTGTGATTTATTTTGTCCCGAAAATACGGTCACCCGCATCGCCGAGTCCGGGCACGATATACCCGTGCTCATTCAATTTTTCATCTAAAGCGGCTACAAAAATCTTAACATCCGGATGATCGGCGTTAATCTTTTCAACACCCGTAGGTGCTGCAACGAGGCACATTAACTTAATATGTTGAATACCTCTTTCCTTTAAGAGAGTAATAGCTGCGGAAGCGCTACCGCCGGTAGCCAACATGGGATCGACAATAATGAAGTCACGTCCTTCCACATCGGGAAGTTTACAGTAGTATTCAACCGGTTCCAACGTCTGAGGATCTCGATATAAGCCGATATGACCGACTTTAGCCGTCGGGATGAGATTCAACATTCCCTGTACCATACCCAAGCCGGCACGCAATACGGGAACAATACCCAACTTCTTACCGCTGATTTGTTTTCCCGTCATCTTTGTTATAGGTGTTTCTATAGCTACATCTTCCAAGGTCAAATCACGAGTAATTTCATAGCCCATGAGCATTGTAATTTCTTCCAGTAATTCACGAAAATCTTTCGAACCCGTTTCTTTCATGCGCATTAAGGTTACCTTATGTTGAATAAGAGGGTGATCCATTACTTGTACTTCCATGATGAGACTCCTTCCGCTTCCTTATTTATCTAATTCCTTAATCATATTGACACGAATTTCATGGCGACCGCCGTCAAACCCGGTGCTCAGAAAAACATCGACAATAGCCTTAGCCAAACCCGGACCGATAACCCGTTCACCCAGGGTCAAGATATTGGCATCGTTATGGCGTCGAGCAAATTCTGCTGAATACGTATCGCCGCACAAGGCTGCACGAATACCGTGGATCTTATTAGCTGCAATCCCGATGCCGATCCCCGTTCCGCAAACCAGAATGCCCTTATCAAAGGTTCCGTCCGCCACTGCACGCGCCGCTTTTTCAGCAATGAGAGGATAATCGCACCGTTCAGGCGTATGAGTTCCATAATCGGTAAACTCGATACCTTTTTCCGTTAAGTGGGCTTTGACTTCTTCCTTCAGTCTAAAACCGCCGTGATCACTTGCAATAACCAATTTCATTCCGTCGCCTCCTCCGTAACCCTGTTTATTATACACGAATTTATACAAATTTACACGGTCATAACATCTCCGTCCGCCGCTTTTTTCATTCGATTCATAACAGCCGTACCTATACCGCCTGTCTCTACCCCTTCCGCAACGATCAGATCGACGGGATGCTCATCAAAAAACAACAGGCCTCGATATAATTCTTTGGCCAGTTCCGTCTTATTGCCGTGAGTGCCCCAACAATAAACGTCTTTACCCGTCACTTCAGACTTTTCAATAACCTCCCGACTGAGTAAATACCCCAGACGTTTGCCGTCGTTTTCCGCTGCCGTGCGTACCTCGCCGACAGCTTTACTTACCCGATCCGCACTTCCTACGAAGACCCGCACCGGCGCTTCCGGTGCATAGTGGCGATATTTCATGCCCGGTGCCTTAGGCACCCCCTTACCTGTAACAAGATGCGTATCCGTCGTCACATAAGGAGCTACTTCCGCCAGCATTTCTTCTGTAACCGCTCCGGGCCGCAAAATCGTGACCACATTATCTAAAACTTCTACAATAGTCGATTCTACACCTACTGTACACGAACCGCCATCCAAAATCATGGCTACGCGTCCTTCCATGTCATGGAAAGCTTCGGCTGCCGTTGTCGGACTGGGGCGACCGGAAAGGTTGGCGCTCGGTCCGGCAACAGGTACCCCTGCCGCTTTTAAAAATTCTCGACAGCCTGCATGGTCGGGACACCGCAGAGCCACCGTATCAAGACCGCCCGTAGCCGCATCGGGAACCGTATCCTTGCGAGGCAACACTAAGGTTAAGGGGCCGGGCCAGAATTTTTCAATCAATGTTTCCGCCAGGGGCGGTAAATAAGAAACGACCGCTTCGACTCCGGCTTTATCGGGAACCGTCAAAATAAGCGGATTGTCACTGGGTCGTCCCTTTGCTGTATAAATGGCCCTGCATGCAGCGGCGTCCAGCCCGTTGGCACCTATCCCGTAGACGGTCTCCGTCGGAAAAATGACAAGCTCGCCTTGGCGAATCAATCTACCGGCTTCTTCCAAAACATTTTTATCCGCTGACGTGCCGGTGAGTTTCACCAGCTTCGTATCTTTCACAGTCTACCCCTTCTTTCTGAGTAAAACATGTCGTTCCGTATCGGCATAATCCTTAATAATTCGCACGAACTCAAAACCTTGATCCGTAAAAAGTTCTGCAACCTGTCGCGACTGTCCGGCACCTACTTCCACAATACAGTGTCCGCCGACTTTAAGGTAAGCGCCGCCTTCACTTGCCAGGCGGCGATATATATCCAGTCCGTCCGTACCGCCGTAAAGAGCCGTTTCCGGGTCGTATTTTACTTCTTCTTCCAGATTCTGCATATCCGGAGCGGTTAAATAGGGCGGATTGGAAACAAGCCAATCGTACTCATGAGCTTCTACATTTGTAAAAAGATCGCTATTCACCCACTGTGCTCTGTCTATGTGAAGGGCCTCGCTGTTTTCGGCGGCTATTTTCAAGGCATCAGAAGAAATGTCTACACCCGTTCCCGTCGCCTGCGGCAAATACGATAGGAGACTCAGCAAGATAGCACCGCTTCCCGTCCCCATATCCAAGACGCGTACCGGAACCTCTTTAGGGCAAATTTCCAAGACAGCCTCAACCAGAAGTTCCGTTTCCGGACGCGGCACGAGAACATGTTCATTGACAATAAAATCAAGCCCCATAAAAGGCTTTATACCCAAAATATGGGCGACCGGATACCGGGCCGCCCTTTTCTTTATCATCTCTTTATATGCCGACAATTCCGTCGAAGTCATGGGTTCGTCAAAATGAGCATACAAATAAATACGTTCTTTTTCAAGAACGTGTGCCAACAGAATTTCCGCATCCAGTCGCGGCGTATCAATTCCTTTTTCGGCAAAAAATCCTTCCGTCCATTTAAGAAGAGAGCCGATTGTCCATAAATCATTCATTGCTTTCTTCGGCTTCCTTCATTAATTCGGCACGGCGAGCTTCGGCTAAAGCCTGAATAAATTCGTCAATATCGCCGTTCATAATATTTTCCAACTTATACAACGTTAAATTGATGCGATGGTCCGTTACGCGTCCCTGCGGATAGTTATACGTACGCACGCGTTCACTTCTATCGCCCGTACCGACTTGACTGCGCCGCGCTTCCGTAACTTCCGCATTGGCTTCTTCTTCGGCCTGAGCTAAAAGGCGAGCTTTCAAAACCCGTACGGCCTTGGCACGATTTTCCAACTGCGACCGTTCGTCCTGACACTCAACGACAATACCCGACGGAATATGCGTCATGCGCACAGCCGAGGAGGTTTTGTTGACATGCTGACCGCCGGCGCCGGAAGCTCGGAAATAATCGACGCGTACGTCTTCCATGTTCAAGTTGATTTCCACATCTTCCGCTTCGGGCAAAACGGCTACCGTCGCCGTCGATGTATGAATACGGCCGCCCGACTCCGTAACAGGCACACGTTGTACGCGATGTACACCCGATTCGTATTTGAGCTTGCCGTATACACCGTCACCCTCAACGGAAAAGATAACTTCCTTATAGCCGCCCAATTCGGGAGCGTTGGAACTGATAATACTTGCCTTCCAGCCCTTTTGCTTTTCAATGTACTTCGAATACATGCGGAAGAGATCGCCGGCAAAAATAGCTGCTTCGTCACCGCCGGCACCGCCACGAATTTCCATAATAACATTCTTATCGTCATTCGGATCCTTAGGCAGCATGAGAACATGCAATTCTTCTTCCAGGGCTTCCTGTTCCTTCATCAATTCGGACAATTCTTCTTTAGCCATGGCCGTCAGCTCCGCATCGGACCCGTCGGCAATTATTTCCTTGTCATCCGCAATAGTAGCGGATACATCCTTATACTTGCGAAACGTTTCGATAATCGGTGCCAGGGAGGCATGCTCTTTCGTCAATTTTTGCCATTCATCCTGTCTGGCAATGACGGAAGGGTCACTAATGCGCTGCTCCAAGTCGATAAACTTGTTCTCTACGGCTTGTACCTTATCAATAAACACGCTATACTCCTCGCTTTCCGAATCTACTGCTTATTTTCCGTATGTTCTTGCGGCTTCGCCGCTTCCAAGGCCTTAATAGCCACTTCAATCTGATCGTCATGCGGTTCTCTCGTCGTCAAATATTGCAACCACAATCCGGGTTTGATCAATGTCTGAACTACATGATTCGTCGTCCTGCCTGCCAAGCGTATGATTTCATAAGCAATCCCGGCCACGACGGGCATCAAAATGACACGCGACACGATTCGTTCCGCAATAGACGGCCAACCTAAAAAGGCAAACACGAAGATGGAAACGACCATGACGATTAAAAGAAAGTTCGTGCCGCACCGCGGATGCAATCGAACCTGAGGACGTACATTTTCTACCGTAAGGGGTAACCCCTTTTCATACGCCCAGATAGTTTTATGCTCGGCTCCGTGATATTCAAACACGCGCCGAATATCTTTAGTAAATGAAATGCATCGTATATATAGTAAAAAGACAGCCAGTCTAAGCAAGCCTTCACAAATATTCAACATGACCGGACTCGTAACGGAACCCAGTAAATATTTGGCCGCAAAAGTCGGCAAGGCTACAAAGAAAACAATAGCTACTACACAGGAAAACAACATAGTCGCCGCAATTTGACTGTTTGTCATCTGTTCTTCTTCCTCACCCGATGCGCGGGCGGAAAAAGAAAGACTTTTCATCCCGTAAAAAAGTGATTCCCCCAAGGCCACAGACCCTCTGATAAAAGGCTTCTTCAAAAAGGGATATTTCTCTGTAACGGAACGGACTCTGTCTTTTTGTACTGTAATGTCTCCCGACGGTGTGCGTACAGCCGTCGCAATGTATTCAGGGCCTCGCATCATAACGCCTTCGATAACCGCCTGCCCGCCTACATAAGGTTTACTCAATGGAACCTCCCGTTTATTTACAAACAAATAGAGCAGAGCATTGCTGCTCTGCCTACCGCTTGTCTGCTGTTATTCAGCTGTTTAGCCTTTTTTACCGTAACGTTTATTAAACTGTTCAATACGACCGCGAGCAGCCTGCGTACGCTGTTGACCGGTATAGAACGGATGGCATTTAGAGCAAATTTCGACACGCAGTTCCGGTACTGTGGAACCTGTTTCAAAAGTATTGCCACACGCACACTTTACTACGGCTTTACCGTAATTCGGATGGATACCTTCTTTCACCATTCACACCTCTTCTCTAAACATACTAAACCCATACTATGAAATTATATCACGAGCTCAGTCTGTTTTGCAAGATAATCAGCTTGGATTTTTGCCAAGTCTGTTTCCTTATCATATCAATTTCCGAGCTCTATTGCAATATGTACAACCCCGGTTCCAAGAGCAAGGCCAATTCTTTTTGCAGTTTCGGTCCCGCCGTAATCCAATACTTCTTATCCGTCAAAATAGTGCGTCGGCTTCCTGCCAAATGAAAGTAAACTTTCGTATTTCCCGGATACCGGCTGAGGATTTCCGCTACCTTATCACTTAAATCACTCTGTTCTAAACGGGCAGGAATCTTAATAAAAAGTTTTTCTCCCTGTCCGTTTAACCATTGTGATCCCTCCGGAATTTGTGTCGACTCATGTCGCTCCTTCACCGCTTGAGCCGCTTCTTCCGTCAAAGGTTGCACCGTATCGGCCAAAATCTGTACATCATCATCCGTAATATCGGCACGTCCCTTAACGGCTACGGGCGCATCGACGACAATCAGATCCCGGCACTTTTCAAAAACTTTGGGGAAGACGACTACCGTAACGGTATGCGTAAAATCTTCTACCGTTATAATGGCCATCGCATCGTTACGTTTCGTCGTGACTCGCCGTACGGCTGTTATCAAACCGCCTACAGTGATCATCTTGCCGTCATAGCCTCTCGCTTCTTCATCATATAAGACGGCAAGGGGAGTCAATTTATTCATGACCTCCGTATACGCATCTAAGGGATGCCCGCTGAAATAAAATCCGTCGTACTCCTTTTCCATGGCCAAGCGCATGGATAGGGGATATTCTTCCATGTCGGGATACACTAAATCCGTCGAGACATCGGACACGACATCGTCGAACAACCCCATCTGGCCCGACTCGTTATCCTTACGTCGTAAGGCCCCCATGGACATGGCCTGATCCAAAACGGCCATAAGTTGTGACCGTTTCTTACCGAATGAATCCATGGCACCGCATTGAATCAAACTTTCCAAACCGCGCCGATTGACGATACGAGAATCCACGCGACTGCAAAAATCTTCAAAGGACGTAAAGGGACCGCCTTTTTTACGAGCCTCCAAAATCGTCCGAATGGCGTTTTCTCCCACACTCTTAATGCCTGCCAACCCGAAACGGATATTGCCCCCCTGTACGGAAAAAACCGATTCCGACTCATTCACGTCGGGCGACAAAACAGGTACATGATGACGCTTACATTCAGCGGCATAATAACTGATTTTCGCAACGTCGCTGATCATGCTGGTCATGGTAGCGGCCATAAACTCGGCACAATAGTGGGCCTTTAGGTATGCCGTCTGCCAAGCAACATAAGCGTAGGCAGCGGAATGTGACTTATTAAAACCGTAACCGGCAAAATATACCATCAAATCGAAAACTTTATTAGCAATGTCATCATCAATATGGTTCTTGCGAGTTCCTTCCAGAAAATGGGCTCGTTGAGCCTTCAAAACTTCTTCTTTCTTCTTACCCATAGCACGACGCAACAAATCGGCTTCACCCAGGCTGAACCCGCCCATGGCGGAGGCAATCTGCATAACCTGTTCCTGATAAAGAATAACCCCGTACGTATCCTTTAAAATGGGCTCCAATAAGGGATGTAAATACGTTACCTTTTTTTCACCGTGGCTCCCCTTAATAAAATCTTCAACCATACCGCTTCCCAACGGCCCGGGACGATAAAGGGCCACTAAGGGAATCATGTGCTCGAAATGCTTCGGTGCCAGCTCTTTAACCAAGTTCGTAATCCCTTGGGATTCCATTTGGAAGACCCCCGCCGTATCCCCTTCCGTCAAAAGACGGCATGTCGCTTCATCGTCCAAGGAGATCTTGTCTATATCCAAGTCGATGCCGTAATTACGGTTAATCATGGCTACGGCATCGCCGATAACCGTCAAAGTCCGTAACCCGAGAAAGTCCATCTTCAACAAACCCAATTCTTCAACCAAATCCTTGTCGTACTGAGTTGTTAAATAGCCTTCCTTCGAATACTGCATAGGCACGTAATCATCTACAGGTGCTGCTGAAATAACGACGCCGGCCGCATGTGTTGAAGAATGGCGGACCAATCCCTCCAATCGCTTACCGAAGTCGACGAGTCGGCGTACTTCCGCCTTCGTCTCATAATCCTTGCGAAATTCCTTACTCGTCTGCAAGGCCTTATCAAGGGTAATCCCCAATTCGTTAGGCACGGTCTTCATAATGCGGTTCACTTCACTAAGCGGCATATCGAGGACTCGCCCTACGTCCCTGAGGACAGCTCTGGCCGCCAAGGTTCCGAAAGTAATAATCTGTGCCACGTGGTCCTTACCGTATTTACGGGTAACGTAATCGATAATCCTGCTACGATTTTCATAGCAAAAATCCATATCAATATCGGGCATGGTGATACGTTCCGGATTCAGAAACCGTTCAAAAAGCAAATCGTATTTTAACGGATCCAGGCCCGTAATCCCCAATAAATAAGCGACAACGGATCCGGCCGCCGATCCTCTGCCGGGACCTACGGGGATTTTATGATCACGGGCATACTTTACATAGTCCCAAACAATGAGAAAATACGAAGGAAATCCCATGGCGTTAATAACGCCCAACTCATAATCCAAACGCTCGCGAACGGCATCGGTAATAACCGAATATCGAGTGGGCAATGCCTCTTCGCAGAGCTTGCGTAAATAAGACTCGTCAGTTTCTCCGTCGGGCACGGGAAACTGAGGCAAATGCCGTTCATCGAAAGAGATTTCCACATTACACTTGTCGGCAATTTCCAATGTCGTATCCAAAGCTTCAGGCAAATCGGGGAAAAGTTTTTCCATTTCTTCCCGCGATTTCATATAAAATTCATTATTGGAAAAGCGAAAATGATTCGGGTCATCCAGCGTACTGCCTGTAGAAATACAAAGTTTGACTTCCTGAGCCGGTGCATCATCCTTATCCAAATAGTGGAAGTCGTTCGTCGCTACAAGCTTCAAGCCGTATTCTTCAGCCCAGTCTTTAAAAACACGTCGGACTTCCCGTTCTTCCGCTAAGCCGTGGTTTTGAATCTCCAAGTAAAAATCGTCTTTACCGAAGAGAGAAATAAACCGTTCCAAAGTCTGTCTTGCCTGCATTTCGTTGCCGTTCAATATATCTTGCTGAACCTGCCCTTCAATACATGCCGATAAGGCGATAAGACCTTCGTGATACTGTTCAAGCAAATCGAAGTCGGCCCGCGGTCGATGATAGCTGTTTTCTCCGTCTACAAAAGCCTTGGAAACAATTTTAACCAAATTTTGATAACCGTGAAAATCCTTAGCCAACAAAATTAAATGGCACAATCGTTCCTTCGATTTTTGTTCAAAACGACTCCCTCGTGTCATATAAATTTCGCAGCCTAAAATAGGTTTAATACCTTCTTTTTTAGCCGCCTTATACAAGTGAATGAGTCCATACATATTGCCGTGATCCGTTACGGCCACAGCCGGCATCCCCAAGTCTTTGGCTTTTTTTACCATCTCGGGAATTCGTGTCAACCCGTCAAAAAGACTGTATTGTGTATGATTATGTAAGTGTACAAACGGTTTCATAATATCTCCGAATCATAGGAATTACTATTGACATATACCCTATTATTGTATCACTGAACGGTGATTTTTTCACGCCTCGCCGAGGCGGCTCTTACCGTTGGCGTACAGCAGTTTATACAAAAACCCTTTTCTCCGTTTGACAAATATCCGTATTTTTAGTAGAATAATACCGTTAGCGGGACGTGGCGCAGCTTGGTAGCGCGCTTCCTTGGGGTGGAAGAGGTCGCGAGTTCAAATCTCGCCGTTCCGACCACATGAAAAGACATTGCTCAGCAATGTCTTTTTTTCTTTATATAAAAGAGCATCCGTCTGCAAGGTGTATCCCGTCATTCAACAACACCGTGCGAGCGGATGCTCTTTTCTTATTCCGTTACGGCCGACTCTTGAGCGGCCTTCCGTTGTTCATCTCTTTTAGCAAAAAAGGGCAATGCTACTTCAGGGAATAAGGCGTAACTCAGCACATCTTCAGGCGATGCGTCGGGATAGCCCGCTTCCGCCAATTCCGCCTTTGCCTTATCCAACTCCGGCTCCAAGTCATCGGCCGGACGATGATCAATAACCGGTTCATCACCGATACAAAGCTTACGGAAATCTTCGGAAATCTCACCGGGAACTCTCCCGTACTTGCCGCGTACAATATCTCGAACTTCGTTGGTAATCATCTTGTAGCGACCGAACAACACATTCAGAGCCGCAGCTGAACCGGTAATCTGACTGGTAGGCGTAACCAGGGGCGGATAGCCCAAGTCGCGACGAACTGCCGGCATTTCAGCCAAAACATCATCGAATTTATCTTCTTCACCTTGACTTTTAAGCTGATTGTACAGGTTCGTCAACATACCGCCGGGAATCTGATACTTTCTGACAGCCGGATTGATTTGACTCGGCATGGTCAGATTGAATTCCTTTGCCAGTTCCTTACGTACTTCTTTAAAGTGATTCGTAATGGGCCACAGCTTTTCCGTATCGATATCCGTATCGTAAATACTGTTTTGCAAAGCCATGACCATCGTTTCCGTTGCCGGCTGACTGGTAACGGCGCCGAAAGGCGACAAGGCCGTATCGATAATATCGACACCCGCTTCAACAGCCTTCAAATAGGTCATTTCTCCGAATCCGCATGTACAATGCGTATGCAATTCAATGGGAATATGCAGGTGTTTTTTCAGCATGCGCACAAGGTTGTATGCATCATAAGGAGCCAAAAGACCCGACATATCTTTAATACAAAGAGAGTCGACACCCATCTCCTGTAATTCTACGGCACCCTTAGTAAAACTTTCCAAGGTGTGAATAGGACTGATTGTATAAACCATCGCACCCTGGACATGAACGGACTTCGTATCCTTACCGGCCTTAATAGCCGATTCAAGGTTACGAGAATCGTTAAGGGCGTCGAAGACGCGAATAATATCAATGCCGTTATCCACGGCCCGGTTGACAAATTCATACACCATATCGTCCGCATAATGTCTGTAACCTAAAATATTTTGACCGCGGAACAACATTTGCAAGGGGGTCTTTTTAATATATCGTTTTAACGTTCTTAACCGTTCCCACGGATCTTCATCAAGGAATCGCATGCACGAGTCAAAAGTGGCACCGCCCCAGCATTCAATAGCGTGGTAGCCGACTTCATCCATAGACTCCAAAACGGGAATCATCTGATTTATACGCATACGCGTTGCCGCAATGGACTGATGCCCGTCACGCAACACCGTTTCCGTAATTTTTACTCTAGCCATATAGCCTCCGTATATATAAAACCAACTATTAGTATAAGGTCATAATTAATGGTACTGGTTTATTATATCATATTTTTTTTGTAAATGAAGGCTCAGGTCATATAGATTATACAAGAGAGATCTCCCTTATGGCAGACATCCCCCGGTGTACAAATTTTTACATCAACAGCTCTCGTATATCCGCCGCAATTTTCTCCACTGTAATCCCCGACTCCCTTAACAAGTCTTCCGCATCATAGCGGTCGTAAAAGGCTCTGGCAAGACCGTAGTTTTTAACCTTCATCTCTGTCGGTCCGTAAAAAGAAGCAATATTTTGCCCGAATCCGCCCGTTACAACACCGTCTTCCAAGGTAACCGTCAATTCGTGATCTTTGCGGAGTTCTCCCAATAACCGGCTGTCAACACCGTTGGCAAATTTAGGGTTAATAACAGTGGGACAGATACCCGTCTCTCGCTCAAGAACTGCAGCAACATTCACGGCTAAATGATAAAAATTTCCCAAGCCTATAAGAACTACCTTCTGCCCATGTTGAGTTATTTCAAAGCGATTTATTTGATTATAGTCCGTTGTATCGGCTACTCCCTTTTCCTCCAGAGGACCGACGGGAATGCGAATTCCTACGGAGTGACTCGTCTGCCCTATGGCCCAAGCGAGCATGGCCAGGTGCTCTTCTTTACACGTCGGCGCCAAATAAACGAAACGGGGCACGGAATTGAGCATGGGAATATCGAAATACCCCAGATGAGTAATATCATTCATGCCGTATACGGACGCACGATATACGAGGATGACGGCACTATTGCCATTGACACATAAATCTTGCATAACTTGATCGTATGTACGCTGCAAAAAGGTGCTGTATACATTAAAAACGGCCTTTCCGCCGTACTTGGCAACACCTGAAGCCATGGCCACGGCATGCTCTTCCGCAATACCCACGTCTACGTATTGACCTCCCGCTTTTTTACGCCATTCTTTAGTATAGCCAAATCCGCTGGGCGTCGCGGCATTAATGACGACAAGCGACTTATCTTCTTCTATCTTTTTCATTAAATACTCGGCCGTAATACTTTCATAAGTCGGCTCCGCAATTCGTGTTCGCAGCTCATACGTTTTCTCATAAAAAGGTTTGGTATAATGCCATCTTTCTTTGTCTTCTTCAGCCGGAGTAAATCCCTTCCCTTTTTGTGTTACTGCATGAATAACTACGGGATGATCCGTGTCCTTAACGGATCTTAACATGTCAATTGTCCGTTCCAAATCGTTGCCGTCTACCAGAAAACGATATTCAAAACCCATGGCCGTAAAGAGATTTCGGTGACTTTTCCCCTTTGTTTCACGCAGTTCCTTAAGACCCTCGTAAATACCGCCGTGTGTCTCAGCAATAGACATGCCGTTGTCATTCACAATAATGATCATATTAGAACCCAATGTAGCCGCATAATCCAAGCCTTCGTATGCCTCGCCGCCCGACAGAGATCCGTCACCGATAAGGGCAATCACGTTCTCCCTGCCTCCGGTAACATCTCGCCCCTTAGCCAGCCCCGATGCCAGACTGACAGATGTAGACGTATGACCGATGTTAAAAAGGTCATGCTCGCTTTCCTGCGGATCAGTATACCCCGTTACGTCATGGTAGTGTGCTTCTTCCGTAAAAGCACGTACGCGGCCGGTAAGGATTTTATGCATATAACTTTGGTGCGATACGTCATATACAATTTTATCGGTCGGCGAATTAAACACATAGTGTAAGGCCATAATTAATTCCACGGCTCCGAGTGACGGCCCCAGGTGACCTCCGCAAACAGCCGCCTTTTGTATCAACGCTTTTCGAGCCTGCATTGCAATATCTGTCAACTCGCTTAGCGATAAATTCTTTATATCATCGGGCGATGTAAGGTCTGCCAGGTTCATTTCACTACCTCCTTGATGTATGGTGCATAAGGTTGTTTCTTTTATCTTTATTCTAGCATAAATCAATATTTATTCCTCATGCATTATTTTATATACAACATCCTTGCTTATGAAAAAGTGACACATTGCAAGGAGCCATAAAAAATACACGACACGAAAAAATTCGCATCGTGTATTTCCTGCACTTATTATTTACCGGACATAGCCATTTCCTTCGCCGCCAAATCGGAAAAGTTGACAGACTTCAGTTTAGCCGCCAAATCGTTTTGAATTTCTTCAAACGCATTATATAAAGAACACATGCCGCCGCAACCGCGCGTACATGCATCCGTGTCGGCCAAGCATCGCTGCAACTGTGTTTGTCCTTCTACGGCATCAATAACATCATAAAGAGTAATATCCTTCGGGTCTCGTTGCAAGGCAAAGCCGCCTTCTACCCCGCGATAGGATTTCATAATATCGGCAGCTGTCAGGCTACGCATAATCTTCAACAAAAACCGTTCCGGTATATTTTGTTTTTCCGCCAGAGCGGCGCCCGTGATTTTCGTGCCTTCCGGACACGTTGCTAAATACAAAACCATTCGAAAAGCATAGTCTGTAGCTTGATTCAAACGCATAATTCCGTCCCTCCTTACCTCTTGTATTACATTATACAATATATAACTAAAAAAGTGTAGTTTTGTTTTAAAAAAAGGTACAGTATAGATACATCTATACTGTACTCAGATGATATATCTAAAATAAATGAGCCACGCCGTTAATAACCAGATAAATAAGTCCCGATAAAACGGCACTGAGAGGAATAGTCACGACCCAGGCAACGAGCATGCTGCGTGCAACCCCCCAGTGTACGGCACGAACCCGTTCAGCCGAACCGATCCCCATAATAGATCCTGAAACAACGTGAGTCGTACTGACAGGCAAGTGTAATAAGGTGGCCGTAAAAATAACGACAGAAGAGTTCAAATCGGCGGCAAATCCGTTAATGGATTCGAGCTTAAAAATCTTCGTTCCCATAGTCGAAATAATTCTCCAACCGCCGGCTGAAGTACCGAGAGCCATAGAGGTAGCACAGGCCAGCTTTACCCACGTAGGAATCTCCATAGTGTCGATATAACCGCCGCTCAAAAGAGCCAAAGCAATAATCCCCATGGCCTTCTGCGCATCATTCGACCCGTGAGAAAATGCCATCAGACTGGCGGAAGCGATCTGCATTCTCCGAAACTGTCGATTCAAGGACACGGGAGAGTAATTGCGCACAACCCATAAAAGGCCGATCATGACAAAATACCCTGTTACCAGAGCCACTACGGGAGAAAGAACCAGGGAAAGAACGATTTTGCCGATTCCCTCACCCGATAAAATCTGCGGTCCCACGCTTATCGATACGGCACCGATAATACCGCCGATTAAAGAATGGGATGAACTGCTGGGTATCCGATAATACCAAGTCAGAATGTTCCAAATAATAGACCCTGCCAAAGCCGCTATAATAACTTCCAGGCTGATTTGGGTCGGATCCAGAACCAGGTCGCCGCCAATCGTTTTGGCAACTCCCGTACTGACCATGGCACCCAAAAAGTTCAATCCCGCCGCCATCAAAATCGCATGATTCGGCGATATAGCTCGCGTCGACACGCTGGTAGCTATGGCATTTGCCGTGTCGTGAAAGCCGTTTATATAATCAAAGAGAACAGCTAAGATAACGACTGTCCAGATCAACCAATGCTCAGGCATATTTTAACACGATCCTCCGAAATAAAGTGGCCAATGATTCGCAACCGTCCGTAACATCTTCAATGGACTGAAGAATTTCCTTCCATTTAATGAGCTCGATGGGATCTTTACATTCTGCAAAAAGCTTGCCCATTTCTTCATGATACAAGTCGTCGCATTCTTGTTCCAGTTTCATGATTTTTTTACTACGCGCCTCGATCTTCAAATATTCTTTTTTTACATTGCGCATAGCCTCAATAGAACGTCGAATTTCTTTCATGGACTTAGCCATAATGGTAGCCATACGCTTCGTTCCTTCTGTTGCCGTTCCGACGCGATAGATACACATCTTGTCCATGATTTCCGTAACATTATCCAAAGCCTTATCGAGTTTGTCGATAAGTTCCTGAATGTCTTCACGATCCATAGGCGTAATAAAGGATTTCTGCAATCGCTTCATCGTTTCCAGTACCAAATCATTCGCCTCTTCTTCAAGGGCGTTAATTTTTTCCATCGCTTCCGCTTTGGAAATTTCTTCATTCACCGCTTCCTTAAGAATATCTGCCGCCGCATAGCAGAGGGCTGCATGCTTGTCCAGCAAATTGAAGAACTTTTCTTCTTTCGGCTTTAAATGAAATGCCATCTCTATCAAGTCTCCTTAACAGACGTTATTAGACAGTAGTAAGTCTACATATAGACCTGAATAGTATTATACCATAGGCGTATATATTCGTATACAATTTACGGCCCTACTTATATACCGTTGTCACATAAAAGTTTTTTATGGAGAAAAAGCTCCCGACCTTTACGATCGGGAGCTTTCGAATTTCAACTTACCTGCTACTGTTTTGCCATGAGCTGTGCCACTGCCGCTTTTAACGCGTCGATTTCTTCTTGCTGTTTCGTCAACGTCGCCTTCTGCTGTGCATTTTCAGCACGCAATTGAGTAACTTCATCCTGCATGACATAAACGGAGCTGATAGGACCGGCTTTGTACCGATCGGGAATAGCCGCCTTCTTAGCCGCACTGCCGAACTTGTGCGTGACTCCGACGTTTACCATATTGTTATTGTCGCCGAGAGCTACGCCCATGTGGAGCATCGTGTCTTCATTGGCATAATGTGCCAAACCTACGGCTGCCGCCGTTTCCCCGCGATAGTTACCGATACCGGCCATAATCTGATTCGGTTCGAGAGGATCGTACTGAATGGGCTTTAAGGCTGCTAAAGCCGCCGACTGCGCCGCAACACGACGGCCTTCCGATTCAACCGCACCGATACGATTGACCACTCGTTCAAGACCGCCCGTCGTCTGATGAGAGATAGCATTCATAGCATCGACAACATTTTGTGCCGTCGCCACACCGTCATTACCGTTAAGGCCGGCCATGCCGTTATTAACGGCGATCGTAGCTGTCTTCACGTCGTATTTCACATCGCCGTTGGGAGCTACGGACGCAGTGGTCAAATTACCGTCCTTGAAGTTCAGTCCGGTACTCAAGCTTACCGTTTCAGCCGAGCCGCCGTTCGCTTTGTAGGACAAGTTCGTAGATTGAGCGGCTTTTGTGCCGTCAAAGGTCACCTTATAGTCCATAGAATGGCTTCCCGGTGTTGCCGTAACGGTTATGGGATTATTCGGGTTGGAAGTGTCCGTGCTGACTGTAACGGCACTGACTGCCGCATCCTTTACGGCCGCCTCTTTCACCTTAACTTGAATACCCGTAGCATTGGCAGTCGTTTCCGTAAATTGACCGTCACCGTTAACGTTAAACGTACCGTTCTTCAGAGCTAAAGTCTGTGTACCGCCGTTGTCACCGTCATACTTCATCGTTACGTTATCGACAGCCGACTTAGCTGCATCGGCAACCTGTTTCAATTGGCCTTCCGTTGCCGCTCTGTCCGGAGTGGTCGTCGTACCGCTCCAAGTCGTATTGGAGAGGCCTGTAATCGTATTGTTACTGCCGTTTACCGTCACATTGCCGGCCTTCACCGTATTAGCAGTTACACTGCCGTCTGCACCGTCAACAGTTACCTTATTACTACCCGTTCCGACAGTTACCTTATTGCTGAAGTCTCCGTCTTTAGCTGTAACCTTGCCGGTTGTACCGTCAACGGTTACGGCATTACCGGCCGTACCGACCGTCACCTTATCGGCAAGCTTAACATCGTAAGTAACCTGTCCGTTAGCCGCCGTAGTAGACGTAAGAGAAATATTTCCCGTCGTACTGTTTGCACCTTCTCCGCTGTTGGCCGTTACTACGGTCTTTGAACTGCCTGCAGCCGCTCTGGCATCATCAGCAACCTGCTTCAACTGATCTTCCGTCGCCGCTCTGCCCGATACGGGAGTGCCGCTCCATGTCGTATTGGAAAGACCCGTAACCGTATTGTTGGCGCCGTTTACATTAACACTTCCGGCCTTAAAGATATTGCCCGTCACCGTCCCCGTCGTTCCGTCGAGGGTAATGAGGTTCGTACCCGTTCCGACCAATACACTGTCGGCGGCCGTTACCTTATTAAAGGATACATCGTCTGCCGTGGCTATGGTAAATTCCTTACCTGTACGGCTTACCTTGATGTTTTGGCCGTCTTTGAAGTTGACTTCATCGCCGCCCTTAACATCGTCTCCGGCATCGCCGTTGGCTTTTACCTTAAACGCCGCCGCATCCTTAATCTTCTGCGTGCCCGTCGTAGACAGGTTGCTCAAGTCTTTATCAGCTGCGTTGTCGATCTTGTTCTTCGTCGTCGCGTCAAGAGCTACGTCAATAACCTGGCCGCTCGCCGTCGTCGTCAAGCCGTTGGAACCCGTGACCTTCAAGGTCTGGTTCTTCAGGTTGACACTGCCCGTTCCCGTGCCGCCGTCGGCAATATTCAACGTAGATACGCTCGTCGTAGCGTTGTTAATCATGTCCGCTACGTTTTGTGCCGTCGCTACGCCGTCATTGCCCGTTACGCTTACCGTTCCGCCCGTGTTGGAAAGAGTGCCCTTCTTCACGTCGTATGTAATCGTTCCGTTCGCACCGGCCGTAGCCGTCGTCAACGTCCCGTCTTTAAACGTCAGCCCTTGGCTCAATGATGTCGTGCCGCCCGTTCCGTTATCAGCCGTGTAGGCAAGGTTCGTCTTTTGTGCCAACTTCGACGTATCTACGGTAATCTTATAGTCCTTCGAGTTCGTTCCCGTCGTAGGCGTGATCGTTACCGGGTTGTCCGTAGCCGCATCGGTGCTGACCGTAACGGCACTGACTGCCGCATCTTTTACGGCTCCTTCGTTAACCGTCAAGGTTACATCGTTGCCGTTGGCGGCTGTCGTCAGGTACCCGTTGCCGCTCTTAATGCCGAAGTTTACATCTCCGGTTGTCAGCGACTTAGCCGTCGTCGTTCCCGTATCGCCGCCTAAGCTGATCGTTCTTCCTACTGCCGTAGCCGTGTCGTTTACCTTATTATTCGTCGTCGAATCAAGGCCTACCGTCAAGGTCTGGCCGTTCATATTCGTCGTAATACCGTTAGCGCCGGCTACCTTCAGAGACTGGTTCTTCAAGTTCACCGTACCGCTGTTCGTACCGTCCGTTACCGTCAGGTTTTGCGATAAGTTGGCTACCGCGTTTTGTACGTCTCCGATATTGGCCGCATTCGTCGCCGTCGTACCGCCGCTGGCTACGTTGCTGATTACCTTGTTGCCCGCATTGATACCGCTGTTTGTAAGTGATATACCGCTTGACGTCATGGTAATGCTGTTCGCATCGATAGTCGTCACATCGGATCCGCTCGTAAACATGGCCTTTGTAAGATTATTGAGAACGGGGTTGAGTGAATAGGTAAAACGGTTTCCCGTTTTATTGATAACCAGATTATCTCCTGCTTGTAACAATACGCTATCGTTATTGCCTATTCGCGTTTCCGTCGTATCGCCCGTACGAACGCCCAACCCTGAGCCCATAGCCTTTATCTTCCACCCTGCAGAATTGACTGCCGTGTTGATGGCTGAAGCCACATTGTTGGCATCGGCCAGACCCGTACCGGCTGATGCAGTCGTACCGTTCATCGTAATATTTTGTATATTAGGCGTAATAGTCAGATTTCTGCCGACTGCCGATGTCTTAATATATGTGTTATCGCCCTTAATGCCAAGGGTACTTTGTGCCAAGTTCACATCGCTCGTTCCCGTATTTCCGGCAAAGCCGAGGTTGACAGACTTTAACTGAGCCACATTGACTGCATCCGTGTCCGCCGAACCGGCAGAGACACCGATGATTTGTCGTGAAAATCCGTTGCCACCGATCGAAACGGCACCGTGATTGGACATAATAGCCCGGCCGGTAAGCCCTGCATACTTATCGGTTTTATTATCATTGGCATCGTAACCGGTATCGCCCGGGGCTCTGTTTGCCATAGAGCTGTTACCGATAGCAACGCCGTCAATAGCGGTAACGCTCGTACCGTTACCGATAGCTACCCCGTTATCCGCCGATACACTGTTACTGTAGCCGATAGCTACGGAACCTACATTAGAAGACCTTGCATTGTCACCGATAACGACGGAACTTTCTCCTGTCGCCGTAGCCCCCTTGCCGATGGCAACGGAATGAGTCACGGCTTGAGTTACCGTGCCCACACTGGCTCCGTCGCCGATAGTTACGGCCGAAGCACCGTAACTCTTTGCACCCTTACCGATGGTCACGGCTCCGGCACTCGGGTGTGCTTGCGTACCGGCCGTCGTCCCGTCGCCGATGGTCACTGTCGAAGCGCCGTAGCTACCGGTCCCTTTACCGATGAGAACAGCCTGCGCTCCTGATAAAGTAGCTCCGTTGCCGAGAACCACATTGTTCGAGGCGGAGAGGTCTCTCGCTTCAATCCCCTTACCGATCAAGATGTTATTGGTACCCTTATTGAATAAATTCTGACCGATGAGAACACCTTCTCTATTTAGATTCATAATTTGTGAACCCAGGAGTACGGACCGCTCTCCGTCACTGTTTCCGGTGATACTGTGACCGATGCCGATGCTTTCATCTCCGGAAACCCCGACATCTCCGCCTATAGCTACGCTGTTTAAGCCGTTAGCACCGTTATTGTTTCGGTTATTATTTTCCGTCGATTTTACCGATACGTAGTGAGTTTTGGCGTTATCAATCGCCGTGTATACATCGCCTGCCGTGACAAGGCTTTTACCGTTTTGAATGACAGCCGTTGTCTTGGGCGTAAAGGTCAGCGTGACCCCTTCATTGGTGTTCAATGCTTGTATTTCGAGTTTATCCTTATCCGTAGATTTAGCAACCAGGGCTTGATTCGCCAATATATAATCACTGGCACCGTTTGCCGTGTTTTCGTTATAAGCCTTTACCCTCGAGCTTACGGAACGAAGCTGAGCCACGTTGACTGCATCCGTATCGGCATTACCGGCAGCTACGCCCGTAATCTGACGTGTCTTTTGACCCGTGCCGATAGCTAAGGCCCCCAGGCCGGATGTAAAGGCACCGGTCGTTCCCGCATAAGAATTATCCCGAAGTGCAGTCATGTTATATCCGCTTATGCCGGCTCCCCTATCCGCTACGGAATAAGATCCTAATGCAATGCCGTCGGCCACCTTTACGGTTGTAGCCGTCGAAGATTGATTCGAGTTGCCGATAGCAATGCCTCGATCTGCATTAGCGGCAACCGTCGCAAAGGTACCGAGGGCCGTCCCGTAGTTAGATCTCACGCTGGCACTGTTGCCGATGGCCTGAGCATCGTTTCCTTGATTAACCACATCTCGTCCCATAGCAATCCCTGCCGTACCGGTTGCGGAGCTGTTCGTCCCTACAACGACACTCTGGGCTCCCGATGCAGTCGCCGCCGCACCGACGGCGATGGCCTTTTCACCTGTCGCCTTAGCACCGAACCCGTTATTGTTACTTCCCAAGGCTAAAGCCCCTGCGCCGGATGCTTCCGATAAACCGCCGATGGCTGTTGCATAGACTCCCGATGCTTTAGCACCTAAAGCACTGTCATCTTGAGCCCCGCCTATAGCTGTTGCTCCCATTGCCGTTGCTTGTGTACTACGACCGATGGCAATGGATGAATTCCCCGATGCATTAGCCCCATAACTGCTAGGCGTAGCCGGATTGCCGCCATTATAACCGCTGCCGATAGCCAGAGCGAACTGCCCACTTGCCGAAGAGGACGAACCGATGGCGACACTTTGTGCACCATCGGCTGTCAAATCACGACCCAGAGTAACAGCCGAGCCTCCTGTAGAATTATTTCTAAGCCCGACAGCAACAGCGTTATCAGTCGTTGCCTGAGATGATTCCCCCATAGCAACAGAGTTTATTCCTTTTGCAAAAAGATCGCGGCCGACAGCTACACTCCAGGTACCGTTGGCAATGGCCGTCGTACCGACCGCCACAGCCTCTGTATTAAGGGCCTGTGAGCGATAACCCACGGCCAGTGAATTATCCCCCGTCGCATTGGCGGCCCCGGTTCCACTTACGTTGTTTCCTGCCGCTGTGTATGCCGAACTGGCAATCTGTCCCGAACCGCCTACTGCCGTTGCTCCCGCTCCTACTGCCATGGCATTGGAGCCGACAGCCGTACCCGAACCGCGTCCCGCATTGGCATTTGCACCTACAGCCGTACCGTAGTTATTAACGGCTGTAGCATTATAACCCAAAGCGGACGTGAATATATTGGTAGCCTGAGCTCCTACACCGACTGCCAGAGCATAGGAATTTGTAGCATTGGCCTTCTGCCCGAAGGCTGAACTGGATATTCCCGTGGCCTTAGCTCCATCTCCGACAGCTGTTGTAGAAGCATTGGTCGCTTGAGCAGTATTCCCTACGGCGACAGAACCGGTACCCAAAGCTTTGGTCATCATGCCTATAGCGACAGAATTGCCACCGGCTGCCATGGCGTTGTTACCGCCCGCAAAGGAATTGTTTGCTGCCGTTGATGAAGAACCGACAGCCGTACCGGCAACGCCGGTTACTGTAGCATTGCTACCCAGCACGGATGCCGATGCCTGATTGGTACTTGCACCGGATCCGACAACGGTAGAATCCGTACCGGTAGCGGAAGCATTGGCACCTACAGCTGTCGCGTTAGTATTGGAGGCATTGGTGCCGAAGCCGACGGCCAAGGTACTGTCACCATCAGCATTGCTATGTGCACCGAGAGCCGTCGCCGGATGAGCCTTGTTATTGCTAATAGGGAGTCCCTTCGCAACAGCATTGGACCCCAAGGCCACATCCTTAGATTGGTGGGCCTCCGCATCTACACCGATAGCCTGTGAGTTTTGTGAACCACTGCCAATCCCGGCTTTAGCCCCACGGCCTATTTGGAAATTACTCTGTCCAACTTGTGCCCCGTCTGGCCATATCGCCTGTACGGCACCAGTTCCCGCCAATACGGAAAAGGCCACTAAGGCTGTGGCTACGGCCTTCTTACCGTTCGTATTCTTCGCATACTCGGATACGACAACATAACATTGCCGTGACTTACTCCAAACAATCTTAAAAATCTTGTTCATATAACTACCTCTGGTAATAATTCTCTAATTTTGCTTTTGATATTTATAGTAATATATATAATATTATATATATATGAGTAAATACAACTAAAAGTTCATAGGATTCTTATATCAATATAAAAAAGTCATTATTCTTTTTACGGAATCATTATTTTTAAATTTAATTTTCGTTACATCTGAAAGCTTTACATTCGATTTTTATCATTTTATTGTTTCTTTTGCGTGGTTTTCTCTTTGTTTGTGATAGTTTTGTAATATTTAAGCATGATGAATTTATATCATTAACGGCAGCTTATGCTTAACGTTAATAAAGGGCTGTCATGATACTCTATAAGAAATGTTTAGTCCTCATTTGTTATTTTTTATACACAAAAAGAAGGATTTAAGAAATGTTTGAAGAAGTATATATATGAGTTCTCTTTTCAAACTCCTTATGTTCTCGTGAATAAAATCGACCTGTTTTTTGCCTTATATGAGTAGAGGGGATAAACGAAAGGAGGGTTGCCCTTGTCGGAGTTTCTCAGAACGCTTACCAAAGAACGCCTTATCTTTTGGATTAGCCGTTTATTCCGGTTTTTAACGGATCGAAAGCCCTATTTTCTCTGCGGACGCGCAGCCCGCTGTCCCTGCCCTGTTGGCGGCGGTGCCACGGTTATGGGTCTGGCCGTAGGCGATACGATTCGTTTTTCCATGGACGGGGACAAAAAGAAGTCCCCCTCCCGTACAGCTTAGACTCATCATCCGTACAGCTGTATAAACTCTTATATGTCAACGGTCTTTTATTCCCCCTCCAAGATCCGTGACACTTTATAACTTCGTATATTCATTCCGGCCGATACCGGCGGTTTCAACCACACCGCTCTACGCTACCCGTCGTCACGGGATTCGGCGGTATGAATAAGCGATTTTCATCTACTCGTTTAAGGAGGTCCCGTATATGGCAACAAAACAGGCACTGGCAAGTAAGTTACAACTCACCGTTTCGTATACAGACGAGGCGGGTAAGAAAAAAACACGCACCCTTAATTTTTCTTCCCTTAAAGCCGATGCCGACTCCGGCAACGTCTTAACAGCCGCCAACGCTCTCGCATCCTTACAGGCTGATACTTTGGACGGAGTAAAAGAAACGGTTCAGTACGAAATAACGGCGTAATTCATAAGGAGGACCTACCATGATTACTAAATCGGAAACGAAAACTTTAATCTTATCCTTTGCCGACAATGCAGGCAAAAAAATCAACTACACCTTACAGCGACCGAAGGCCGACTTGGATAAGGAGAGCGTTGATAAGGCTGTTGCCGACATCTTAAATGCTAAAGTATTCGCCACTGAAACGGGCGACTTATCCTCCCTGCAGGAAAGCCGAATCGTAACCCGCAAGGTCGAAGCCTTCGCATAAGAAAGAGACTGTATCTGCGACTCTTTCGAAAAGAGAACATCTTGTAACGAAAGAAGTGATTATTCATGCAAGCCCATTGGGATACGACAGCGTGTATCCGTCATGCACGCCGCGGTTGTACTGAATCGAAAGAACGACTCCTCACTCGATACACACCCCTCATTTTGAGTCAAGTTCGTCGTTACGCTTCTTCCTTCCCCACTCATGCCGACGCTTACCAGACAGCCGTGACAGCAGCATTGCACTGCATCATGGCCTGTCCCTTAGACGGCGACAAGCCTTTCGCTTATTATTTGAAAGCTTTTGTTCGTCAGGCCTTACGACGTGAACATCTGGCCGCCTGTCGCGACCGTTTCTACACTGCCGTTTCCGTCTTGACAACGGACGGAGAGGAAACGGACCTGCCGGAGGTAACCGATCCGAATCCTCTGAGCAGACCGGAAGAGTCCTTTATTCTTCGTCATGACGACCAAAAGGCCTTGCTCAATCATTTGACTCACGAAGAAAGGTATGTTCTCGTCCATTGCTGCATAGAGGGCTTTACGGAAACGGCCGTCGCCCGTCGCCTCGGCTGTAGTCAGGCTAAGGTAAGCCGTCGTCTGCACAAGGCTAAGGAAAAGGTTCGGTCCGCCTGTCGTGCCAAGATATAGCTGTATCCTTGCAAAATATCATCACTTTTCGTATAAGAACGTAAAAGGAAGCTCTCCCGGTTCCGCACCCGGAGAGCTTCCTTTTTTGCAAAAAATCTCCCTTGTTTAGGCAAGGGAGATTTTCGTTTATAAGAAATCTTACTGTTCGATTTCCGATACGACACCGGCACCTACCGTACGGCCGCC
>ERZ773079.192-NODE-192-length-41728-cov-4.168070_pt1 | contig 41728 bp, 50 predicted proteins | sample MGYA00511355_ERZ773079 | MGnify/ENA primary metagenome ERZ773079 (study PRJEB29015, sample SAMEA2737979) | human oral metagenome | biome: human oral; feature: human-associated habitat; material: dental | place: China | collected 2117 ... | reverse complement strand
ATGCAAATGCGGGCGAGCACGAGGCTATTTTGGGCCTTGAGAACATAGATAAGGTTATAGACATAGATCAGAGTCCTATTGGAAGGACTCCTCGATCAAATCCGGCGACATACACGGGAATGTTTACCAAGATAAGAGATCTGTTTGCGGCTTTACCGGAAGCAAAAATGAGAGGCTTCGGGAAGGGAAGATTCAGCTTCAATGTGAAGGGTGGACGCTGCGAGGCTTGTAATGGTGACGGAATCATTAAGATAGAGATGCATTTTTTGCCGGATGTTTATGTTCCCTGTGAAGTTTGTGGAGGCAAGAGATATAACAGGGAGACTCTTGAGGTCAAATATAAGGGCAAGAGCATCTTTGATGTGCTAAATATGAGCGTCGACGAGGGAGTTGAGTTCTTCAAGAATATCCCAAGCATAATGCGCCACCTAAAGACACTTAAGGACGTAGGACTGGGATATATCAAAATCGGACAGCCCTCGACTCAGCTATCAGGCGGAGAGGCACAGCGCATAAAGCTTGCCACGGAGCTCTCAAAGAGAAGTACGGGAAACACTCTCTATATTCTTGATGAACCGACAACAGGGCTTCACTTTGCAGATGTGGATAAGCTGGTATCGGTGCTTCAGCAGCTCGTTGACGCCGGAAACACCGTCGTTGTCATAGAGCACAATCTTGAAGTAATCAAGTGCGCAGACCACATAATCGACCTCGGACCAGAGGGTGGCGACAAGGGAGGACGGATTGTCTTCAGCGGAACTCCTGAAGAAATAGCGAAGTATAAGCAAAGTTATACGGGACACTACCTAGCACCACTTTTGAACAAAAAGGACAATTAAAGGGCAATTAAGGTTGAAATAACTATGAATTTTGTTACAATATATTCGACTAATTAATGTAATTGTTAAGCGTAGAGGTAGCAAAATGTTTAAAAAAATGAATCTGACAATGCTTACAGACTTTTATGAAATAACCATGGCAAACGGTTATCTGGAGGCGGGAATAGAGGACGAAATTGCATATTTCGACATGTTCTTCCGCAAGGTGCCGGACGGTGGCGGATTCGCTATCATGGCGGGCATTGAGCAGGTTGTAGATTATCTCGATAATCTAAAGTTTACTGAAGAAGATATAGAGTACCTTAGATCAAAGGGTGCTTTCTGCGAGGAGTTCCTCGATTATCTTCGCAACTTCAAGTTCAGCTGCGATGTGTGGGCGGTTCCGGAGGGAACGCCGATATTTCCACATGAGCCGATTTTGACGGTAAGAGGCCCGGTTATGCAGGCGCAGTTCGTCGAGACGATGATTCTGCTGATTATAAACCATCAGAGCCTAGTTGCAACAAAGGCAAGCAGAATTGTCAGGGCGGCGCAGGGAAGACCGGTTCTTGAGTTTGGTACAAGAAGAGCTCATGGTCCTTCGGCAGCGGTATACGGTGCAAGAGCATCCTATATAGGCGGATGTGCAGGAACAGCCTGTACGATAGCGGACAGAGATTATGGGATTAAGGCCCTCGGAACCATGGCTCACAGCTGGGTTCAGATGTTCCCATCAGAGTATGACGCATTTAAGAAATATGCTGAGATTTACCCGGAAAATTGTGTTCTGCTCGTGGACACATATAATGTTTTGAAGTCCGGTGTTCCAAACGCAATAAAGGTATTCAAGGAGATGAAACCTGCAAAGATGGGCATCAGAATTGATAGCGGTGATATGACCTATCTGACAAAGAAGGCGCGTAAGATGCTCGATGATGCCGGGCTTACAGATTGCCAGATTACCGTAAGCAACTCTCTGGATGAGTTCATCATCAGAGACGTCATTCTGGAAGGCGCGCAGATAGATGCATTCGGAGTTGGTGAAAGGCTGATAACAGCCAAGTCAGAAGCCGTGTTCGGTGGTGTTTACAAGCTCGTTGCTTTAGAAAAAGACGATGTAACAATACCTAAGATCAAGGTGTCTGAGAACGTTGAAAAGATTACAAATCCGGGATTTAAGACACTTTACCGCCTGACTGATAAGACGAGCGGCAAGGTGCTCGCAGATGTTATGACTGTCGATGGCGAGACTATAGAGGAAGTTGATGGGTATGAAATCTTTGATCCGAAGGCGGTTTGGAAGCGTAAGAAGTTATATAACTTTGAAGCTAAAAACCTTCGCGTTCAGCTTTTCGATAAGGGTAAGAACGTGCACAAGCCGCGTGAAATAGAGGAAATCAAGGTATACTGTAAGAATCAGATTGACAGCCTTTGGGATGAGATGCTGAGATTTGACAATCCACAGACCTACTATGTAGACCTTTCACAGAAACTCTATGACATGAAGCAGAACTTGATAAAGGAGCTTCATCTAGAAAACTAAGACTAGTTGATAAGTGCTACAAGACCGAAATACCCTTTGACCGCAGAGCTTGGTCAAAGGGTATTCTAATGTAAAAATCATCTTATATTTATGGTTGCATACTAGAAAATAGATGTCAAAACTGCGACGAGTCCGAATACAATCCCCGGAGCGTTTGCAACCATGATAGGATAATCTCTCTTTTCCTTGAAAAATCCATAAGCAAACCAAACGATGCAATTGAAGGTTGCAGCTAAAGGTTGCGCAAATCCACTCTTATTTCCGCCTAAATTCCCCATGATTACGAAAATATATGAAACGTACATTACGATTGATAGGCAGGTTCCCATCCAGCCCAGGATTGCGACTTTCTTTTGATCCATATCTTTTCTACCTACTATCTCTGGTTACTTGCGTTCAGTACATTCTTAATCTTGTGCTGAACCATCTTTGTAATCGCATCACGACCCGGTCCCAGATACTTACGCGGGTCGAACTCTGAAGGATTCTCTATCAAAATACGACGAATCTCAGCTGTCATAGCAAGTCTCAAATCCGTATCGATGTTAACCTTACAGATTCCATACTTGGTGGACTCTCTGATCATCTCTTCGGGAACGCCCTGAGCACCCGGAATTTGTCCGCCGAACTTGTTGCATCGGTCAACGAACTCCTTCAAAACTGATGAAGCTCCGTGTAGAACTAGTGGAGTATCCGGAAGAAGGCTATGTATCTTCTTTAGTCTTTCGTAGTCAAGGTAAGGCTCACCTTTGAATTTGTATGCACCATGGCTTGTTCCTATTGCAATTGCAAGTGAGTCAACACCTGTGCGTTTTACGAACTCAACTGCTTCGTCAGGATCGGTAAATGTAGCGGAGCGCGCATCAACCTTGATGTTATCCTCAACACCGGCCAGCTTTCCGAGCTCGGCTTCTACTACAACGCCGTGAGCATGTGCATATTCAACAACCTGCTTTGTCAAAGCAATATTCTCTTCAAATGGGTGCTTGGAACCGTCAATCATAACGGATGTGAAGCCGTCGTCAATGCATTTCTTACATATATCAAAATCCTCTCCGTGGTCGAGGTGCAACGCGATATCAAGACTGGTGTCTTCGATAGCAGCTTCTACAAGCTTTAGCAGGTATGCAGGTTTTGCGTATTTACGAGCACCGGCAGAAACCTGAAGAATCAAAGGTGCATTCTCTATGCTTGCCGCATCCACGATACCCTGAATAATCTCCATGTTGTTGACGTTAAATGCACCAACTGCATAGTCGTTCACTAATGCTTTCTTAAACATTTCTTTTGTTGTTATAAGTGCCATTTTAATCCTCCTTTAAAATAACCGCGTGCCGATGGCGACGCGGAGACTTGAGCCTAAACTGAGGCTATTTAGATAACACTGCTTGTATGATGTCAGACTGTGACTTGCCGGCATCGAATTTATAGGTTCCCGGCATAATTGAAGTAGGGTCCAGACCTAGCTGCCCTGACAAAGCTGCAAAGTCATCGTATGACTTGAAAAGTCCTGCCTCAACCAGTCCGGCAACTGCATCTGTAGCTGATCCTGATGGAACCTTAACTGACATATTGTTCTTAAGAACTCCGTCCTTCCAAATAGTTCCGTCTTCAACGGTGCTCTTTTCATTGCTCTTTTCGGAATCCTTATTTTCACTGTTCTTCTTATCTTTGTTGGATTTATCGTCCTTCTTATCCTTAGACTTAGATGTGCTATTAGTTTTGTTGTCATCTGTCTTTTGGCTGGTCTGAACTGTCTGGGCAGCAACAGTCTTTGGATAACGCATTATTATATCGACGCGCCACAGAATCAAAAAAGCTGCAATAGCTAGAATGCCGAGCACGATAACTATGTCATTGAAATTATAGAAAAAATCCTTTAACCTTTTCAAAATGCTTGCCTCCTAAAATTCTTAGAGTTACTTATAATTTATCATATTTCACAGTTTTACACAAATACATTTTGCATAAGGTTTTGGTATGGTATATAATTATTTCGTGAAGATAATAGGAATTAATGATAATGAATCCGGTCAAAGATTGGATCGTTTTCTACGAAAATATTTGAATAATGCACCGCTTTCTCGCATATATAAATCGATAAGAAAAGATATCAAAGTTAACGGCAAAAGATGTAAGGAAGACTACATTTTGCAAGTCGGAGATGAGATGTCGCTTTACATGTCGGACGAAGAACTCGCTTCTTTATCAAAGGAGAAGCCCAGAAGTAGAGCAAAGCGACAGTTTTCGATAGTCTATGAGGATGAGCATATCATTGCGGTAAGCAAGCCTTTTGGACTTCTTACTCATGGGGATAGTTTTGAAAAGAAAAATCATCTCGCTAACCAAGTCGTAGACTATTTGATAGAAAAGGGCGATTACAATCCGCGTTTGGAAAAATCATTTACACCGGCTCCTGTTAACCGTCTTGACAGAAATACAACAGGCATTGTGCTATTCGGTAAGAATGCACAGTCCCTAAGAGAATTGAATAAATACATCAGGGATAGAGGCAGCATTGAGAAGTTTTATATGACAATAGTCAAGGGGGAACTTAAGGAAAAACTTCACTTACAGGACTTCATGGTCAAGGATAGGGATAAGAATGTCGCATCCATTGTGACCGAGAAGCAGGCTGCTCGCATGGGCAGTAAGGCACTCAGCATGGAAACCTTTGTTGAACCGATGGAGTCATGCAATGGCTACACATTAGTAAAGGTGCAGATTGTGACAGGAAGAACACATCAGATAAGGCTTCATATGTCCAAGGCCGGCTATCCTGTCATCGGCGATATTAAGTATGGCGACAGGAAAGTAAATCAATTTGTTTCACACAAGTTTTCATTAAACACACAGTTACTTCACGCATATGAGCTAAAATTTTTGATAGGTGATGGGACTTTGTCATATATGAATGGTAAGGTTTTGACTTGTGAATTACCTGAAGAATTTCAGAGAATATATAGAGGGTTATTTAGGTAGAAAGATGGAAAAAGAATCCAAAATCGATAACAAATTTAATACTCAGGAAGTGCCGGATCTCAAGGAATACCTGAAGAACGAGCCTCCGCTAATCGATAAGATAAAGAGTGAAGTCGCAGCAGAAGAGGGGGCAGCTCGTCAGACTGAGGACCATCAAAACAAAATGCAGAAGGATACAGATAAAGCAGACAGTGAGTCTGTTACAAGTGAGGATGTCGTAGAAAGCACTGAGGCAGCAGTCATGCTTTCCGGAGCACTAGCAGGCGAATCAAAGAGTAAAGCACCTAGAACATCGCGCAGAGCTAAGCCGGGGAGCACTTCACAGGCCGTAAGCTCAGGGGAGCAGATGCCTTCGAGACGACGTAGAAGGCGCAATCAGAAGGCAGAACCCCCAAAGAAGACAACCGGTGCATTCGTTAGAGAATGGGGCAAGGATGTTGCCATAGCCGTTGTAATTGCAGTTATTGTTATGCAGTTCATCAAGCCGACAATTGTGAAGCAGCGCTCTATGCAGCCTAATTTCTATACAAACGATTATCTGTTCATCAGTAAGCAGTCATATAAGTTGTTTGGAGGACAGCCTCAAAGAGGTGATGTAATCGTATTTAAATCCAAACTCGAGGACGCCGAGGGTGAGACCAAGATGCTTATCAAGAGAGTAATAGGGGTGCCCGGCGACGTAATCAGTATTCACGACGGCAAGGTATATATAAACGGCAAGGAAATCGACGACAGCTACACGATGGATAGCTACACAAATGGCAATATAAAGGAGCTTGTAGTACCGGCCGATCACCTTTTCTGTATGGGTGATAACAGAGCCGTGAGCATAGATAGCAGATCCGAAAGCGTAGGACTTGTTTCCTATGATGATATTATAGGCAAGGTCGTATTCAGGGTATTCCCGCTCCGAAAGTTCGGCACGATTCACAATCCGTACAAGAATTAGAGGAGTAAAATGGCAAAAAAACAAAGAAAGCTGATAGCTAACAACAAAAAGGCTCGTCACGACTATTTCATAGAGGAGACCTACGAGGCAGGAATTGTTCTCACAGGTACCGAGATAAAGTCTGCCCGTCTTGGCAAGGTCAGTATCAAAGAAAGCTACGCACGAATCGAAAAAGAAGAAGTGATTATATACGGAATGAATATCAGTCCCTACGAGCAGGGAAATCGTTTCAACGTAGAGCCGCTCAGACCGCGAAAGCTCCTCCTGCATAAGAGGGAGATTCGCAAGCTGATCGGTGCAACCAAGTTAAAGGGTTTAACTTTGATTCCGCTGACCATGTACCTAAATGAGGCAGGTCTGGCGAAGCTTGAGATAGCCCTTGCCAGAGGTAAGAAGAACTACGACAAGAGAGAGGCTATAGCAAAGCGCGATGCTTCAAGAAATATGGAGCGCGCAATGAAACAAAGATAGATAACATAGTTGCAGGATTGACAGCCCAGTCTGCTTAATCCTGCTTTGCTAGGGTATATCATATATAAGCAAGACGAAACTTGTCTCATAGATATGGGGATGTAAAGGTTTCGACGGGGGTATAGAAGCCCGATAAGCGAGCCGTGGTTCCGGATCCACGTAAAAAGTCGGACGTTAAATATAAACGCTAAAAATAACAACAAACTCGCATTTGCTGCGTAATTAGCAGCCCGCGTGCCAATTCAGATTCACCTATAGGTCTGATGTCGGCATCGACTATGTAGGAAAACTTTGCGGTGAGGCCCGTAGCCGTAAGGGAATAACGGGATAACTGCGGTAGTAGTCTGCTGATGAGCGGCTGCCGTGGCGAAAATTTATTCATCAGATGCGCTCGGAGAAAATCGAGTGGAAATGCTTTCGGACGCGAGTTCGACTCTCGCCATCTCCACCAAAACGACTTGAACCGTTGAAATTTCAACGGTTCATTTTTTATATATATGAATTATATACGAATTTTATCTAAAATTGATGTCGCTTTGCTTTCCTCTGCTGGGTAAAAATGACTGTAAACATTTAGTGTAGTTGCGATGTCAGAGTGGCCGAGACGTCTGCTTATCTCTAATATGTTAATATCGTTATTGGCCAAAAGCGATGCGTGACTATGTCTAAAGTCATGAATCCTGATGTGGTGTAGTCCTGCTCGTTTTGCTGCCTCTTTGTTTACGTTTTCAACGCTAGTGTCACGGAGAGGATGAAGTCCACCGCATATGTGATAGCTTTCATTAAATCCACTATATTGTTTGCATTGCTTGAAATGTTCTTCGAGGATATCTGCTAACGGTCTTGAAACCTCTATAGTGCGATTACTGTTAATGTTTTTCGGTGGCGTTTCCCTGTCTCCATTTCCAAGCTTCTGTGAAATGCTTTTGCTTATTGTAATCTTTCCATCGCGATAGTCTGTCCATCTAAGTGCATGAATCTCGCCCTTTCTTGCTCCAGTAAAGTATGCCAGGGCGAAAAATACATAGTAGTCGTTGTAGCTCCGCTCCTCCGAGATTACCTTAACTTCTCTTATGAACTTAACAAATTCCTCTTGCGTATAAAAAAGGATCTCTTTTTTATTCTGATACGCATCCCTGAAATTGCCTATCTTAATTAAAGGATTTTTGTCTAGATACCCAACAGTAACAGCCCAGTTCAGCAAGCCCCTGAATGCTCCATAGATATTCTTTTTCATCGTAAAGGACAAATCCCTCGAACTGATGTCGTTCTTCCATGAGACGAGCTGTTTTGAGGTTAATTTCTTGAGTTTTACATTGAGAGGTCTTATATATCTGTTTAATATCTGTGCATTCTTCTTGAGCGTGCTTTCTCTTATCTCGTGCTGTTTCGTTTCTAGGTATAAGTCTATCAGCTCCGGCACCGTTAAATCGGATGAGTCCTCTTTAGTGGAATTTAGCATAGAGGCTTCCACTTTCTTGGCCGACTCTTTACCATATGCAATGCGAGTGATGGTCTTATACTGACCATCTTGAGTATAATTAACTCTTACAAGGTATTTTGTGAGTCCGTCTTTCTTTTCACTTGTCCTATAAATTGGCATGGCAACCTCCTTGATTTTGGGTACAAAAATACCCCTCTATTTGACATTAAGGGGCCGCAATGGTACAATTTCGTTGTTCAGACAGGTTGTACCTTACAGCCTATGCATTGCCCTCGGTTTCGGTCGGGGGCTTTGTTGTTTTGAACAAAATCTGATTATAAAACTTCTTTGGATATAAGTGCATCGAATTTACGGACATCACAACTCTTGCTTAGCTTAACTTTGATATGTCCAGCTTTAGTCCAAAGTTCAACTTCTGCGTTTAAGTCTAGTAGTTTGCCTGCGTTTTCAGTAGACCACATAACAATCGAGGAGTAAGGCAAAGAGTAAATCTCAATTTTTTTGCCAGTCAGTCCCTGTGCGTCTTTAACGATGAGTCTTTTGCTAGTGAACACTGCAACGTCTCTAATTGTCTTGTACGCAGCGATGGCGGTTTCTCCATCAACTAGCATGCTGTTTACATCGCCTGGGATGGGGCATTCCGAGATGAATGTCCATGTTAAAGCTTGTGTTAATTCTGTTGCCATTTTTATATTCCTTTCTTTTAATAAGATATAACAAACACTACCTCACCTATGACGGATATTTTAAAACTTAGCTCTAAGTTCTATAACCTTGCCTAAAATTCTTATAGGAAGTTCTTCAATTTCCTGTGGCGAAAATGATTTAACTGGGTATGCTACGTTAAGAGGTACCAAGTTAATACAACCGTTCTCAAATCGTTTAAGCTTTTTCATCTCTGCCTCGTCGTGATTAACCATGACGATTACTATATCCCCTGATTCGGCTGTGTTTTGACATAATACGATAACAACATCTCCCTCAGCGAATCTAGGTTCCATGCAGTCACCTTTTACCTGCAAAGCCATCAAATCACCTCTTGCCGACATCTCAGGAGTGACTTCTTCCCAATCGAGGACATCTTCTATCGCGTCCACTGGATAGCCAGCGTGTACCATACCGAGTACGGGTATTTTAATTGCCTTTGGTTTGGTCGCAGGGGATTGTTCGGTGTGCTCTTCGATTAGGTCGGATTTTTCTATTCCAAAATAGTTTGCCATCTTCTCAATACTATCAATGCGTGGATAGGTATTGCCCTTAACCCAATCTGTAAATGTAGTATATTTGATATTTAAAGCTTCGCACATATCATTTCTGCTTTTTCCAGTCAAGTCCATATAATATTGTATATTGCGTGCCATTATATCTTTGTTTCCTAATTGCGTAGACATAGCATACCTCCTACATTTCATAATTTGAGTATACGTTGTTTCCGTAAAAAACACAATACCTTTTTAAATTTATTACGAAAAAACCGTTGACAATACGGTTAAACCGTAGTAAAGTATAAATACATCAAGAAGATTGCACGCGCAAAGGAGGTGAGTAACATGGGAAAATATACACTTAAAGCAATCAGAGTTATGAGAGGATATACACAAGAAGAAGCAGCAAAACTCATTGGAATTAGTACGGATACACTTTCCAACTATGAGAGAGGCAAGAGCTTTCCGGATGTCCCAATCATAATTAAGATTGAAGAGGTATACAAAGTAGGCTACAACGACCTTATTTTTTTAGTTTAATATTACGGTTAAACCGTCACGCCAGCCGAGAAAGGAGGAGGGATGAAAGACTACGCAAAAGCATTAGAAGTAATAACTTATCACGAATGGCAAAAGTTAAAGCACGAGGTTGATTTACGCTTTGAAATAAAAAAGAGCGAGCTACTGAACAAAGCTGAGCTCACTCTCGATTTTGCTACTCCTAGCTCTATTGCGAAAGCCATTCGTGATACTGGCGCAAGTATTCGAGGACAAGAATAATAGTTGTTCTCACGAGCTTGTCGTCATGAGGATTAAGCTCGACGCCAACTTGAGCAGCTACAGTTTGAGAAAATTTGTCAAAATTAGCATCGTTAATGGAATCCATAAAATCATCAAAAGATTTCATAATAATCACCTCCCTTCGAGGAGATTATAACACAGCTAGAAAGGAGGAAGGATGAAGCATTACATAACAAAATATCAAGAAAACGGGAAAAGATATGCCACAAGTTGGTTGCAAATCAACATACTTGGTAAGGCTATATGTTTTTGGCAGAAAACCATCGAAATATAAATTGTAGCATTGCCAAGAAAGGAGAAGACATGAGATTTCCAAACGTGAGGCCAGATGTAAAGACAGCATTTGAGATGTATCACTCGCTAACATATTTTACATCCAGCGATGTTAGAAAATTATTTGGGTGTGCAGGGTCAACTGCAGCGAAGATTGTAAAGATGACTCGTGAGGAAATGGCAAGGCGAGAAATCAAGATGTACTGCGAGCATGACAATTATTTAAACAAGGATGTCTTATATGACATGGCAGGACTGGACATCAATAGTATCAACAAGTCATACAAGATGTTAGAAAGGAGAGTCTTATGAAAATCAAATCAATCATACCACCGACTCTCTTTATATCAGCAGTGCTTGTGTTAAATGGTATAGCTACAGCTATAGACAATCCTGAAGTGTACGCAAAGCCTTTGTCTAACCCCGTACCTGCGGCGCAGCTCGATGCAGAAGACCACATAGACAAAACCGCTAAACGATATGGATTAGATCCACAAATCGTGAAGGCACTCATTGAAGAGGAAAGCGGATGGGATGCATCTGCAGAGGGAGACCACGGACAATCAATAGGGCTTATGCAGATACAACCGAGATGGCACAAGGAACGAATGAAGAGGCTCGGCATAACAAATCTGTATGATCCGCAGCAAAACGTCACTGTTGGCTGCGACATACTCTCCGAACTACTGAATAGGTACGGAAACTATAAGGACGCGCTATCAGTCTACAACAGCGGGAATACTGAAGACGGAAAGGCTTATGCAGAAAGGATACTAAGAAAGTAATGGACAAAATGTATATCGAATATCTAAAAGAGAAAGACCGCAAGGCAAGGGAGCGGCTAGAGAACTTCATCAACACGTTTTTATCAATCGATGAATCACGAGATGTTTTGAGAGTAGAACACGAGGAACAGGGCGAAAGAATAATTTTAGTCATATATGACATGTGCGGAAACGAGAAAGACAGAATTGATGTTACAGCAAACAGCATACATGCAACTATTACAGAGTTTTTTAGATACATGGGAAAAGGTCAAGAGTGCTTTGGGCTGTATCACAAAAAATAAGAAAGACGCTCCTGGGAGCGCCAATCAAAATCAACAACTTAATTATATCAAAATAAATAAAAAAGTAAAGGAGTTATTATGGAACTAGTACTTAAAATGAACACTGAGGAAGCAATAACAGTAGCAGAAAACGGCACACTAAAGGCACTGGTAGAGAGCTTTAAAGAACCATATCAGCCTGTGGCAAACGCAGTCGAGCCGCAGACGGAGCCTATTGCCGCATCCACCGTGCCTACATGGACACCAGGGGGAGGCGCAGTAGACGATTCACTACCGCAGGAAACAGAGCCCATAGTACCACAGCAAACAGTACCTACTGAGGCGAGGAGTTACACAGCAGATGAGCTGCAGAAGGCAGCTATAGGTCTAATGGACAAGGGCGTATCAATGGATGATATAGCTGCGGTTCTCAGCAGGCATGGCGTAAGTTCGCTGCCAGAGCTAACACCAGATAAATTCGGGGCATTCGCACTTGATCTAAGACAGTTAGGAGCTGATATCTAATGGCAGGACACAAGGACAGAGCACACGCGCTGCTATCTGCAAGCGGCGCGCACAGATGGATGAACTGCACACCTAGTGCAGTGCTAGAGTCGGAGTTCCCAGACACTACCTCAGAGGCGGCGAAAGAGGGCACACTCGCCCACGAAATGGCAGAGGCGAAGTTACAGCACCTATTCAACACACAAAGCTATCGTAAGGCAACTCTGACTAGAACGCTCAACAAGATTAAGAAGAATGAACTGTATCAGCCGGAGATGGATGGATACACAGACGACTACGTCGCATACATCCGTAAGGCAGCTATGGAGTTTGAGAAGACACCATACATCGCTATTGAGAAGAGATTAGACCTTACAGCGTATATACCAGACGGGTTTGGAACAGCTGACTGCGTGATGATAGGAGAGAGGACACTGCACATTATCGACCTTAAGTATGGTAAGGGCGTTCCCGTATCGGCAGAGGATAACCCACAGCTCCTGATATATGCGTTAGGGGCTCTCGAGGCATACAAGATGTTATTTGCTATCGATACGGTCAAGATAAGCATTGTGCAGCCTAGAATTGACAACACTAACAGCAGTGCATACTCTGTATCACTGTTAAGAGATTGGGGCGAAGATGTCAAGGAGCTAGCTAATATCGCTATTAAAGGTGAGGGCGATTATGCGCCAGGTGACTGGTGTAGGTTCTGTAGAGCAAGACAGCAGTGCAGAGCAAGGGCGGACAAGAACATAGAGTTAGCCTTTGATGTAGGCAAGAAGCCACCTCTTATCACTAATGACGAAGTAGGCGAGTACCTACGTAAGGGCGAAGATGTAGCCAAGTGGTTAACGGAGCTGCAGGACTATGCACTGACGGAGTGTCTAGCAGGAAGAGATGTAGACGGATACAAAGCAGTTGAAGGTAGAGGCTCGAGAGCATGGATAGATATGGACGCAGCATTCGAGGCAATCATTGAAGAAGGTACTGATGAAGCAATGCTATATGAACGTAAGCCTCTGACATTGGCACAAGTGGAGAAGTTAATGGGCAAGGCTCACTTTGCAGATGTAGCAGGGGAGTATGTAGTTAAGAGCCCAGGTAAACCAACCCTAGTGCCAAGTACGGATAAAAGACAAGCTATTACTAATAAGATAACAGCCGATGAGGCATTTAAGTAACGGAGGTATTCATATGAGTTTAGGCAGAGACCTTTTAAACGATTATGCATACGAAATTGAGAAAGGAAAAGAAATTATGGCTATTGGAGAAATAACAAACGTAACAACAGGAGAAGTAAGACTATCATTTGTACATTTATTTAAAACATACGCAAACATTACTGGTCAAGAACCTAAGTTCAGTACAACAATCTTACTACCGAAAACAGATACAGCTACGAAGGCTCGTATCGATGCTGCCATTGAAGCAGCTAAGCAGAAGGGTGCAAATGGGTGCTATAACGGAGTAGTCCCACCAGTAGTCCCAACGCCTATATGGGATGGTGATGGTGTTAAACAGGACGGTACGCCATTTGGACCTGAGTGCAAAGGACACTGGGTATTCACCGCACGAGCATCAGCCGACTATCCGCCTGAGGTTGTGGATGTGCACGGCAATCCTATCATCAATCACAGTGATGTATATAGTGGATGCTACGCAAGAGTAAACGTGGAGTTCTTCCCCTATAACTTTAACGGAAAGAAAGGAGTAGGTTGCTCTCTCGGTCCGGTGCAGAAGCTAAGAGATGGCGAGGCACTCGGTGGCGCGGCTCCATCAGCAGCGCAGGCTTTTGGGGTAGCTCCTCCATCACAAGCCGCGCAAGTACGTTATAACCCAATCACAGGTGAAGAAGTACCTTTTTAGGGGGAGAACAGAATGGAGCACCTAAATATTGACATAGAGACATATAGTAGCGTTGACATCAGTAAAGCGGGTGCTTACAAGTATGCCGAGAGCGAGGACTTTGAGGTCCTCCTCTTCGCATATAAGGAGGGAACTCAGCCGACTAAAGTAGTAGACCTTGTGGCGGGCGAAGAAATTCCTGAACGCATAATAGCGGCTTTACGGGACGAAAACGTAATCAAGCATGCATATAACGCGGCATTCGAGTGGATATGCCTTAATAGGGCGGGTTACTCTACACCGATAGATCAGTGGCGCTGCACAATGATACACGGGCTTTACTGCGGATATCCTGCAGGACTGGGGGCAGTAGGTAAGGCAATAGGGCTCCCGGAGGATAAACAAAAGCTATCAACAGGCAAGGCACTAATTAACTATTTTTGTAAGCCTTGTAGACCTACTAAATCTAACGGCAACCGCTCTCGTAACTTACCCAAGCATGCTCCGGAGAAGTGGGAATTGTTCAAGGAGTATAACAGGCAAGACGTTGAGGCGGAGAGCAACATACTTAATAAATTAGAGCCTTATCCGGTACCGGAGGCAACGTGGTCAGCATGGATTGAGGACATAGGTATTAACTCGAGAGGGGTTGCGATAGATGACCGTCTATTAGAGGGAGCACTCGCAATAGATTCGATGAGTACGGAGGAGCTTCTAAAAGCAGCAAGGTCGATAACAGGACTGGCTAACCCTAACTCGAACGCACAGTTACTTGGTTGGGTTAAGTCACAGGATATTGATGTTGATAACCTCCGTAAGGACACTGTATCAGAACTACTGGAGGGTGACCTCCCGGAGAACGTGCGAGAAGCGCTTGAGCTTCGTCAGAAACTCGGTAAATCGTCTGTATCGAAGTACAAGGCTATGGACGAGGCTAGAGGCGAGGATGGAAGAGTAAGAGGACTACTGCAGTTCTATGGCGCAAACCGCACAGGCAGGTGGGCGGGTAGACTCGTGCAGGTGCAGAACTTACCGAGAAACTATCTTAATACGCTAGACGAGGCAAGAGAGCTTGTAAAGGCTGTTAACTACAGAGGGCTCAAGCTGATATATGGAAACGTACCGGATACGCTCTCGCAGCTCATTAGAACAGCATTTATACCCGCAGACGGTAAGAAGTTCATAGTCTCCGATTTCAGCGCCATAGAGGCTCGTGTAATCGCATGGCTAGCTGGCGAAAACTGGGTTCTGGATGTGTTTAAGAGAGGTGGCGACATATATTGTGCTACCGCCTCGCAAATGTTCGGTGTTCCGGTAGAAAAACACGGGATCAACGGAAATCTGAGGCAGAAGGGCAAGGTAGCAACTCTCGCTCTCGGCTATCAGGGAGGTGCAAACGCACTCATACAAATGGGGGCCCTTAACATGGGCATTCCGGAGGAAGAACTTCCGGACATAGTTAGCAAATGGCGCACAGCAAATCCTAACATAGTGCAGCTGTGGGAGAAGATGAATAAACTGGCAATACACACAATAGATACGGGTAATACCACATATATAAATGGACTTACACTGAGAACAGAGCTAGATATAATACACGGCTTAAGTTACTTCTCTATTGAACTCCCTTCCGGGCGCAAGCTCTTCTACTGCCAGCCATCAATAGGCACTAACAGATGGGGTCACCCATCCATAGAGTACAAAGGAAATAATCAGACTACAAAGAAATGGGAGACTTTAGAGACATATGGAGGCAAGCTCATAGAGAATGTTGTACAAGCTATCGCAAGGGATTGCTTGGAGATAACGATTCACAGATGCATTGCAAAAGGCTACAAGCCGGTTATGCATATACACGACGAAATTGTTATAGAAGCAGAAATAACAGATTGTCTAAAAGATGTCAACGATATATTTGCAGAGTCTATACCCTGGGCCCCGAGTCTTCCGTTATCAGGTGCGGGCTTTGAATCAAACTATTACATGAAGGATTAACAGTCATGATCAACGATAAAAAAATTACAATAGCTACGGCAGGCAGCCGTAAATCTACAAACTGGGTGACTTCCAGTCTAATGTGGTCGGAGTACTGCGATAAACTCAAAACACCAATCAAATCAGCAGAGACGTTACAAGAATACCTCAGCTACACCAAAGCTAAGCAAGACGAGTTAAAGGACGTCGGCGGTTTTGTCGGAGGAAGTCTCTCAGGGGGGAGGCGTAAGGCAGATGCGATAACCGGTCGTGATCTTATAACTTTAGATCTAGATAACATACCAAGAGGCGGCACAAATGACATACTGAAACGAGTCGGTTCATTAGGATGTGCGGCAGCGGTTTACAGCACACGAAAGCACAGTGAATACGCTCCGAGATTGCGAGTTATTATTCCATTAGATCAAACTGTCACTGCGGATGAATATGAACCAATAGCGCGTAAGCTGGCCGAGATGATAGGGCTGGTGTACTGTGACCCCACTACATTTGAGGCGTCTCGTCTCATGTACTGGCCAAGTTGTTCATGCGACAGCAATTATGTGTGTGAGATATACGACAACGCGTTTTGCTCCGGGCGCGGCATACTTGCCATGTATGGTGATTGGCACGATATATCGTCTTGGCCGCAGATACCTGGCGCAGACGCAATAGAAAAAAGAAGACTCGCAAAGCAAGAGGACCCAACAACTAAACGAGGTATCGTAGGGGCTTTCTGCCGAACATATTCTATAACAGAGGCAATGGAGAAATTCATACCGGGGATGTATGAGGCCACAGATAGCCCAGGGCGATACACATATACCGGCGGCAGCACAGCAGGAGGTGCGGTCGTATATGATGGAGACCTATTCCTCTTTTCGCACCATGCTACAGACCCGTGCAGTGGCCAGCTAGTTAATGCGTGGGATCTCGTAAGATTACACATGTACGGAGATAGAGACGACGCGGCTAAAGATGGTACGCCTGCTGCTAAAATGCCGTCATATCTCGCTATGAAGACTCTAGCAGCAAATGATAAGGCCGTAACAGATACGATGACTAGAGAGCGAATTGAGGCTGCTAACGATGCCTTTAGCGAAAGTGCGATTGTACCAGCGGAAGAAAATAAAATCGATACCGTGTGGATATCAAAGCTGACATTAGATACAGCCGGACAGATCAAAAAAACCATAAATAATGCAGTCATCGTCTTAGAAAATGACCCACTGCTTAAGGATAAAATCGCAATCGATGAGTTCGCCAATCAAGGTGTAGTATTAGGAGCACTGCCATGGGACAAAGATACTGATCAGAGACCTTGGACAGATAATGACGACGCCAACTACGCTAACTATATGGAGCTTTATTATGACATAAAAGGAAAAGACTTGTTGAGTAATGCTCTTACGGTAGTTTCCGGTAAACATAAGTTTAACAATGTGAGAAAGTATCTAACTGGTCTCAAATGGGACGGCGTAAAACGACTCGACACGCTGTTAATAGATTACCTGGGTGCAGAAGATAACCTTTATACAAGGGCGGTTATGCGCAAATCCTTATGCGCAGCAGTTACTAGAGCGATGCGCGATTTCGTTAAGTATGACTACATGCCGATACTCACAGGACCACAGGGCATAGGTAAAAGCACATTCTTGTCTACACTAGGAAAAGGATGGTTCAGTGACTCACTTGCCACGTTTGAGGGTAAAGAGGCCGCAGAGCTTATACAAGGCGTATGGGTAGTTGAAGTTGGAGAACTAACAGCCATGAACCGACAAGAGGTAAATTCCGTTAAGCAGTTCCTCTCTAAGGTTGATGACATATACCGCGCGCCATATGGGCGCAGAACAACGAGATATCCACGTAGATGCGTCTTCTTTGGGACATCGAACGAAAGTGAGTTTCTAAAAGATGACACGGGAAATCGAAGATTTTGGCCTGTGGATGTGGGGGTATATGGCGTGTCAAAATCTGTTTGGGATGATCTGCCGAGCGAGGTAGACCAGATATGGGCGGAGGCTTATACATATTACGTACTCGGCGAAAAGCTATTTCTCCCAAAAGAGATTGAGGTTATAGCTAACGAAATACAAAACGAACACAGCGACTACTCTGCACTCGAGGGTAACATAAAAGACTACCTTGACACTAAAGTACCTACTAACTGGATGAGCATGAGCACACAGGAACGCAGGATGTTCTTAAACGGCAACGTAGCATATGAGGGTAGCCTAGAGCCAATGGACAGAGTGTGTATAGCACAGATATGGGCAGAGTGTCTGGGTGGTGATATCAAATACCTAAAGCCACAAAATAGAAACGAGATAGCAAGGGTGCTACGCAAGATTCCAGGTTGGCAGAAGTCAAAATCTACGACACGATGTGGCCCATACGGCATACAAAAGGGATTCGTAAAAATGTAAACCGAAGGCATAAGTTAACGGTTTACACAAAAATCGGTTTACGAGCAGTGTAAACTGTAAAAATTCAGTTTACAGATAAGTTTACAAGAGGGTTTACGCAACAACCGTTGAAAAACTAACTGTTATATATATATTAGTAAACTATGTAAACCAAAAACATATAAGAAGTAAAAAATATAGAATAAATACGGTCTATAAATTCTATAAATCCTATAATACAGACCTATATACGCGTGTATAGATTTACAGTTTACGGTTACAGGGGGTGCAAGATGCTTGAGAAAGACATTGAGAAAATATTTACAGCAGAGATTAAGAGAGCGGGAGGCAAAGCTTATAAGTTCACAAGTCCAGGGAACGATGGGGTGCCGGACAGAATCGCTTTGCTGCCGAGTGGTCAAATAGTGTTCGTTGAGCTTAAGACTGAAAATGGCAGATTGACCAGACTTCAAAAACTACGCTGCGAGGAAATATCAGCACTTGGCCAAAAAGTCAGAGTACTGCATGGGCTGGCAGAGGTTCGTGACTTCTTCCTGGAGTTCGGACTAGAGACCGCTGCATATAGACTTGAGCGAAGACTTGGGAGGTGGTAGGAGGTGGAATATACACCACACGAATATCAAAAACACTGCATTAACCGCATTGTTGATACACCGAGACTAGGATTGTTCCTGGACATGGGTCTGGGCAAGACGTCGATTGTACTGTCAGCGATTAAAGAACTCAAATACAATCGTTTTGCAGTTTCGAAGGTACTTGTTATAGCGCCCAAAAAAGTCGCGGAGGGCACATGGACCAAAGAAAAGGACAAGTGGAATCACACAAAATGTTTAAGGGTTAGCAGGATACTGGGCAGCGAAAAAAAGCGCATAAGAGCACTTTACGATACAGCGGATGTGTATGTCATCAACCGAGAGAATGTTGTTTGGCTTGTAGATTTTTACAAGAACGATTGGCCTTTTGATATGGTCGTGATAGACGAGTCATCTAGCTTTAAAAGTCACAAGGCGAAGAGGTTCAAGGCGCTGTCTGCAATGGTGCCGAGAATAAAGCGAATTGTGGAGCTGACGGGTACACCGTCACCTAATGGACTTGCTGACTTATGGGCACAGCTGTATCTGCTAGATGAAGGCGCAAGGCTAGGCACAAGGTATGCGGGCTTTCGCGAAAGGTACTTCGATGCAGGGCCAAGACACAACGGCATTGTGTACAAGTACAGCGCTAAGCAGGGGTCAGAAGAGGCAATACTAAGCGCTATATCGGATATATGCGTATCCATGAAGGCGGCAGATTACTTAGAACTTCCAGACTGCATTATGCACGAGATACCTGTTGAGCTAGATCTTAAAGCGGCTAAAGCCTATAGAGAGCTAGAGCGTGAAATGGTGCTAGAGCTACCAGATGACGAGGTAACAGTTACGAGTGCAGCTGCGCTATCAAACAAACTACTGCAACTAGGCAACGGCGCAATCTACGGGGAAGACCACAGCGTACACGAGGTGCACGGGTGCAAGGTAGAGGCATTTATGGAGCTTATCGAGAGCCTTAGCGCATCTGGTAAAAATGCACTAGTCTTTTATAACTATCAGCACGATAGAGAGCGACTCAGAAGGGCACTGGCCAAGACAGGGCTAGTCGTGAGAGAGCTTAAGACGACAGAGGACGAGGACGACTGGAACATGGGCAAGATAGACGTACTGCTTACACACCCCGCATCATCAGCTTACGGTCTTAATTTGCAGCAAGGAGGCAATCACGTTGTGTGGTTCGGTCTTAACTGGAACTATGAGCTATACACGCAGGCCAACAAGAGACTGCATAGGCAAGGGCAGACGGAGAAGGTTATCATACACCACCTAGTGTGTGAAGGCACAAGAGACGAGGATGTTATGGCAGCGTTAGCCCGAAAAGACGACGTGCAGCAGTTCATCATGGACTCGCTAAAAGCAAGGATTTTGAAAATAAAGGAGAATCAGTAATGATACCACAAGATAGACTGATAAACTACGCAAGCAATTTCCTTGAATCGGAAATTGAGAACATCGAGAAACTACTAAAGGACGACAGCATTGATGGTGCGAGCAGAGATATATTGAACAAGCTTTTGAATGAATACAAGCACGATTTAGAAGTGATTGAAAGGGAGCGTTGGTAGTATGCAAAAAATGACAATATACATCAGCGGTAGGATTACCGGCTATGATGACTACGAAAAGACTTTTAACGAGGCAAAGGAAATGCTGCTTGACGAGTATCCTGGGGCAGAGATTATTAACCCAGCTGAAATAGTATTGCCAGAGGTCTGCGATTGGGATGACTACATGGTGATATGCTTAAGGCTTTTAGATAAGGCAACGCACATCTACATGCTTGATAATTGGGTGCACTCAAAAGGCGCTTGCACTGAGCACCTATACGCACTAAAGAACGGCATAGGTGTTTTGTGCCCGGAAAGTTCGTCTTACAGATAGGAGCGTGCTTATGGACTACGAACAGATTAAGCAGCTTAAAGCGTTAAAGCGTGAAGCCGAAGGACTTAAATACTCTATCGACCACGCTAAGCCGGAAATAGTCACAGACTACTACAAGGATTATAGAAACGGTCGAGGAGTACCAAAATCGCTTATAGGACTGACTTTTGACGAAAAAGGTATATCGAGTAGGGAGAGACGGTTGAAATGCAAGCTAGACGAAATTAGCAGGCTAATTGAGGCTATAGAAAAAGAGATAGAAGTTATAGACGACCCGGACATGAGGACAATACTCAGAATGTATTATGTTGAGGAGCTGAGCTACAGAGAAATCGAGGAACAAGCATTTATAAGCAAGTCTACAATACATCGAAAACTAAAGAATTTTGCCGAAAACGAAAAATGGGACAAATGGGACAAAAACCTGTGATATATTGTATTTAGCGAAAAGGGAATTGGGCGAACTCCTTTTGTAAATATTTTATATAATCACTCCACAGAGGGCACTTCTAGCCATAGAGGTGTCCTTTGTGTTTGTCTAATAAAACAAGCTAATTGCTAGAAAGGTGGTGGTGTATTGTGAAGAAAAAAGATAAATTAACTCTTAAACAAAAGAGATTTGCTGATGAATACATCATCAGTGGGAATGCTTATAAGTCAGCCATTGAGGCTGGATATAGTAAAAGCTATGCAAAAGGCAATGTTGTAAAGTTGTTGGAAAATGTGAGTGTTAAGGCTTATATAGACGAAAGGCTCAAGGAATTAGACGATAAAGCCGTCGCAAAGCAAGAAGAAGTGCTGCAGTATCTCACTGCTGTTATGAGAGGCACGACGCAAAGCGCAGTAGTCGTCATAGAGGGCGAAGGTGATGGTTTCTCGTCTGCCAGGCTCATGGACAAGACTCCAGACGAGAAGGAGAAATTGAAAGCCGCAGAACTACTAGGTAAGCGCTACGGAGCATTTACAGACAAGGTCGAAGTCGGTGCGGATTTAGAACTAAACGTCAAGGTGGATTATGGCGACTGTAACGATTAAGGCTAACAGGATTTTCCGAGAGCCGAATCAGTCACGCAAGCGGTACATCGTTATGCGAGGCTCCGCTGGGTCTGGCAAGAGTATGGACACCGCACAACATTACATACTGCGGTTGCTGTCCGATAAAGGGCGCAATCTCCTATGTGTCCGTAAGGCTGATGTAACTAATCGTGATAGTACGTTCGCAGAGTTGCAAGCGGCTATCTGGAGAATACACGGAGATGCGTGGGAGCGATACTGGAGAGTTAATAGCTCTGCAATGATTATCGAGTGTAAAGTCAACCAGAATCAAATCCTCTTCAGGGGAATGAATGATGAAAAGCAACGAGAAAAGCTCAAGTCAATCACATTCAAGAGAGGTAAACTAACAGATGTCTGGATTGAAGAGGCTACGGAGCTTACACAAGCGGACTTTGAAATTATTGATGACAGACTAAGAGGTGAATTGCCAGACGGACAATTTTACCAAATACGCCTCACGTTTAACCCTGTATCGGCTCATCACTGGATTAAAGCACAGTTTTATGATAGGCAAGATGATGACGTTCTAACGCACAAGTCTACATTCAGAGACAATCGGTTCATTGACGAAGCTTATTTCAAGCGAATGGAACGACGCAAGGAAGTTGATCCAGAAGGCTATCAGATATATGGACTAGGTAATTGGGGCGAGACTAAAGGGCTCATATTCCATAATTACGAAGTCAAAGAAATATCAACAAACTACGAAGACTATGACTACGTTGCCATTGGGCAAGACTTCGGATTCAACCACGCAAATGCAATATACCCATACGGCTACAGGGATGGCGATATATACGTCCTTCCTGGGCTGTACGGCTACGAGAAAGATACAGCGGAGTGGATACAAGAGGCTGACAAGTTCCCGGAGCTTAAGACACGCGATATGTGGTGCGACTCTGCCGAGCCAGACAGAATAAAGACGTGGCGCAAGGCTGGATACAGGGCGAGAGCAGTTAGCAAGGAACCTAATTCAGTTAAGGCGCAGATTGACTGGCTGAAGGGGAATCAAGACGGAGGCGAAGTCGTCAAGAGGATGATTTATATCCATCCATCTAATGTGAATTTTATAAGAGAAATAGGACAATGGAAGTGGAAGTATGACGATAAACGTGGCATTTATCTCGACGAACCAGTTCCATTTTTTGATGACGCGATGGCGTCGATGCGTTATGGCGTAGAGGGATGGCGAAAGCCGTCGCAAATCAAACTAAAGACATTTAAGGAGGGAATCTAGTAGATATGAAATCGAAAAGACCATATGTGTTACCTTACGCACTTGTATGCAGTGAGCAAGAGATAAGCGAAGGTATCAAAGGCGACTTGATCCAAAAGCAAATCGCAAAACACGATAACATGCTTCAGAGGTATGTATACCTTGAGAACATGTACAAAGGTTTTCACGACATATTCAAGGGTCCAGATAAAGAGAACTGGAAGCCTGATAACAGATTAGCAGTGAATTTTCCACGATACATCACAGATACCTTCACTGGATACGGATATGGCGTGCCTATCAAGGTGACGCACCCCGACGAAAAGATAAACGATGCTATACAGCTGTTCAGTAGACAAAACGAAATCACCGACCACGAGGCCGAAATGGTGAAGAAGTGTTGTATCTATGGTCATGCTTTTGAGTTTCTGTATCAGAACGAGGAACACGAGACAAAGGTATCATCAATCTCGCCTAAAGAAATGTTCGTGGTATATGACGACAAGCTCAGTCAAAGAGCATTATTTGCGGTTAGATATGGAGTATATCCACAATTTAGCGACAAGGCAGGCAAAACATATGGTGAGATTTACACAAAGGACTTCATATACACCTTTGAGGACAAGAAGGTAACAGAGACTATAGAGAACCCTTACAGACTTATTCCTTGCGTTGAGTGGAGACTGAACGACGAACGAATGGGATTATTTGAGCCTATCACCGGGCTTGTGGAGACGTACAACGCAACACTAGGCGAAAAGGCTAACGATGTAGATGCATTCGCCGAGGCTTATCTTGCGATTTTAGGTGCTGAGCTTGACGAGGACGGAGTAAGGCATATCCGTGACAATAGAATCATCAATCTTTATGGCACGGACAACGCAAAGGACATACTTATTCAGTTCTTGCAGAAACCAACAGCGGATGGAACACAAGAGAACCTACTCAACAGACTTGAGACACTTATATATCAAATCTCTATGGTGGCGAATATCTCAGACGAGAGTTTCGGTAATGCAACGAGCGGAGTGTCGCTAGCATACAAACTCCAAGCAATGAGTAATCTTGCACTGACCTTTGACCGAAAGATAGAGAAGAGCTTGAGAAAACGATACAAAATCTTTTGCAGTCTAGCAACAAATGTACATGATCCATTAGCATATCAAGACATCGAGATAAAGACCTCCAGGAACATACCGGTCAACACTCAAAATGAGGCGGAGATTGCGTCAACATTGCAAGGTGTCGTATCAAAAGAAACTCAGCTGAGCGTACTGTCAATCGTTCCCGACGTTAAGCGCGAAATAGAGAAGATGGAAGAGGAAGAGGTTGAGGCTAGGGAAAAGCTATCAGTGATAGACCAGCTGTTTGCTGATAACAAAAGCAAGGAGCTAAACCATGACGAGGAGTAAAAGGAAACGCAATCCAAGTGTAGAATATTGGCGGGAGCGAGAGACTGAGGCGATAAAGCACAGAATCAAAGACGAGCGAGAGTATTTCAAAGAGATCAAACGAATTTTTGATAACGCGTCCGTCAATATCGACAAGGAGATAAAAGCCTTTTATATGCGATATGCAAGCAAAGAGGGAATCACCATAGCTGAGGCTAAGAAAAGAGCCTCACAGCTTGATATAGAGGCCTTTAGCACTAAGGCAAAACGATATGTCAAGACTAAGGACTTTTCGGACCAAGCAAACGAGGAGCTGAGGCTCTACAATCTCACCATGAAGGTCAATAGACTGGAGCTGCTCAAGGCAAATATCGGACTAGATCTTGTCAATGCATATCAAGATTTAGAGGATATCACACGCAAGGCAATGACAGAGCGAACGAGAGAAGAGCTCAAAAGACAGTCGGGAATACTAGGTGAAAGCATTAACGATAGTAAGGCTGCAGTAGAGGACATCGTCGGACAGTCGTTTTACAATGCGACATTTTCGGACAGAGTATGGCACAATCAAAGCCTGCTCAAGTCACAGCTTGACACTCTGATATCAACAGGACTGATACAAGGACGCAATCCAAAGGCCTTAGCTGGAGAACTTCAAAAGGTTTTCGGAACATCAAGATACAATGCAGAGCGATTGCTAATCACAGAGCTTGCGAGGGTGCAGACACAATCACAGCAAAACGCATATGAACAATGTGGGTATGACGAGTATCAGTTCATCACGATAGGAGTAGGCGCCTGTGATATTTGTAGACCGATGGATGGGGAAATATTCAAGGTTAGGGATATGCTAGTAGGCGAGAATGCTCCGCCTCTTCACCCTAACTGTAGATGTAGCACGAGTGCAAGTACAGAAATTGAGCCACTTAACAAAAACGTTGAATTGCCACAGGAATTGTTAGAATCTAATCAAATTGATGACACTTTAAAAAAGGGAATTTCTAAAGCACTTGAGAGAATAGAAAAAAATTACAATATTACGATTGATAATATTGAGTTTGCACCTTTTAATAACGAAGGAGCTCCGTTTACATATGTACCTTATTCCAAAGATGGGATATATAAAGCAAAATTGAATATCAATCCTAGTTTTAACTGGAATAAAGACATTGAATCGTTTAATGCAAGGATATATAATAATTATATAAAACACAATCTTGCGTGTAGAAATTTAGATGACTTAATACTTCACGAGGCGGCACATTTTAAAACCTTTGAAGATTGTAAAACATGGAGTGAGTTTCTCCAATTAGAAAAAGAGGTTAGGCAGAAATTCATACCGGGTGTATCAAAATATAACGATATGAGCTTAGATGGTGCTGAAACAATTGCTGAGGGCGTAGTCGCAATAAAAAATGGAGACAAGGTGTCTCAACGAATTGTAAATTTGGTAAAGGAGTATACAGGATGGTAGTTTTTTCAGATTGTATAGAATGTGAACACTTCTGTGACGATGGAAATCCACACAAATGTTGTTGCGAGGCGTACCCTGATGGCATTCCTCGAAAATGGTATCTTGAAGGAAGACCAAAGAAAGTAAAAGAATGTAATAATGGAATCGGTTTTAAACCGGAGTCTAATACAGAAGAATAGCAGATAAAATACACAAAATCTCGACTGAGCTTGTGTATTTTTTATTTTAGTTTGAAAGGGAGTAGGCATAGTGAATATACCAAAGAAAATTAAAGCTTTACACCTTGAGTATGAGGTTATAGAAGACAGAAATATACATGAAGGCAGCACTGAATTGCTTGGACAAGTACAGTACATCCAGCAAAGGATATTACTAAACGAGGGAGCAAGCTATCAGCAAAAGTGTGAAACACTAATACATGAGGCAATCCACGCACTTGACAATGTTTACAATATTGGTCTTGAAGAGAAACAAGTTGAGCAGTTAGGAGTTGCGTTATATAACTTCCTAGAAGATAACAAGGGGTGTTTATTTGATAACAATTTACAACATTAACGACAGAATATCTGTTGAAGGTCACGCAGACTATGGACCATACGGACAAGACATCGTTTGTAGTGCCATATCGACACTCTTACAGACTTATGTTGAGTCGGTGGCTAATCTGTCAAGCGATGAAATAAAATACAGCATAGGCAAAGGGAGAGCATTCGTCGAGCATAAGGCTTTATCAGTACAAGGAAAGGTACTGAGGGAGTCTTTTTTTATAGGCATAAACGGAGTGGCAAAAGCCTACCCCGATAATGTACAAATAATCAATTCTATAACAGCGGATGACACGGGGGAATATTATTCCAATGTGTTGGACGAAGGAGGAAACGAAAATGGAAGTTATTAAGAAGTGGGAACTACAGTTGTTTGCTGCAGGCGATGTAGCTGGGACCGATGGTAATGGCACAGAGCCAGCAGAACCAAACAAAGAGGGCGATAACGGAGGAGAGCAGAGCAACAGCTTTGACGACTTTCTAAAGGACCCTAATCATCAAGCAGAGTTTGACCGCAGAATTGAGAAAGCAATCAAGACAAGAGAGTCCAAGCTAGAGGACAAATACAAAGAGGACTTGAAGAAGGCTCAGACCGAGGCGGAAAAGCTTGCTAAGATGAACGCAGAGCAGAAGAAAGACTATGAACTTGAGCAGATGCGTGAGGAGAACGCAAGACTAAGGGCAGAGTCGGAACTTAACGCAATGCGTAGCACAGCATCATCTTTGCTGAACGAAAAAGGCATCGAGGCAAATAGTGACATGCTTGATTTAGTAGTTGAGGGCGACGCAGAAAAGACAAAGGCTAACATCGAGAAGCTTGTTAGCATTGTCGAAAAGGAGCTCAAGGCTGCAGAGGTTAAAAGAGCGACAGGCAGAACCCCTAACAACTTCAACAACAATAGTGGCAATCTCAGTCCGATTGAGGAAAAGATTGCTAAGTATAAGAAACCATGATACGAAAGCAAGAAAGGATATTAAAAAAATGGAAAAGAGAAGATTTGACCTACAGCTATTTGCACAGGGTGAGAATAATGGCAGAGGAATCATGTCGTATGGGAAAGAGTTCAAGGAGCTCATCGAGGCTGTATTTGGAGTAGAGGCATACTTTGCTGACTTCTTCGTTGGTGACACAATCGAGGCACTAGACGGAGTAGCAAACAACAAGACAGCCTTCACGGTAAAGACATCAGACATTCCTGTTGTTGTTGGAACATACAGCAAGGATGCTAATACAGGTTTTGGCACCGGCACAGGCAAGTCATCAAGATTTGGTAACAGAACAGAGGTTATCTACACAGACACAGATGTGCCTTACACATGGAATTGGGCAATCCATGAAGGACTTGACAGAGCAACAGTAAACGCAGACCTTGAGAAAGCAGTAGCAGACAGACTAGAGCTACAGGCTCAGGCAAAGGTTGGACAGTTTAATGCTCATCACGGAAAGTTCATATCAGACAGTGCTGGAAAGACAGTCGCTGGTGGCGTATCAGTAACAAAAGATAATGTTGGCGAGATTTTCTCCCAGCTATCAGCTCACTTTACAAATGCAAAGGTACGCAAGGGCATGGTAAAGTGTGCTAAGGTAAGACCTGATGTATATAACGCAATCATCGACAGCGGACTTGCTACAAGTGCGAAGGGTTCATCTGTAAACATTGACGACAATGCTGCGCTCAAGTTCAAGGGTTTCGAGATTACAGAGATACCAGCAGACCTATTCCAGACAAAGGAAGTAGTGTATGCTTATGTTAAGCACTGCGGTAAGGCATTTACAGGAATCAACACAGTAAGAACAATCGAGTCCGAGGACTTCAACGGACTAGCACTACAGGGAGCTGGAAGTGCTGGCGAGTATGTTCCAGCTGATAACAAGAAGGCAATCGTGAAGGTAACAGTTACCGGAGCATAAAGCCTTTAGTAGGCAGAACTGAAAAGGATAAAAAGAGAGGGACAAAACAGTCCTTCTCTTTTATTAAACGAGAAAGGAATAATCACTATGTATAGAGTATTAGAGCATTTTCACGACCTAGAGGACTTCAAAGCAGATAAAAAGGGCGAGAGAACCTATTTTGAGTACAACGAGGGCGATACATATCCTAGAGATGGATACGAGCCAGCAGAATGGAGAATCGACGAGCTGATGGGTGGAGGAAACCCACTAAAAAGACCGCTCATCGAAGAGGTAGATGCAGTTACTAATGAACTCGGCGAGCCAACAGAGGAAGGCTCAAAAGATGAAACCGGCGGAGACGAGGAAGGCGAGGAATAATGTATTTAGATAGTATCAAGGCACTGCTTGGGACGTTAGGAACCCAATATGAGAGTATCATCAGTCAAATAGCACATATGACCGAGCAAAGGCTAAAAGTCCTTATATCAAGCGATGAAGTGCCTCAAGAGCTATCATACATTGTCATTGAGGTATCTGTCGCAAGGTTTAACCGCATCGGTTCAGAAGGATTGTCTTCGCACAATGTTGAGGGCGAACAGATGACATGGAGCAACGACGATTTTAAGCCATATGCAAGAGACATCGAAGCCTATTTGAAGAACAAGGCAAACAGCACTCAAGGAAGGGTGAGGTTTATATGAGATACGACAAGATAATCAGCTTGTATAGAGACGAAAGAGGTTCATATAACGAGGACACTGGCGACTATGAACATGCAAGCGATGGCTTTTCGGACTCAATCATCGCATCCGTTAACGACGCATCAGACCAAACGGTAAAACTGATTTATGGTGAAATTCGAGAGGGTGTACTAGTGATACATGTACCATACAACATTGGGGACGGTATCGACTACATCAAGTACAAAGACAAGAAGTATCGCATAGACAGAAAGCGAAATTTGAGATTTAAGACGACTTTTATCGTCTCAGAGGTTCATTGATATGTCAGTCAAGATAAGCGGGGCAGACAAGCTGTCTGATGCTTTAAGGCATGCTCAGAAAATGACTGAGGTTAAGGCTTGTGTCAGTAAGCATGGTGCAGACCTTAACGCCATCATGGTGGAGAAAGCACCGGTCAAGACTGGCTTTTTGCGTAGAAGTATCAAGATAAGCAAAGGCGATAACGGAATGAGTGTAACAGTCGAACCGACTGCTGAATATGCGCCATATCTCGAGTATGGCACAAGGTTCATGAGAGAGCGACCATTCGTCAAGCCAGCACTCGAAAGGGTTAAGCCTAAGTTTATAAGAGATGTCAAGAAAATCATGGGAGGATAGGTAAATGCGAAAAGACCCACAGCAAGAGCTGTTTACAAAAGTTCGAAAAGAATTGGAAAAACGTTTTGGACGAATAGTATTTGACGGAGCAATACCATCCAAAGAAGTAGCTTATCCGTTTATTTATATGGCTGGAAGTACGCAGACGGACACACAGAACAAGACTGCACTATTTGGCACTGTGACACAGACCATCCATGTATGGCATAACAATCTGCTTCAGAGAGGAACATTCTCGACTATGCTACTTGACATCAAGGATATTGTACGAGGAATAGAAAAGACAGAGAATCGCTCATGGAATCTAGTAGAGACAAATCAAACAATCATGGAGGACGATACGACCGCTCATGCATTGATGCACGGAATACTAGAGTTCACATGGACATTTAGCTAAAAAAAAATAAGGTAAGTAATTCAACAATTAGTTAGGAGGAATAGACATGGCACAGTCAATGACAGCTGTAGCTGGGAAAAAGATAGTATACCTTTACAGACTTTTGTCAAAAGCAGCAACAGAAAAGGGCGCTGCAATTGCGTTTGTAACGGAGAATGGACGTTCAAAGTCAAAGGATGCTGACTCAACAGCAACAAAGGACGGAAAGATAAGAACTCCTGGAGCAGCAGAAACAGAAATCACATGCACATCAATCCTTGCAAAGGGCGACAAGCTAATCAAGGCACTTGAGGATGCACTAGACAACGACGAGATTGTCGAGATATGGGAGGCAAACCTTGAAGAGGCTGGCACCGGAGCTAATAAGTTCAAGGGGATGTATTTTCAAGGATATCTCACAAACTTCGAGATTAAGTCAGGAGCTGAGGATATGGTAGAAGTATCACTCACATTCGGAATCAATGGTTCGGGCGTTCGTGGAGATGTAACTGTAACAACAGAACAGCAGGCCGTTGCGTCTTATGTATTTAAGGACACAACAGCTGGAGCGTAGAGGAAGAGTAAGGGCGGTTTGAATACCGCCTTTTTTTTGTACAAACATTCATCATCCAAAAATCGAGAGAGGGAAAGAAAATGAACACAATGGAGCTTGAAATCAACGGAAAAACCTATTCTTTTAAGTTTGGGATGGGATTTTTACTTGAAATAAATAAAACCTATGAGGTGGAATCAGTCGGCAGTAAGAATAAGGAAAAGGCGGGACTTGCGTTTAATGTTAGCGGCATTCTTGACAAGAACCCCGAGTCACTGCTCACAGTCCTAGAAATCGCTAACAAGACTGAAACCCCTAGAATCAGCAAGAACGAAATCATGGCATATATAGAAAGCGAAGACACAGACATCGACGGACTATTTGCAGAGGTGCTCGATTTTTTATCGAAAGCCAACTGTACCAAGAGCATGACTCAGAAGATGCAGATGGCAGCGAAAGAGGCAGAGGAAGAAGAGAGAGCACTGAAGAAAAGACAGATGGATCTCATGGGAATGCTCAGTCAATAGAGGAAATCTACGAGGCGATTGCAATAGACTGCTTTAGGTTCTTTGGATTTAAGCGAATTGAAGAGGTGAACACTCTAACATTTCCTGAATACCAGCTACTAGTAAAGGCCCACAATCTCAAGCAAGTTGACGAGCAGTACAAACTACATTGGCAAGCATATTTGAACTTTGCAGCATCTGCGAAGAAGAAAGCTGGTAAAGACAAAATCAAGCCTGTGTTTGCACGATTTGACACATTCTTTGACTACGAGGCAGAGCTAGATAAGGCAAGGGGAATCAAGAGGAACGAAGATAAGCTAATCGCAGTCGGAAAAATAATGAAACAAGGAAAGGAGGAGACACATGGCTGATTATTCGGTGAAGGCGATACTATCGGCAGTAGATAAGAACTTTACTAGCACGTTTGCAAAAGCAGATAGAAGTGTTACAGGATTACAGTCGAGGCTATCTAGGGGCTTTGGTTTTGGACTATTCGCCGGTGCTGGTCAAGCTGCGTTTAACAAAGTGACTAGTGCTATTGGTGGCATGAAAAACGAGCTCATAGAGTCGTCGAGAGCATGGCAGAACTTCGAGGCTAACATGCGAATGAATGGGCATACGAGAAAAGAATTTGCTGAAACTAGAAAAGAACTGCAGAGGTATGCAGAGCAGACTATATACAGTTCATCCGACATGGCTAGTACATTCGCTCAGTTTGATGCAGTCGGAGTAAAAAGTTCAAAGGACCTTGTAAAGGCTTTTGGCGGGCTTGCGGCCGCATCGGAAAACCCACGTCAAGCGATGAAGACGTTATCCGTACAGGGGGTACAGATGGCAGCTAAGCCTAAAGTGGCATGGATGGACTTTAAATTTATGCTAGAACAAACTCCGGCGGGTATATCTAAAGTCGCTAAGGCAATGGGAATGACAACTAAAGAACTTGTAGCTAATGTACAGGATGGCAAGGTTAAGACTGAGGACTTCTTCGCAGCTGTTAGAAAGGCTGCTGGTGCTGGTAGTGATTTACAGAAGATGGCTACACAGTACAAGGATATATGGCAAGCATTGGACGGACTTCGTGAAACAGTCTCCAACAAACTACAACCAGCATTTAGGGCCTTTAACGACAAAGGAATCAAAGTCGTGACAAAGGCTACAAACGAGTTTTCGGACGCAGTCGACAGATTGACTGAAGCTTTTGAAAAAAACGGTCTGAGTGGAGTTTTGGATGAGCTAGCGTCATCCGCTAGCAAGCTACCGGCCCCACTAAAGGAGATTGCAGCAGTGGGCGGAGCAATGGCTGGAATCTTCGCCGGACGAAAGATATTCAATCCTAAGACTTTTGGTTTGGTAAGCGACGGTATAGGCCTTATAAATCATGGCATAAAATCTATACCAGCCGGACTAGACAAGGCGACAGAGGGACTATTTAAGCTACAGACCATGACGGGTCGTTTTGACGTTGGGTCGAGGGGCAACAAGATATGGCAAGGCATATACTCACAGTTTGAAAAAGCCTCTGTAATGTCATCTAGCGTATTAGACAAAATGGGCAGTGCATTGCCTAACAGAGTGACTGCATTAGGCAGTCGATTAGGCGGTGCGTTTAGTGTAGTCGGTGGTAAGGTTACAGGCGGACTTGCGAAAGTCATGGGACTAGGACTGAGGCTTATACTTCCCGCAGCCTTAATTGCAACCGCACTAGCTGGGCTAGGCGTGCTGGCTAATGCATACGGGGACAAAATCAACGACATGATAAAGATAGCAGCTGAGAAAGGACCTGAGGTTATTGCCAACTTTACAAAGGGAGTGACGAGCAAGCTACCGGATCTAATCAATAGCGGTTCACAGTTGCTGATTAACTTCCTTAGTGGACTAGCTCAGCTACTTCCTAACGTGCTGGAGAGTGCTTTTACAATCATTGAGACACTTGTCAATGGACTATCGGCTAACGCACCTAACATCATCACAAGTGCGGTCGAAGTGCTATCACAGTTTATCATTGGTATTGCTGAGCATTTACCTGACCTCATAGCAACCGGCATGAGTTTGATTGCTTCGCTTGCTCAAGGGATTGCTCAGAATTTCCCTCAAATTGTCGAAACCGCATTTAATGCGCTCATGAAGTTTGTTGATGGCATGATTAACAATCTACCGCAAATACTGCAAGCGGCAGCACAGATTATACTATCGCTTATTACCGGACTTGTAACTGCTTTTCCTACAATCATCCAAAAGGGCTTTGAGCTGATACTCAAGCTTGCAATTGGAATTGTAAAGGCTATACCGCAAGTTTTTAAAGCAATTCTAGGACTAGGTAAGGGAATCGTTGAGAGAATCTCCAAAATCAACTTACTAAGTGCCGGAAAGGCTGTCATAGACGGATTTTTAAGTGGATTGACGGCGGGTTTTAGCAAAGTAAAAAACTTTGTCGGTGGAATTGCTAGCTGGATTAAGAAACATAAAGGACCTATTGACTATGACAAGAGGTTACTCATTCCCGCTGGTAGAGCAATCATGCAAGGACTTGACAAAGGACTAACCTCTTCATTTGCAAAAGTAAAGAGTACAGTCGATGGCATGGGTTCCAGCATAGCTGAGAGCTTTGGAATCGGCAGACAGATGAGCTTTGCCGGTATACCTACAGCTAGTCTATCAAGTGAGTATGACTATGATGCGGTAGCAAGATACACAGTGGTCGTTCCGGTCGAACTAGATGGTAAAGAAATTGCAAAGGCAACCGCAGACCCTATGCGTGAGGAGTTAAGCAAGCGAGAGAAGAGGGAAGGAAGGAGACACGGACGTGTATAGATTTACTGACGTGACCGAAAAGGGTAGCACAATGCTACCCTCTGAGGCCTTACGAATAAATGGCAAATATATCGAAGATCTTGTCAAAGGCTATAAGACGCTCAATGTAAAGGGCAGAGAGTTACTGCTAGCAGACATAGACGAATACTCAACAGGTGGAGCTGATGGCACTAGTATGCGAAGACGAAAGTATCCAGCTAGAGTCATCACTGTGACCTTCCAACTCATCGCAGAAACTAACGAGGAATATCGAAGATCCTTTGAGAAACTCAACGAAGTTTTGAACGTTGAAGATGCACAGCTCATTTTCGACGATGAAAAAGACAGGTATTACATAGGCACTCCATCAAGCTATGAAGACATAGAACCTGGCCGTAACGCAGTCGTTGGAAAATTCACCATAAAGTGCTTTGATCCATTCAAGTATGCACTCAATGAAAAGGTGGTTACCGCGAACAAAGACAAGGTTTTTGAGTTTAATTACGATGGAACCTATCCAGCTCATCCACATTTTGAGATATTTTTACCAGAATCATCATGTGGATACATGGCATTTGTCAATCAAGATGGGAAGATTATTCAGCTAGGCAATCCGGCAGAAATTGACGGAATACCATTGCCACCATCAGAGCGACTCATTGACATTTCAAGGTATAGCAATCCGTTTAAGGTAAGCGAGTGGAAGATTAACGAAAAAAATCTCCCATCACTACACGGAATGATGGCGATAGATGGCACGTTGGATACCGTGACCGACAAGGTGCAAGCGAGCAACTATGGAACCGGAACTAAGTTTCACGGTCCATCAATCACTAGAATGCTAAAAGCGGATAAGAGTGGGCATGTTGGAGCAATGAATTTTAGATGCACGTTCTCGCACAAGTTTTGTCTTTCAAAGGGTGTTGTGAACCAGCAAGGCGCGTTCAATGTGCTCTTTTGCCACAACACAGGTACAGAGCGACACCTTGTCACAGCTTTTTCAATTGAAACTTACGAAACACCTAGAGTCGCACTGACAAGGATGTTCGAGGCTAGTCGAGGCATTTCCATGTATGGTCCTGATGTTCCAATAGATTGGGATAACCTAAAGACTGGAGCCCCTGAGCATGCATCAAACACATGCACAGTAACCAAAGTGGGCGAGGTTGTAACCTTTAATATCTATGGTTCAAAGCGAACAATAACCATAAGAGAGCGAGATAACAGAGAGGTAAACGAAATTAGCATCATTTTCGGTGCGTATGGTAACAAGCCGACTTTAGGACTGAATATGCTATATGATTTAACCTTTACGAAGGACCATGCAACGACATTTATAGACATACCTAACAAATTTTCGCAAGGCGATAACATCAAAGTGAACGGAGATGAAGGGCGTATCATAGTCAACAATCTTGAAACCCCTGAGTACGGAGCAATCGGCAACAATTGGGAAGGCTTTAAGATAACGCAAGGTGCAAATCGTATCAATGTAGCGATGTCAGACTGGACAAAGAACGCACAGCTAAAACTAAAATACAGAGAGAGGTACATATAAAAAATGATAATCTATTTTACTGACAAAAAGCTAAACATACTAGGTATGGCCTCAACTCAGCTACCTACCGGCTTTAAAATCACCGGCGACAGCAAGGTTCAAGCAGTGGACACAGGTATCGCCACTTTAGGATTTAAAATCGTTTATACAAGCGAAAATAAGGCTCTATTAGAGCAAATGACAACGACTGGCAATCAGCTTTTATGCTCAAGGGATGGCAAAGACGAGGTATATACCATCATTGACACTGTAGAAGACTCTAAGAATCAAGACATAGAAGTCTATGCGGAAGATGCTGGGCTTGATCTACTCAACGATATTGCAGAGCCTTTTACCTCTGCAGAGGCAAAGCCTATTAGTTGGTATATTGAAAAGTGGACAAAAGACAGTGGTTTTGAGATAGGTATCAACGAAATCTCAGACCGTTCTAGGAAACTGAGTTGGGATGGAGAAGCGACTGTGACCGAAAGGCTTGCTAGCGTATCAAAGCAGTTTGATGCGGAGGTATCGTATAGCTTTGATATAAAAGGCTTAACAGTGGCGCACAAGTACATCAACATCCATAAACGCAGAGGGAAGGACGTAAAAGAGGAGCTCAGACTCAATCGTGATATAGACAGAATCGTTGTAAAAAAGTCTATATCAAATCTAGCAACAGCTTTAATCGTAAAAGGTGGCACTCCGGAGGGAAAGGAAGAACCAATCACTCTAAAAGGCTACGTATACGATGATGGCGATTTTTACGTCGATGCAGATGGGCGATTATGTTCAAGGACGGCACTTGCTAAGTGGGGAAGAATCAGCGAAATCATATCGGAAGACGGACTAAAGAAGACACAGATATTTAAGCACATCACAAAGACGTATAGCTATGACACTCTCGTGCAGAAGACACTGTGTAACCATGCAATCGGCAAGCTGAAGAAGATTAGAGACATTGAGGAAAATTACGAGATTGACATCAACAGACTTCCTGAGAACGTCTCAATCGGTGACAGAATCAACATTATTGATGAGGCTGGCAAACTCTACCTATCGGCTAGACTGCTCAAGCTAGAGGAATCTATCGACGATGGCATGCAAAAAGCCACTCTCGGCGAGTATCTAATACAAGACAGTGGAATCTATCAGTCGATTATTGACCTTGCGAACGAGCTCAAGGCTCTTCCACGGCCTAAGCCACTCTACACATGGATTGCGTATGCTGATGATAAGAATGGAAAAGGAATATCGTCTTCTGCAGATGGCAAGGCATATTTAGGCATAAGCAACGGAAGATCAAGCGAGACAGTAGACCTAAGCAATCCGGGAATCTTTACATGGAGCAAAATCAAAGGCGAAGATGGAAGGCAAGGAGATAAGGGCGAAAAAGGGGAACAAGGCTTACCAGGTAAAAAAGGCGCAGATGGTAAATCTGCTTATACTTGGATAGCTTATGCAAGCGACAACAAAGGCACAAACTTTGCACATACTTACTCAAATATCCATACATGGACAGGAATCGCACTAGGTAAGGAAAGCGAGGCCCCTTCAAGTGACTACACAGATTATCAATGGCATCCGATCGTTGACGAAACACTAAGAACTGAAATGGAGGAGCTATCAGATATGTCTGTAGAGGCATTTAAAGAAGCACGAAAGACGGCCACAGACTATATAACATCATCACCTCAAGGCCTGATGGTAGCAGACCTCAAAGACGGACATCAAGATCCTGAAACAGCGACAGGTTCAAATGTACTTATCACAAGCGAAGGTGTGAACATTAGAAACGGACAGAGTATCAACGCATCGTTCGGGAAGAAAGTATCAATATACAGCGAGGAATCAGAACTCACACTTGATAAGTCTCTTGAGATTGGTTATATCAACACACCCGCAGAGGGAACGATAAGAGCGAGCATATCTCCACGAGAGATATCACTCACCAGCACAGCAGCAAAAATAAACCTCGGAAACACATTGTCAATAGGTTCAAACGATGCACTGACATACGGAATGTATCGAGGGAATCGCTCATTAGTCTTTGAGAAAAATGGCACTATAACAGCATCAGACCCAATATCGGTACCCGAACTCAGAATCAGAGATGCAAGTCTAAAAGCTAACGGAACACAGCTTTACACAGATGGTGGCTTTAAAGCTAAGAGTGTTGTTGGGTCGTTTATGCAAGCAAACTCAACGCAAAATGTTCTACTAATGAGAAATGGTGTCATAACTCCGCTGCAACTTAACAATCGGTTGTTTTCGAGTGGCGATGTTTTTTCGCTCATCAATGGTGCAATTAAAGTCAGCGAGGGAGGACTGTATGAAATCAGTGCTAGTGTTTACTTTGAGAACGTTGTTGGGACATCTCCGGTTAAAGGCGTTTACATCAAATCAAATGGCAATGAAATTGCGTCAACATTTATCACAACAGGGGTAGGTGGAGGTATTGGACTTGCTTCAAAGGTGGTATCGCTGACAGCTGGTGCGGAGGTGACTCTGAACGCTAGATACGCCGGAGGGGTTAATATCACAGTAGAGGGGAATAACCCAGCTACATATCTTTATATCAAATATCTATGCGGAGCAGAAGGGTAAAATAGGAGGATGTATGGAAAGAGCAATAATAATAGCTGTATTTGCGAGCACGGGGCTTTGGAGTTTTATTAGCATGCTAGTGCAGAGGTACATGGAGCGCAAGAGTGACTATGCAATGATGATGCGTGGATTGGGTCACGATAGAATATGCTATCTCGGAGAATCTTACATCAGACGAGGATGGATTACTCGTGACGAATACGAGAACTTAGTGGATTATCTGTACACCCCATATAAGGGACTAAAAGGCAATGGGACGGCGGAGAAGATCATAAACGAGGTTAAGCAGCTCCCCCTCACAGATAGCAAAATCAAATAATTGTCAACCGGGTGGCGAGAGCCACCTTTTTAATTATAGGGACGTGTCCCTGTTGAGTACGCAAAGCGTGCGAAATAAAAAACCACCTGCTATGCGGGTGGAAAACAATGGGTTATACCCAAACACCTTTCCAGATATAATAGAATTGTTCAAGCTACTATCATAAAGAAAGGAAAGGTGTTATAAATGGCGAATAAACATAATAGCCTATCTCATACAAAATGGTTGTGTAAGTATCATATTGTATTTACTCCAAAGTATAGACGAAAAATCATATATAATCAATACCGAGAAAGTATAAAAGAAATAATAAAGTCACTTTGTAAATATAAAGGTGTTGAAATAATAGAAGGACATTTGATGGCAGATCATGTTCATATGCTAGTAAGTATACCACCTAAATATAGTGTATCAAGTATCATGGGATACCTGAAAGGTAAAAGTGCGTTGATGATTTTTGACAAACATGCAAATTTAAAATACAAGTTTGGAAATAGGCATTTTTGGTCAGAGGGATATTATGTAAGCACGGTAGGACTTAATGAGGCTACAATAGCAAAGTATATAAGAGAACAAGAGAAGCACGACATAGCGATAGATAAATTAAGTGTTAAGGAATACGAAGACCCTTTTAAGGGTAGCAAGTAATACAAGTACCCTTTTAAAGGGTTAGCAACGAGTCAAAGGCGGTAGTAGCTTGAACGAAGTGAAAGCGAGCGCCTTGAGGTGTTGTCGGTAACAATGGCTTATAGCCAAAGAACAAACCACCCGTTTTACGGGTGGTCATGATTTATTTCAAGGAGGTAAACTATGAAGAACAGAAATTGGAAAGATTGGGGCAAAAAAGCAGGCATTAGAGCCGTTAAGACAATGGCAGAGGCTGCACTCGGCGTTATAGGCACTGCAACCTTTACAGGCGAAGTGCGTTGGGGTCAAGTAATAAGTGCAGCCGTCTTGGCTGGAATTATAACACTACTTGTAAATGCCAAAGGCATGCCGGAGCTCGACGAGGAAGTCAAGAACTTTAAAGACTTGGAGGGTTAATATGTTACATGGAATTGATATTTCAGGATGGCAGGAAGGAATACAGCTAGCAAATGTACCCGCAGATTTTGTAATTATCAAGGGAACGGGCGGTGCCGGATATGTATCGGCAGAATGTGACGGCTTTGTACAGCAAGCAAAGGCCGCAGGGAAGCTAATCGGAGTATACCACTTTGCTCGTGAGGTTGGTTTTGGCGGAACTCCTGAAGAGGAAGCACAGTGGTTTGTAGATAACTGCGGTGCATATTTCGATGGCACGGTTATTCCCGTGCTAGACTTTGAGCAGGATGTATATTTGGGCGCAGAATGGGCAAAAGCTTGGCTCGATGCAGTTTATAGACTTATAGGCGTAAAACCTTTATTTTATAGCTATTTAAGTTTCATAGAAAGTCACGATTGCAGTGCTATAGCTAACGCAGACTATGGATTGTGGGTAGCCCAGTACGACCACAACAATGCAACAGGATATCTCGAAAAGGCTGCACCATATGTGCCATACTGGAGCGTTGTTGCAATGCACCAGTACACATCGCATGGACATCTAAGTGGATACAACAAGAGACTTGATCTTGATGCATTTTATGGCGATGCAGATACATGGTATGCATATGCGAGGAAGCAGGGCGGAAAAGCAACGCAAGTTGTTACGCCAAAACCTGAGCAAGTCGATATTGGTGCAGAGGTCATCAAATACGCAGGAGATGACAGATATGCAACATCCGATATCATAGACAAGGAGTTTGCAAAAGCAAATAAGGTGATTGTTTCAGGTAAAAACTTCCCTGACGGAATAAGCGCAGCATTTCTCGCAAAAGCAAATAAGGCAAACATAGTGCTAGATCATCCTGAGCAATCTTACGGGCTCAAAACATATATCATCGGTGGCGATATAGTAAACAGGGGCGGAGCAAAAGTAATAAAAGGAGATACTAGATACGATACAAATCTAGAAGTTTTGAAAGAATGCTTTTCAAAGACAAAATCTATCATTGTTACTAATGGCAGCGATTGGGCTGATGGCGTATCCACACTTACAGCAAATATTCCAGTGCTTATAGTCTCCGAATTCGTAAAAGCAAATCAAATCGTAGAACTAAAAAAACACAATGATTTACACTTTATTATTGTGGGCGATACAGGTGTTGTTAATACTACTGTAGAAAAGCAGCTTGCTGAGATTGGCAGCATCGAAAGGGTCAAAGGAGCAGATAGATTTGAAACGTCGAGAAAAATTGCAGAGCGTTTTTTCCCGGCAGCTGAAGAAGCTGTTGTAGTTGCTTCTTGGGCCGACGCAATCGTGTCAAGCAACATAGGTGAAATGCCTATACTTCTTATAGGAGAAAATAATACAGCTGAAGCACAATCATATATCGCATCTCATAGGGTGAAGAGAGCATATGCTGTTGGGCTTGCTTGTGAGCTTGTTGTATAGCGGTTAAATCAAGAGGGCGTTTGCCCTCTTTTTTTGTTGCCATAAATCGTTTTTGAGCATACAATCTAAGGAGTAGTGGTAGCAAAATCAAAAATACGAATTATATACGAAAAATATATTTTTGATGACTTTGAGGATGGAGATATAAGGCTCGAAATGGCTAAAAATAGCCATAAGAATATATGTGTAAATATTAAAAAACATATCAAATTACTCTCGCCATCTCCACCAAAACAGCTTGAACCGTTGAATTTTCAACGGTTCATTTTTTATATATACGAATCATATACGAATTTCATCTAAAATTGATGTTGCCTTGCTTTCTTCTGCTGGGTAAAAGTGACTATAAACATTTAAAGTTGTTGCGATGTCGGAGTGGCCGAGGCGCCTGCTTATCTCCAATATGTTAATGTCGTTATTGGCCAAAAGTGATGCATGACTATGTCTAAAGTCATGGATCCTGATGTGATGTAGTCCTGCTCGCTTTGCTGCCTCTTTGTTCACATTTTCGATGCTTGTATCCCTGAGCGGATGAAGTCCACCACATATATGATAACTTACATTAAATCCGCTATATTGCTTGCAGTGTTTGAAATGTTCATCAAGAATGTCTGCTAACGGCCTTGAAACCTCTATGATGCGATTGCTGTTGATGTTTTTCGGTGGTGTTTCCCTGTCGCCATTTCCAAGCTTTTGGGAAATACTTTTACTTATTGTAATCTTCCCATTGCGATAGTCGGCCCATCTCAATGCATGGATTTCGCCCTTTCTCGCTCCAGTAAAGTATGCCAGGGCGAAAAATACATAGTAGTCGTTGTAGTTTCGCTCCTCTGAAATCACCTTAACTTCTCTTATAAACTTAATAAACTCTTCTTGTGTATAAAAAAGGATCTC